>Ga0209470_1000718_pt1 | contig 25860 bp, 18 predicted proteins | sample GraSoiAngelo_125_FD_185882 | JGI IMG/M metagenome (GOLD analysis project Ga0209470, IMG submission 185882) | Grasslands soil microbial communities from the Angelo Coastal Reserve, California, USA - 14_0927_05_40cm (SPAdes) (version 2) | ecosystem: Environmental > Terrestrial > Soil > Grasslands ... | reverse complement strand
GCCAAACCGGTAAAGTTCCCTGCGCCCAAATCAACTTCGGCGGTTACTAGCGTTTGAATTTCACCTCGGACCACGACTCTTGCATCGTGCCACGAAATAAAGACAGGTTCACCGTGGATTTTGCCTGATTAGTGGGGTTTGCGGACAAGTGGTTTCGGACTGATTTCATATTTACGAAGACTTTAACTGGTCTTGGACGCGATGAGTGTAGCAACGGCGTGGAGTGCGGTCAGAAAACGATTGGATTCCCGGTTGCGATACTCGCCTCTGCGAGTTCGACCACATCATTCGTGAACTGGAAAATTAACGGGTCACTCGTCAAGCCTTGTAATTTCCGGGTCTCAGTCAACAGTTGCGGCATGTCACTAGCAGCGACACAATCGCCAGAGTGAGTGCCGCTATAGGCCACGCGTTTAAGAAGCAGCGGAAAGCTATTCGGAGAATGGTTTTCAAGAAACGCACGAACGTAGGCCACTGAAGCCGTGTTCCCAAGGCGTTTCTCAACCAAGTAGCCTGAGTGCGGACACGAGTCGCGGTACCACTTGTCGTGCTTCAGCCACAACTTCAAGTTGGTGTCACGGTCGCCTTTGAGCGTCGGCTCACCCGCTTCATCGAACCCCAAAAGTTCAGGGAACGGATGGGGTCGTGCCTTGCCTTCCTTAATGCAATTGCAACGGACCGAAGCATCTAATCCCATTGTGAGGTTCTCGCCGTGGCTGGCAGACTATCCACCAAATTCTCAACGAAACACGAAGAACACGCAACATCATGGATAAGTCGCGAAGCCGGAGAAGTTCCGGCTAGTATCCACAGATGGACGGTTGGTAGGGTTTCCGTCCACATGACCAGCCAGCGTTCGCGGGGTGAGTCACATCTCCGCGATCGCTCTTTAGCAGGCGCGTGGCATCCCTATGTTCCCTTGGTGAAGAAAAAACGGACGACGGCCATTCCGAATGCAAATGCGAAGCCATAACCAAAGCTCTCTATTTGCACCAGGCCCGCAAGGACGGGACTGATGACCACACTGAGCCCGGGAACCCGTGAAGGATGAACCAAAGGATGCGGAAAGAGGAGGAGGCTCAGTCCCCCTGCGACTCCCCCCAAGAACATGTACCCAATACCGGCCACCAAAGGATTCTTGAACTCTGATGTGTCAAACACCGCCGCGACTCCGCGCCAAATGATGGCGCCAATGAACTCTGCTGCGAATTCAAACGCAGCTTCAAAGAAAAGCTCCAAGAACATTTCGAGGAACGCAAACAGGAGTTCAAGCATTGGCTCTGTCCGCTCATACGTTCCAAACATAAACAAAATTACACAGTTGTCGTAATTAATGGCTGGTTAGTTCGCTTCCCGTCTCTATGACCAGCCGGCATTAGCTGGTGAGTTCACGTCTCCGCGAACGCTGTTTATCAGATGGGATGAGAAGGCCGGTCTCCAGCGGGATGCGATACGCTCCCGATGAAAGACGTGCTCAAGGCACAAAAAAGGAGACCGGCAATGAAGAAGATTAGCACTGTGGAGGTATTTGGGAACGAAATTTTAACGGGGCAAAAGTTGACGATCGGGCTGGATCTAGGAGATCGCTGGTCGTTCTATTGTGTCTTGGATGAAGCAGGCAAAATCCTTCTGGAACAGAAAGTAGCGACGACACCGGAAGCGATGAAGCAGACGTTTGGAAAGATACCGCGAAGTCTTATCGCCCTGGAGACAGGAACACATTCGCCATGGGTGAGCCGGCTGTTAACGGAGCTGAGACACGAGTTGATCGTGGCGCACGCACAAAAAGTGGAATTGATCACCAAGAGCAATCGAAAAGATGATCGCCACGATGCCCGGACCTTGGCACGGCTGGCGCGCATCGATCCCCAGCTGTTGGGGCCGGTGCGCCATCGCAGTGCCAAGGCGCAAATCCATCTGACGGTGATCCGGGCGCGAGCCGAACTGGTGAGTGCTCGAACGGCGTTGGTGAATGCAGCACGCGGGTTGGTGAAATCTTATGGGCAACGGCTGCCGAAGTGTGGCACCCAGCAAGTGAGCCGGGAGCTGGGCGCGGGATTGCCCGCGGAGTTGCGCGAGGTTCTGGAGCCGCTGCTCAAGGAGGTCGAATCGCTGAACGAGCGCATCCAGGAATACGACGAACGGATGGAGAAAATCGCCAAGGAAGTGTACCCGGAAGTGTCTTTGCTCAAGCAGGTGAAGGGTGTAGGAACACAGATCTCTCTGACCTATGTCCTGACGATAGAGGACCCGTATCGGTTCCCGAAGAGTCGCGCGGTAGGTTGTTTTCTGGGGCTACGACCTGGCCGGAGGAACTCCGGGGAGAGCGAACCACAGAAGGGTATCAGCAAAGAAGGAGACCGCTATCTGCGAACGATGATGGTGCAGGGGGCACACTACATTCTGGGACCTTTTGGAGAAGACAGTGATCTGCGGAGATGGGGACTAAAGCTTGCGGAGCGAGGAGGGAAAAATGCCAAGAAACGAGCGGTGGTTGCCGTGGCTCGAAAGTTGGCGGTACTCCTGCATCGGTTGTGGGTGAGTGGAGAGGTGTACGAACCACTGCGCAATAGCCAGAAAGCGATGCGCGCGGTGGCCTAGAGTGAAGAGCTCCCCCCAAAAAGGGGATGCTAGGGGTCGACGGAGTTGGCGATCGTCGTTGCTAGGCGATCCTGGCTCGAAATTGCTCTGTAGAAAACTGGGAAAGGTCGGAAGAAAGAAAAAGGAGCATACAAGAAAGAGATGGTATCCACACCGTCGAGCTCAACCGCCGAGATCAGGTGACTGCGCCTAGGTCCTGGCCAAGCTTCGGTCGAAAGACGGGAGCCAAGGTCGATTATCAGGTAGCAGCACCTACTGTATTGGGAACGCCCACCATGCACCGAGCGAAAATCGCTCAACCAAGAGTGCGGATGGAAGGATGGCGACAGAGGCGGCCCGGCTCGAATGCGAAGGAATCCACAGGAAGGAAAAAGAAAGCAGAAAGAAAAAACATCCTTACAAGAAAGAAGAAGAAAAACATCCTTGACACTCACCGGCCTTCTCATGGAAGGACCGATATTCAAGGTTTGACTCCTTCCTATTCCTCTTCATATGCCCGCTTCAGTGCCTCTATATCAAACCTTTTCATTTTGAGGAACGCCTTGGTTACACGTGCCGTTCGATTCTTATCCGTGCCGCCAAGCATCTCGTTCATAATCGTGGGAGTGATCTGCCAAGAGAGGCCGTACCTGTCCTTGAGCCAGCCGCACTGTCCGCCTTTCGGATCGGCGGAAAGCCTTTCCCAAAAATAATTGATTTCACCCTGCGTCTCGCAGGGTACGATGAATGATATCGCCTCGTTGAAAGCAAATTTGTGCTCCCGCGCAGAATCCATGGCTCCAAACTCCTGGCCGAGAAGCGTAAACGAAGAGTATCTTACCGTGCCTTCTCTGTCCGGTTCCTCGCCCTTTCCATAACGCGCAAGTATATTCGCGTTCGTGGTCCCGTCGGCGCCGGCAGGTGAATTCTTGAAAACCTCTGCGTAAAAATTAACCGCTTCTTCCGTTTTGCCGCAGACCCTGCCCACAAACATGAGCACGGAGGTGATCCTCTGCTTCATCTCGCGCTCGCCCGCCAAAATCACCTGCCATGAGAGTCCGTACTTGTCTTCCAGCCAACCGTACCGGTCGCTGAAGGGGTAGCTGCCGAGAGGCATGAGAACTTTTCCACCTGCAGAAAGTTTCTCGAAGATCGCGTCGACTTCGTTTTTTGTTTTACATTTCAGGTGAAATGAAACGGAGGGATTAAACTTGAAAAGTGGTCCGGCGCTTACGGCCATAAACGGCTGTCCCGAGAGCTCGAACGACACGATGTCGCAATCCCCTGACGGCGTGTTATGAAGAGTTTTTATATTCATGATCTTTGAGTTTGGAATCAGAGAAGTATAAAGCTCGGTCGCCTCTCTTGCCTCTTTGTCGAACCACAGGTGCGGAGTGATTTTGGGCATAGGATCTTGCTCCCGGTTCTGAGTCACTGAATCAGTTAAGCTGACTTGTCCAATCTTGTCGAGGTCCAACCTTTGCGCGTGGCAATCTGAGGCCGGCGGGAAATTGGCGGGGTTCGTGGGTGTGCTTGCATAACCCCTTCAGGTCGCTGCGTAGCTCAAGACCATTGCTATTGCCAATTGGAAATGGCCAACTCCCAGTAAGTCGGCGCTGGACATTAAGGCGCCGCGTTTACCAGGGACTGACAATTCGGGATTCTTCAACCATTCCGCAATTGCTTGACGTGTTCGAGAAGCTGCTCGGGCAGCCAGCCGAAATTTCTTGCAATCTCAGGTGTCTGGCCTGTGTCATGTACCGCCGCGGTGTCGGTATCCATCTGAGCTTGAGACCGGCGTCGTCCACAAGGAATTGCACAGGTCCAGTGCGTAGAAGTGAAGGACGTGAAAGGCACACCGTGAATTTAAGCAGGGAACATGGGTCGGCCGAAAATCGCGCGTGTGCGTTGCCACGTTCCGGAACGACTCATTCCTTGACTTCAACCGACGGCGGAGCAGAAATCGCCGAAGGTAAGAATGCCAGTCAGTTACTTGTCCGGCAGAGCGAAGGCAGCCAGAGTATCGGACGCTTCGATAGGTACGTCCTCCGTTGCAAGAAGACCGCTTCCGCCAGCCGCGATCACCACGATTTGTTTATGCGTTCGTTTTCCGAGAAACGTCATGGGCGTGGCGTGGCCGTTGGCCTCAAGGCGAATCACCCAGAGTTCCTTGCCCGTGTTCGAATCAAAGGCACGGAAACGCTTATCATTTGTGCCCGCAATAAAAACGAGTCCGCCGGCTGTGGCAATCGAACCGCCGAGATTCGGGACGCCCGTCTTGGGAATCCCCTTCGCTTCCAACTCGTCCACAACGCCAAGGGGAACCTTCCAGGCAATTTCCCCGGTGTTCAAATTGACAGCATTTAGAGTTCCCCAGGGCGGCTGCTGGCATGGATAGTGGTTCTTGTCCCAAAACCGCGCGTATGTTCCCCATTGGCTGCCCCACACGTACGCTTCGGGAGAACCTGCCGGCTGCGGTTTCATAGAACCTACCGAGCCCAACTCGTTTACGTTGACAAAGAGATATCCAAGAGATGGATCAAAAGAAGCTCCCGACCATGTGGCGCCTCCGAGCGTTCCCGGCATTTCCACGGTGAGCTCCAACCCCCATGGATTGAAGATGCGACCGGGCAAGATGGAGCCAAAGGTCTCCAGGCAATACTTATTGGATTCGGGGGTGACGGTGGTGATGTCCTCGCGGGTGACCGAGATTCTGGCGAGCGGCGGCGGCTTGACGGGAAATGGCTGAGTGGGCCAAGCGGCCTCTCCCGGCAATTTACTCGGCAGCACGGCGCGCTCTTCGATAGGGAACAAGGGTTTGCCCGTAAGCCGATCGAGTACGAAGACAAATCCCATTTTTGTCACTTGAACGACGACGGGAATTTCACGTCCTCCCTGGCGAACAGTTATCAAACTAGGGGGCGCCGGCGGGTCATGATCCCAGAGGTCGTGATGAACCATTTGGAAATACCAAATGAGCTTGCCTGTCGCGGCGTCCAGCGCCACGAGCGAGTTGCCGAACAGATTCTGACCTCTGCGGTCCGCACCGTAAAAATCGTATGAGGGCGACCCGATGGGAAGGAAAATCATGCCGTGCTCGGTATCCACACTCATGATCGACCACACGTTCGTGCCTGAGCGGTCTCTCCAGCCGTCCCCCTCCCATGTTTCGTGTCCTAGCTGGCCAGGCTGGGGAACGGTGTCAAACGTCCAAACAAGTTTGCCTGTCCGGACGTCGAAGGCACGAACGGCTCCGCTGGGCCCCTTCGAGGGATACTCCTGAACTGCCGCTCCGGTAATAACAAGGTCCCTGTAAATGGCGGGAGGCGAAGTCACGTCATACTGTGCTTTGGGCCAGCCGTCCGCGACTCCCTTGCGGAGATCAATAGCGCCACGATTACCGAAACCGTTGCAGGGCTTGCCTGTCTGGGCATCCAACGCGAAAAGGCGACCATCCAGCGTGCCATAGAAGATGCGTTTATCGGTCCTGCGCGCCCTGCCGCTGCAGGTAACAGGCGAGTTTCCCTCCCAGTAGGCAACACCGCGATTTTGCACAGTGCGTCGGGTCTGGGCATCCGAGAAAGGATCAAATATCCATATCTCCTTGCCCGTCTCTCCATCCAGCGCAATCACGCGGCTCGCGGGGGTCGAAAAATAAAGGACGCTGTCGACCATCAGAGGAGTACTTTCATAGGCCGAAATATGTCCGGCGCGTATGGAATTCCAATTGGTTTCCCCCGTATGGCAGGTCCACAACCTGCGAAGCTGCCCGACATTGCTCCGGTCGATCTGCTTCAGCGGCGAAAATCTCATCCCACCTGGATCGTGACCATAAGACCGCCACTCTTGGTCGATGGGACCAGACGGACTCTGCCCGCAAGCGAAACGGCACGACACAAGAAGACATGCCAAAGTGCAAATAAGGCGGTTCATCAAGCCTCCCAGAACGGCGGTGCAGGAATGAATTCAACAAAGCTGTGTCACGGTAACCCGAAGCATAGGATATTGGGGCCGGCCGCAAGCGCCACAAATTGTTTGCCGCTGACCATGTAGGTCATAGGAGAGGCTTTGTTAACTCCGTTCGTCGGAAAATGCCACAAGGCCTTACCGTTGCGCTCATCGAGGGCGACAACGTCTCCGCTGGGGTCTCCATAGAACAGAATCCTGCCGGCCGTGGCCAATACTCCCGCGTTTCGCTTTCCATCGATGGGTCCGATTTGCGGAGTTTCCCAAACGATGTTTCCGGTCTCAATGTCGAGTGCACGCAGGTACTTCTTTCCAAGTTCCTCTTCGGGCTCGCGCATTTTTCCCTTGCCGGATGCCAGTTTTACGCTGCACTTCTCCAGGGCAACGATGTAATAGAGACGCGTCACCGGGCTGAACGCAGTGGCATTCCAGTTGGTCGCGGCTTGGGGGCAGGTGACGCCATTCTCCGGTAAAGTCTCAGGGCGGCCGTTAGGAGCGACGCCGCTAGCCCAAGTCAGCCGCTGTATGAATTTTTTTGCCAACAGAATTTGGCCATCTTTTCGATCCAGCACATAGAAGAATCCGTTCCGGTCTGCGTGCAGCAGGAGTTTCCGATCTTGCCCGCGATACCGCGTGTCGACCAGGACAGCGGGTTCGGTTGCATCCCAATCATGAACATCGTGAGGAGTGAATTGATAATACCATTTCAACTTACCGGTGCCGGGGTTCAAGGCTAGGATGCAATTCGTATAAAGGTTGTCGCCGGGGCGATCACGGTCGTCGGAATCCGGAAAAGGGTTGCCGGTGGACCAGTAGAGAGTATCTGTCTCCGGATCGTAGGAACCTGTGAGCCACGTTGAGCCGCCTCCGAATGTTGGCTCCTTGCCCTTCCAAGTCTCATACCCCGGCTCTCCTTTGCCGGGGATGGTCCAGAACCGCCACACAGGTTCGCCCGTCGAAGCCTTGTAAGCAGCGACAAACCCACGAATACCCCAGTCGCCGCCAGAGACTCCAGCAATAACCATGTCCTTGACGACCAAGGGGGCCACAGTCGAGCCATAGTGCTGAGACTCCTCCGGCATTACGACCTCCCACATTACGTGGCCTGTAGTCCGATTCAAGGCGATCAAATGCGCATTATCGGTCACCATAAATACCTTATCCCCGAGGACAGCCACGCCCCGGTTTGTGCCCAAAGCCGCGTCTCCAACCAGTTCCCGAGTACGCGGGCGCGAATACACCCAAATCTCGCGACCCGTGAGGGCATCCAGCGCAAAGGCTGCATTTGGGCCGGTCACATACATGATGCCGTCAGCAACGATGGGTGTCGCTTCCAACCCGAAGTAGCGCATGTTTTCAACAAAGTAGTTCGTATCGGGAAGCAAGCTTTTCCATAAGGGAACCGAGAAGACCCACTTCAGAGCCAGCTGGTTCACATTTGTGGCGTTGATTTGAGTGAGCTCGCTGTACCGGTTTCCGCTCAGTTTTCCGTTGTAGGTCAGCCAGTCGCCGGGCCCAGGATTGGAGATTCTTACAAAGCCGATTCCCTCTACACTGGAGGCCGACAGTGTGCCGGCACGGACTCCTAGACGGACGTCTGTCTGCTTGCCCAGGTAAGCGATCAGATCCCGAAGTTTTTCAGGGCCGGCCTTGACGGGGGGCATTATCGATCGCTTCTCCTCCGTGACGGCTGAAATCTGGCCCTCCCGAATAAGGTGGAACTGTCCTTTCGGGTCCTGCAACCGAATGTCAAAATTGCTACGATTCCTGGCAAATCCACGAATGGTGCTCCCATCATGCAGCTGTACGGTAATCAGGTCATACCCGGGGGAGATACGCGCACTGGGATCCAGCAGTTTCGCTTGAATCTCGTCGGCCGTCATTTCACGTCCTACGTTCGACAAGTCCGGACCTATGGGTTCTCCGTTGCCAGAAATCATATGGCAGGTGACGCATTGTCCCCTACCGAAGAAGAATTGCTCTCCTGCGGCCGAGTTGCCGCGTACCGTGTTTTCCGCGGACGGAGCATTCAGAGAGCGTACCAATGCTGCAAGAGCATCGAGTTCCTGAGCCGGCAAGTCGAAGGCCGGCATGCCTGATCTGGGGACTCCTTTGCTGATCAGGTCCCTCAACTCCTGAACAGTACGGTCACGTAGCCGGCGATTTCCGGCGAGACCAGGGGCATTGTCCGTACCACGGGAATCAGCGCCATGGCAGCCAGCGCAGCGTTGCGCGTATATTTTTGTGCCTTGCGCCAGATTTGACGGCGTATCTGTAGGATTCTGCCCGACCACCGGCGCCGCGCTCATGACAAGCAAGACGATCAAAGATCTCGCACCGCGGCAGGCGGAGATGAACTGCCTCAAAGAGCCCGCGTTCCCTTTCATCGGACTCTTTAACAAGGCTTGATGTTCTCCGTATTCCACGAAGCCAGGTTCCCTTACTTGATTGCCGATCGATGCTCTTCGACGTAAGCGCCGATTTCGCCAACGGTTCCGAGCCAAATCCCGTTGGCTGGATCCCTGGCATAGTCGCACAAGGCCTCCAGCGCCTTGGTGTCCGTCACTTGATAACCCCGGTCACCGATCTCATGACCGACAAAAATGATCCAACGGCCTTGTTTCGCTGCTTGCTCGACCGGTTTCATCATTTGCTCAAAGTTCATGTCATCGAAAGACGTGCCCAGCGCTTGCGCGAGGTCACAGAATGCAGGGTCGTTTGCGGCTTCGTCGAGATAACCGCGCCCAACCAGAAAGCGTTTCGCGACCAAGGGCACATAGCTCTTTGCACGCCGCCCTCTTCCGACGAATTTCTGCCCGCAGGGGTAGGCAAAGGTCCTTGGCTTTGCCCCTAGCAGGCGACTAATTTCCGCGTTCGCGGCGTCAAGTTGTTTCTCCATCATCGACAGGGAGTAATCCTCAAGTGCGTTCTTCCGGCTAAACTCGTAGTTTCCTGTACAGGGATGCGTCATGGAGTGATTGCCGATCTCGTGTCCCTCCGCTGCGGCCCGACGCCAGCCATCTAGACGCTTTTCAATCTGGTTCCCCTGAAGGAAAAACGTGACCTTAACATCATGCCTGCGGAGCAGCGCCAAGCCTGTATCGACTTGGCTGGATCGCCCGTCGTCGAAGCTCAGGCTGAGCGCCATGCGTTTTCCATTTGGCCACTGAAAGGAGCGCGCAAGTTCGTCCTTAGCTGAGCCCGCACTCTGGCCGAATACTGCCGTACTCCGGAAGCTCGCACCGAAGGAGAAAAGGGCGAGCATCAAGAACAAAATAGTCTTTTGCATTGGAGATTATGCTACTGCTCCCAGGCCAGGTCCGTTCAAGTTCGCCGTGCGCAGAATTCCATCCTTGACACGGAAGATTTCCGGGAACTTTTCCTCCCAAGCCTTGTTTGCTCTCGGCACATACTCCCGGGCATTCGCCTCGACTGCAGTCACCCCCGGCATATGCGCCGCCAGTCCGACGGAATGCACAAGGGATGCGCCGGGACAGGTCAAGTCCTGAACGCAGAGGAACATTTTATATTTCTGCGCCGCCGCCGCCATAAGCAGCGCCTGGCTTTGTCCTTTGCATGCTTTGAGCGCCGCTCCCGAATAGCCCATCTCCCGCGCCAGCATCAGCCTGTCGAGGCCCGTCAGCGATTCGTCAATCACAACCGGCCTCAGCTTGGCGGCTTCGTGCATGGTATTCTCCCTGTGCTTCTCCAGATCCCGCGCTGTGGGTTGTTCAATATACCGGATCCTTTCGAAACCCGCGGGCGTCTTTTCCTTCAGGCGACGCAGAAATTCCAGCAAGTAGCCAACGTTGGGGCAGCGCTCGTTGAAGTCGAGAGAATACCCCCAAGTTTTCATCCCGCGTTGTGCTTGAACTTCAGTCGTCGTCCGATCGATCCGCAGTATCCGGTCGAGGTCCCAGTCCAAATCGTTGCCGTCCAACTTGATCTTAATGTGGGTCAGGCCGTTGTAACGGATCCATCCGGACAAGGTCTCAGGCAAGCCGTCGTTCAATCGTTTTTTGATGTCCGAGTCTTCGATGGCATCGGAAGCTCCGACCGAATGGTAGAGCGCCAGCAGCGCGCTTGGGGCCGTTAACACATACCGGTCCAGGTATTCCCCTTTGAATTCCGGGCCGAGGTAATAAGACAGATCGTGGGTCATGAAATCGCGCCCGTACGTGCGATAAGAGGTTAATCCATGGACTTTTCCGAAGGCGTCGTGAAGGGCGGCATCAAAGGCGCTCGCCGTGACCAGCGTGCAGAGTTTTGGGATGGCATCTTCGAGTTGCAGGCGACGTGAGACTTCCTCCGCTGCCTTCAAGTACTCCGGTTCCAGTGCCCCGTTGATATCGATCGAGTGGCCAGCCTCCTTGAAGTCCGCGGTAATTTTTCGCATGCGCTCTGCCAAGGCCCTCATTGCTCCGAGCGTCCTGTCGTAAGACATACGCTCCGAAGGAAACGACCAGACGTTACCCATGGTCATCGACCCGAAACCATGAGCCGATCGGCCATTCGCAATATGTACGACACACCGCACGTTCAAGATCGTAGTGCGGTCCACTTCCTTGCCACCGAACTTATAAGGAGTTCGATAGCGAAATTCCTCGTAATCGTAAGACACGTCATCTATTCGGATGCCGGCTGGTCTTGTGGCCGAAGTGTGGAACGTGTTCCCCCAGCTTCGAAACGCAACGGAAGCCAACAGTGAGGTCACAGGCGCCACGCGCAAGAATTCTCGCCGACTGACTTGTTGTCGTTTCGGCCGCCGCTGGTTCTTATCGGTCACCTGCTATCGCTCCGTAGCCTTCGCGCAAGCGCGTCTTCAAGAATTGGAGATCGCGGCGCAGAGCGGCGAGAATATTCTCCTCTTTGGCTGCGCTGGTTTTCCCCGCCACGTCATACTCGAGGTGTAGCGAAATGGGGCCTTGAAAGCCGCCAGCTGCGAGCGCGTTCACGAAATACTTCCAGTCCACCATGCCTTCCCCTAGCGGACAGTTCCTGGCCGCCCAGCCTGTCTCCGCTTTCTCCCATCGAAAGTCTTTGGCGGCGACCATCTTCAGGCGCGGCATCACCAGGTTCGTTGCGATCTTCCAGCCGCCCACTCCACCTTCGGCCACGGCATGACGCGGGTCGAAGTAGAAGCCAGCCCACTTGGGATCAAGTGTGTCTATCACGGAGGCCACGTCCCAAACCGGGGCTCCCATGTACTCCTCGTGGTTGTGGTAACCCGCCTGCACGCCATACTGTTTGCCGAGGCCGACGAGGCCACGAAACTGGCCGGCAGCCTCCTCGAGTTCTCGCCGCACGTTGACCATCTTATACTTGTAATAGCCCGGCTTGAAGAATGGTATCGAATGTTTGGCGGCGATCGTCAGGATTGTGCGCGCCGCCGGGTCGTCCGCAGAAGTGATCTCTGTGGTGATCATCGGGACGTCCAATCCCTCTTCGCGGATGGCGGCCACGGCTTTGGGGAGGTCTTCGGCAGCACGCTCAGGCGGAACGTGCCCGCCTTGGCGTACCGTCAGGTCAATTCCGCCAAATCCTATACTTTTGGCGGCTTGAGCCAGTCGCAGCCAATTCATTCCTGGCAAGGGCTTCGAGAAGAGGCAAAGGGTTCCGGTATAGCCTCCGCCAGGGGGCGCCACGGAGGCTTCAACCATATTTAGAGATACAGCGCACGCCGCCGAGGAGCATACGCCGAGAAAGTCTCGCCGCGAGAATTCCATGGACATGATTCTCTCCCTCTCATCAAGAAATGGTATGTCTGCCTTCCTCACATGGAAAAAAACCTGCTGCTGAAGGAGTGTCTCACCGCTGAGCCACTATTTAGCGACACTAGCGGACAGCTTTGAGAAACGCCAGCAGGTCCGCCATCTGGCTAATGCTGATCTGCTTCTCCAAACCTTCCGGCATCATGGACACCTTGCTGACATGCATGCTCTTGATGTCCTGGCGAGGAATGACAGTCTCCCTCCCTTGCTCTTGCCGCAGAGTGACCGTTGCGGCAGTCTGGGCGCTCATGATGCCATCCACGATTTCTCCGGAAGACATCTCAACCACGTAGGTCTCGTAACCCTGTTCGATCGATTTGCTCGGTAGGATGACGTCAACCAGTAGCTCCGACGCAGGATGATTACGAACCGTGCCCAAGTTGGGACCCACAGCGACGCCCACGCCATCAAGCGCATGGCATTTTGAACAGACGCGCTGGAATGTTTCCCTGCCCCGAGCCACATGTCCTGGAGCATTCAATGCAGCTTGGTATTCTTTCAGGACTTGCTCCCGGTGTGCCGAACTTTCCTCGAATAGCGCCCTGGCCATCTGACGAACGGCAGGATCGGGATCCATGAAAAGACGCGGCTTGTACGGGTCAAGCTGCCACGTCTGGACGTCACCGCTCTTGACCGCCTCAAGGAGCAGAAGGGTTCGATCTGAACCTCCACCAAGCAACGTATTCGTCGCCTCAGCCCTTACCTGCGCGCTCATGCCGTTCCATTTGGCCAGCAGGAGCGGGCCGACTTCGCGGCCCCTGACAGAGTTAAGGGCCCTCACGGCAGCGATCTGAACAGTATCGGGTTCTTGCGGATCGAGGAGCCGTTCAAATATGCGCGCCTCTCGGGCAGAATTTGCGAGCGCCAACAGATCCAATGCGTCGGCCCGCACAGAGGCGTCGGTCTTGCGATTCGCCGCTGTTACTTCGGCGCGCTTCAAGGCTTCAGCAGCAGTCGCGTCGTCCGGAAGACCAACAACAGTCAAAAGGTGAACCGCCGCGTGCCCCACAGGCCCCGGCCTCTGCTGGAACATTCCCAGGAATAGGTCTCGGTTCTCTTTTAGCGCAGCTCTGGCGTCAGCGCTCTTCGCGCGAACGCCCTCCGCCAAGCCGTCAAGCGTTGCGCCACCCCACCAATCCGCATTGCGACGAGAGCGGCCCGCCACAGTTGTCAGAACTCTTCGCATTTCCTCTCGGCTCGCTCTCATGCCGATCACAGCACTGACTTGGTGAAAAAAGTTCCGGCGTCCTGTCGTCTCCGTGTCGATGAAGCGGGAGACTGCGAGCTCAAAATACTTGAGCGCGCGAGTGGAAGATGCGCTCAAGGCGGCCACATGCATCCAGGGGTCTTCCACGCCGTCTGCTAACAGCTGGTCCTCGGCGGCCATGGCCTCGGGAGATTCAAGGAAGCCCAGCGTGCAAAGGAGCTGGAATCGAACCTTGGGGTCAGGGTCGCCGGCCATCTTCGTGAGCTTCCTGGCCAGCTCGGGAGCTTTGGCCAGGTAGGGCTCAGCCATGCGGATGGCATTCTCGCGGACTCCCGCAACACTGTCATCAAGCGCCCGTGCGACCAAGGTTTGGTCGAGTTTTCCCAGACCATCGAGCGTCCACAAAGCGTGTACGCGCCCCAAGGGAGACGCGCTCTCTTCAAAGAGCCGAACAAGAGACGGAACGGCATCATCGTGATGGCGCTCCACCAGAAGGCGCTGGGCTGTCCGGCGCCACCAAATGTTCGAGCTGGACAATTGTCGTACAAGTTCTGTGGCAGGCGCCTGGCCGAGTCGAATGTTTTTGGGCAAGGGCAGAGGCGTTTGTGTCTCCGGGACGATCCGGTAGATTCGGCCGCGGTCCTGTCCGTTATATAGATTCCCGGCGTGGTAAGTGTCTGCGGCCATCCACTCCGGATGCTCAATAATGTTGCGATAATAATCGATGAGGTAGAGCGCCCCGTCGGGGCCGATGTACATATTAACGGGCCTGAACCAGGCATCTGTCGAGGCGACGAACTCGGCCTCCTTTTCGAGGCGCCGGGCACTGTAGGTTGCCCCCGCATCCGACCAAACATCGCAGTGCACTAAATTGTGCGCGGACTCGCCCATGCAGGCCACACGATCAAAAGAAGCCGGGAATACACCACCCAGATAAGGAAGGGTGATGCTGCACGAAGAAGTGAGGGTGCCGACATCGGTAAGGATTTCGAATCGCGGATTGTGAGTGATGGGAAAGACTCTGTTGGTCTCAGCCGTGGAAACATCCTGCTGTACGGTAGGCAGCAAGAGAGAGGGATTTCGCCGCAAGTATCGTGCGGCAATGACTTCATGGCGTCCGTTACTGTCGTTGGTGATCGTAAAGTGGCGTCCCCACTCATCAAAAGCTTGCCCATATTGCGACCAACCCGACAAGAACTCGAGCTGATGCGTCTCCGACCTGAAGCGGACGCTGAGCGGCGCCATTTTCAGCCGTGGTCCTTGTCCGTCCTCAAAACGAATGTCACTGCCGCGATCCCCAAAAGGATCCTGAAATACTACAGTGGTAACCGGCCCTTGATGCGCAAGGTAGATCCAATTATCCGGGCCGTAGACCGGACCGTTGACCATGTGCTGCGGATTCGTAAACGCGAAGCCGGTAAGGACCTTTTCGCGGATGTCAGCTTTGCCGCTCCCCGTCGTATCTTTGAAAAACCACACGTCGGGAGCGGCGGTCACCAGCACACCTCCCTTCCAGCACATCACGCCATTCGGCATGACAATGTGGTCCGCAAACACAGTGCTGCGATCAGGTATTCCATCGCCGTTTGTGTCTTCAAGCAGCACAATGCGGCCTATCGGTCTGGTATCCACTGGATAGCCAGTATCTTCGGCCACGTACAAGCGTCCGTTCTCGTCCCAATCCATGGCCACGGGACTGTTGATCATAGGCTCGGCGGCAAAAAGTTCAACGCGAAAGCCCTTGTCAATGTTGATCATTCGGAGAGCATCGCGCGGGCTGTAGGGCGGCACGAGTTGCCGGCGAGACCGCACAAGGAGACCGAATATAAGGACGACAACTGCCAGCAGTGAAAGCGCGCCGAGAAGCGGAACATGTCTGCGAGATGATGGACTTGGAAGAAGCGACATTTTACCTACCTCGCGGTTCAACACTCGGGAACGAGCGCATCCGGAGGGAAATCCTCGCAAGGGCCTAGCGTGCGGTCGATGCTGCCGGCAGACGCCGCAAGTGTGTACGCTCATATCTCAAAATGTCAAGAAGGAGAGGGTGCTGGAATCAACGGTATCGTTACCTCCAAGGGGATTTGAATCGCTTCGCGTCAACGAAGTCCAAGGCTTCCTTGCGAAAGAGAGGTATTCTGACGCGACAAGAGTCAGATTTGCGGAGGTCTAAGAAGAGTTCCTTTACCTTATGCCGCCTCGGATCCGAATAATGACGCCTGGCAACATCTCTGCCGGAATGCGCCTGAAGGAAGCAGTAGGATGGAATCAAACCCAGGAAGATTGGGAACGATTTCTTCAAGCTAGCCCCGAAGGATGTTTCGTCGCGGAGCAGGATGGACGGGTGGCGGGTACGGTGACCACGATCGTCTATGAAAACCGTTTCGCGTGGGTTGGCATGGTGCTGGTGGATACGCAGTTGCGCGGGAGAGGCATCGGGACAGCCCTCCTCCTGAAAGCGATCCATTATCTTGACGCTAAGGAGATACCCTGTGTGAAACTGGATGCTACGCCGCAGGGCAAACCGATTTATGCCCGGCTGGGATTCCGCGTGGAATACGAAATTGAGCGGCACAGTTTAACCAGGGAACCCGACTCAAAGGCTGCGCCGGGACCGGCCCCCGGCGAGAACATCGAGGCAGTTATGGAAATGGACCGTGAGGTTTTTGGCGCGGACCGAAGCGCCCTTCTTCGGTCGGTCGCAGCATCCGCTCCTGAGTTGGCAGTCATAGACCGCCGTCCAGGTGATCCCGTGAAAGGATTCGCCCTGGGCCGCAAAGGGTCGCGGGCGGACCATCTGGGTCCATGGGTCGCGTCCGACGGTCTGGCGGCACGGGAAGTTTTTGAATCCTTTCTCCTCCGTTCCCGGCGTAACAATGTCTTTGTCGACGTTATGAAAGACAATCCCTGGGCGCTTGCCCTTGTGGCGGAGAAGGGCTTCCAATTTTCCCGGAGCCTGACCAGGATGTACCGGGGCGAAAATGCGCACTCCGGTCGGCCCGATCTTCTCTGCGCCATCCTTGGGCCCGAGTTTGGCTAGCGTGATAAGGGAATACCGTCTTCCGCGTATCTTCTATGGGTGGTGGATTGTTTTCTCCGCCTTTCTGAATCTGTTTTTTGCAGTCGGGCTCGTCTTCTACGGCTTTCCTGTCTTCTATCCTTCGCTCGTCGAATCACTTCACTTCTCGCGACAACAGGTCACCACGGGGATCTTTTTGGGCTTTGCGGCGGCGGCGCCGATTTTGGGTTTGCTGGCGGGCGCTCTGATTGACCGTCTAGGGGCCAAGTTCGCGATCCTCCTGGGGACCGGCTTCGTGGGCGGGTCGCTGATTTTGATGGGGAGCGTCAACACGCTCTGGCAATACTATATGCTCTGCTTTACGGAGGTTGTCGGGTATGTCTTAGCAGGGCCGATCCCGAATCAGGTGCTGATTGCAAATTGGTTTCGCGCGATGCGGGGTCGCGCCATGGGTTATGCGTATTTGGGTCTCGGGTTGGGCGGCACGGTGTCGCCGCTCCTCGTTCACCGGCTGATTGAAACCTTCGGCTGGCGCAGAGCATTCGAGGTGATTGGCACGCTGATTGTGGCTACGCTGGTCCCCATCGGCGTCTGGGTCACACGTTCCTCGCCGGGTGACTTAGGATTGCAGCCCGACGGGGGCCTCTCCAATCCTACTCCGACCGAAGCCGCGAGCACACGCTCTCGAACCGTTCGCGATGCTATCGGAACTTCGAACTTTTGGTTGCTTCTGCTGGGAAGCACGCTGGTGATCGGCGCGATTGGGACGGTGATCTCTCATTTCATTCTTTTTTTGAAGGATGAAGGTTATTCTTCCGGGGGGGCTTCGCGGGAGCTCAGCGTTCTGTTGCTTTCGAGCCTGGCCGGACGCGTGACTGTCGGCTACTTCGCCGACTCGTTTACCCGCAAAAACGTCATGGCGCTGTTCTATCTGGCGCTCGCGCTGGCAATTCCAATGCTGCTTTTACATCACCAGGAGCGAGTTGTGACGGGCTTTGCAATTCTGTTCGGCTTGGCCATGGGTGCCGACTACATGTTGATCCCGCTTGTCGCCGCCGATTGCTTTGGACTTGCTTCGCTCGGAAAGATACTGGCGCTGATCATTATGGCGAACTCGCTGGGACAAACTTTTGGGCCCGTGATGGCGGGCCGGATTTTTGACACTCGGCACAACTATGATCTCGCTTGGTTTATCATCTCGTTGGCGGGAATCTTGGGAGCCGGTGCCGTGTACCTCATTCGAGCGAACAAGATGGGAAATAAACCCGCTTAGATCCACCATAGGGGCGATCTCGCCGGGCGGGATCGGTTCGCCTCGCAGGACCGAGCCATGATTGATTTCATCGACTCTGTTGAACAATTGGAAGAGCGGCTTGCCACGCCCAGTATTCAAGACTTAGAAGCCATGGAGCCCTTGCGCGGAGATTTTCTAATTCTCGGCGCGGGCGGAAAAATGGGACCTTCGTTGGCTAAGCGAGTAAGACGCGCTTCGGATCTAGGAGGCGTGAAGCGCCGTGTGATCGCCGTCTCCCGTTTTTCCAATTCGGATCTTCCCGATGAACTCGCGCGGTGGGGGATTGAGGCCCTACGCTGCGACCTTGTCGTCCGCGAGGAAGTCGCTCAGCTCCCCGTGTGCGAGAACGTTCTGTTTCTGTCCGGCCGGAAGTTTGGGTCGAGTGGCCGGCCGGATTTGACCTGGGCCATGAACAGCGTAGTTCCAGCAAATATCGCGCTTCATTATCGAAATTCCCGAATCGTGGCCTTTTCCACGGGCAATGTCTATCCGTTGGCGTCGGCGAGCGGGAAAGGCTCCCTTGAGACGGATGAGCCCGGGCCGTTGGGCGAATACGCACAGTCCTGCCTGGGGAGAGAGCGCTTGATTGAATACTACTCGCGTGAGTGCGGCATGCAGTGTCTTCTCTTTCGCCTGAACTATGCTGTTGACCTGCGTTATGGAGTGCTGGTGGATATCGCGCGAAAAGTCTACGCACGCGAGCCCATAGATCTCACCATGGGCTGGTTCAACGCAATCTGGCAGGGCGACGCCAATTCCTACGCCCTGCGCTCCCTTGAACTATGCGAATGCCCGCCGAGAATTTTGAACGTGACAGGCTCCGGGAAGATTTCCGTGCGCGAAGTGGCGGAAATCTTCGGCAGCAAGTTCAAGCGCCCGCCGGTGTTCGAGGGCCAGGAATCCGAACGCGCGCTACTTAGCAATGCCTCGCTCTGCCATTCGTTGCTGGGTCAGCCCGACGTTTCACTCGAGACCCTCCTCACTTGGGTCGCTCACTGGGTGGAGATTGGCGGCGCGACACTCGACAAGCCCACGAAGTTCGAAGTCACGGACGGAAAATTCTGATCGATGTTGCTTCCTATTGCGATGGACACTCGAGTACGAAAAGTTTTGCAAAAGGGCGCAGTGATTCCGGCTCATCCGCTGGCGCTAAACGCGCAGCGTAAACTCGACGAACGTCGCCAGCGCGCTTTGACCCGCTACTATTGTGAGGCCGGCGCGGGCGGAATTGCAGTTGGGGTGCACACAACTCAGTTTGCCATCCGCGATCCCCGAGTCGGGTTGCTCGAACCCGTCCTAAAGTTGGCGATTGAAACCGTCCGCGATTGCGAAGCCGCACTGGCAAAGCGACTGATGAGAATCGCCGGCGTTTGCGGCGGGACTGCCCAAGCCCTCCGTGAGGCCGCGCTGGCATGCGAACTTGGGTACGATGCTGGTTTGCTGAGTCTTGGCGCGCTACAGGAAGCATCAGAATCTAGCCTGATAACCCACTGCCGCGCAGTTTCCGACGTTATCCCTTTGTTCGGATTCTACCTGCAGCCCGCGGTTGGCGGGCGGACGCTGGACTATCGCTTTTGGCGGGAATTCCTGGAGATAAAGAACGTGGTGGCGATCAAAGTGGCACCGTTCAACCGCTATCAAACCCTGGATGTGGCGCGAGCGCTGGCCGAGAGTGGCCGTCATGAGGAAGTCGTCCTCTATACCGGGAACGACGACAACATCGTCGGCGACCTCATGACCAAGTTCAGTTTTCCGTCGTCGCACGGCAGAGTCGCGATTCGGTTTACCGGCGGACTGCTTGGGCATTGGGCGGTATGGACGCGGCGCGCCGTGGAGCTGCTCGAAGGTGTCCATCGTTGCCACGATGGAGGCAGCGACTCTTTCGAATTGCTCTCTCGCTCTGCTGAAATAACTGACAGCAATGCGGTTCTTTTTGACGCCGCCCACGGCTTTGCGGGCTGCATCCCGGGCCTGCACGAGATACTCCGTCGACAAGGGTTTCTGGAGGGGCGATGGTGCCTGGATCCCTATGAGGAGCTTTCGCCAGGGCAGCTTGAAGAAATTGACCGCGTCTTGCGGACTTACCCTCACCTCACTGACGATGCCTTTGTAGCGGAACACCTGACCCGTTGGCTGTCATGACAGGCGATGCGTGCCTGCCATTCGATCACGCACTTAGCAACCTCCGCGCGTTTTCCTCGAAAATCGCCCAGCTTTGGTTATCCGTGAACCCCGATTCGCTAACCTTCAAAAGAGCCGACTCGAAATAAAACAGCGGGTAATTCGAACCGAACAGTAGCCGTTGGACGGAAACCTTCTGGGCCAAACGGGCGATTCCGCCAACTCCTTCCACCATCGAAATATCAAAATACACACCGCCAGTGGAAGCGAGCCCTGGCAACTGCTCCAGGTTGCGCATGGGATCAGAATTCAGAACGATGACCTTCACTCCCGGTTCGCTCGTGAGCACGTCGGACAGTGGAGATAGGTCAACCGGGGGGACACGCATCAGTGGGTGCTGGGTTCGCTCATCTTCCATGCATACCACGAGCTGCACGATTAGCCGGTGGGCGGCCGCTAGATGCACCAGCTCCCCAAACGCAGGCTCTCTGAGGGTATATCCGTGGTAGTTAGGATGAAGGCGGATGCCGGGCATCTTATATTCTTCGCTGCAGCGCCGGAAATCCTCCTGCCAGTTCGGGAGGCCGGGATTGACGGAGCCGAAAGGCATGAGAATGCCGCCACCGTAGCGGCGGCAATCGTCCACAAGGCGGGAGTTGGCGCTCCAAAGATCCTTGTGAAATATTCCGTCGAAGGTGCCTGCCCATGCCTGGGTCACATTGCGGATGCGGAGACGCGCGACGAGACCCGCTGGATCATCTCCAACCAAACGGCGGAATGGCCACCGTGAAAGATTTGCGTTGACGTCGATCATGTGTAACCCTTGGTGCGCAGGATCGGCGTCAGGATGCGGCGCAGATTTTCTCCCAGGATCAATCTTCTGGCTGTCTCGGAGATCTCCGCTCCCATCACTTTGCCAAGCTGCGAGGCGCAACTCCGGCCGAAGGCGTCGCTGCCATAGATCACTCGCTCGGCTCCGAGCTCACGCACTGCCATTTCGACAAACCCGGATGTCGGATTCGAGCCGGCCAGGTCGGCGAAAACATTTTTTGCGGGGCGGATTGCGCGAATTCCGAGCTCCCAGTCTCCACCTGTGTGGCCGCAGATGAAAGGAACGCCGGGGTACCGTCCGGCTAGTTTCACGATGTCGTTGGGCGTAGATTCGCCCGGCCCATTTCCATTGACCTTGAACCAGGTGTGCTGCAGGATGGGCGCCTCCATGGAGGCGGCTTGCTTCGCAATTGGGTCGAGTTCTCGCGCGCTGCAGCGCTTGGCCACCCAAAGCTTTACGCCGACCATCGGCCCATCGCGCACGCAGCGGTCGAATTCGTTGAGGCTGGCCTGAACATATTTGGGATTCAGATACACAAAGCCGTAGGCGCGATGGGGCCTGGATTTGACTGCTCGCAATACCTGGTCGTTCCCTTGGCGAAGTTGTTTAGGCGAAGGATCCGCGAGAAGGGGATACCCCAGCGAGAGCATCACGCGGTCGATGCCCATCCGATCGAGATATTTGACGATTTCTTTCATGCGGTCTTCAGGGGTTTCACCCGGCACATCGGTGAGGTGGAAATGAACATCCCAAACGAGGGGCTGTTTCTCCGGCATCAGATTCCCGGAAGAGGGAGCTATGGCCCGAACTGCGGCGAGCGATAAGCCTCCGTAAATGTGTCTCAAGAAAGCGCGACGGCCGAACATGTTAGCGTCTCTCGTCCAGACCCCGGATCGTTGCAAATATTGCGCGGGCGAATCAAGTATCATGCTGCGGATCATCATTGTATGAACTCGCTGATGAACGCGTTGTCCTGCTCATCGTGGAGATCCGTGGTATCGCCGATGACATGGCGATACCTGTACGCGGGACCAAGAGAAACAGGCCGCTCCATCCAGTTCGTAGGGTCGGTCCACAATACCGACCGATTTCTCATCGCTTTACGAAGATCTTCCAAGTCCCAATGGAGTGCAAAGCCGGGGATCACCGCATCGAATAAGCCGGTGTTCATAGAATTCCCCAGAGCAGCTCGCAGGCTGTAGGGTGTTCGATCCAGCCAGACTTTGCCGATACGCGTATCAGTCGCAGCCGCCAGCAAAAGCCAGATTCCGCTGACGCCGCGGGCGGCAGCCCGAATCGAGCCCGGATCCACGTCGCTGCGAGCTGCGAGGACATCCACGCCGCGCAAAATATCGTGCGCTCGCATCGACGGCAAGTTGCGCCCGATTTGATCGGCTCTTGCGTTGGCAAGCCAATTCCCAACGTACGGCCGGTGATCATCCTGTGTGGGAGAATCACGCGGCTCCAGCTCGAGCACAATTCGTCCTGTCTTGGCGATCCTTTCCGCTAAGGAAGTTGTTGATGGGATCCAATAGCTACTCATCTTATCCGCGATGAGCAGCGCGGCTGGTTTTCGCCCGCCGGATTTAGGAATGTAGAGCCTTCCGCTAATCTCGACCCCGGGCTCACTCTCAAATTTAACCTGCTCACGACGACCCTCTAGACCGTCTACCACTTCCGATACGATCACTTCGGGTGCGCTGCCCTCCGACGGCACCTTCAGCCTCCGCAGTTCGATCAGAAGTTCAGGTATTGTTTTCTGCCGTTTCTTGGCGCGAAACTCGTCCAGGATCAACTGATAGAGCTTCCGGCTTCCCGGTTCGTGCTGAACATGACCGCTTCGTGTAACCAGGAGTTCGTGGTTGGTATAGAGTTTCACCGGCTGTTCATGAGAATCGCCATGACCGTCCTTAAGCCAACGAATCATCCACTCGTAGATGGCTTCCCGAGTTTCGAGAGGAGTGCCGTGAGGGCCTGGCCCAACAAAAAAGCGCAGCTTGTCCGGTGCGCCGTAGAGGTCGTACCAATGTCGGGCTTCCTCATAGACGATCCTCGCCCCGGATGGCGTGAAATAGTCGCGGTCGGTGGCCAGGATGAGCCACGGCTTCGGGGCAGACAATTCTACATAATCGGCCATATCCAGCCCGCTGGAAAGAAGATGGGGCGGGCTCATTTCCGAATCCGGATCGGGGCCCGCAAACAACTGCCGATAGGAATTGATGAAGCAAGCGGTGGCGACTGCCTTGACCCTCGGGTCGAGAGCTCCAATGAATGTAGTTAACGCCCCGCCGCCCGAGCACCCAACGGCTCCCAGACTTGCTGAGTCCACTTCAGGCCGACTGAGGAGATAGTCTATGGCTCGTTTAGCATCCCAAATGAAGAAGCGGGCCACACTCTCGCCGATCAGCAGGCTCTGGGCACCTGCTTGGATATGCTCATTAACGGACCACCCTGCCAAAGGCCGATCCACCTGTCGCTCATATGTCTGCTCTCTTTCGCCTTGCCCCAAAGGATCGAAAGTCAATGCTACAAAACCTTTCAGAGCCAGATTAACGGCAACCCTCTGCGGCTCTGGCTTCCCCTCTTGGGTGTGGCCCGACTGCAGAAGGACTGCGGGAAAACGGCCAGGTCGGTTGGGGCGATAAAGATTCGCAGTCACAAAGAAGCCCGGCGCACTCTCGAAAATCACTTTTTCGATCACATAGTTCTCACTCTGGACACGTCCCGTAATTCTGACATTCAGGGGGCCGTTGTAGTCGGGGAGCCCACCCAAAATTTCGAAGAGTTTTTCATGTACGAGTCGTTTCCGACTTTCGGCGTCGGTTATGGTATGAATTTCGGTTATTCCGCGGTCCCGTCCGTCCAGTTGTTGTTGTGCGATCTGATCCATCCAGCGGAGAAGGGGATCTTGTGTGAGCTCCTGTGCCGACAGAGGAGAGAGACTAACGAAAGCGGTGCATACTAGCCCTGCAATCCTCGATTTCATAAAGTTCGCCGTCTACCTAGGCGAAGGGTCGTCACGTGTGGATGCTGTGTGGACAAGCCTTCAGCACAGGCGTCGAGCCTCACGATGAGTTCTTGATCCGCGACCAATGTCAACGACTATGCCAAGGTTAGACCCTCCAGAAGCCGAAGTCCTTAGTTTGCTTACAAGCGAAACACGGCGCAACTTACGAAGATAGCGTAATCTTGCGTCGCACGTTTCATGGAGGATAGTGATGTCGAACATTACTCGGCGTCAATTCTATCGGACCCTGGGTGCAGTTATCGGTACAGGCTGGGCTGAGGGCGTTGTGAGCTATGCCTAGCCTACACTTTTCGAGCTGATGCTGTTAGGTACAACTTACGTACAATTAAGAGGGGAAGAAAATCGGGTCCTTGTCCCGAAGCGACGCCAGATAAAGCACTTAGGATATTTTGCTACCCTGGTTCGGGACCAGGAGGTCGATGGTTCAAATCCATTCGCCCCGACCACTTCTTTTAGAACCAGCAAGTTACAAGCACACGAATAGTCGTTGAGCGCCTGGTCCGGGGCGGAGAGCATCGCAGGGGCCAGAACGCCCATGCGAATTTCGAAGCTCTGGCGTTCGCCAGATGTGTGACTGCTGATGAGTGTTGCGCAAACCTGACGCAGCGGGCTACCATCAAATCTGCCTCTGTTTCGTTGAGTGGCGAGAGTCTTTCCTGTTGCGTTGCATGAAGAATCTGATCATCGCGGTCGCACCTTCTCTGTTGTTTTTCGCCGTCGCCCTGGGCACGTGCGCGGCGCAGGAGCCCAGGGCGGCGCCTGACGAAAATGGGCCTCGAGTCTTTTCGCTTCCGCGAGCCGCGCTTCAGCAAATCAAAAGTGGGATTACAGCTGGAAAGATCATCGATCCAGCTCTCGATCGATTGCGAAGCGACGCAGATACCGCGCTCAAACAAGAGCCGTTGTCGGTAACGTCGAAATTAATTAAACCCCCCAGCGGAGATAAGCACGATTATTTGAGCCTGGCGCCGTATTGGTGGCCAGACTCGAGCAAACCGAACGGGTTGCCGTATATCCGCCGCGATGGGCAGGTGAATCCGGACATTGAGCAGGTACAAGATCACAAGAACATGGACCGAATGATCTCGGTGACACACACGCTTGCACTGTCCTATTATTTTTTTGGCGTTGAGGCATTCGCAGCGCATGCGACCAAGCTATTGCGCACATGTTTCTGAATCCTGAAACGCGGATGAATCCGAATTTGGAGTTCGCGCAGGGCGTTCGCGGATTCAACACCGGGCGCGGTACTGGACTCATCGAAACGCGTGACATTTACCGCCTCGTTGATGCCATTGGACTGTTGCGGGGCTCGAAATCGTGGACCGCGGCGGATCAGAAGGGAATGGAAGATTGGTGCGGCAAGTTTCTCGACTGGATGATGCATTCACAGAACGGGAAGGATGAAGCCGCCGCGAAAAACAACCATGGCACTTTCTACGACGTGCAGGTAGTTTCCCTTGCCCTGTTCAATGACCAGATCGAAATCGCGCGAAGTGTTCTTCAGGCGGCTCGCGAAAAGCGGATTGCCATGCAGATCGAACCCGATGGACGGCAACCGCTGGAACTGGAGAGGACCAAGGCGTTGGGTTACAGCGCGATGAATCTCGCGGGGCTCTTTGAACTGGGGCTGCTTGGAGAAAACGTGGGAGTGGACATCTGGAGCTTTCGGAAGCTTGATGGCCGCAACATTCGCAAAGCTCTTGATTATCTCGTTCCCTTTGTGGCGGGCGAGCAGAAATGGCCTTATCAGCAAATCATAGAATTCAAGGGCGCTGAAATCTCTCCGGTACTGGCGGTGGCGGCTGTGAAATATAAAGATCGCCGGTACCCAGATCTCGCTGTGAAGATAGATGCTGACGTTCTCCGCCGAGTCGACACATTCCCATTTCGCCCGCTACTCTCGCAATGACATTGGAAGTGCACTGACCTGAGTGATCGATAGGGCGTCGTACGTTTCTGTGCCGAGATGTTCCCGCCCCTGAGGCGCGTCACGCTGATTAATCCATCGAAAGCCGACTCTCAATTCGAATGGCCGAGAC
>Ga0209470_1000717_pt1 | contig 25865 bp, 27 predicted proteins | sample GraSoiAngelo_125_FD_185882 | JGI IMG/M metagenome (GOLD analysis project Ga0209470, IMG submission 185882) | Grasslands soil microbial communities from the Angelo Coastal Reserve, California, USA - 14_0927_05_40cm (SPAdes) (version 2) | ecosystem: Environmental > Terrestrial > Soil > Grasslands ... | reverse complement strand
AGTAGCAAAAAATCTTGGACGGGAAACTACCTCTTCTCGTAATAAGATCATTAACTATTTGATTATAGCAGCATTCTCAACCATTTTAGTTTCTCCAACGACCAATAACTGGATAACCAATAATTCTTATCCACCCTTTGGAGCAATCGCACGTACCTTTCTTGTGCTTGCTTCTTTTCTCTTTAGCATGGGAATATACTCAGTCGCGCTGTCAGTGGCCCAAGATGCAGAATTGCGTCATTTAGCCAGAAAAGATGCAAAGGAGTATGCTCTGCTAGGTACTTTAGGTAATGCACAAGAGAACGCAGATATTATGCAAAAAATTGTAAAACATATCCACCAACACGCAGATGCTATGGAAAGAGAATCAGCAGTAGAATCTTCAATGTTAGATGATAACGAAGTTAGACAATATATAGACTTGGCAATTAAGGAGACTAGAGGTAAAAAGGATGACAGAACAGTCGGCGCCTAGCTTTAAGCTTAGTGGCTAATGCCTGACACAAAGAGGGATTTGATCATATTCCAAAAGAAGGGAGGAGGAGAAGAAGACCAGGAGTGAACAACTAGAGACAATAGCTCCGACCAAGGGATACAAGATATTAGAGGCTAGAGTTATGCCAGATGATATACACTTGTTTATTGAGGCAGATCCATTTGATTCGCCATCTGATATCTTTGCAAGGAATTCTATATTCAATTACAAGATCAGCTCTATTGTGATTTTATCTTTCTGATGCCAAAGGTTAATTCAATACCTCTCTTTTTAGAATAGCTGTAGGTAAATGCATCGTTAGGCATTACAGGAAAGCTAGACATCTGATCTTGATTGCAACGGGGACATCTGTTATTTTTTGCTAATGTCTTATCTAAATAACCTTTATCTAGACAGGTTACAGTCCAGAAACACTGGTCACATAATAGAAATATCCTTTCATTAATCTTAGGATTTTTGATCTCGTTCATTATCTTTCTGTTACCTTCACTAGTGTTAACTTTTTTGTTAGTCATACTCATTTTAATTATTTTGAATATTCATATCAATAAAGTTAGTTTACTAGCCTTTATTAAACAATTTAGAGCTTTCGGTTATTTTGAAGACTTAGAATGTACTTAAAACTCACCATCCACCTTCCACATTCATTACTGGATATACCTCTCGTATTTTCTGCAAAAATGGAGGTTATCCAGTATTCAAGTTTTAAGCGGCAGACTAAAACTAAATGTTGCACCTCTATCAGCATTATTTTCTGCCCATATCTTTCCTCCATGTGCCTCAACGATCGCTTTTGAAATGAAGAGTCCGAGTCCTGTTCCCATATCAGACTTGGATGTAAATTTTGTAAAGAGTTTGGACAAAATTTCTTGATCTATACCTCGTCCCATATCTCTCACACCAATGATAAGAAAGTTCTGCCCGTCTTGTTCTTCCTTTTTCAGTATAACGCGAATTTTTCCTTCGTGACTGAAACTGACAGCATTATCAAGAATATTACAGATCACTTGCGTTATCCTGACCTTATCTATCGTAGCGTTGATACTTTTCATGCCATCGTGGATTACTACTAGTTTTTTAGCGTTCTCTTCCAATTTACGGTTATAGCTTTCGACTATATCTCTTACGGCCTTACCTATATCAACAATTTCTTTTGTAAGGACCAAAGAATTATTCTCTATACGGGTGACATCTAACATTATTAGTGCAAGTCTCTCAAGTCTCCTTGCATTCAATATTACTTCGTCAAGAAGACGCCGTTGTTCTTGATCGACAATTTTAGGATACAGTAATTCCGAAAATCCGATTATGGGTTGAATGGGATTTCGTAATTCGTGAGCAGCCATATTGATAAAATCTTTCTGCAATTTTTCGACTTCTTTCATCTTTTCGAACAGTTCTGCCTGTCTCCAAAAGCTCTCAAACACAGCCAAATAAGATGATATTATAGTAGGACTGATCGAGTATGTGGATAAACCAACTGCGTCGTAAGATATATTCTGCTTGTCATCCTTTAATTCCAATATGAGACATTTTTTTGAGTCTACTAGAATTATAGTGATCTTGGTTTCTAGACTCGTACTCACCGTTCTAATATCTATTTTAGGAACATTGGACTTTGTTTGTTCTATCAGCAGTTCTGACTTATCAGAAGATGGAAGCAGCATTCTTATACCAACATTTTGTCTCTCTGAAGCTTTTTTCAAGAGTGGCAGTGCTCCCATTTCAATTTGGCGTTTGAGGGCATTTGTAGAAGAAAACATAATATTGATCTCTTTTCGCGCCGATCTTACCATTTCCCAACCGCGGGCAATGGAATCCACAGGATTGCAAATTATTTCAATCTCTGCTATACCAACCTTTTCTTCTATATCCTTAATTCGGAATCGTGCATCAATTCCCTCTTTCCATAATTGTTCAAACATTGAACTAAAATGTTTTATATAGGGTCCTTCGTTACTAGCCAAGAGATTCTGGACGATTCCTTCTCCATTCATTTCTTCTACAGTAGCAATAAGTCCATGTTTACTGACTGCAAAATTAATTGGAGCTAGATTTTTAACATGTCTTATTTCAACTCCTAGTCTTAGAAATTTTTTGACTACATTAACACTATCTTTCTCGATCCTCATAATCCATCTAATTCCCTTTGTCTCTCCTCTTCTCTGTTTTTCTAATATTTTCATAAATAATTCCAAAAAGCTGTTGTAAGTTAATTTCGTCCGCCCATGGTTTGATACAACTGACAAACCAGAAGAAACCTCAGATAGATGAATGATGTGTTTCATAATCTCGTCTTGATTGTTCAATATCTTAGTCTCGCGTGGAACTGCTCCATCTAGTAGTTGTTTAATTCTTTCCTCAGCTGGAATTGATTTACTCCATAGAGTATCAAATATGCAGTGTCCATGTTCTACAATTTGAGTCGTGTCGCTGTAGATATGCTCTGATGCTACGGCTTCACTTTTATCTTGAACCAATGGAGCAAGATACTCTCCCTCGCTAATCATGAAGTTCGTTTTGACACCATCTAGATGCCTGAGCTCATGAACAATACTCAGTAACACCTTGCAGTCCTCAAAATTATGATGGTTGATTTCCGTGATATACCTCAGCCTTACGCCCTTCCTCTTGGCGGCTAAAAACGCATCCTTAATTGGCCTTAATGAGACAGCAAGTGATGGTCTGGTATAGGTCATACACGTATCAATGCTCTTACTTGCTCTATTGAAAATCCCTATTTCAGTATCTATGATATTGCGCTTTCCCAAGATAACTCTTGTTGTAGGGTTCAACTTTTATGTCCACCTCTTTGGGCTTGTACTGCTGCGGCTATACTCCATTAATTTGCCTTTTCGCATGTTGCCTCACGCTATTAATTAGCACGCTTGGGTTTACCGGCTTGATAATGAATTGGTTTAACTTAACATCAGGCAATATCGTAGTTATTTCTTGAGCGATATCAAGTGCGGTAACAAATATTATTCGAACATCTGGATCAATGGATTTTAATTGCTGGTATAGTTCAAATCCATTAAGCTGAGACATTCGAACATCTGTGATAACAAGATCATAGTGACCATAATTTGATTCCATGAAGTGTGTCAGTGCCTTTTCAGGATCAGTAAATGAGTCAACAATCATTCCTGCTGATTTTAGATATTGGGTAAATAGAAATGAGATAGATGAATCATCATCAATTAGCATTATTGTTATCGCTTTGGAAATCGCACCACTTTCATTGATAGAATCGTTTCTCGTTGACATGAGTGGCTTTTTAGTTGTATACTTTTCAATTGACGGTCGAAGCAGATATACTGGATAGGAATATCTGTTCTCTTTCCAGGTCAATTCTTTTATTTCTTGAAAGTGATAGCGCTTTGCAAGAGTTGAAAAAGAATTTATAATCCTCCACAAGTCAGCTCCTACGGCTATTCCGTTTGGTGGTGCCTTTTTATTTATCTTGGCACAAAAGTTTATAGTCGGTCCAAAGAGATCATAAGAATTTAATACTTCTCCAGACATGGCAACTTCCAATTTACCATAATCAGCACTGATTCTGTAGGAGATAGCAGGAAGCAATTGTTTATGAAGCTCAGAGTTTATGATATGACGAGATGACACCATATTAATTAAACACTCAAATGCCTGGCTAAATGATTCAACATTTTCTACTTTTGAGGTTTGCGGGAAGAAGAATATAACACCATCACCAACAGTCTTTAATATTTTTCCGTCATGATATTTTACAATATCTGCAATTTCATTGATAAAAACTGTATAGAATTTAGTAATTTTCCCAGAGTTGTATAGTTTAGATGTGATCTGTGTGGAACCAACTATGTCTATCATCGAAACAAAATAACATTCTGACTTGTTGGAAAAAACGACTTCATTTTTTTTCAGATCAGGAATTGGTTCCTTCAGTTGATCTCCCTTTCCAATATTACAATGGCGTAGTGGAGACATACTAGTGATAAATCTCTTACTATTTTGTAGGTCGTCACTAATCTCCATATGTAATTTCTAGCCAATCTATGATATAGTTGATAGTAAAGAAAGTAGCTTATTCCTACACACACTAGCTTATTAATTCAATCCAGGCTTCCAAGAGGCGGATATGCATCGGCTAGAAACTTGTGACTGATCATCCTTAAGTCTTATCGTCAAAATCAACTGGGTCAGTACTGTAAAGAAGTATAACGAACAATTGTTGCACTCTATTAAATCTGGAAGAACTGATCCTAACCCATTAGTTAGCCATAGTATGAAGCTTTAGAATGCTCAGAATGCGCTAAAAGGTCATAAAACGCTTGATAAGAATGACTACCTTGCAAAAGTCGTGTTTAAAACTCTCCTATTAATTAATTGATTATAATCACTCGAATAAAAATAATAGTTTTGTTACTCTAGCAGAACACTAAACAAAAATGGATAGATTAGTTCTATTAATCTACCGCAGTGTTGTGCTTATTGTCGTGAGTGTGTTAGTACTTCTTCTCTTGCTGAAAAGTCTCTTAAACTGTCTTTTGCAACATTTTCAAATGTCTTTGCGACGTTTGCATTAAGACGTGAAAATTCTTTTGCATTGTCTCTTGCATGTTGTATTGATGTTTTCCATGTTTCCATAGTTGTAAATAAGACATTGTTTGCTAATCTCGTTGAAGCTATTGTACTATCGGTAATATTGCTTACTGCTCTTGCATAATTTTCTGTAGCCCTTTTTGGTGACGTCCAATATGACCAGTAAGAATTTTGTATGTTTTCGACGTATGGTACCCATAAGGATTGCACCGAATGGATAACCTCTTTTTGTGATTCCAGAAAATTATCTGCAATATCTTTTGTGGCTTGAATGCTCTCTTCTTGATATTCGTTAACGGCTTTTGTAAAGCGTGGAATTTCCTTTATTGCCTCATCTGTTGTCTTTTTAACTGTAGATTTTGTCTCGTCAAGAGTGATGTTGATGATTTCTCGATTTTTTTCCTTGTTTGTAGACATGTAATATGTTAATGGACAAATACTATATATACTTTGGTATTCATTGGTATTTAAAGCCATATAAAACCAGATTCGTATAGAAGATTGCCGTATTCTAAGAAGACGGGATATGTGAATATTGACCCGCAATGCTAATTTTAGTCAATCAGGCAAAAATACTTTCTATTTTGTCATAGAATTTAGCGAGCCATAATTGCTTTTAATTTAGGATAGAGCAGTACTGTTAACAATAGGGATCCAAACAGAAGGAGTAGGATTGATATGTCAGAATATCGTTCCTGATGGGTTCTCACAATACATGATACCATCTTGCCACTTGTTAATATAGACAAAGAAGGAGTTTAATACCATTATCTATACTACTAGCGGACGTCCACAAGTATGGCATCTCAGATGTGATTTCATAAATAGGAGTTCAGAACGTTCTGATACCTCTACACACTCCTGTCCCCCTTCCTTGCAAATATGGCAATAGAGTTTTGTCATTGGAATATTTCGTAAAAGTTAGATATTAAGTTGATGCTCTATACACTATTTGGCAACAAGAGCTAGTTCAGCAAACAAAACCACGCGTTCTAATAAGTTTGTTATTAGATAGGGATGATTGACAATTTGAGATTTGAAATATTGATGTTCTATTAAAGGGCTGAATTGAGTATTATTCTTCTTTTCAATTCTTTTTAGCCTGATCGCAGTGATTCACAATCTCCAAGAGCTACTTTAGAAAGAAATTATTGTTATTAGGCATAATTACGACTAAGGTCTTGCCTCATAGATAGTGGATATATTGATATGATCGAGAAAGAAAAGGCTGCCAGGTAAAAGGAAGAGAAAAAAAGTTGACCATAAGGATCCCGAAATTCAGAAAAAATTAGTACTTGGCTAAATAGTAATTATATTATACGATTCCTCTCATTGGGACGGATATTTTTTTTGCAGCTCGTAAGAATCCAACTGGGTATTTACCTCTTTAACAAGATCGTGTAAACCTATTGGTTTTTGAAGGAAACCATTTATGATTCGCTTTTTAGTATGTTGTTGAAATATATTATCATCTATTGTAAATGCAGTCATTAGTATCGTTCTTACGAAGCGATTTTGATCCTTTATCTTTCTTAAGAACTCCATTCCATTCAAGCCAGGCATTTTATAGTCAGATATCACCAGTACATACGCATAACCATACATTTCAAAATGTTCGAGTGCTAAAACAGGATCTGTAAACGTAAATATCGTAATTCCTGGAATAGTTCGTAAAGCCTCATGAAAGAACATAATGATACCTGGGTCGTCGTCTACGATACTAACAATTCTATTATTTGAAGACATTTTATTCTTACCACTCCCATATTATCCTAAAGACCATTTACCTGAGGGGCTGCAGACTAGTGTTTTTGTGTACTACATACTATAAAACGGGTTGCGTAGAATATTTTAAGAATTTTTGAAGCGGCAAAGTTCTTTTTTATCCAAACTCTAAATTGTCTCATCAAATATCTTTATTCTCTTAATTCACACCATGTTTTCAAATTATCTGTTGCCAAGGCGATCAGAAAAATGAGGAGTCCAACTGACGGTTCCAGACAAAATATAAAATTTATGTCAACTAATGGAACCGGATTATAGGCGATGAATTATCCCACCAGACGTGCTACTAAATATTTGAACTTGCCCTACCTAAGTTACCTCTGAAAAATACAAGTGTATTTTTGATTAATGGAAACTTGATACAATATCCGGTCTAGAATCCGTAGTTCAGTACCGAGAATAACAAGCGATATGTTCGCTATTACAACGAATATGATTTTCTGTTTCATTATCATTTTTGAGTACTAAATATAAAACGCTTCTAAAGATCCTTTATAATTGATAATTGGCAAATACTATTACCTCTGTATGTTTTCATATTGATGATTATTGCCTTTGCATTTCTTAGGATTAATGAACAGAACAGACGTTACAATATTTCGCTGCGGATATAGCTTTTGATGAATGCGTTCGATACGTAGCTACGTTTCTGTGTGATATGCTTTATAACACAACAAGTGTTTTTTGAAATTTTGCAGGGATTGTGGAGAAATAAGTAACTAATTTTAATCTCTTTTCATGTCTGTTATTGTCACTGAGAAACCGTGTGATGATAATCGGAACATTCCAATCATATACACGTCCATTAAAGTTAAAAGAAATGCTTGAAACAGGAGCTTGATGCGAAAAGATCTGATGACTGTGCTTTATTGCACTCCTTATGATTTGGTAAGCAAACCGAACGGTCTTCCGGAAACGCCGATATATAACACCAATCATTTGAGGTGCCTGATTTAGTCGCTTCGGATCGCAGAGGGCTATATGAAATCATGATGGTCGCTGCAAGGGTCGTGATTGACAATGTCGTGAGTATTGCACGCACTCCTTTGTAGTTCAATAAGTTATCTTGTAAGGGGAAAAATAATTAAGTCTTCAGTGAAAAATGATATGTAAAATAATTCGGAATTTTGATACAATTATTTGGTTGCTAGAATTTTGTCGCCAATGAAGTTACCATTTGACATTACCATCTAACATTACCATTTGACATTGTCATTATGATTCTTCACATTGCAACTATTAATCAAAATTCATGACAGTTATAGCCTTTTTATTTCATTACTACAAACATGATAGAATATCCAATCAAGAATGCTTAATTTGCTACGCAATTCGTCTTCCTCCAAAATATTATACGGTTAATGCATCTCTAGACATTTTAATTTATATTAAAGAAAGGATGAACGATAGTTAGCAAGTTTTAAATTATATATGGAAGAGCGTCGGCAATAATATTTTTAAAAATTCGGATCCAACCCAGAAGGATTGAAGACAAAATTATCCCTGAAAATGGATTGGATTTATCTATACACAAAGTCAATTCTGTTGCGATGAGACCATTCGTTTGTGAACAAGTCCATTCACATCTTTAACTAAGATGTTATGACCGGGATCAGTTCCATGATATGGGTAATTATAGCCTGTTGAAATGCTTAATACTTATCAAATGATCTGAGAATTGAAATTGAATGGCAAAGATCATTAAAAAGAATCTTAATAACGCGCCGGACGAGACTAGAGCATTTGAGAAGGGTAAAGTGGAGATCGCGAGTTTGAACGATGTTACGATAGGAAGAGCCGAGCTTGAGCCTGGATGGAGTTGGGAAAAATGCGTCAAACCAACAGCAAAAACAAATAGTTGTGAAGCACCGCACACCCAATATGTGATCTCTGGAAGAATGAAAGTTGTCATGGACGATGGTACAGAAGAAGAATTCGGTCCAGGTGATGTTGGAATCGTTCCACCGGGCCACAATGCGTGGGTGGTTGGAGATGAGAAATGCATTGCAATTGATTTCACAGGTATGACGAACTATGCAAAAAATCAATAAGTAAACATCCATTTACATAATAAATTCCACTATTTTTTTAATTCTTTAATATATCAGTTTAGAATTTTTTTATCTGCGTCGATTCAAATTTCAATTTTTCATTTGAGAATGTTTGTAGATCGTTTACTCTAGACTTAATCAATCGGGAATCAAATTGTTAACATTTTGGATCCATTTATTATTAGAATTTAGAACTATTATAAAATAAGGGCAAAAACCCGCTCAAGTCAAATAAGAGATAATTCATGAATCCAGAAGGACTTCGCTACAGGAAATAATTACACTGCAAAAAGGCGATGTTGTTGAACTTCAATTAACTAAGTTTCCTGAAGTTTTTATATTTACTAGACCTGAATTATTTTACTCTTCATACAACTGGTGGGAACCTTATCTTCCAAACACTTAAAACTTCTGAACTCTCCCACCAGTCGACTTAAAAACACAGGCAATCCCATCCACAAAGTATCGTTTCACAATATTGGTTCCAAATCTATTTATCCTCCTCTACAATCTAGAAAGTAGGATTGGAGAGAAGACGTCCTACGGGTGTTACGATAATCGCTGTGCTTGCAATAATTGCTGGGGCCCTCCTTCTATTTGGAGGGATGAGTCTTGTCGCATTAGCGCCTTTTATAGGTCAGATTAAGGTAAATGATGATACCAACACTTCAAATCCTTCTCTTTCACTTAATGTTAATGGTACTGTAGTTACCATTCCAAATAACCCACTGTTTGTACTGGGAGGATTTATAGGAATACTTGGAGCTATGTTAATTGTCCTTGGAATCGCAAACTTTGTAGTTGCGTGGGGCCTTTTGAAGCGTAAGGAATGGGCATGGATAGTTACTATTATAATTAACATCATATCTGCAGTCTTAAATATAGTATCTATAGTAGCAGGGAGTATCGGAAGCATAGGGGGTCTAATAATAAATGGAATTATAATTTATTACCTCTATAGACCAAATGTGAAATCCTATTTTGGCAGGATAAAAGCAACCAATGTATAACCTCCTTCCAACATGACATTTTTCAGTTTTTAATTATTATTATGATATGAGAGACATAATATTCTATGCCAATAGAGATAGATTCTATCGTGCAAATAATCGGTGCTTATTGTCTAAAATAGAAATGTAATTGCCTAAGATAGAAATGTAGATTTTTATTTGAATGCCAAAAAATTATATACTAGAGCCATAAACAAGGTGTAAATGAAAATTATGTTAGCTATTATGATGTGAATGTCTCTAATATGAAAGTTACTGCTGGAGGAAATGGAACTTTATGGATTCGTAGACTCCTAAAAATGTGGAAATTAAAGCAGGAGAAGGTGTGATATGGTATAATCCAATGGCTGTTTCTGAACCACATACTGTTACTTTCATAAAAGTTAAAACTATTTTCCGCCACCAGCAACCCCCTTTAGCACCTCTAATTTAACTGAGTTAAAATCAGTGCTACCATTTCCGAACATAGAACCTCTTATAGTATCGGGTCAAAATGGAACAAGTGCTGTAATAGTAGATAACGCAAGACAATATAATCCAGTAGCAATAGATTCCACTGGCAAAAATGTAACGTACCTACCAATTAATGGAAAGTTTAGTATGACTGGAGCTAAAAAATTTGTAAATTCTGGATGGATGTGACCTACGGGATTGGTACCACCAGGTGCAGCACCAATAAATAGTTTTACTGTTACATATCATTATATATGCATTGTACATCCATGGATGAATGGCGCTGTTACTGTCAATTAAGAAAGATCTTTATATTATGAACGAATGAAGGAATGACAGACATATCGAGGATTAAGTCCTCAACAGTTCCCTCGAAAACTTATCCATAAGATTCTAACACCTAGCATTGGCAACAGAACAGTCGAAAATCGTAATCAATACAAGGAAAGCAGTTTTGACAGCATCTTACTTGAATGATGAGGTTTCACAATTCTCCGAGCCACACTTTCCAGATCTAAATCGGTTAGAATAGACCATCTGTATTTCTTATTCATCTTTAAAATTTATGTTTTTATGCCTTCCATCACAGAAGGGTTTATTCTCAGAAGCGCCGCAACGACAAAAGGTATAATGTTCTTTTGATGCCCCTTCTGCAAACTCGATATTTTCACTAATTAATTCTACTCCTCCTGTTATATGATAAGGTCCATTTTTTAATACCGTAACTGTCGGATTTCTTTGTTCCTCTGGATCTCTATATTCAACTCCATCAATGGAGTAACTTAGAGCACCGGAGGGACATTTTCTTACAGTGTTAATTATATCTTGCATTTTAGATCCATCAGCATTAATCCAAGGTCTGGATCCTAATTTAAATACAGAGGGAAGATTATTAACACATTCTGCTGCATGAGAACAAATCTTCCTATTATCATGTATCGTAATTTCCTTACCGGGATAATCACGTCTCTTGTCCTTGGTAGATATTTTGCTGATATCATTTTCATTTAAAGTCATATTCCTACTTGAAAATCGAATTACGCCATGTGTACCGTCACAAAACGGCTTGTTCTTTGATGCTCCGCAACGACATAATGCAATGCCTACTGTCGTCGATAGAGGTTCTCCCTTGAAATTTTTAACGTTATCAACTACTTTAGGTTGCATGTCGTTTATCAAGTAATAAGGACCATTTGGTAGTGGCAGAATCTTTGGCTTCACTTGATTGTTAATATCAGTACTATTATTGGATCTCATACAATCATATCTTCTTTTGTTTACTAGGAATAGTATCACTATCCCTATCTAATGAAAACATCATCGACATAACACCATTTCCATTTTTCACCAGGCTCAAACATCCTACATGACCGCAACTTAAGCAAAGGCGCAAATGCACCCAGTCAGATCCGATTTTTTCACATTCCTCACACCCTTTTGTATTCCCATTGATACTTTGATTAACTTTATTCATGTGATCACATGAATCGGCAACCCTATTATTCACTTTACATCATACTATAATCTCCAATACAATATTTAATAGTTGTTAAGGAAACCTGCCAAGGATAGTTAATTGACAAATTGGTTATAAAGTTAAGAAATATTTCATGTATGATTTTGCTAGTAAGGGGTCAAACCCAACTGATTTCTTATTCAGAAGGATAAAATCGCAACATGTGTTATATGTGGAAATTAAAAAAAATATTAGGTCTGTAATCGTTATACCATACCAAGAAAGAACCCATCAACCGATTCTATTTTTCCAATACAGTATGTAGTTCCAGTGGAAGGGATAACTTGTCCCCCGTTGTAAATTTTTGTATTTCTCATAAATATATAATTGAATTCGAACTCTCCTTCTTCTAGTTCCTTCTGATTTAATTGCTCTATCTTCTGAAAGAGCATCGTTAACACTTCTTTAGAAGGAGACTTATTTCTGGAGATGTATCTGTTATTGCATCAATGAATACTTTACCTATTTCTTCGTAATATCGTTTCATGCCAATCATCTTTCCAGATACGATTGTTCCATGGACACTGAGGGTTATGTCTATTTCACTCTTTTCGCTGGGATCTATAATACCAGCAAATATTTTTAATAGTCCTATACGTCCATCAAATTTACTTTTATGTCTAGAGTCAGAAGACATAACTGTAAAGTTTTTGCTGTCCCTGCTTTAAGAAGATTCTCTTATTCTATACTATAACATTTCTTCTATACTATAACATTTTTACGATTACTTAATGCATCCAATAAATCATTATAACTTATCTGGTCTTGATTCAGACTGTATTCATTAGCGTAGCGGGTTCTTAAGCTTGTGATTAGTTTATAATATTTGGAGGATATTGTTCGATAATTCGTATTAGCGAGTCCTATGGTTTAGCTAAATAGTTTAGGTAATTACTTATTCATATTATTTTTTATTCATTTTTGCTTTTATCATAAAATTGATTTGGCTACTGTAGGTCCTATCGTTCCATTCGTTTCAAGTATTAGAAAGGGACCAAAAGTTTTTCCATAATCATTACTTACCTTTGAAACTAGTACATCAACTGTCTGATTTGTTTCAAGCCAAATTTATTCAGATCTAATTGATGATTATTCTTTACGAAATCCTAGATACACACACTTGTTACAAGGATATCAAGATTCTGTTCCAGCTAAATCATACTGATAATGATCTCTAATATGACCACAAACGAAGATATCATATTTAGTCTCCAGGGTTTTAATAGAAGTACAAGCTTATCCTTTAATTTATCGTAATTTGGAGTGGTTTATGCTTTTATGTTTATATTGTATTATTTTATCATCCTCTCGACCATAATACATATCTCGCTAGCATCCTAAATAATTGAGCATGTTTAAAATTTAGAGGGTTAACTGTGTTAACTGTGAAGTAGTTTCCAATTTTTCTGAATAATTCAAATTGTTTCCTATTCAAAGGGAGTCCTTTATAATAATGTTAATATCTCGTAACTAATCTGTAATATATATGCAAAATGATGATAATTATGACAAGAATAAGATTCCGACATCTGTAGAGATAGTAGATGTTCCTCCTCCCAATACTGATAATGAGAGTGTTTCAAAAACTAATTTGTCTGCTGGAGTGACTGAGTTGAGTAAAGACGAGCTATACCGTCTATTCCAATTCAGAAATTTAGCATATTTGGGAACTTTATCAAGAGATGGTTCACCTCATATCACACCAGTTTGGGCAGAGTTGGTTGATGATTTTATTTTAATTAACACGTTCGAAGAAGCAGCAAAGAACAGACACATATCGAAGGACAACAGGATAGCATTGTCTATAGTGGAACAAAATAATCCTTTCAATATGGTATCTATAAAAGGAAAGGTTGTAGAACAGATAGGTGAAGGAGCTGATGAACATTTAAAAAAGCTTGCCAAGCGATATCTTGGAATTGGAAAGTATTACTATCGCAAACCGGATCATAAAAGGGTAATTCTAAAAATAAAACCAGAAATAATCATGGGTCTGTCTATTCACCCTGCTTTTTATTTTCTAGCATATTCACCATGGGTGAAATAACTGGATTTGAAATTTATATCTGGATCAACAAATAAAGATATCTAGCCAATAAACTTTATAAGCTCAGAATTGACTTTTTCTTTCTCCTCATAGTAAAATCCATGTCCCGCCTTCTCAACGGGAACCAACTCTGAATCTTTGATACTGTCGTGCATAGCTTTGGCTAGGTCAAATAAACAGATATGATCATCCACTCCATGAAGAATGAGTGTAGGTACATGTAAGCTCGCAAGATCACCTCTGAGATCCCTATTCCTCAGCTCGATTGCACAATGGATTGTAGCATATGCTGATGCTGCTAAACCAAGTCCTAAATTCCAAATTTTGAATTCTGGAGTGAGCTTCTGAGGATTTGCAAAGAATAATTCACTGAAATTCTTGAGCATTGCAGGACGGTCTGAGTATGTTTGACTAATCAGATCATCCACTGCACTCTTGTCTATGCCGTATGGAAAATCTTCTCGTTTGGTAAAGCATGGTGCGGCTGCTCCCAATAAAGCCAATTTAGCTATACCAGAGCCTTGGTGACGAGCCATATAGTGAATAGAAATTGCTCCTCCCATGGAAAAACCAACGAGGGTTACATTTTGTAGATTAAGGTTATCAAGGACAGCTCTAAGATCATCTGCCATTGTATCATAATTATATCCATCCCATGGCTTATCTGAGTCGCCAAAACCTCGCAAATCTATACCAACACATCTGTATCCGTGCTTAAGTAATTCCGTAAATTGGTACTCAAACATTTTATGATTGACAGGCCAGCCATGGAGGAAAACAACTGGTTTTCCTGTACCGACATCTTCAACATTAATATTAACTCCATTCCCAGTCTTTATCTTGTTACTCAATTATACTGTCTTTTCACCAAAGAAGTTTATATACTCTTTATTTCAGAGATTTGCATAAATTAATAGTTTAAGTGCTGACTGGTAAGCTTTCATGTTGTTTAGTTGTTATTTGTGGATCATTTCTTCATTTTATTATGCTTGAGTGTGTATTTTCTCCTCTTTTTATTTTCCTTCCATCGTCATAGAATTTTCAATTTTGGGATCCTTAGCCCCTAAAGCCCTTCCACCTATTATCATATCTCTATCTTCAACTATTTATTCTACCTTTACAAATCCTTTTTAAAGAATGATTTATTGTTAGACTGTAAAAATACTACAGCAATTGTTAAACCTTAATTTAACGTAGGAAAGATAAAATCTGGGTCTACCATAAAGACAAGTACAATGCCGAAAATTAATTCTTATTTTCTCATTGCGTTTTATATCTCAATTATAAGCCTGGTTCTTGTAGCATTCAGTAGTCCAATTCTGCAATATGCATATGCACAAGTTCAAGCAAATGTGACTACAAGTTGTGAAAATGGAAATTGCACTACCACAATTTGTGTTAATAATCAACCTTGCAAAACTACCAATTCAAATTCCACAAATATCACGTCGTTTGGTGGTTTATTAGAGAATAGAACGGTTCCAAAACCCACGGTTCCTGGTGAAATAGTATAACAAATAAATCAAGAAATAGGCTTCCATTTATGAATTTGTTTTCCTAAATTGATGTTTTGATTTTTAATATTACTGAAAATGAAAACTTAAACATCAATATGTTGGTATTGAGCGGTCGAAACCATTTTGTTACATCAGGGTTTTTGAAAGTAGGAAATCATAAATGTAACACTTTGTCAAATATCATTTTATGGATTCAACATCAAATGGCTCCCGTAATGAATTCAACATGAATAGCATCTTTTTTATATACCTCTCCTTTGAGGGAACCATGACTAGTTGTCTTTGATAGAATTCAATTAAATGCTCAATCAAACAATTAGATTCTTGCTTGTTTACCCCGGCTGATAAATTAGTAAGTATCATGGCATACCAGTACTCCACTAATGCATCCTCCCCGTATTTTGATACTAGATCTAGTATATACGAAAAATTCCATTATGTACATCTACGTATTTTTTTTCAACTATATGACCACACTTTGCTTTTATCAAAGTATTTGTTAGATACTATTGTAAAGAGGGCATATTAATGCTCTGGTAAATTAACGTGCCCAACAATTGAAGAGGGTATTATAATTGTGTTTTTATGATTTTCATCTAATTTAATTTGGGTCTTCGAACAACGTTGTTAATAAATGAGCATTCTAAAGCAATATATGAGGTAGGTAATCCTCCTGACAAGACTATAATTAAAAATAAGTGGATATTAAGTGTCATTCGTTATGGATAATTCTAAACCTTAACAGATTTAAAACGGTTAAGTAATTCAAGATCATCCATTAAAAGGAGCAATTCAAATTTGATACAAACTTTTACACTAAGGGGCAAATTTCTAGTTCCACTCTTGTTTTGTATTATCATGATGGTTTTCAACACAGATAATTTTTATTATGTAAAAATTTATGCTCATCAATTTACTCCAAATGAAACTGCAAACTTTGTAGGGATTATAGGCCAGATGCAAGCAGAATTGGGGCTCGTTCCGGTAAACCTGGAAAATAATAACGTGTCACTGGCTCAAAATCATGCAAATAAGGCAGCTTCCTTACTGACTCCAAGGATATTGGTAGAAATTGCAGAAGACAATCCTCGATTAGCCGGTGATCTTCGAAGTGCAATCATTCAACTGCAAAGCATATCATCATCTTCAGAGAGCCAAGTAAAAAGTGTTAGTCAGCTTGTAAGTGATCTTAATGAAAGGCTGGGTGAGGATGCAAGTGTCAGAATGGCACAGGTGCAACCAACCTCTTCAAACTTTCTGGAGGGAGTTACAAAACTTCTAGGAAACATATTTGGTGGTAGCGATAAAGAAGGAAAGGACCAGAATACAAAGCTTGAGGCGTTAGCTTTGGCCAATGTTATAGATGGTGCGCTGATAAACTATGGTAACGCATACCATGTTGGATTTGATATGACGAATATGTCAAACATGGTTATGATTGGGAACAGCAGCAGTCCAGGTTCCATGGTAATGAACAATCCTGCAACCGGAAATAATTCTGGCCCTAGCAATATGAATATGCAATCAATGAATACTTCGTTCAATAACATGACTACGACGCAACATGTAAGTGAAAAGAACATGGGTTACTCATTAGTTAATATGTCAGACTACCAGAGTGCTCAAGCACTGGCTACAAAGGCATCTGAAATCTTTAACACTAAACTTAAGCATATGACAATGAGCAACAATAACAAGAATGTAACAGCCTTTGTTACCCATCTGGATAATGGACTGACTCACCTTAATGACTCTATTTCAAAAAAAGCTTCGCCTCTAGATATTATGATGATAGTTCACACACAAATTCATCCTAACCTATTGGAAGCCTTCAACTTGCAGTTGCGTAAATAATGAATCACAACATATGCTTTGGAACGCAGAGACCACCGCTTTATTCGTGTTAAGTGATATTTACCTTAGTTTGGTACCAATTTATATGACGACTTGTATATTTATGAGATTAAACGATATGAGATGAAATCATCCTATTACGTTTATAGATACTACCATTTTTGCTGCTTTGTCTAAATTTCCAGTATACTGTTTTATCTATGCTTATTTTGATGTAAAGGTTTCCAAATTTTCCTTTTTGATATAGTAAAGTGGCATGTCCAATTAACATAACAAACCATAGATTTTTCCAGTGCTCTTCATAGTGGTCTACAAGAAAGGAAACCCTTGGATTTTCTGTTATGTTCTTTACCCTCTTCAGCTGTTTGATAGTAGTGGTCTTAGGTTTATCGTCCAATGGAATAAAGATACTTTCCTGTTCAATAACAAATACTACTGGTGTAAGATAAGGCTGCAAACTAGAAGATGCTGTTGCGAGATGTCCAATCTTTGCACTACTTATCAAATCTAAAATCTTTTTGTTCATACTTGTGTCAGCACCACAATTGAATAATAAACTATCATTTTTTTAAAAATCTTTTCAGACGGATCACAGAATCTTTGGTTATAATTTTATCCCACTTGGAAGGGAATTGTCAAAGATGATCGATATTTCAAAAAAACTTTCTAGATTTGCAAAATAATAACAGTCAGAACAATTATTTTGATAACTTCGAATCCAGATTATATTCATAAACTAAAACTAACATGTCATCATTGTAGTAGAAAATCACTTTTACGTCATGTGTAGTTTTATTCACTATGTCTCTATGTCTCTATTCTGGTTTAGTACTAGGCCATGAAGAATAATTTAACAATATTTTCCAATTTACTTACTTTAAAATAAACCAGGAGTATAAAATATATTATATATAATATATGTGACTCTAAAATGGGACCGATAATCTATTTTGATTTATGAAATGTAAAATAATAGCAAAAATCAAATTGATAGCTATACGCTTTTACTAAAAATATGATCCTTTAATATCATAATTAACCTTTCATAATATGGTAAAGGTAAATACTATCAGCGTTGGTAGTCTTTGGATCAAATTTGATACAATTTTAAGATTCACATAAAATATTTACTTATCACGAATTAATATTGATGCTATAGTCGCAATTAAGCTGCTGGATCTGGAACCGTCGGTAAATATATTGTCAACAATTCGGATCCGTTTGAGTACATGTGATTAGATTTGATAGGGGAAACAATAATGGACAAATTTTTGATTGGAATAGGATCACCATTTGCTATTATCACTCATCCTCCACCTCTTCCTCTTCTTCTACCTCTTCTTGTTCCGCGTCTTCTAATTCATGGGTTTCATCTTTCATTTCTTCTCTTTCATTGTCTTGAGCATCTTCTGTATCAGAATCTTTTCCCATGATTCACTATCGATACAAACTACAATAAAAATAGTTGCAATTATTTATTATCTTATTATCGCAAACAATAGATCTCTACAGTTATAGAAATTTCAAAAATAAGGTTTGGGGAGTTAAATTTGTCGTGTTTTAGTTTCTACTCTTTATCCTAGAGCTTGTGCAGCAGCCTTCAAATGCATCAGAGCGCCATTTGAATCTCCAGATGAAAACGCCTTCATACCTTCACCAAAATGCATCTTAGCCTGATCAGATTCTCCAGATATTGCCTGTTGTGCAGCAGTCAATTTAGTCGAAGCCGCTTGTTTATCTCCACTCTCCAAGGCTTTAATAGCGTCTTCAATTTGCATTTTTGCTGAACCGCCAGAAGTACCTGATGTTGTCATGTTTGGACCCGTCATATTTGCTGAACCTGTCATGTTATTTGGAGCTGTCATATTCTGTGCTCTGATCGAAGTGAATCCTGTGAATGTAAGTCCGAAGAGCACTCCTACAGCTAAAGCTACTGTCGCTATTGTAGTAGTTGAGAATTTCATTAAAATTAAGATAGACATTATACTTCTTAAGTGTTCATGAACACCTAGAAGTTAAATCTAGGCCCACTCATCGATGATTGTACTACAAAATGTTAAATACTTTGGTTTCTTCCTGTTCTTATGATAAGAAGGTATGCATTACTATCATCACTGGCTTTAGCAATTTTAACTCCGGTACTATTTTCAAGCGCGACGCAATATTCAAATGCCCAAGGCTCTGAGGGAACCGTGGTAAGAGATTCACAAACCGTTCTTCTTGAAGGTAAGACACTTCCCTCAAAAGATTACGTTCACTTATACGATGCTACACCATATATGATAAAGGTAGGTCATATTGCTGCAAAGCTTCCCTGTGACAACAATAATAAAACATCCTTGAATGTGCTTATTGGTCAAGCGCCCAAATTTAAGCCAGCTAATTTAGAGTTACTTAAGGAACTATCTACACCAGGAAAAATGTGCATATACCATGTAGATGTTGAATCAACGAAACAAGTTAATGGAACCATAACCGACATAGCACTACAAAACCCTACAAACAAAGAAGTAAAATTTGGACCGACTGCCACAATTGTTATAGGTGTGGATGAAATCATGCCAGGTGCAGAAGCAGAATCAATGGGAAATATGTCAATGGGTAACAGTACCGGTTAAACAACTTCGCTGATGCGCCTGCCTAAACATTTCCGATCCAACTCGAAGACATAGGACTGATTATTCATTCGGAACATTAGTAGAATATCTAATTTATAATCAATCTATCAAATTATAATAAAATGGAAATTATCGTGATGGACAATCGTCATTTTTGCTTTCTTACCAATATGTTGTTACCATCTATTTTTACTTCGTACTTGGGAACCGCTCGCACAGCGGGAGGCTTAGTTGGCTCACCAGTCCTAACATCAAATTTGGAACCGTGCCAAGGACATTCAACTTCATATCCTTCAAGCGTTCCTTCGTCCAATGGACCTCCAACATGAGTACAAATATTTCCTATCGCGTACAAAGTTCCTTCAGTATTAATTATACAGACTTTTTCACCTTCTACTTCAACTGCTTTCATACTTGAAGGCGCAATTTCATTTGCTTCAGCAACTTTAACAAAATTCTCACTCAAACTATACTTTTATACTTCAAAATACTATTTAACTGCTAATGTTTTCTCTCTTTTCGTATGAAATCTCCTTTCGAAATGTACTAGATTATCAGCTTTCTTTTTTGAATTCAACAAAATATGAATAATCGATACTACTAGTCAGAGTCAGAATTAAAAATTCATTTATTCACACTAATATCCTTAAGAATTTTCAAACTCATGAAATATAAATAACATTTATAGGATAGTAGAACTTGCTAATTATGATTTCAGAACCTAATGCTTCAATTAGACAGGTCGAAGGTTAATCCAATATTAGTCCCCGATGAATCAAATTGGTGGGAATCAAAGGCAGTATTTAATTGCTCGGTTCTTAACGATGGTAAGACTATTCACATGCTTTACAGAGCAATAGGCGAATACGATAATTATGTATCAAGGATTGGTTACGCATCAAGTAACGATGGTCTTTCATTTATTAGAAGAAAGGAGGTAGCGATATGTCCAGAGGTGGACTATGAAAGTTACGGTATGGAAGATCCTCGCTTAATGACCATTGAACAAGAAACTTATGTAACGTACGTGGTGCTTTCAAATTATGTCAAAAATAATCCATCAATATCTACTGCCCTTGCCAAGACGGACAATTTCTCTAATTATAAAAGACTTGGGATAATAACTATACCTGGTTCGGAAGATAAGGACGTCGTACTATTTCCCAAATTTAATGGAGAAGGAGCATCAAGTTACATGATGCTACACAGACCAAGTACCTGGGTAGGACCGGAGTATAATACAGAAAGACCAACTATATGGATTGCGGAAGGCGATTCAATCACTAATTTTAAAAAGCATTCTCCTCTCGTCAGACCAGAACAAAGTTGGGAGGCACTAAAGATAGGAGCAGGTGTTCCTCCCATTAAGACAGAAAAGGGTTGGCTTGTAATATACCATGGAGTTAGCGCAGAGCATGTTTACAGTGCTGGAGCCCTTCTACTTGATATAAAGGAACCTCGCAAAATCTTAGGAAGAACTAAAGTGCCTTTACTAACTCCCGAAGAAGATTATGAGACAAAAGGGGATGTCAATAATGTAGTCTTTCCAACAGGGGCATGTATTTTAGATAATAAGTTATTAGTATACTATGGTGCCGCAGATAAGGTGTGCTGTGTTGCCACAGTTGACTTACAAGAGATATTAGATTATTTATTGTCAGATAAATGTTCATTCTGAATTAAAGGAAAAAAAAGTAAGCCTAATCACCTCTCTCATTCTCTTAATTGTTTCATTTGACATTCTGCCAATAGAGTTACTTGTAATTAGTAATACACTATCATAAACTTAGATTACTCTATTGATGTTTTGAACAAATTTCTCAGCATAAGAGGATTCAATTAAACATCTTCGATTGCCGGAAAAATGCTAACAATCCGGATCTAACCCGAAAATTATGACTTTAATATTCAATTGAGTCCTAATTAGCGACCAATCTCTTATTAAGCAAGTAAACAAGTGTGTAACTGTCTGAATAACAACCAACGAAACCCAAAAACTCCTATTGTCCAAATATCTCCTTCACGAGCCTATTTGCTATTGTTATTTTTGCAATATGTTTGTTACTAGTTGCAGATAGGCTTGACAGTTCCGATTTCAAATAGAAATAGATTATGATGGTAAATCTAGATCTATGTCGTCGAGCATTTCTTCTATATCATCATCAAGATTATTACATTCATGAACATCATCTAACAAATCGTCAAGGTGACGATTGATTATGTCTTTATATAAATCTGGTTCCACGCCCTTTTCATTTAATTCATGCTCATTTTCTGCTATGTCATCTGCCGGTGCTAATGCCAATAGTTGATCCCATGTTATAAGAGTAAGAGCAAGATCTTTGCAACCAGCCTTTACCTTATTATGGCTTCCAAACGCCGAACCGATAAAGCCACTGCTAACTAAAGCAAAAGAGAACAATACAGTCAGGGACAAGGCAAACAATTTGCACTCAAAATTCATTCCTACAGTAACATGTACAAAGTATATAACTTTTTAGAACATGTTACCTAAAGTAGAATAAATAAGCAGAAATATGTCCAGTGTAGACAATTTATTAATATATAAGTTGGATGCACTAAAATAGCAAATGAATAAGCAAATTAGGTATCGTTACATATTGGCCATAACATTAGGGATAGTGTCCATTACCTTATTTACAAATAGCGATATGTATGTTGCAGCATTTGATCCTGTTCCATTTAATAAAATACCATCGGCTATAATTAACTCCGAAGACGATAAGAATGAATTTACTGCAGATTATTCACTAGATTTCGGAGATGAAACACAAATTAGACATGACGATGATGCTAAGCTGGCCAGTAATATGAAATTGGATAAAGACGATGATAGCTTATCAGTTGAAGTTAAATGCGATAGTAACGATATATGTGATGATAGCTTATCTCCTCGAGATGTAACCGTTTACTTAGTTGACAGAGGTACGAAAGACGGTCAGATTGCAAGAAATTCTATCCCACTATTGGAATTGGAAAAAAATGACTGTGGTTCCTCTCAGTCGATAGAGAACTGTGCACATTTTGATTTTGATATACCAGACGATATATTGACCAAAAAATATAAGATAGTCGTTGATATGGTTTTTGACGAAGCAGAATGGGTATTTATAAATCCTCTTAGAATAACGAATTAAGAGTCAATTAAATAAATCATTTTATTGGTATACCTTTTTCATATTTTTCTGGTTACAAAACAGAATAATAGATCAATTGGAACACCTCTCGATAAGATAAAAATCTCTTAAGCTATCATGTTGAGCGAGAAAAGAATCCAGTCTGGCGTAGTTGGCTTCGGTTGAAATAAAGAAAGGAGAAAGGAAGAATATATGCTAAATTCAAAAATTTAGCAACCATGTTAGTATTAGTTACTAAGATTTGATGATGATTACAAGGTAGATTCGTTGGAACCGATTCATGGTAAGTTTATCCTTACTGCCAATTACCTCCCTTTGTGATTTAAAGCCTCTGTACTAGAGGGATTCTACTCAAAAGTTTGCAATACATCACAACAAGAATCACAAATTGGAGTCAAAGATTGTTACCTAAAATAAATAAATCGGAATCGATTCGATTACAAAGATGGAAAGGTTACTTCGTACGTTTTTAGTGATAATGAAGTGTCATTTCGTCGACTTCCATATCTTTGTCGTCATACTCTACATGAATATTTGGTGGTGCTCCCGGGATTCCTGAGGCAAACTCTACTCCAGCACAAGCGACCGAAGCCATTCCGGCAAATGCTTTATCACTATCATTCGACAGTCCTAGAGTTAAGTTCCCAGTGTCTGTTCGAAGTATAATTTCACCTTGTTTCTTTTCTCTATCAAATATGGTTATACTTTGGAACTTCCCGAACGTTATTTGTTTTGTCGTTATGGTTAATGTGGTAACGTCGTTTAAAAATTGATCCCATATTGAAAAAGAAAAAATTTTACAAGATCTACTTATAGATTTGATAATATTTCGGCGCCGAAAAGTTTTATTGATATTGTATTAAAGAAGTGTAAGAAGTAGCAAAGAATATTTCTTGTATTTTCTTTTTTCTTTTATTAGTAAATCGATTTGGTGATGTAACATATGTTTATGCTGCATCAAGATGTCATAAAACATCCATTTGTCGACTAAGCTTTTCAATTATTGTTGCCAATTTTTTTATTGATACTCTGAGGGCAGCTATTGCCTTGTCAAATGATTTGTATATTATCTCATTATCATTTCTACTTACAAAATGATAAAAAGGGTCTTTATCCATCTTTTTGGTTCCAACTCCTTTTACTAATTTACTGACCATTCTTGAAGAAAAATTTTTTTCTTGTATCAATTCTGTTAATTTGGACAGACTGCGTTTATTAGCAATTGGAAGTAATTCTTCTGCTATATAAACATTAATTTCAGATTTAGAAATTAGTTCCCTTACGTCTCTCGGTAACTCTATTAATTTCATTCGTTTACATATATAGGTAGACTTTTTGACAATTTTTGTGCAAGTTCTATGTATAGGGAACTATCTAATTTTAGGAACTTTTAATGTTACTGTCTCCTTTTTCTTGTAGTGAGGTGATGCCTTTATCAGAACTGGATAGATTGAAGAAATTCCAGAAACTTATATTCAATACAATAATTTGTAACGTTATAATTATTCTAATGATTTTTTGAATAACACAATTTGGGCCTGTAGGCATCCGTGTCCATATTGGTAAATTGGATTTTAATAGAATGAAGAATAGACTATACTTTAAGATTTTCATTAGTAAGTAAAGGAGTAGTTTTTAGAAAGGATGTGCAGAATTGACCAAAAGAAAGTTTATTTTGATAAAGCTGTACTACAATATATCACAGTTAATATTATGACCGAAGAAAAGCCATCACGCTTAAAGCTCCCTAAGATAAAAGGCCTGTTAGTCGACTTAAGAGAACTCTCAATCAATGATGCTGTCGATATTAGTCGTTTAATGACCTACAATATTTCCAAATCTTTATGGCAGGTTCCCTATCCCTATAATGTAGAAAATGCTGTAAACTTTATCAATTCATGTCATAGAAACTTCGAGTCATTAAAAGCTGTAAATTTTGCAATACAATACAAGAATAACCTTGGAGATGTTAATCGTTTAGTAGGAATAGTAAGTCTCAAGAATATAGATTCTGATAACAAGAAAGCAAATGTAGGATATTGGATTGGAGAGCAATATTGGGGTAACGGTTTAGCAACAGAATCCGTAGCACTGGTTATTAATTATGCGTTCTCCGTTCTAGGATTAGAAGAAATTAGTGCATATGTATATTCTGAAAATAAAGCTTCAATACGAGTCCTAGAAAGGAATGGAATGACAAAGAAAGAAGAGGTAAATGAATATAACCAGATTTCTGGCAGATCTAAAAATATAATCAAATTTGCGATACAAAGACGGTACAAAATGGACAAGCTGAAGTTCTAAATAATATTGGCATTCTCAAATTTATCCTACTTTTCCCCACTCGGTTCTTCTAAACCCTTTTTATGATCAAATCCTGTGGGTTTCACCGTAATTATACTGTTTCAGTGCTACCAGTGTTCTTGTAGAGGGACAAAAAACAAGGAACTTATCAGTACAATTCCTAATACCATTCCTACAACATAGATGTTTGATTTTACGTATTTCAAGATACTCATACTATTCTTTCGCAGTACAACTATTACTACTATAGTCAACACTTAAGCTTAGAATTCATAATTGAATTTGATTTCTACACATCAAGTTTGCTAATATATTCTTGGAATACCAATGATATATTCTTGGAATACCAATAATATAATAAAAAAATTAGGCTGGTTCATTTACTCTGGTTAATGTTTTGATGAGGGATGAGATCCATGTGTGAATTGGGTCGTGGAAGACCATCCTCGCCGATTATTGAAGCACTTAGGTG
>Ga0209470_1000716_pt1 | contig 25865 bp, 22 predicted proteins | sample GraSoiAngelo_125_FD_185882 | JGI IMG/M metagenome (GOLD analysis project Ga0209470, IMG submission 185882) | Grasslands soil microbial communities from the Angelo Coastal Reserve, California, USA - 14_0927_05_40cm (SPAdes) (version 2) | ecosystem: Environmental > Terrestrial > Soil > Grasslands ... | reverse complement strand
AGGGATTAACTCGGAAGAGCCAAAATAAAAGGCCATTCGCTCGACGCGAATGGCCTTGCCACACTGCCTCCCAGCTTACCTTCTCGGGGCGCCACCTGCTGCGATGGCGGAGATGATCACGGGCTGACGGTGATCCGATCCTTGATCACGTCGAAGGTGGCCTTGGGAAGGACATCCTTCGCGACCAACTCTCCCTTGAGCCGATAGGGTCGATTCGTCGCGACCCGCTCCGCGACCTCCTTCGTCAGTCCAAGGAAGAGCACCATATCGTTCGCCGACGCCGTATTGATGTTGACCAGCGCCAGACCGGGCTGCGGGGGGGCGGCCGGCACGGGCACCATGGTGGGCTGCGGCTCCGTCTGTGCATCCGGGGCCCCGGTTGGGGAAGACGCCTGAGGGGAAGGAATCACTGCCGCCACAGGAGGAGGTGACGACTCGGGCGGGCGCGCCGGCTCGATCGCTCGTTGACGGTCCTTAAACTCCTTTTTGTAACGGGCTACCGTCGCTCTCAACGCCAGATTTTGCTTTGTGACGTCCTCGTATTCGCGCCGCAGCTTCCTCTGCTGGGCAGCCAGATCTCTAACTTTCTGCTCCAGTTCTCTGACTTGCCCCTCGATACTCACCCGTTCCTTGTCGCGGCTGTCCTTGATACGCTGCGATTCGGACGACGCCAGCTCGGTGGTGGCGGTCAGCTTCTCGTTCTGATCCTTCAGGGTTTTAACCTGCTGCTCCAACGCGGTCTTGAGCGCCTGTGTTTTTTCCAACTCGGTCTTGAGGATCTCCGTCTCCGCCACGGCCTCCGTGTATTTGCTCTTACTCACACAGCCACCGGCTGCCATTGCGGACACGAGCACCGCAGCGATCACCACATGCGTCTTCATCCGGCCCTCCCCACCGTTGAACATCGACTTCACGAATCGCTTGATTGTGTAGTAGATCAAGCGAGTTTTGTCAATAGGTCCTAACGGTTCTCACACCACCGCGGCTCCCGTTCAAAACGGTGTGTCGAGGTCCATGCATCTTGACTCGCCAGCCGGAGTCTGTGAACATGCGTCCGACGCGTTGTGGTGGAGGCCGCTGCGCGGACTGATCACGGAGCGCGGATGTCTGAGTGGGGTCCTGAGCTTGCTGTGCTACTGGGTCTGGTCGAAGGGCTCACCGAATTTCTCCCGATCTCCTCCACCGGACACCTGATCCTGGTCGGTCATCTTCTCGGATTCAACGGAGTGGTCGCGGCAAGCGTAGACACCTCCATCCAGCTCGGCGCCATCCTGGCGGTCGTCGCCTACGAACGGAATAAGCTCGCATCCTTCCTGTCACAAGCCGTCCAGGAACAGGCCGCGTTGCGAATTTACATCCGCGCAAGACCGGACCAGGGATGGGGGAGGCTGCTCTCCCGCTCGGCCGAGCTGCATCGGAGCCTGTGGTTCTTCATCGGTCTGGGAGTCGCGTTCGTGCCGGCAGCCGTTATCGGCTTACTCGCACACCGCTGGATCGAAGCCCATCTGTTTAACCCGCACACCGTCGCCCTCGCACTGATTGGCGGTGGAGTGATCATTCTGGCGGTCGAGGCACGGCCTCGTCGAGCCCGCCTCAGCCAACTCGACCAGATCGGTGTGAAGACCGCCCTGTGGGTCGGATTCGCTCAGTGCCTGTCGTTGATCCCGGGCACGTCGCGCTCCGGGGCGACCATCATCGGGGGGCTGCTCGCGGGGATGGACCGAAAGATTGCGACCGAATACTCGTTCTTCCTGGCCCTCCCCACCATGATCGCAGCCACAAGCTACAAAATGGTGAACTCCATGGATCTGCTGACGCGTGCAGATTACGTGGCGCTGGGGCTGGGGCTGGTGGTTTCTTTTCTGGTCGCCTGGGCCGTCATTGCCGCATTTCTGGCCTTTGTCCAGCGACACACACTGCGCTCATTCGCCTATTATCGGCTGCTGCTCGGCATGGCCATGCTGTATGTGTTCGGATGAGCCGGCCGGCGGCCGCCGATGGGAATCCGTCAGGGCTGCTGAGCGACAGGGCCGGCTTCTTTTTTCTCCAAGGCGAAGTGGACGATCAGAAAACAGACGCCGACGCTGATCGCAGCGTCCGCGACATTAAAGGCAGGCCAGTGATAGGCATCAATGTAGAAATCCAGGAAGTCGATCACCTCTCCGAAGCGCATCCGATCCAGCAGGTTGCCGATCGCCCCGCCTAGAATGCCCGCGATGCTGAGCTGCCCGATCCAATCATCGTGACGCAGGCGAACAAAAATTGTTCCGAGGAGCACCAGCGCGAACAGGGATGTGAACCCGAAAAACAGCAGCCGAAATCCGTTACTGCTGGAAGCCAGAATCCCGAACGCCGCCCCCGGGTTTCTGATGTACGTGAGGCTGAAAAAATTGGGAATGACCGGAATGGATTCATGCAGCCGCATCGTCTGCATGATATGGACCTTGCTGGCCTGGTCGAGCAGGATTGTCCCGACGCTGACCGTGGCCAAGATCAGATAGCGTGCGGCTGCTTCCTTCACCGAATCGCCTCGACGCAGCGGTCACACAACGTGGGATGGTCGGGGAACGTGCCCACTGCAGCCCGATAGTTCCAGCACCGCTCGCACTTGGCGCCTGTGGCCTTGGTGACACCGACCGGACCGTGCCCTGCCACCTCCGACACTCTGCGCATCGCCACTTGCGACACGATGAACAGCGCGGGCAAATCCTTTTCGTACGCCTTGAAGAACTCGTAGTTCTGGGGATCGACTTCGAGAGTCACGGCTGCCTCTAACGACGAACCAATCACTTTCTCCCGACGTGACGCCTCAAGCACATTCTGGACCGCTGCGCGCAACTCCAGCAGCCGCTCCCACCGTCGGCCGAGCGCCTGGTCGGCCCACCTCGGATCCGGGACCGGGAGATCGGCGAGATGGACGCTGGCCGTCTCGGGATTCCCTCGTGCTCCCGCCGGCAGCATCCGCCAGACTTCTTCGGCCGTAAAGCTCAGAATCGGCGCCATGACTTTTGTGAGCGCGACCAGCACATCGAACAGCACGGTCTGTGAGCTTCGGCGCAAGGGACTATCTCTCTGAAACGTGTACAGACGATCTTTCAGAATGTCTAGATAAATCGCGCTCATATCCACAGCACAGAAGTAGTCCATCTCGTGCACAATCTGGCGAAAGTCGTACTCGTCGTACGCACGACGAACTTTGGTGACGAGGTGATACAGCCGCAGGAGAGCCCAGCGGTCTAACTCCGGCAAGCGCTCAAACGGCACCCGGTGGGCAGCCGGATCGAAATCATAGAGATTGCTCAGCAGGAACCGGCAGGTGTTGCGGACTTTCCGGTATTGCTCCACCAGCCGAGTCAGAATTTCTTGAGAGATTCTGAGGTCCTCCTGGTAATCCTGCGCGGCAACCCACCACCGCAAAATCTCGGCTCCAAGCTGCTTCGTCACATCCTGCGGCGCCACGACGTTGCCGGCCGACTTGGACATTTTCTTCCCCGCGCCATCCACCACGAACCCATGCGTGAGCACCGCCTTGTAGGGCGCCCGGTCATCCGTCGTGACCGACGTGAGTAACGCGCTGTGGAACCACCCGCGGTGCTGGTCCGAGCCTTCCAGGTACAGATCGGCGGGCCACCAGCCTTGACCGCGAGGCTTCAGAACCGCCGCGTGGCTGACGCCGGACTCGAACCAGACATCCAGGATGTCCTTTTCTTTCTCAAAGGCGTGCCCCCCGCATTTCCGGCAGACCGTGCCCGACGGCATCAGATCCTGCGCCGGCTTCTGAAACCACACGTCGGCGCCACGCTGGGCGACGAGGTCAGCCACATGGTTGATTACCTTGGGGTCCGCGAGCACCTCTCGGCATGCCGCGCAGATGAAGGCAGGGATCGGTGTCCCCCACACCCGCTGTCGGGACAGGCACCAGTCCGGGCGGTTCTCGATCATTCCGTAGATCCGGTCGCGCCCTCTGGCCGGGATCCATGTAACCCGACCGATTTCCGCGAGCGCCTGTCTGCGCAACCCCTTCTCGTCCATCGAGACAAACCACTGTTTGGTGGCCCGGAAGATCACGGGACTTTTGCACCGCCAGCAGTGCGGATAGGAGTGGGTGAGGGTACTGTGCCCCAGCAGCAATCCGTCGGTCCGTAAGCGCTCCACAATACCTGCGTTGGCTTTCAACACATGCTGACCGGCAAACTCTTTGACCGACTCGGTAAAGCGGCCCGCATCATCAAGAGGGGCAACAATCTCCAATCGTGCTCCCGGCGCGGCCGAGGCGTTGTAGTCGAGCACAAGGGCGTAGTCCTCTTGGCCATGCCCAGGCGCGATATGCACACAGCCTGTCCCTTGGTCCAGGGTCACGAAATCACCGAGCAAGACCGGAGAGAGTCCTTCCGACAGAGGTCGCCGGCACTGCAACATCCGAAAGCCGTCGACGGGATCGCCTCCCCGTTTGACGGCAAGAACAGAGTACCCGGATAGCCCACACGCCTTCGCGACCGATTCAACTAATTGTGCAGCAATCACCAAGACTTCGTCCTTGACCTTCACCAACGCGTACTCAATGTCGGGGTGCAGGCAGACAGCCTGATTTGCCGGAAGCGTCCACGGCGTGGTCGTCCAGATCACGATTGAAACGCTGCGAATGCCGGAGGGAAATTGAACGTGGAAACGTCCCTCCGCATGAAGTTGCTGTGGCGTCTTCTGCAGGGGGAACCTGACATAGATCGAGGGCGAGGTGTGGTCTTCATACTCCACTTCAGCTTCGGCCAATGCCGTCTGATCCACGGTGCACCACAGCACCGGCTTCAATCCTTTATAGACGCCGCCCTTGGCGACGAATTTCCCGAACTCGCGGAGGATCGTGGCCTCATAGGCCGGGTCCATCGTGAGGTAGGGATGCTCCCAGTCGCCCAGGACGCCCAGACGCTGGAATTCATCACGCTGAATCTTGTAATACTTCTCGGCGTACTCGCGGCAGAGCTTGCGGATCTCAAGGGTGTCGAGGCCCTTTTTCTTGACGCCCAGTTCTTTCAATACTTGATGCTCGATTGGCAGCCCGTGGCAGTCCCACCCCGGGACGTAAGGCGCTCGGTAGCCAGCCATCGTCTTAGACTTGACGATGATGTCCTTCAGGATCTTGTTCAGGGCATGGCCGATGTGGATGCGACCATTCGCATAGGGGGGACCGTCATGCAGGACAGAGAGCGGGCGTCCCTGTCCGGCTTCCTGGATGCGCTCATAGAGGCGCTCCCCTGCCCACCAGGCCAGCAACTCCGGCTCCCGTTGCGGGAGGTTGGCCTTCATCGGGAACTCGGTGCGGGGCAGGTTCAGCGTCGCCTTATAGTCCATTGCTCTTGTTTACTCGAAGCAGTGATGGCCAGAGGGAAGGGGGCGGGGTGGCTCCTACTGCGCGTGTCCACCGAGCACATTCTGATCGTGCGCGGTGCACGAGCAAGGGAGTCATCCCGCCCCCGTTACCTAACCGAGGAGCGCTCAACTCACCGCCATCATGCGATCCAGGGCAATCTTGGCCCAGACCTTTTCATCGTCGGGCACGACGATGTGGTTGACCACATGCCCTTCGGCCAGGTTTTCCATCGCCCAGCAGAGGTGGGGAGCATCAATGCGGAACATCGTGGCACATTGGCAGACAGTCGAAGAGAGGAAAAATACCCGCTTGTCCGGCTGGGTTCGTTTGAGCCGGTTGACCAGGTTCAGCTCCGTTCCAACAGCCCAGGCCGTCCCGGCGGGAGCCGCGCTCACCGTCCTGATGATGAATTCGGTCGAGCCGACCAGATCGGCCCGGTTCACGACCTCCTCGTGGCATTCCGGGTGCACGATCACCTTGAGGTCAGGGTCTTTCTTTCGGAAGTAGTCCACATGCGCAGGCTGGAACATCTGGTGGACGCTGCAGTGGCCTTTCCACAAGATCAGCCGGGCCTTCCGGATCGCCTCGATGGCGTTGCCGCCGTTCGGTTGAAACGGGTCCCACACGATCATCTGGTCGCGCGGCACCCCCATCTTATTGGCGGTGTTACGGCCCAAGTGCTCATCCGGGAAAAACAACACCTTCTCGCGTCGTGCCCAGGCCCACTCGATCACGGCCCGCGCGTTCGAGGACGTGCAGGTGATGCCCCCGTGTTCACCGCAAAAGGCCTTGAGGACCGCTGCGGAGTTCACATAGACCACCGGCGTCACGGTTTCTTCCACCGGAAGAATGCCCGCCAAGGAGTCCCAGCACTGGTCCACCTGCTCGATCGCCGCCATCTCGGCCATCGAGCAGCCAGCCGCTAGATCCGGCAGGATCACGGTTTGCCGCGACCGGCTCAGGATGTCGGCGGTTTCGGCCATGAAATGCACGCCACAGAATACGACATACGGGCGCTCTGAATGTTCCGCCGCCAGCTTGGCGAGCAGCAGCGAATCGCCGCGGAAGTCGGCGTGTTCAATCACTTCGTCGCGCTGGTAATTGTGGCCCAACACCATCACTCGGTCGCCCAGCGCTCGCTTGGCCGCCGCCGTGCGCGCGAACAACTCATGGGAGGGGAGCGACAGATAGTCGGCCAAGGGTCGCTGTATGGATTCTACGGACTTCATCGGTCCGTCATTCTACGATAGTCTCTTGCGCACAATCAACGGGTGTGTCAAGGTGTCAGCCGGTGGAACACCCGGCCAGGTTGTTGCGCCTGGTGTGCGCGCCCCTCTCCCTCGCGCGTGTGGCGCGGCACGGCCGAAAGAACCCGGGCTGACGCGCCGGTTGACAAATCAAAAACCCGGGGTGTACGATCACCCCGCAATAGCTAGGGGAGCCTGAGGGCTGAGAGTCCGAAGGCTGAGAGTCCGACCCGACGGACAACCCTCTGAACCTGATCTGGATAATACCAGCGAAGGGAAGCGGCAGTCTGAGCGAATCGGCTCAGACCAATCAGGCCGCACCCTCATCTGGTGCGGCTTTTTTATTTGTCCCCCCAGCATTGGACGAGACAGCCCGAGAAAGGATCTCTCCATGAGTCAGCCACGCTCCCCCCAAAAAGGTTCCGGCAACGGATCCGGCTCTGACAACCTCCTCTCTGCCACCCAACCCTTCCCGGCGTCGCGGAAGGTGTACGTGGAAGGCACCCGACCGGGAGTCCGCGTACCCATGCGGGAGATCAGCCTCACCCCGACGCGGGTCGCGAACGGCGGGGCCCCCTCTGCCAATCCTCCCGTGACGGTGTACGACACATCCGGCTCCTACACCGACCCCGGCGTGGCGATCGATATCCGCGCAGGGCTGGCGCCTCTGCGCCGCGAGTGGATTCTGACTCGGAACGATGTCGAAGCGTTAGCGGACGTAACCTCCGACTATGGACGCCGGCGGGCGGCTGATCCCAAACTGGCTGCGCTGCGCTTCCGCGACATCCGCAAGCCGCTTCGGGCTCGACCCGGCATGAATGTCACCCAGATGCACTACGCGCGGAAGGGGATTATCACGCCGGAGATGGAATACATCGCGATCAGAGAGAACCTGTCGCGGGAGCTGTCAGCATCCGACGGTCAGGGCAGTGGACAAACGGGCGTGGACGGCCGGCGTTGGGATCAGCATCCAGGCCAGGCCTGGGGCGCCCGGATTTCTGACCGGATTACCCCGGAATTTGTCCGGGACGAGGTGGCGCGGGGCCGGGCGATCATCCCCGCCAACATCAACCACCCCGAGAGCGAGCCGATGATCATCGGCCGCAACTTCCTGGTGAAAATCAACGCCAACATCGGAAACTCGGCGGTCGCGTCTTCCATCGAAGAGGAAGTGGAGAAGATGGTCTGGGCGACCCGCTGGGGCGCGGACACCGTGATGGACCTCTCCACGGGAAGGAATATCCACGAGACCCGCGAATGGATCCTCCGGAACTCACCAGTGCCGATCGGCACCGTCCCGATCTATCAAGCCCTCGAAAAGGTGGACGGGAAGGCCGAGGAGCTGACCTGGGAGATCTACCGGGACACGCTCATCGAGCAGGCTGAACAGGGGGTGGATTATTTCACGATCCACGCCGGCGTGCGGCTCCGGTACATCCCGCTGACCGCCAAGCGAGTGACCGGAATCGTCTCCCGTGGCGGCGCCATCCATGCCAAATGGTGCCTGGCGCACCATGAAGAGAACTTTGCCTATACGCATTTCGAGGAGATCTGTGAGATCATGAAGGCCTACGACGTCTCGTTCAGCCTGGGGGACGGTCTGCGGCCGGGCTCCATCGCCGACGCGAACGACGAGGCCCAGTTCGCCGAGCTGGAGACGTTGGGAGAGTTGACCACGCTGGCCTGGAACCACGACGTCCAGGTCATGATCGAGGGCCCGGGCCACGTCCCGATGCACCTGATCCAGGTGAACATGGAGAAACAGCTCAGGGACTGCCACGAAGCGCCGTTCTATACCTTGGGCCCGTTGACGACTGACATCGCGCCAGGGTATGACCACATCACGTCCGGGATCGGAGCGGCGATGATCGGCTGGTACGGCTGCGCGATGCTCTGCTACGTGACGCCCAAGGAGCACCTCGGGCTCCCGAACAAGGAGGACGTGAAAGCCGGCGTGATCGCCTATAAGATCGCGGCGCACGCGGCGGACCTGGCCAAGGGGCACCCCGGAGCACAGGCGCGCGACAACGCCCTGTCGAAGGCCCGATTCGAGTTCCGATGGGAAGATCAGTTCAACCTGTCCTTGGACCCCGACACGGCCCGGGCCTATCACGATGCCACGCTGCCGGACAATGCAGCCAAGGTGGCGCACTTCTGCTCGATGTGCGGCCCGCATTTCTGCTCGATGAAGATCACCCAGGACGTCCGGGACTACGCCGCGCAGAAACAGCTTGATGAACAACAGGCGCTGGAAGTTGGCATGAAGGAGAAGGCGGAGGAGTTCCGGAAGGCCGGAGCCGAGATTTACAGATAGGAACTCATCCGTTATTCGTTATCCGAATAACGAACGCGCGAATAACGAAGGAGCCGCACATGAAACGACCCAAGCCGGCACCCTTGCGGGAACGGGACATCACCCGCCAGATCGCGCGGGAATATTACAAGGAATTCGATCAGCTCATCGAAAGCGATGTGATCGTCGTCGGAGCCGGTCCCTCCGGCCTCATCTGCGCGCGGGATCTCGCCGCCATGGGCTTCCGCACGCTGATTGTGGAGCAAGCCCTGGCGCTGGGAGGCGGGTTCTGGTCCGGAGGTTATTTGATGAACAAAGCCACGATCTGCGCGCCCGCGAATGAGATTCTGGAGGAGCTGGGCGTCCCCTGCAAACAGGTGAAAGACTGCGAAGGGATGTACATTGTCGACCCGCCCCACGCCACCGGAGCCCTCGTTGCCGCAGCCTACAAGGCGGGCGCCAAGATCTTGAACCTGACGCGTGTCGTGGACCTGATCCTGCGACGAGAGGGCCTGCTGGAGGGGGTCGTCGTCAACAATACGACCGCCGAGACGGCGGGGCACGATGTGGTCCACGTGGACCCGATCGGGCTGGAGAGCCGCATCGTGGTGGACGCGACAGGCCACGACGCCGTGGTGGTGAACCTGCTGCATCGCCGCAACTTGTATCAGCCGGTGCCGGGCAACGGGGCCATGTGGGTGTCTCGATCCGAGGAGAAGGTGTTGGAGCAAACCGGCGAGGTCTATCCGAATTGCTTCATAGTGGGACTGGCGGTCGCGGCGGTCTACGGCACTCCCCGCATGGGGCCGGCCTTTGGCTCCATGCTGCTGTCGGGCCGCTATGGAGCGGAGCTGATCAAGAAGAAGTTGAAACACGAATAAGGAAGGGAGCGGTCGGGCTGACCTCTGTGCTCCCAGAGCGCGCACGATCGGAATGTGCTCGCTCGATGGGCGCAGTGGAGGTCAACCCGACCACTCCCTTAGAGTATCAGGGATATGGATCTTCAGGACTTCTTGATTCAGGGTGAAGGGAGAGAGGAAGACAAAAAGGAGGCCTGGAGCTTTTTCCAGCAGGCCTACGAGCACCAGATGAAGGGAGAGCTGGAGGAGGCCGTCAATCTCTACAAGCGCTCCATCAACAGCCATCCCACCGCCGAGGCCTACACCTTCCTGGGCTGGACGTACAGCTTCATGGGGAAGCTGGACGAGGCGATCGAGGAATGCCGCCACGCCATTTCGGTGGATCCCGAGTTCGGCAACCCCTACAACGACATCGGCGCGTATCTGATCGAGAAGGAGCAGTTCGACGAAGCGATCCCGTGGTTCGAAAAGGCCATGCAGGCCAAGCGCTACGAGAGTCCGGCCTTCCCTCACCTGAACCTCGGCCGAGTCTACGAGCGCAAGGGACAGTGGGAGCAGGCCATCGAATGCTACAAGAAAGCGCTCGCGCTGAACCCGAATTATGCGCTGGCGAAACGCGCGCTGGGACGGCTCATCAGCATGTTGAATTAAAAAACGTCTCTTTGGTTTTTCTGGTTTCTCTAGTTTGTCTGGTAGAAACGAACCAGTATCAAAATCCCGGACGAAATTTCTCAACCAGACACACCCCAAAAACCAGAAAAACAAGACAAACCAGATGAACCAGACAAACCAACAAACCATTTTGGTCGCTGTGAGCGACGTCTTCTTCTACACGAAGATTCGCGACGCGCTGTTGCCGAAAGGCTATCGGCTGGATCGTGTCAGGACACAGAGCGAGGTGTCCGAGAAAGCCGCGGCGGTTCACCCGGCAGCCATGATCCTGAACATGAACGACGCGACGCTGGACGCGTTTCAGGCACTCGAACAGATCAAGGGAAGCGACCGCTTGAAGACGATCCCCATTCTGGCCTTCGCCAACCACGAGGAGGTTGAAACGTGGAAGCGGGCCAAGGAGTTGGGCGTCACGAAGATCGTGTCGCGCAACGAATTCTCGTCGCGCACGCGGGACCTGGTCGAGGAACTGCTTAGCGAACAGCCAACAGCGAGCAGCTAGCAGCCCAAGCCTCCTGGCTATCAGCTATTCGCTACTTGCTACTCGCTAATGCGAAGAATGAAACACTCGCGCCTACACGAACATCACCTGAAACGCGGCGCCGTCCTCGGCGAAGCGGGCGGATGGGAGATGCCTGTGCATTACGGCGATCCGGTCGCCGAGCACACCGCCGTCCGGCAGGGCGTGGGCATCGCTGACCTCTCGCATCGCGGCAGGATTCGAGTCACGGGCGAGGATCGAGTGAAGTGGCTGCAAAGTGTGATCAGTAACGACATCCTCCCGCTGGCAGCCGGACAGGGTCTCTATTCCAGCTTCCTCACGCACAAGGGCAAGATGCTCTCCTACTTTCGCGTCTATGCCCTGCCCGACTCGCTCATGCTGGAGGATGTGGGAGAGATCGGGGACACCACCTTTCAAGCCCTCCGGAAGTTCCTCCTGTATGGCACCAAGGCTAAGATGGAAAACTGCGCCGAGACCTGGGGACTCCTGCTCGTCAGCGGCCCGAAGGCGGCTGAGCTCATCAAAGCCGCGTTCGGAGCCGACATCAACGGGCTCAAGTCGCTGGAGTTCTTGATGCAGGAGATTGGCGGGCAGCAGGCTCTTCTGATCCGGACGGAGGAAACCGGCGAGACGGATATCGAGATCCTGCTCCCGGCCGATCAGTTGGTCACGGCCTGGGACCGCCTGTGGAGCGCCGGAGAACCGATGGGTCTCAAGCCATTCGGAACCGAGGCGCGCGAGGCGCTCCGGCTCGAAGCCGGGCTGCCGAGGGCAGGCGCAGACTTGACCGATGAAATAGTCCCACCGGAGGCCAACCTGGAGGGGAAGGCCTTCAGCCTGTCCAAGGGCTGCTACCCCGGCCAGGAAGTGGTCGCGCGGATGGATACGTATGGAAGCCTGCGCCGGCGCCTGGTGGGCCTTATCCTGCGCGATCCCGTGCTCCCTCCGAAGGGCGCGAAGCTGTTTAGCGGCGAGCGCGAGGTCGGCTGGGTCAGCAGCGCCGCTCATTCCCCCTCGTTGGGATTCTCGATCGCGCTCGGGTTTCCGTTGCGCGACTTCACCACACCCGGCACCGCACTGACCGTCGAGGTCGAGGGCCGCCGCTACGACGCCACCGTCCGGCCGCTTCCGTTCTATGCCCCGCACTCGGCAGCAAGTCAGAACAAGACCACCAAGCCTTGACCCGCCGCCGGCTCGCCGGGTCAGGATGATTCTCTCGGAAGTCGTCGTTCCCAGAGCGTCGTTTTGGTGATCCTCTCGTCGAGCAAGGAGTCCGCGAGAGTCTCCATCGCCTTCTTCAGATTGACGTGGAGCTGCATCTCCTTCTTGCTCCGTTGCTCCTCCGGCAGTTCCTTGATGCGTCCCCTGGCGTAGATCGCCACCTCCATGCCGTCCCAGACCGTGATCCCCTTCTGGGTCTCCACCGCCTGGGCCTCCACCCGAACCGGACGGAAAGCCACACCGAACAGGTATCCTCCGCCGAACCAGATCGGCGTGCTGGTCAAGAGCTCGAAGCCGACATTGCCGAGGATGATCGCCGGATTCCAGGCGGTGGCCAAGCCGATGACGACGGATTCCCAGGTGATGTCCCCCACCATCCCGGCGGCCAGCCACTGCCAGCGGACTTTGCCGTAATCCTGCACGATCCCGGTGACGACCAGATCCACGTTCAGTCTCGCCCGGAGCTTGGCGAGCTGCTCCGGCGTGAGCTCCTCCACTGTCGTGATTCCCAGTTCGTCCAATGCTCGATCCGTTTCTTTCGGCAGGATCAACTCAAACGCCTCCTTGCTTGCCAGCCTTTCGTACATGAGCCGTCGCGCATCCTCCTGGACTTGCTTGACCGCTTGCTCGATTAACTGTGGCTCCTCTCCGTGCTTCAGTTCTCCACTCACACTTTGGATGGAAGCCAAGCTCGTGATCTCAATGCCCATGTCGAACGGGAGCACCGCCAGTCTTGGCCGTTCAGCCCGCGGAGGATCCGGCTTCACGTCGGACTTGAACCACCCACAGGCCGCCACGCTGAGCCCCGCCCCCAGAATGATGACACACACGCCAGCACGGAACAGGTTGCTGCTGTTCATAAAACCAATCCCTTTCAAGCTTGAAAGACAAGGGAGGCAGTCGTGAACTGGTCTCAGACCTGGAGGCCGCCTCAGATGCGAAGCGGCGGGAGGAAACCCGCCAAGGAGGGTGGTACCGAGTGGTCAGAGGTCCCGACAACCAACTGGGAGAAGCGGGGAACAGAAGGGAGTGCCGCAAGCCCGCCAGCCGATCCCGCAAGCCCAACGCCGGGCCCGGCCGTCTTCACATCCGGCACATGTCCGCTGACGCTGCGCACCGTCGCGTTTTCGGCCGGATCTTCGAGGTCCGGCTGAGGAAGAGGGGATTCGGCAGCATTCGCCTCAAACGGCTCGAAGACCAGGTCTTCCACGACATCCGCCGAGGCAGTGGCAGCGAGGAGGATCGCCAGCCAGGAGAGCGCGAAGAGACTGTTCTTGTTTCGGAGCTGCCGCATGCTCGATCTCAAGCCGCTGCAAAAAACCTGTCCCTACTGTATCCCATGAGCAGCCAACAGGCAATCTTTCCAGTGATTGTGCCGGATCACGCCAGGGGAGGTGCGAACCCCTCACCTCGCGTTACCGTTCCGGATGGCGGGCTGCAGTCACCGCATCGGCGAACGCAAGCAGGCTTCTCCGCTCTCCATCGTTCAGGGCCAGGAGCAGATGGGTTTCCTCGGCGTGCATCAGCCTCAGACTGAGGAATGGCTCCTCCTGGCGTTTCTCCCGGTTCTCCCAGACGCCGTCAACGACCTGCACCTTGTCGAGCTCGCTGAGCGACACCACGTCGTACCGGAAATAGGAATCGCCGAACACCATGTCATAGAGCACCTTCCCGCCGGTCAATAGCAGGAGGTTAAACCGGCCCTGCTCTTCGTACCCTTCAGGCAGAAAGCGATTCACATGCAGCAAGGCCGCTTTCCGGTCGCCGAGCGCTGCTTGGATCTTTGCCTTCAGCGCCGGGTAATCAATCTGGAGCGCTCGCTCATCGGGACCGGTGGCGGCCACCGCCGCCGCGCGTGCTTTCTCAAAGACCTCCGCCGCCGTCATGAGACCACCCATATTGGATTCTCCCGTTTGAATTCACCTTCCAGTTCCCGATCGCTCAGTCGCGGGCCCGTGCTCGCCCCTGCATCATGAAAACGCCCCCTCACCCCACCCCTCTGCCCATCACCCGTTGCGTGGACCTGTTGTTTGGACCCGTTGCAGTGAGGAGCAACGGGCACCCCGAGCAACGGGTACCGAGGAGAGGCGAAGGTGAAGAGGGCCGACCGCTACCATAGCGGGGAGTTGTTCCGGAATGCAAGGGGCTAGTCGGTCCCGCGTGCCGCGAACGTCCGGACGAAGCGGGAAAGACCGGTCTCGTCGATGATCTCGACCCGCAGGCTAGTCCCGCTCACCGTCACCAGTCCGAAGTTCGTAAACCCGCCTTCGCTATACAGCGTGGTCGGGCGCAAGGCCGGATCAGGCAAGACAGGCTGGATGGAGGCGGCGGACAGGGGGCCGCAGATGAACTCATGGAAGTCTACCGCGCCGTCCCCGTCTGGATCGTACGCGTTGACCTGCGCGTAATGGACATCGGCCGCCAGCCAGACCACATTCCTGATGTGGCGATCCCGAATCGTGCTGACGATCGTGCGGAGCTCGGTCTGGAATCCCGTCCCGTCCGTTCCACGGGCCCAACTATCGTTGCCGGGAATCTGAACGGTCCCGGCCTTCCGGTTGGAGAGCGACACACTCGTGGCGATGACCTTCCAGGTTGCGGTGGAGTGAATCAGCCCATCCAATAGCCACTCTCGCTGGGTGGCCCCCAGCATGGTTTTGCGCTCCCCATCCGGCTCTCCATTCCGGCTGCGATATTGCCGGGTGTCGAGGACGAACAGCTCCAGATCAGCGCCGCGGCGGAACGTCCGGTAGAGACGGTGTGGATCCTCGGGCGGGGCCCCGATGGGCCAGTACTCGAGGAGGGCTTGGCGGCCGGCCGGCATCAGTGGCTCGTGCGGGCCGGAGAAGTTGTTCCGGACTTCATGGTCGTCCCAGGTGGCGTAGACCGGTACAGCGGATAAAAAGCGTTGCAGCGCCTGATCTCCACGCTGATAGCGGTGCTTGGCGCGAAAGTCCTCCAGCGTTGAGGCCACGAAATCCCCGCCGGGCACGTTCGGCGGCGACGGGCAGCGGTCGTCTCCGTAGATCAGGTCGCCGAGCAGCAGAGCAAAGGCCGGCCGGGTCCCCAGCATGCGATCAAAAATGGCGTAGCCGGAGCCTTCCAGTCGACATCGCTGTTGGCCTCCGAGGTCTCCGCCCCAGAGGAACGTCACGGTCTCTGGCACATCGGAGGAAGCCGAAGTCGTGAACTGACCGCGATCCGTCTCACGAACAGGATCCTGTTCTTCCCTGTCTGCCGGAACGACGCGATACTGATACGACGTGGCCGGCGCCAGTCCATCCAGGCGAAGCGTGGCCGTGAAGTCCTGTTCTGTGGTTGTCGTGATGACTGCGGACCGGGCGAACGCGACTTCACGACTGTTTCCTGAACCCCCCGGTGCCCATTCTACCCGCGCTCTCGCAGGGCCGGCGGTCCGAAACCAGACGAGAGCCGAATTGCTGGTCACATCTCCCGTGGCGACACCAAGAGGGAGATCCTCGTTTCCTGGGAATGGACTCGAGGGGGGGAGACCTGGTCGGTAGCCCGGGCCGCACGTGACAAGGAACGCCAGGAGCGTCAGAAGCAGGAACGTGAGGTGCCTGATGCGTGGAGCCTTTAGCACGGAACCCTGAGATACCGGAAATCACGCAGCACCGTCAAGCCACGACTCAATCGCCGTTGCATTCCGGCATGCCGGTCCGGCATACTCTCAGCAGGCAGACACGATTCACATGAGTTTTGAGTGGTTCTCAGTTGCAGGTTTGCACAACTCAGCACTCAGAACTCATCACTCAGGGCTGAGGCTGCTGTATGAGTGCGCAGGCCTGTTCGATTCATGGTTGCAAGGCTCGGGTTTATGCGCCGGCCGGGACCGGCTCACTCTGCAAAGAGCACTTCCTGGACTTTGTGAAGTGGCGGCGGCGGAAGGGACCGGGGATGTTTCACAAGTACGGCGCCATGACCATGGAAGAGCGCAACGCGCTTGCCGCCGAATGGGCCAAGACGATCAGGCTCGAAGAAATTCCCCTCCCCCCGGGCGCAAAGCGCTGAGTTTTGGTTGTTATCCCCCTGGCTTGCTTATCCGTTTGCAATCGTACCATCGCTCATCAATCGAGTGCTCAATCATTGTCACGCGCTTGATCCACGCACGGATACCTAAGGAGTCCGCAATGGAAAAAGCAATTGCGTGTACCGTTCTGCTTGCCGTCTTCAGTGCATCGTCCTCCCATGCAGGCGATGACGTGACTAAGGTTGGGGCGCTTTTTGAAGAACCACAGACTCATCAATTACACGACGTGATCCTCCGGGGCCGGATCAAGAACGTTCGTCCTGTCGCACCATACATAGGAAGACTAGGACCGGTTCATGACCCTTGTACTTTTATGCTCGAAGATGGGACAGGCATGATCGAAGTTCAAGTTGGTCAAGGTTGCCCAGCAGACGACCTAGCGCGGTTAGCGTCGACCAATGAACTGTTTGAGGTCCGAGGACGACTCCAGATGTTCAGTACCGCCGATGGGTCAAGGACGCTGATTGTCGTCGGATTTCGGCTGGAGCGCATGTCAGAATGAAACTCTTTGCTGGAGGAGAAAAGGCATGGTGGGGCAGGTTGAGGTGAGCCGGGTTTAACAGACACCTTCACATGGGGCAGGATGGCCCGAGGAGGTGATCGATGGGAACACGGGAGCACTATACTCTGGAATCCAAGCGCGAGGCCGCAGAACTCTTTCTGCCCCCTACTTTTCAGGGCTGAGGCTGTCCTCTCTCCACTGCGCGCATCGACCGATCAATCTCTTCACGAAGTCTTATGAGAGCGGTCTGTGCGCCATCAAACTGCGCGCATCGACCGATCACCTTCCGAGGTGAGGGGTCTGCGAGCACTGAGGGCGTACAGACCGCTCGACTCCGTTCAGCCCATCACCGGAGACCCATGATGATGAATCATCAGCCATCGGCCCTCAACCTTCTCGAACAGGTTCGTGGCGAGCACCCGGCTCTCCAGCCCCGCCTCTCCCTGCCGGCTGGTAATGTTCTCCGTACAGATCACCCAGCCCACATCCCCCGCGACCTGGATCTGGATTTCGGTGAGATTGAACTTCATCGAGAACGTGTTGTTGAAGATCAGGACCCAGGAATCGCGAACGGCTGGCCAGCCGACTCGGAGGGTCCAACCGGGATGGACACAGGTCACGTACTCCTGTTGGGCCCAGACCCGATCCATCCGCATGATGTCCAGACTTTCGAAGGCCTCGTAGAACTCCCCGTTCGCGCGGGCCACCTCTTCAATCTTCTCCTTGATCATGCGCCTCCCCTCGCTCCGGCTCAGGCGCCATCTTACTCTAAACGCGCCTCTGGATACACGGTCCCATTCATAGCGGGCGAGGCAGACACAGACTTGGGGAATCCGGAGCCGACCTCTGACAGGTCAGTCGCCGCGCGCGGGGTCGCCGTGGTTGGCATTCGCCGCCGTCCACGACCTCACGTGCGGAACAATGGCGGGCTAGGGGGAGTTATCCTGGCTCAACACCTGGAAAGAACTTCTTGATACAATCCGGACAGATGCCGTGACTGAACTCGGCTTCCGAATGTTCTCGGATGTACGCTTCCACCAACTGCCAGTATCCCCGGTCATTGCGGATCTTCTTGCACGACGCGCAGATCGGAATGAACCCACGGAGGACCTTGACTTCCCTGAGGGCTTGTTCCAATTCTTGAGTTCTCTTTTTCAGTTCCTGCTCCCGGGCCTTGCGGCTATCCATCTCCTGCTTGAGTTTCAAGGCTGATCCAACCCGTGTTCGGAGTTCGATCTTGTTCACCGGCTTGTTGATATAGTCCATGGCGCCTGCGGCAAAGGCCAATTGCAACTTCTCTCGCTGGGCCATCGCGGTCACCATGATGATGGGGATGTCCCGATAGCGTTCGACCTCTTTGATCCGACGGCATGTTTCTATGCCGTTGATGTCGGGCATCTGGATATCCAACAGGATGAGGTCGACGTTCGTCCCATCTCCTCCCGAAGAATCCATCCCGAGGTGCTTAAAGGCTTGTTCTGCCGATTCCGCAGTCAGCAGGTCTTTGTACCCCCCCGTCTGGAGGATCGATTGGAGCAGGAGCAAGTTCTCGGCCGAGTCATCAACGAGCAGGATGCTCATACAGTCCTCATGCGTCCTGCAGGGCGGGGCGATTCACGACCCTGCTTGACAGTGTGAGTGCCCAGGTTCCACGGTGAGCCGGTCTATTTGTACACGATCTCCACACTCTCCAGGTAGACAGAAAGCTGTTTGACCCACTTTCGGATCTCTTGGAGATTCTTGTTCGATGCCGCCTTCTCAAGGCTTCCCCCGATATCGGTGATGGCGTGAAACCCGTACCCACCGCCATCCCCCTTCATGGTGTGGCCTAGGGCCTCGATCGTCTCATAATCACTCCGCTCCACAGCCGCCACAAGGGACTTGACGTCTTTCCGCCGGTTCTTAAGGAATCCGGGTACCAGATCTTTCAGATCCGGGTCCACGTGGACGATGATTTTATCACCCCGGTTCGGGTCACATGTTTGGGTCATGTTTTCAGACTCCCCGTGTGTGCGGCGATGGCTTCCATCAGCACCGCTTTTCTGATGGGTTTCGTCAGGTGGGAAGAGCACCCAGCCGCAAGGCTTTTTTGTATCTCTTCTTTCAGCGCAAACGCGCTGAGGGCGATGATCGGAGTGGCCTTGACCGAGTGTTCCTTCTCCCACTTTCTGATGGCTCTCGTGGCGGAATAGCCGTCGGTCACCGGCATTTGCATATCCATCAGGACCAGATCGTACCGTCCGGCAGTAAACTTTTGCACACCACTCTCGCCGTCTTCTGCCATCTCAATATGACAGGGCGTACTCTTCAGATAGGCTTGGATCAAAACCCGGTTGTCGGGGGAATCGTCCACCAGCAGGATTTTCAGAGCGGGCAGTACTTCCGAGAAAGGCGATCCCGCCACGGGGGAGGGTTCCAGTCTCGCGGCCTTCGGTTTGCCGATGGCCGCGGTGATGGCGTTCAGCAGGCCGGAGCGATCGACCGGCTTCGAGAGGTACCCCGCCAGACCCAATTCCCTGGCCCGGGCCAGATCGCCACTCCGGTGGTCGGAGGTAAACAAAATGACCTTCATGTCCGACATGCCCAGCGTTTTCACGACGTGTTCCGCAATCTTGAATCCGTCCTCGCCCGGAGTGGAGTCGTCAAATAACAGCAATCCGTACGGCGCTCCCGCCTCTTTCGCGCGGCTGAGTTCGGCCAATGCTTGCTTGGCGCCTTCGGCCTCCGTCACCTGCGCACCCCAGGACGTCAGCATTTCTTTCAGGATGAGACGGTTTGCGGTGTTGCCGTCCACGACGAGGCTCTTCAGTCGCTGCAGATTTGCCGCCGGGAGGGTCGCGTAACGATCCGGCTCGGCTTGGGGCTTAAACCCTGCCGAAAAGTAGAAGGTGCTCCCGCGTCCGACGATGCTCTCGACCTGCATGTGCCCCTCCATCAGTCCCACCAGGCGCCGCGAGATGGTCAACCCGAGCCCGGTTCCCCCGTATCGCCGAGAGGTGGAGGAGTCGGCTTGCGTAAAACTCTCGAAAATCTGGCTCAGTTTGTCTTTAGGGATCCCGATCCCGGTGTCGGCGACCGAGAAACGGAGACGGCCGGCTTCCTTGCTTTCCGGATCATTCTGGACACGCAGCGAGACCTTGCCCCTCTCGGTGAACTTGATGGCATTCCCGAGGAGATTGACGAGAATCTGGCGCAGGCGGTTCGGATCCCCCACCAAATTGGTGGGCACGTCCGGCGACACCTGCCAGTCCAGCTCAAGCTGCCGCTCCCGAGCGGTGACCGCCATCATTTCCGTTGTGCGTTCGATGAGATCGTTCAGATCGAAGTTGATTTCCTCCAGTTCAAGGCGGCCCGCTTCCACTTTGGCCAGATCAAGAATATCGTTGATCAGGTTCAGCAGGGTGTGCCCCGCCTTCCGAAAAATCTGGACATACTGCCGTTGCTCCGGGTTCAACGCCGTCTCCCAGAGCAGGTCGGCCATCCCGATGATGGCATTCATCGGGGTGCGAATCTCGTGACTCATGCTGGCAAGGAATTCACTCTTGACACGGGCAGCCGCTTCAGCCGTTTCTTTGGCCGTTTGCAGTTCGTCCTCCGCCCGTCTCAGCTCGACGATGAAATCGACGAGGTGAGATTTTTCCTGCCCCGCTCTGCGAACCGTCTCCGTGGTGACCCCGTAAAAGATCGCCATGATGAGCAGGAGCGGAACCCGGATCAGGGCACCTTCCGAGATCCCACCGGCTCTGACGCTGTCGAAATACAGGAGCAATCCGTACGCCCCGCACACGATAAGCGAAAGAAGAAACATCTGCTTCATCGTACGGGTTGCGGCGGCGAGCAGCATGATGGTGAAGTAGGACAGGTAGAGGTCGGAGCTGGCATTCCCGGAGAGATAGATGACGTACGACGTGAGGGCCGTATCGCCCAGCGCCAGCGCGCCCGTGAACCAGGCGGTCCACAACACGCGGATCGGAACCACCATCAGACCGGCCGTGAGCAATATCAGGCACAGGATGGCGAAGAGCCCAGCCTCACCGGAAAGGTTCGACTCTTTGCTGAACAACAGTTGGTAAGAAAGAACAATGGATACGAGGGTCTGGAGCAGGAGGACCTGGAACCGAGGAGAGGCATATCCGGGAATGGGGCCGTCCAGGGGCTCCGGAATCACCGCCTCGAACCTTGTGGCTTCGTCGGACATCATCGAACGGTAGACACCCTGCCGCGTATTGACCTGCTGACGCCGGAGGACTCCATGAGAGGGAAATTAACCTGGCGACGATGGCATGCTGCGGCCGTCACGGGGAGCAGGACGCGCCATGCGGATGCGAGGACGGCCCGCGTCCTGGGCCCGACCCATGGCCTCATCGGCCTCGCGCATGCGGTCTCGCGTAGTCTGGGTGTGATTCGTCCGTACCGCGCCGAGGGTCGAGTTGAGCGGGACCCCGTTCTCCGGCGACTCATCAACGACCAGGATCCTCACGCCTTCATTGGGCGGACCGGGTCTGTGACTGTTTCAAGAGGTCCGTGACCTCATCGATGGGCAGTGGCTTGCTGAACGCGAACCCCTGGATATCGACACACCCGTTCTCACGCAGAAAGGCGATCTGGTCATCGCTTCCAACCCCTTCGGCGATCACCTTCATCTTGAGGGCATTGCCCAGGGCGACGATGGCCTTGGTAATCAACGCGCCATCGGACGTCGTCGTGCAGTCCTGGATAAAGGCCTTGTCAATCTTGAGGGTATTCAGAGGGAAGCGTTTCAAGTAGTTCAGCGACGAATACCCCGTGCCAAAATCGTCTACGCAGAGCCGGACGCCGAGCTTTCTCAACGCGTGCAGGGTCGTCAGGGTCGACTCAGAGGTGTTCACGATCATGCCTTCGGTGAGTTCCAGTTCCAGAAAACGGGCATCCAGCCCCGTCTCTCGCAGCACCCGCGCCACCACCTGGACGAGATCATATTGGGGAGTCAGCTGACGAGCGGAGAGGTTCACCGAGACGATCAGCCCGTGGTACCCCGCATCGTGCCACGCCTTCGTGTGAGTGCAGGCCGTCCGCAACGTCCATTCACCGATCGGGACAATGAGACCGCTGTCCTCGGCTACCGGGATAAATTGAGTCGGGGGCACGAGGCCCAGGTCCGGATGCTGCCATCTCGCTAAGGCTTCCAGGCCGGTGATGTGACCTGTGCTCAGATCCAACTGTGGTTGGTAGTGCAGGAAGAGCTCTTCGCTTTCGAGCGCCTTGTTGAGTTTGTTCTCCAACAAGAGCCGCTTCACAGCTCGAACGTTCATATCCGCCTTGAAGAACTGAAGGGTGTTCTTGCCCTGCGCTTTGACATGGTTCATGGCGGTGTTGGCATTCTTGATCAGCGTGTCGGGATCACTGGCATCCAATGGAAACACCGAGACCCCGAGGCTGGCCGTGACCACGACCTCGTGGCCGCCCAGGGATAACGAAGGCGCCATGGCCGCCTGCAGCTTCTGCGCAAGACGCGCCGCATAGTCCGGCGAGGAGATATTCTCCAGGATGACGCCGAACTCGTCGCCGCCGAACCGCGCAACCGTATCGCTCTTCCGGAAGCAACTGGTGAGCCGTGCCGAGACCGCCGTTAACAGCAGATCGCCCATCGTATGCCCGAGCGTGTCATTGATTCGCTTGAAGTCATCAAGATCGAGTACAAGAACGCCGACCAACTGATCGTTGCGGAGCGCTCGCTCCAGCGCCTTGTCCAGCAGGTCCGTAAAAAAGCGCCGATTGGGCAGGCCGGTGAGGGGGTCGTAGTTCGTCAGGGCATTGCGCTCGAGCAGGAGATCGGATTTTTCCCGGCTGACTTTACGCATCCTGTCGGTCGTCAGCCCGTAAAAGGTGGCCATGATCAACAGGAACGGGATCCGGAGAAAGTGGCTCTCCCAGGGGACGTCTTCTTCCCCCGCGGTCATCATGTACACCATCACGGTATAGATTCCGCAGACGACGATCGAAAGGCCTAACATCTGGCCGAGCGTGCGGCAGGTCGAGGCGATCACGATAATCAGGAAATAGGTGAGATACATATCTGAGGAGGCATTGCCCGACAGATAGATCATGACCGTGGTAATGGCGGTGTCCCCCAGCGCCAACGTGACGGGGAACCACGTGGCCTCTACCACACGGGGGGGAAGCACCATCAGGCCGACAATCAGGAACAGCAGCCCCAGGATGACATATTCCTTGATCCCGGAGATGGGGGCGTGGGAGGGGCTGAAGAGAAGCTGGTAACTCAGGATGACCGTAATGAGGGCTTGCTGTTGGATGAAATGGACTCGATTCGGGGCATCTGCCGTGACGGCACTTTCATGGACCTCCCTGACCATGGGGGGCGCGGTCAGCACGTCGTTGGCCATCAGTCACTCCCTCAGAAAGGGCACCACTCAGCCCTGCCGTCTGGCAGTGATCGCCTAGGAGGGATGCCCTTATTTCATCGACGAATGGTAGCAGCAATAGCCACCTCGGTCAAACAACTAACTAGTTTTCGCACGTTGCTCTACCCACTCCGCCGTGTAGAGACTCGTGCGGATTGCCACGTCACCATCCACACCCCGGCAAAGATCAGCACGACTCCGACCAGGTGTCGAAGTTCGATTCGTTCACCGAGGATCACGGCGGAGAGTAGGAGGGCTGACACCGGGATGAGGTTCCCGAAGATGCTGGCGCGGGATGGGCCGATCCCGCGCACCCCGTAGAGCCAGGCTTGCTGCCCGAGGGCGGTGGCAAACACAATCAGATAGACCAGCGCGATCCACCCTCCCACCGACACCGAGGCCGCTCCGTCCACAACCATCTTCTGGTCGGTCCACAGCAGCGGGATCTGCAACACCACGGCGGACAACAGGGTGGTCCAGTTCACAGTGAGCGGGGAGAATCGCTCCATCGAGCGTCGGCCACCGATGGTGTAGAGGGCCCAGCTCACCAGCCCGAGTACGACCAGCGTCCCACCCAACCAGGGCTGCTCACCGGCCACTCCCTCCGCCCCCACCCCCGACACGAGCGCGACGCCGGCAAACGACACGGCGCAGCCTGCCGCCACGGACCGGAACGGCAGATCCCGGATCAGGAGGGAAGACAGGAATGCGGTGATGGCCGGGCTGGCTCCGATGATGACGCCGGCCTCCGCCGCCCCGATGTAGCGTAAGCCGAACAGGATCAGCAGGTGATTGCCCAAGACCCCCAGCCCCAGCGCGGCGAACACCCCCGCATCCCGAGCCGAGATCCTGACGCTCCCGCCTTCCTGCCACCACCAGAGGGGAATCAAGATGGCCAGCGCGCCAAGTCCGCGCAGGACCGACACCTCGACCGCCGAGAAGGACCCGAGCGCCACCTTCTGGCCGACGATTGAGCCGCCCCAGACCACCGCCGCCACAACCAGCGCACCATACGCCGTGAGATCAGCAGGTCTCCTCATGCCGTTCGGGCGTATAGCAGCCGACCGGACTCCCGTCAAGATGTTTTCTTGCGGGCGCCCGTCGGTCTCACTACAAACACCCCGTCCCGGATCGTCACCAGCACGGCCATGACCCCCGGATCCGCCGCGATGATCCGGTTCAACTCCTGCATGACTGCCGTCGAGCGGTCGGGGGGCGGCTGAAGCAGCACATCACCGGACCAGAGCACGTTGTCGATCAGAATGACGCCGGTCTCCGCGACGAGCTCGAGCGCCCGCCGGTAGTAGTTCAGGTAGTTGGCCTTGTCCGCATCGATGAAGATCAGATCAAAGGGGCTGGTCAGGGATCGAAGGGTCTCCAGGGCCGGCCCCATTCTCAGCTCGATCTTTCTCCCGTGCGGACTCTTCGCGAAGTAGTTTGTGGCGATCGCGGCCGCGTCGGGGTCGATCTCACACGTGAGCACCCGCCCTTCCGCCGGCAACGCCTCAGCCAAGCAGAGCGCGCTGTAACCGGTAAACGTGCCGATCTCCAACACGCGCGTGGCCCGCACGAGGTGGGCCATGACCTTGAGCAGGGCACCCTCCAGGGGTCCCACGACCATCTGCGGAAGGTCCATACTCCGGTAGGTCTCCTCCCTGAGCGCCCGACAGACCTCTGACTCGGTGGCAGAATGCGCTTCCGCATAGGCTTCGATTTCAGGCCAGACCAGACTCCTCATATAACACCCTCCCGTTCTTGCGTCCCTCGGAGGGACACCCGCGTTGCAGCCACCTCAGTACCCCCCTACGGGCTCCGGCCCGCCCTTCCTCCCCTTGAGCGGCCTTCCTCCGCCTCGGCGGGTACGGACCGGACGGACCCGGGGGCTGGCCGTTCTACCCTAACCTGGAACTCTTGTGGCTACCATTCGCCATTACCCCTAAATTTTGTGTTGACAGGGGTGTTCAAATGCTATATCTAGTGTCGCGACGTTTTTTTTGGCCAAGGACGGGCTCGTTGATTCTCGTCATTGTTTTGCTCAGCCGACCACCCCCAAGGCTAGCTCCCAGCTTGCCCCCGCTTCCTCTCAGCGTCGACAAGTCCGGTCCTGGACCTACGCTCGCGGAGCCATTCTGGGTGCCTTGCGACGGCCTCCACCGTCGGGCGAAACGCGACCTGGGACCCGTTGGGAGACCGCACCAATGTCAGACAGTCGATCGGCGCCTTCGCCATGACGACCCCTAATGGAGGGACCCCATGCGGAACAGCATTGAGTGCACCGAGAAAAAGCTTGACCAGATCTACCCGTACGTGCTCCAGGCGGCAGCTCCCGTCCCGGCCTTTGAGGTCGGCCTTCACTACCTCTCGACGGATCGCGTCAAGATCCTCGAAGCTGACGACCAGACGATCGTCGCGGAAGTCTTCGATGATTCGAGCTCGTTTCAACAGCGGATTTTTCTCGAGAATGGAAGCTTGATCACCGAGTGCTCGTGTTCCTCTCCGGAACTCCCCTTCTGCCCGCACTGCGTCGCGGCGCTGCTAGCATTTCAGCGCCAGGTGACGGCGGCCGGGCAACCGTTCATCGCGGAAGAGACCACGGACATGAAACCGGTTGAAGGAGACGGTCCGGTCCCTGCTAGCACTTCACCGTTGCGCGAGCTCGCGCTCTTCATGGAGTGGTTACACGTGGCCGGCAAGGCCTTGCAGAGTAACGAAGCCTTGCCTGAGCAGCCGGGCTTGAATCCCGGAGAG
>Ga0209470_1000712_pt1 | contig 25911 bp, 26 predicted proteins | sample GraSoiAngelo_125_FD_185882 | JGI IMG/M metagenome (GOLD analysis project Ga0209470, IMG submission 185882) | Grasslands soil microbial communities from the Angelo Coastal Reserve, California, USA - 14_0927_05_40cm (SPAdes) (version 2) | ecosystem: Environmental > Terrestrial > Soil > Grasslands ... | reverse complement strand
ACGGCATCGTGAAGCAGAGCAATGGCCATGTCGGGGTGTACAGCGAGCCGGGGAAGGGGACGACGTTCAAGATCTATCTCCCGCGAGTGGCGCAGCCGGCCGACGCCCTGGCGCCGGATGCGGGAGTGATGCCCGGCGGAGGGTCCGAGACGATTCTGCTCGTCGAGGACGATGACCGCGTTCGCGCGCTGGCCTGCGAGGTGCTTGGCGAGCACGGCTACACGGTGCTCGAGGCCCGGCATGGCTCCGACGCGCTGGACATCTCACAGCGCTATCACGGTGCGATCCAGCTCCTCCTGACCGACGTGGTCATGCCCGGCATGGGTGGGCGGGAGCTGGCCGGCCGGCTTCGGCGCGACCGGCCGCAGATGAAGATCCTCTACATGTCCGGCTACACGGCCGACACGATCGCTCACCACGGCGTGCTGGACGAGGGCGAGGCGTTTCTGTCGAAGCCCGTGCTGCCCAGGATGCTCGCGTCGAAGGTGCGGGAGACGATCGATGGACCCCGCGGGGGCACGCCGTCGTGAGCGTTCGCGCACTCGTGGCCGTGGGCCTCGTGCTTGGCCTCGGCCTGGCGGCTCCGGCGCCTGGCGACGAGATCGAGCTGGGGTCGATCCGCATCGAGACGCCCGAGGGTGATCTCCGCGGCCGCGAGTTCCACCGCGGCATCATGGCCGGACTGCTGGTCATGCGGGACAAGAGCCCGTACCTGGCCCAGCTCCTCCGGGCCGCGCAGGATGCGCCGTTTCCGATCGTCCTGCATCCGCTCATGGAGGATCGCGCGATGTCCCTGCACAACGATCCCTATCGTCCCTACGCCCGGGTGGGCGGCTCGCGCGTCCTCGGGCGCGACGGCACGATCGGCTATCCGGCTGCGGTGTACCTGACGCTCGCCAACGTGAATCCCTACTGGTCGGAGTCCAAGCGGGGGATGCTGGCGCACGAGCTCGTCCACGCGGTCGACCTCGTGTACGGCCGCTCGCACCCCGAGCGCCTCGTCCGGGAGCGGCGCGCCTCGTTCATGGAGAACGTCTGGCGTGACGTGCACGGCTGGAGGCTCACCGAGCAGTACTTCGACGGCAAGCTGCCCGCGTTCGAGACGCTCGAGTATCAGCGCGCCAAGAGCCGTGGCGCGATCGCTCGGTGCGTCCAGATGCTCCTCAGCACCAGCGCGTTCGACTGTCCCTGAGGCCGCGGCCGCGTCTCATGCGCTCTTGAATTCGCTCCACGCCTGCACCCACTCGTTCAGGTTCTCGGGCAGCTCCTGGATGAAGAGCTTGCTGACCAGGCCGGGGATGTCGTCGAGCTGCATCTCCTTGATCTCGGCCGGCGTGAGGTTCTTCAGGTGCACCGTCGTCGTCATCCGGTAGCCGTAGTCCCTCGTCATGGCCATGGCGAACTTCTCGTCGAGGACCCAATCGAGGAAGGCGTGACAGGCCGGAAGCACCTTCGTGTCCTTCGAGATGATGTAGGAGGAGAACCAGGCGATGGCCCGCTCCTTCGGCATTCCGTAGCGGATGTCCATGCCTTCCTTGCGGAGCGAGGCGACCATGGGCAGCCAGCCCCACAGCGCCCAGACTTCCTCGCTGCGCAGGAGGTTAACGGCTTCCGCATAGGTGGACCAGAGCTGACGGAAGTGTTGCTTCTTGCTGATGAGGAACTTCTTGCAGTCCTCGAGCTGCGCCTTCGTGAGCCGGTTGGGATTGTAGCCGAGGAAGAGCGCGACCGGCTGAATGCTCGAGAGCGCATCGTCCCGCAGTGAGAGCCGGCCCTTGTAGCGGTCGTCCCACAGCCGTCCCCACGTGTCGCCGCCGTCGGGCATGTGCTTGGCGTTGTAGACGACGGAGTCGTACCCCCAATAGTAGGGCAGGGCGTAGAGCTTGCCGTCGAGCATGGCCCACTCCGGGCTCTTGAACTGCTCGAACATGCGCCCGTAGTTCTTGAGCCGGCTCGTGTCGATGGGCTGGATCCACTTCCGCTGGGCGAGCGGACGCACGAACGGCTGCTGGATGTGGAGCAGGTCCTGCTGCGGAGAAAGCACGCCCGCGTTCATCTTGGCGAACGTCTCGGTGTGCGCCACGTTGAACGTCACCCGGATGTCGAGGTCGAGGTCCTTCCGCGCCTCGTTGATGTCCTTGTCCCGTCCGGCCACGGCGACGGTGAACAGGCGGAGCGGCCCGGCCAGCGCGCCGAAGGCCGGCCCGTCCATGAACGTGCTCGCACTCGCGGTCGCCGCTGCCGTCATCGCCAGGAAGTCGCGCCGTCTCATGATGGCTCTCCTCTCAGGAGGCTGCTTTCACTTCGGCCCACGCCTCGACGTACTTGTCCAGACGGTCGGGCAGCAGATAGGTGTAGCTGTTGCGCACCAGCTCCGGGATGTTGTCGAGCCCGATCTGCTTGATGCGCTCGGGCGGCAACAGCGTGAGCTGCCGGCTCGAGCCCATGCGGTAATCGAAATCGTTGGTCATCGACATCGTGAACGGATCGCTCAGGCAGTAGTTGAGGAACGCCCACACCGTCGGCTGGACCTGGGTGTCCTTCGACACGATGTAGTTGGTGAACCACATGATCGGCTTCTCCTTGGGGAAGGCGTAGCTCATGCGCAGGCCTTCCTTGCGGAGTGACGTGGCCATGGGCAACCAGCCCCACAGCGCATGGACTTCCTCCGAGCGGAGCAGGTTGACCGCCTCGGCGTAGGTCGTCCACATCGTGCGGATGTTCTTCTTCTTCGCGATGAGGAACTTCTTCACCTCGGCGAGGTCCGTCTCGCTGAGGTTGTTCGGGTCGCGGAACTTCTGCATGTAGAGCGCGGCGGTGAGGATCATCTGGAGCGGATCGTCGCGCCACGCCACCCGGCCACGGGAGGCATCCTCGAAGAGGACGCCCCAGCTGTCGACCTTGGGCAGGTGCTTCTCGTTGTAGACGATCGAGTCGTAGCCCCACAGATAGTTGAGGGCGTAGAGGCGTCCGTCGTGCATCGCCCACTCCGGCCGGCGAACGTGATCGTAGAGGTTGTCGATGTTGGCGATCTTGCTCTCGTCGATCGGGAGGATCATGCGGTCCCGGGCCAGCTTCTTGATGAAGGGATGCTGGAGCGTGAAGAGGTCGAACTGCTTGGTGGCGCCCGAGTAGATCCGCGTGACCGTCTCGGTGTGGGTGACCGAGAGCTGGATCTGCAGATCGACGTCGTACTGCTGCTTGAACGGCTTCATGTCCTTGTCCCGCGTGGCCACGGGATTGCCGTGGATGCGCAAGGGCCCGGGCAGCGGCTGCCCCAGCGCCGTGTTCATGGCGCCCCACGCCCCCAGGACGCCGCCACCCATCAGCGAGGCGGCCAGGCCTCCTCGGCCGAGCGTCGTCATGAAGTCCCGCCGTCCGCGCGTGATCTGTTCTCTCGACATGGGTGTCCCTCCCGCGAATCCCGTCAGCGCTCGCGGCCGCGCAGCAACTCGCCGGCGATCACCAGGGCGAACGAGGCGGCGACGATGAGCGTGGCCATGGCGTTGAGCTCCGGGCTCACCATCGAGCCCAGCGTGGACCAGATCTGGATGGGCAGCGTGTTGTCGTTGCCGATCGTGAACAGCGTGCGGATGAATTCGTCGAACGACAGCGTGAAGGCGAAGAGCGCGCTGCCCACGATGCCGGGACGAATGAGCGGGAACGTGACCTGCCAGAACGTCGTGATCTCGTCGGCGCCCAGATCCATGGCCGCTTCTTCGAGCGACTCGTCGAACCGGTGCAGTCGGGTCGAGATGAGGACGAACACGTAGGGGAGCGTGAAGCCGACGTGGGCGACCAACGTGGTCGTGAGAAGGCCCGGCCGCACGCCGAGGGCGTGGAAGAGGAGCAGCAGCGCCACGCCGATGGTCAGCCCGGGGATGACGAAGGGCAGCAGGAGCATTCGCATCACGGCGACCTGCCCGCGGAACCGGGAGCGGAAGGCGAAGGCGGCCAGCCCGCCGATGACGGTGGAGATCACCGCGGTCATCAGGCCCAGCGTCAGGCTGTTCTTCAGCGAGACGAAGACCGACTGGTTCTCGGCCAGGGCGCGATACCAGCGCCACGTGAAGCCACCCCAGGGCAGCGTGATGCTGTTGCTGTCGTTGAAGGACAGCACGATCAGCATCACGATCGGCGTGTAGAGGAAGACGTAGACGGCGGCGCCATAGATCCGGAGGAACGAGCGTGCCCGTCCGTCCGTCACGCCCGTGCTCCGAAGACCGCGTCGAGGCGCGTGAAGCGGCTGGCCACCACGAGCAGCCCGAGCACCACGGCGATCATGATCAGCGCGAGCACGGCGCCGAACGGCCAGTTGAAGGTGCCGCTGTACTGGTCGGCCAGGACGTTGCCGAACATGATGCCGGACGAGCCGCCCAGCAGCTTGGGCGTGACGTAGGCGCCGAAGGCGGCGATGAACACCATCACGATGCCGCCGACGACGCCGGGCAGGCTGAGGGGCAACGTGACGTGCCAGAACGTGCGAAGCGGGTTGGCGCCGAGATCGCTCGCCGCTTCGAGCAGGCGGCCGTCGAGCCGATCGAGAGACAGGTAGATCGGCACGACCATGTACGGCAGGTAGATGTGGATGAGCGTCAGGACCACGGAGAACTGATTGAAGAGGAAGACCTCGACCGGGTTCGAGACGATCTGGAGCGTCATCAGGCTGTAGTTGACGACGCCCTTGATACCGAGGATCGGCAGCCAGCTCATCGTCCGAATCAGATAACTCGTCCAGAACGGCACCATGACCAGGATGAGGAGCGTGGTGCGGAAACGGCGCGTGCCCCGGGCGAGGAAATAGGCGAAGGGATAGCTCACGAGCAGGCTGATCGCGGTGACCGTGACCGCCAGGCGAATGGACCTCAGCAGCAGATTCGGGAACATGGGGTTGCGCCAGAAGTGCAGGTAGTTGTTCCACGAGAAGTCGGGAACGACGCCGAAGAGCGTCGAGCGGTAGAACGACATCACGATCAGCATGGCGATCGGGATGACGAGATAGAACGTCAGGAGCAGGCAGGCCGGCACGAGGAAGAGCAGGACCTTGACCCAGCCCCACCGGTTCAGCAGCGCGAGGAGGTCTCGCCGCGCCGAGCGGCCGACGCTCGCCGACACCGCCGGGCGTGCCGCGGCGCCCTCTATCGCCACGCGACCCGCTCGGGCGCCGGCTCGTCGTCCTCGGCCGGGTCGCGCCGCGGCCCGACGTCGGACAGGATGAGCGCCGCGCCCCGACTCCAGCAGAGATAGACGCGCGTCCCCACCGGTATCACGGCGGCGCGCCACGTCTCTCCGATGTTCTGAACGATCACCCGCACCGCCTGGCCGTCGGCCAGCGCGATCTGATACTCGGTGGCGGCACCCTGATACACGAAGCTCCCGACCTGTCCCTCGAGGCAGTTGTCGGCCGCGGCCGGTCGCACCGCCGTCATCTGGATCTTCTCGGGCCGGATGGCCACGTCGACCTCCGCCCCCGGAGCCCGACCGTCGGCCGTCTCCGCGCGCAGGCGCGCGCCGCTGGCGAGACGGACCACGACGTCGCGATCGTTCCTGCCCTCGACCACGCCGCGCAGGAGGTTGGTGAGGCCGATGAACCCCGCGACGAATCGGGTGGCCGGACGCTCGTAGACCCCGGCGGGCGTGTCCAGCTGTTCGATGCGGCCGTGGTTCATCACGGCGATCCGATCCGACATGGTGAGCGCTTCCTCCTGGTCGTGAGTGACGTACACGAACGTCACGCCGACCTCGCGGTGGATGCGCTTGAGCTCTTGCTGCATGCGCCGGCGCACCTTCAGGTCGAGCGCGCCGAGCGGCTCGTCGAGCAGCAGGACCGTCGGCTCGTTGATGAGGGCGCGCGCGAGCGCGACGCGCTGCTGCTGACCACCGGAGAGCTGATGTGGAAACCGCCGACCGACCCCGGGCAGCTCGACCAGGGCCAGCATCCGGTCGACGCGCTCGGCGATCTGCGCGGGCGGCCGCCGCTTCATGCGCAGCCCGAACGCGACGTTGTCGAGGACGGTCTTGTGAGGAAAGAGGGCGTAGTGCTGAAAGACCGTGTTGACGTTGCGCCGGTACGGTGGCGTCGCCCCGACCGGCCGACCGTCGAGGAAGATCTCGCCGGAGGTCGGCCGCTCGAACCCGGCGATCATGCGCAGGCTCGTGGTCTTCCCGCAACCGCTCGGACCGAGCAGGGAGAGGAACTCACCGCGCCGGACCTGGAACGTCGCCTCGTCCACGGCGCGAACGTCGCCGAAGAGCTTCGTGACGTTCCGGAACTCCAGGTCGAAGTCGCTCGAGGAGTCCATGACTGGGGTGGTGCCCGGTGCGATAGCACGCGCAATTCGCGCCTGTCAAGCGCGCCCCCGAGGGTTCAGGGCATGTAGGAGCCGCCGTTGACGTGCACCGTCTGGCCGGTGACGTAGCGCGCTTCATCGCTGGCCAGGAACACCGCGACGGTGGCGATGTCGTCGGGCTCGGCCATCCGGCCGAGCGGAACCGCCCGCGCCAGGATCGCCAGCTCCTCCTCGCTGTGTCCGTAGCGCGGCTGGGCGGTGTCGGTGAGCCCCGGCGCGACGGCGTTGACACGGATGCCGTGAGGCGCGAGCTCGAGGGCCATCGCTCGCGTCATCGCGACCACGCCGCCCTTGCTCGCCGAGTAATGGACGCCCCGGGCCGCGCCCCGGATCGCCTGGGAGGCCAGGTTGATGATGGCACCGCGGCGCTGGCCCGCCACCATCGCCCGAGCCGCGGCCTGCGCGCAGAAGAACGTCCCCTTGAGATTCACGTCGAGGACGAGGTCCCAGTCCTGTTCGCGCATCTCGAGGAACGGGACGCGGGGATAGACGCCGGCGTTGTTGACGAGGACGTCCAGGCCGCCGAGCGTCTGCACCACGCGCCGCAGCATCTCCTCGATCTGCGTCAGGCTCGTTACGTCGCCCGCGACGAGCGTCGCGCGCGTGCCCGCCTTTCGTACCTCCGCGGCGACGCTCTCAGCGGCCGCCCGGTCGTCGAGATAGTTGATCCCGACGTCGGCGCCGTCACGAGCAAACGCGATCGCCATGCCGCGACCGATTCCCTGCTGGGCCCCGGTGATCAACGCCACTTTTCCGTCGAGCCGTCCCATCGAAGCCTCCCCCTCGGCCATGGTTCGAGGGGAGGTATTGTGCCCGAGCCCGGCGCGGTCAGCTGAACAACTCCTCCCACGACGCCACGCGGCGACCCTGCCAGATCGGGCCCTCGCGGACGAAGCGCCATTCCGGGTTGCGCTTGACGTCGCGCAGCGCCGCGCACACCTGGTGGAACATCGGCACGTCGGCGTCGCTGCACTCGAAGTAGCTGACGAAGTCGTACTGCCCGGCGGGCGCCGGTTCGGTCAGGCTCTTGTACGTGCGCCGGAGGAGATGAGGGATCCCGGCGGCCGCGGCGAGGGCGTGGCCCTCGCTGGTCATCTGACCGTGGTCGTCGTAGCGCGGCAGGAAGTAGGTGTGCCGCTCCATCCAGTCCTTCCGCCACCAGTCGGCCGTCTTGCTGAGGGGAAAGAGGAACGCATTCGGCATCGCGCCGCCGGGCTGCTGGGTGACCTGGTTCGCATAGGCCCAGTTGTTCATCGCCGCACCCGTGTAGTTCTTCGGCCGCACGACACCACTGAGGACGCGGACACGCGCGACCGGCTCGAGCAGGCGTGAGGCCTCGCCGCAGAACTCGCCGACCGCCTCCTCGCGTTTGGAGGCCACGTGGATCACCCACTCCGCCTGCAAGAGGTCGTCGTCGGTGACGTCGCCCTTGGTGGCGTCACGCCGGCGAAGCAGCGCGATCGAGTCGCGCGAAGGCGGCGTTCCCGGATCGAACTCGTTGCGGAGCTGCAGACGTTCGGCGAGCGTGGAGATCCGGGCTGCCCCCGCGCGCCGGACGTCGCCGTTGCCGGAGCGGCGCACGCACAGATACGCGCCGTGCCCCAGGATCTCACTGGCCAGGAACTCGTTGCTGATCATCGTCGTCCTCCCTTCGCCCGTTCACGCTAGGCGCTCGTCGTCGATGTGTCCAATGCATAGATCTGATCCGTCTCATCAGCTATCTTCATGCTCGTGGAGGTCGACCAGGTCGAGGCGTTCGTGGCGATCGTGCGGCGCGGCGGGTTCACCCGCGCGGCCGCGGCCCTTCATCTCTCGCAACCGGCGGTTAGCCGGCGGCTCGAGCTCCTGGAGCGGGAGATGGGGCAGCCGCTCTTCGACCGCACACGCGGCGGTGCGCGCCTGACCGAGGCCGGCCGCACCTTCCTGCCGCACGCCGAAGCGTTGCTCGCGTCGATGCGCGACGGTCTCGAGGCCGTCCAGGCGCTGAACCGGGCGGATCGCGGGACCGTCACACTCGCGATGGTGGGAACGCTGGCCAGCACGACGTTGACGGCCCGGCTGAGAACGTTCCGCCACGCGCATCCTCAGGTGCGACTTGCCCTCCGCACGGCGCTCAGCCGCGAGGTGACCGCGCTGGTGCGCCGCGGTGACGCGGCGCTTGGCTTGCGCTATTTCCCCGATCCCGACCCCGACGTGGTCTCGCTTCCTTTATATAAGGAAGCGCTGGTCACGGTGTGCGCGCCGAACCATCGGCTCGCCCGCGCGCGGCGGCCGAATGCGCGGATGCTGGCCGGGGAGACGTGGGTCGCCTTCGCGGTGCGGCCGGTCGCGGCCGGCGAATCCTACGCGCAGATGCTGACGGAGCGCCTGGCCACGCTAGGCCTCGGCGATGCCGAGATCATCCCGATCGACAGCCTCACCGCGCAGAAGCGGCTGGTCGAGGCCGGCTTCGGCCTGGGACTCATGCCGGCGAGCAGCGTCGAGGAAGAGCTGCGCGTCGGCACGCTCCGCGCGGTGCGCATCGCGGCCATGCACATGGCGGTGCCGGTCGTGCTGGTGCACCGGCGCCGCGCGTACCTGAGCGGAGCCGCGCGAGCACTCATGGCGCTCCTCGCCGCACGGCCGAGCCGCGCGCGCTCGTAAGCCGATGGCCAAGGTGTACGTCGTCACCGCGCCGGAACGGATCCGCGGGATCTACGCGTCGTGGCCGGAGTGTCAGGCCGCGGTCAAGGGCGTGTCGGGCGCCCGCTATCAGGCCGTCGCCAGCCCGGAGCAAGCCGAGGCGATGCTGCGCGGCGAGGGCCGCGAGCTGTCGGCCGGACTCTACGGCTTCGTCGACGGGAACCACCTCGGTGGCGTCGGCGTCGTGCTGGTCGAGCGTCGTGACGGCGAAGAGCCGGTCGTGGTGGACGAGGTGGGCATGACCGTCGTCCAGGTGTTCCTCACCGCCGCGCTCCCGTCGCTGGGCTCGGAGCGCGCGATCCGCACCGCGCTCGCGAGGCTCCGCAACGTCCTCGCCGAGCTGGGCGCGCTGCACCTTCTCCTTCGCATCGCGCCGGAAAATTCCCGACTGACCGTCGTGCACGACTACGAAGGGATCGCCGCCTGGATGGAGGGCCGTTGGCGCACGAAGGATCCGATCGTCGCCGAGGTGGTGGAGGGATGCCGGTCAGTCGTCCGCACGCGGCGGTTGACCGTGAGCTTCCACCATCAACGGGGCCACCAGTCGTCGTGGGCCGGGCGTGACGACTTCGCTCACTTCAACGCGAAGGCCGACGCGCTGGCCACCGAGGCCGCGCTCGAATTCTGATCAGACGCTTTCCGCGGCTTGCCGCGGCTTCGCGCTTCGACTACACTCGGCGGCGCTTCGCCGCTCGCCAGGGCCGCCGAGCGACATCTCGGGTCGTGAGGAGGCATCCAATGACAGACAGCTCGACTCCTTCTGCTGACGAAAGCCGCCGCGATTTTCTCCGCACGTCCGTCGTGCTGGGCGGCCTCGGCGCCTCGATCGGCACGCTCACCACGGCGCAGCTCGCGCAAGCCCAGGGGATGCCGCCGGGCGTGGTGCCGGGCACGCGGAACCATTACTACATCCCGGCCACCGACAAGACCGTTCACTGGGGCTACTTCAGCAAGTCGCTGAAGCCGCTGGTCGAGGTCGATAGCGGAGACTTCGTCACCGTCGAGACGCTCACGCATCACGCCAACGACGACGCCGAGCGCATGGTGAAGGGTGATCCCGGCGCCGAGAGCGTCTTCCACTGGGACCGCCAGCGCAAAGGTGTCGATCGTCGCGGCGCCGGTCCGATGCAGCCGACGCTGTTCGGCCGCGGCGCCGGCGAAGGCCTCGGCGTCCACGTGTGCACGGGGCCGGTGGCGATGCGCGGCGCCGAGCCGGGCGACGTCCTCGAGGTGCGCATCATCGACGTGCGCCCGCGGCCCTGCGCCAATCCCGCGTACAAGGGCAAGAGCTTCGGGAGCAACGCCGCCGCGTGGTGGGGCTTCCATTACAAGGAGCTGCTCACCGAGCCGAAGCCGCGCGAGGTCATCACGATCTACGAGGTCGACTCGTCCGGCGAGCAGAACTGGGCGCGGGCCGTGTACAACTACCGCTGGACGCCGCAGACCGATCCTTCCGGCGTCGTGCACAAGATCATCGACTATCCGGGCGTGCCCGTCGATCACGGCACCGTGCAGAAGCGGGACGGCGTGCTCAAGAACGTGCGGATCCCGATCCGCCCTCACTTCGGCGTGATGGGCCTGGCGCCGAGCGAAGCCGACATGGTCGACTCCATTCCACCGAACTACGTCGGCGGCAACATCGACAACTGGCGCATCGGGAAGGGCGCGACGATGTACTACCCGGTGGCCGTGCCCGGCGCGCTCTTCTCGGTCGGCGATCCCCACGCCGCCCAGGGCGACTCCGAGCTGGCGGGCACCGCCATCGAGTGCTCGTTGACCGGCACCTTCCAGCTCAATCTGCGCAAGAAGAACGCGTTGGCCGGGACGGCGCTGGCCGGACTGAACTACCCGCTGCTCGAGACCCAGGACGAGTGGGTGCTGCACGGCTTCAGCTACGCGAACTATCTCGCCGAGCTCGGCGCCGACGCCCAGAGCAAGATCTACGAGAAGTCCTCCGTCGATCTCGCGATGCGGGACGCGTTCCGCAAGATGCGCCACTTCCTGATGACGACGCGTGGCCTCAACGAGGACGAGGCCATCTCGCTGATGTCGGTCGCCGTCGATTTCGGAGTCACGCAAGTCGTGGACGGCAACTGGGGCGTGCACGCCGTGATCCGCAAGCACGTCTTCGCCGGGGCCTGACCGCCCGCGTCGATCCCTATTGCTGCTGGGCGGCGGCCTCCTGGGCCGCCGTCGTCGGGCGGTCCATGCGCCGCTGGGGGATTTCGGAGAAGACCGGCAGATCGATGTGACGCGTCTCTTCGCGGAGCGAGGAGACGCTGGGACCGGCCGTCATCTGGGTGGTGACCTGGGCGGCCAGGGTTTCCTCCGCGACACCGCGATAGATGCCCTTGTTCGGCGGCACGTCGTCGTAATGGCGGCCGTGGCCGACGACCACGTAGCGCTCGTCCACCTCCACGTTGTGGGTCGGGTCGAAGGGCACCCAGCCTGCGCTCGGCGCATAGAACTCGATCCACGCGTGACTCTGGGACGGTTCCCGCGTCTTGCGCTCGACGTGGAGATACCCGCTCACGTAGCGGCAGGGAATTCCGCGCAGGCGCAGGAACCCGAGCATGAGATGGGCGAAGTCCTGGCAGACGCCGGCCTGGAGCTTCATGAAATCCTCGGTCGTCGAGTCGTAGCGGGTGACGTCCTTCCGGTACTCGAACGTCCGGTGGATGTACTCGCCGAGGGCGCGGACCTGCTCGCCGATCGGCGCCCGGTCGCCGTTGCCGACCGCGTGGTGGGCCGTCCGCAGCGCGGGCGTGAGCCGGACCGGGCCACCGAAGTCGAGGAAGTCGCGCAACGGATAGGGCAGCGCCGACAGTGGCGGCCGGTCGGGCAGCGTCGCCACCGGCGGCCCGGCCGGGTGCGTCTGCACGAGCGAGCGGGCGACCACCTCGATCCGGTCGTGGAACTTCGTGATCGTGAAGTGATGCGTGAGGTTGTCGTTCCAGTCGCGATACCGGAACACGCTCGTCGGCGGCCCCACCGCCAGCTCGAAGGCGGCGACGGTCTGGCCCGTGGTCGTCTTGGGCTGGACGCGCAGCTCGAGAAACGACTCGCTGATGTAGGCGTCGTACTCGAAGGCGAAGCGGTGCTCGACCTCGAGGAACATCAGGTCACGAAGTACAGGGCGGCGAGCGCGTCGTGGACCTTGCTGAGCTCCCCCGACACGCGATCGAGGAGCCCGGCGTAATCGGCTTCGCGCATGAGCTCGCCCTCGCCGTAGTAGAGGCCGGCGTGGAGCCGTCCGACGAGACGGGCCGGCGGCGTGAGGTCGCCGGGGCCGGCGATGGCCTCCAGGCACTCCTTGAGCGCGGCCGCGCCGTACCGCAGCGAGCGCGGCGCGCTGGCGTCGAAGAGCAGGAACGCGATCACGAGCGGCGGCTCCAGCCGCGCCCCGTACACGCGGCGATAGTTCTCGAGCGAGGACAGGGCGCGCAGCAGCGTCCGCCACTGCGTGTAGTAGAGCGGCAGGTCCGTGCGCGGCTCGGCCGCCAGCAGCGCGGGCAGCTTCACGCGCAGGACACTGGCGCTCCGGTACAGACGCTCGACGGCCTCGCCCAGCTTGAGGAACCGCCACGTCTCGTCGCGCGCGGACGTATTGTCGATCGCCCCCAGGATCGTGAACAGGCCCTTCTGGGTGGCGGTGAGCGCGGCGCGGAAGGCGGGCAGGTCGGCCAGGCCGCGGGTCTCGTACGTCTCCAGCGCGTGGTACGTCTCGTTGATGGCGAGGAAGGCTTCGAGCGTCAGCGCCTCCCGCACCGAGCGCGCGTTCTCACGGGCCTTGCGCACCGAGAAGTGGATCGAGTACGGGTTGCCGGCGTCGAGGAAGAATCCGTGCAGGTAGGGCACGGCGAGCGGCGCGAACGGCGAGGCCGCCCGCGTCATCTGCGCCGCCGGAAAGATGGCGAGGAGATCCTTCCAGACGCCCTGGGCCAGGTCCTCGGCGAACCCCTGCGTCTCGGTCGAGAAGTCCTCGGTGACGAGCAGGAGGCGGGCGATGTTCTCGGCCCGCTCCAGGTAGCGGCCCATCCAGTAGAGCGAGTCGGCCACGCGCGACAGCATCAGGTCTCGCGGGCGGTGAGGACCCAGGTGTCCTTGCTGCCGCCGCCCTGGGACGAGTTGACGACGTACGATCCGGCGCGCAGCGCGACGCGCGTGAGACCGCCCGGGAGCACGCGGATCCCGTCGCCGTAGAGGATGAAGGGCCGGAGATCGATCCGGCGCGCCTCGAAGCGGCCCTCGACGTAGGTCGGGTGCGCCGACAGCTCGATGAGCGGCTGGGCGATGTAGTTCCCCGGGGTTTTCCGCATCCGCGCCAGGTACGTCTCGGTCTCCTTCTTCGACGCGAACGGCCCCATGAGCATGTTGTAGCCGCCGGAGTCGCCGGTGGTCTTGATGACGAGCTCGCTCGCGTGCTCGCGGATGTACGCGAAGTCCTTCGGGCGGATGCCCAGGTAGGTCGGCACCTGGGGCAGGAGCGGCGTTTCGCTCAGGTAGTACTTGATGAGCTCGGGCAGGAACGCGTACACCGCTTTGTCGTCGGCGATGCCGGCGCCCGGCGCATTGGCCAGCGCGACGTTGCCGTCGCGATAGACGTTCATGAGGCCGGGCACACCGAGCAGGCTGTCGCGCCGGAACGTGAGCGGATCGAGGAAGTCGTCGTCCACCCGGCGGTAAATCACGTCCACCTTCTGCCGGCCCCGCGTCGTCCGCATGAAGACGTGGTTGTCCTCGACGATCAGGTCGTGGCCCTCGACGAGGAACACGCCCATCTCGCGGGCGAGGAACGAGTGCTCGAAGTAGGCGGAGTTCGCCATGCCGGGCGTGAGGACGACCACCACGGGCTTGTCCGTCCGCCGCGGCGCCGCGTGGAGCAGCGCGCGGAGGAGGAGGTTGGGATAGTCCTTGATCCCACGGACCGGGTAGGCGGTGAAGAACTCCGGGAAGACGCGGCTCAGGACGTTGCGGTTCTCGAGCACGTAGGAGACGCCGGACGGACAGCGGCAGTTGTCCTCGAGGACCATGTATTCACCGTTGCCGTCGCGGATGATATCGGTGCCCACGACGTGGGTGTAGATGCGCTGGGGCGGGACCACGCCGAGGAGCTCGCGCTTGTATTCCTTGCGGGAGAGCACGAGCTCGGCCGGCACGATCCCGTCCTTGAGGCAGCGCTGGTCCTGGTAGACGTCGAGGATGAAGAGGTTCAGCGCGGTGACGCGTTGAACGAGGCCGGCCTGGATCCGCTCCCACTCGCGGGCGGGGATGATCCGGGGGACGAAGTCGAACGGGAAGATGCGCTCGGTCCCCTCCTTCTCGCCGTACACCGTGAACGTGATGCCCTGGTCCATCAGCGAGAGCTTCTGCAACCGCTCGCGGCGCTCGATCTCGGTTTGCGTGAAGGACTCGAGGATCGAGACGAGCGGACGGTAGTGCGCACGCGCACCGCCCTCGCGGCCGAACGCTTCGTCGAATGCCTTCGTCTCGGGCAGCCATTTCACGGCGCCTCAGAATAGCATTCGACGGACGCGCGACGCGTTCGCGTGCCGACCTTGGTCTACGTGAACACGTAGGGTGCCCCGGGAGGGTCGTGCGCTACATGCTTCCGGCGCCGCCGCTCTGGAATTCGCAAAACCCGAGCGTGGTGCGCCACACTCCGCCGCGGCGTTCGCAGTCGTCCTGCTGATTGTGGGTCCAGACGCTCGGCTCACCGGCACAGCCCGCCAGCAGCGCGGTGACGGCGAGAGCCGTCACCGCGCGCGCCGTGCCGCGGACGCTCACGTCACGACTTCAACGAGAACTTCTGGAACGTATGAGCACCCGGCAGCCCGCGGCTGATCGCGAAGGTGTGGGTGACCTCGCTCACGTAGATGTCGCCCCGCGAATCCACCGCGATGCCGTGGGGCGCGGCGAAGCTGCCGGCAGCCGTGGCGTCGGGCGTTCCCCAGCGCGTCAGCAGGCGGCCGTCCTTGTCGAAGACGCTGACGCGGCCGAAGCGCGCTTCGGTGATCGGCCCGTGGCGCTGCGACGTCTGGCCCTTGTGCCACCACAGCTCGGAGACGTAGGCGCGGCCCTGTGGGTCGAACACGATGTGGGTGGGCCTTTGCGTGTCGGTCCACTCGCTCAGGTACTCGCCGTCCGGGCTAAAGATCTGGATCCGGTCGTTCTCCCGATCGCAGACGAAGATCCGTCCGTCGGCGGCCGCGGCGATGCCGTGGGGCAGGTGGAACTGGCCGGGGCCCTTGCCGGGCACGCCCCACGACCGCTTGAGCTGGCCGGTCGGTGAGAACCGATGCACGCGGCAATTGCCGTAGCCATCGGAGATGTAGAGGTCGCCGTTCGGGCCCACCGCGACGTTGGTCGGGCGGTTGAACGGCCCACCGGGGCGCGGGATGCGGATCGAATCCTTGCCGTCGTAGCCGGTGTCCGACGGCGTGTTCATCGTCCCCAGCGTCATGAGCAGCTTGCCGGTCGGCGAGAACTGGCGCACGGTGTGGTTGCCGTCGTCGGTGCAGAAGACGGTGCCGTCCGGACCGATCGTGATGCCGTGCGTGCGATAGGTGAACTCGCCTTCACCCCAGGAGCTCAGGAAGTTGCCCTTACGGTCGTAGACGATGACCGGATGGTCGCCGCGGCAGATGAGGAACACGCGATCCTCACCGTCCACCGCCACGCCCGCGACGTCGCGGTGCACGTAACCGGACGGAAGCTGCTCCCAGCCCTCGACCACGTCGTAGCTTCGCGCGTTTGTCGGCATGACGTCCTCCTCCGATAGATGAGCTGCGCGTCTCGATCAGCTGCGCGTCGGCTTGCGCCGCGGCGGAAAGAACACGGGCCTCGGCATCCGGCCCACCGGGATTTCGATCAGAACCGGCCGCTCGAGCGTGAGCGCCTTCGTGACGAGCACGCCCACGTCGGTCGGGGTGTCGGCCCGCATCCCGACCACGCCGTAGGCGTCGGCCAGCTTCATGAAATCGGGGTTCGTGAGCTCGGCGCCGTAGCTCCCACCCCAGGCCTCGTCGAGGTCGCGCGCCACGTTGCCGTACGCGTTGTCGTTGAAGACGAGCGCGATCACGTTGATGCCGTACTGCACCGCGGTCGCCAGCTCCTGCGCGTTGTAGAGGAACCCACCGTCCCCCGAGATGGCGACGACCGGACGGTCGGGGCAGGCGACCTTCGCGCCGAGCGCCGTCGGGAAGGCGAAGCCGAGGTTGCCCGAATAGGACGACGTCAGGTACGTGCGTGGCCGATACACGGGCCAGAAGGGACGGGTGTAGTAGCCGATCTGCGTCATGCCCGCCACCACGATGGCGTCCTCGGGGATTCCGCTGCGGAGCGATCGCGTGATCGACGCCTGCGGCTCCTGGGTCAGCGTCGCGGCGATCTCCGCGCGCAACGCCTCGCGCTCGGTCTTGCGCGAGGGGCGCGGAGGCGTGGCCGCTCGCAGCCGCTCCAGGAGCTGCTCGAGGGTGACGCGCGCGTCGCCCACGAGGCCGAACGTCTTCCGGTGATTGCGCCCGATCTCGTCGGGATCGACGTCGATCTGGATCACCTGCTGCTCGGGCTTGAACCCCGCCAGCGCGCAGCGCGAGCCGACGGCCAGGATGACGTCCGCCTGCTCGAGGTATTTCTTGAGGAGGCTCTGGGGATAGATGGACGCGCCGAGAGAGAGGTCGTTGTGATCGCTGACGGCGCCCTTGCCTTCGGCCGACTGGACGACGCCCGCCTGCAGATACTCGGCGACGTCGGCGACCGCTTGATGAGCGCCGGCGCCGTGGACGCCCCCGCCGGCATAGATGACGGGCCGGCTCGACGCGAGCAGCAGCGACACCGCTCGCTCGACGTCGTGAGCGCTGGCTCCCGCGCGCACGACGAGTAACGGATCGAGGAGCTCGACCTCGTCCTCGTCCTCCATCGTCTCCGGCGGCAGCTCGATTTCCACCGGCCGCGGCCGCCCGGTCGTGAGCTGGCGCACGGCGTCCTGCACTGCCGCCGGCACATCGCGTATCTCGACCACCCGCTTCCGCCACTTGGTGACGGGAGCGATCGCATCGAGCTGATCGTTGACCTCATGCAGCACGCCAACGTCCTTGCCGATGCTGGCGCGCGGCACCTGTCCCGAGATCATCAGCACCGGCGACGATGCCGCGTACGCCGTACTGAGTCCCGCGGTGGTGTTCAGCAGCCCCGGGCCGGGCACCACCAGGCCGACGCCATACCCGCCGCCGGCCCTCGCATATCCATCCGCCATGTAGCCGATCGCCTGCTCGTGACGGGTCGCGATGAAGCGAACCGCCTTCTCCTCGCGCAGCGCGGCCATCACGCCGTAGAGCTGAACACCGGGCAGCCCGAACACCACCCGCGTGCCTTCGCGCCGGAGCGTCTTGACGAGGGCCTCACCCCCGGTCATCCGCGCCATGTCGGCGCTATCCTACCTGACTTCCGACGTCCGAGGGGCTTCGTCGACCTCTCGGACGCGTCGTGCTGTTACTGCTTTAGGCCACAGGCGTCGAGTTCGACTCCTGCGAGACTTCAACCGCTGCGTCCCCATTCTGGGCGGCGCGTGCGCGACGGCGACGGCGCAGGATCAGTCCGGTCAGCCCCGTGCCCAGCAGCACCAGCGTGGAGACCTCCGGCGTACTGATGTCGCCGGTCCCTGGATTCCCTGGATCACTGACCTCGACGATACCCCGGTCGGTCAGCCAGTCCGCACCATTGTTCGGCACGTCGTTCCAGCCGCCAGCTGGGTGGAACCGGCTGTCCATGTTCACGTAGTTCTCTGCGTACCGGCCGAAGCCGTTATTGGGCTCAGGACCAATATCGTTGCTTGCCCAATACGTGAAGTTCACCGGCTCGCCGTTCATCCAGACGAAGATTCCGTCGTGATTCCTTTCCAGGCCGATCCACAGGCCCTCGCCGGCTCCCAGGCTGTTCTTCCAGGAGTTCCACAGAAAGTCCTGCTCTCCCTGGTCGTTGATCGTCGCCAGGTAGCCGCCGAGCGAAAGCGACTGGGACGCAGCCCCTTCGTACGTGTTCTCCGAGATCAAGTAGTACGTGTGCCCGTTGTAGTGCAATGTGTCGAGAACGGCGGCACTGGCCGTTTGCGTACCGAACAGCCCAAGAGCGATCAGCATCAGACTGGTGATGTATCCGAATCGCGCCAGGAACCGAAGTTTGAGCGTTTGTGCGATCTTTAGTTTCCTCATGGCCCCCTCCAACGTGGGGAGGACTTTAAAAGGGACGTAGAGCGAGAGCAATATATCGGCGGATCAGAGTTCCTATATCGATCGATCTAGCGGTTCTCGCGTTGCGAGGGCCGCCGGAAAACTGTCGATTTTCCAGGTACGTGGAGGCGATCATGAACGAGCTGACGGCGCTGGCTTCTTCGCTCGGAAGTCTGCTGAAGGAACGCAAGGAGACCATTGCGGTGGCCGAATCATCGGCCGGCGGCCTCATCTCGGCGGCCCTTCTGGCCGTGCCCGGGGCCTCGGCCTACTTTCAGGGCGGCGGGGTGATCTACACGCAAGCGGCGCGGCGCGCGCTGCTCGGCGTGCCCGACACCGCGGTCGAGGGCATTCGCTCGAGCACCGAGGCCTACGCGCTCGTGAAGGCTCGCGCGATCCGCGCGCTGCTCGGCACGACGTGGGGACTCGCGGAGACGGGCGCGACCGGGCCGACAGGCAATCGTTACGGCGACGCACCCGGGCACGCGTGCATTGCCGTCGCAGGACACGTCGAGCGTGCCATCACGCTGGAGACCAAGCACGGCGATCGCGAGCGCAACATGTGGAGCTTCGCCCGGGCCGCGCTCGAGCTCCTCGAGACATCACTCCGTCAACGGTAGGAGGCCAACGTGCGAATCGGGTTCATCGGACTCGGAATCATGGGCAGCTCCATGGCGCTCAACGTGCGCGCGGCCGGTCACGACCTCGCCGTCTACGACATCCGTCGCGAGGCGGCCGCGCCGCATCTCGCCGCGGGCGCGAAGTGGGCAGACAGTCCACGTGCAGTCGCCGAGACGGCCGAGGTGGTCTTTACCTCGCTGCCGGGCCCGCGTGAGGTCGAGGCGGTCGCCCTCGGCAACGACGGGCTGCTCGGGAGCATGCGCTCGGGCGCGGTGTGGTTCGATCTCACGACGAACTCTCCCTCGTTGATCCGGCGACTGCACGAGCAGTTCGCCGCGCGTGGCGTGCACCTGCTCGACGCGCCGGTGAGCGGCGGCCCCAAGGGCGCGCGGACGCGCAAGCTCGCGCTGTGGGTGGGCGGCGATCGCACCGTGTTCGACAAGTACAAGACCGTGCTCGACGCGCTCGGCGACCAGGCGATGTACGTCGGTCCCATCGGGGCGGGCCTGGTGGCCAAGCTCGTGCACAACTGCGCCGGCTACGCGATCCAGGCCGCGCTGGCCGAGGTCTTCACGCTCGGCGTGAAGGGCGGCGTCGAGCCGCTCGCGCTCTGGCAGGCCGTGCGGCAAGGCGCGCTCGGCCGTCGCCGGACGTTCGATCGCCTCGGCGATCAGTTCCTTCCCGGTACCTACGAGCCGCCGGACTTCACGCTGCGGCTCGCCCACAAGGACGTGACGCTGGCGACCGAGCTCGCCCGCGAGCTGCGCGTGCCCATGCGCGTGGCCGATCTCGCGCTGGAGGAGCTGACCGAGGCGCTCAATCGCGGCTGGAGCGAGCGCGACTCGCGCGTGTCGATGCTGCTGCAAGTCGAGCGATCCGGGGTAAAGATCGCGGTGCCGAAGGAGAAGATCCAGCAGATTCTCGACGATGAGCGATGAGAGCCGTGGACGCGCTCGCGGTCTCGATCCTGATCCTCGGCAGCACAGGGTGCGCGTCCCTGGACTCGGTGGAGCCGAAGGCGGGCCAGGAGTTGCGTCCGTTCGCCGTCGGATGGGAGCAGTTCTTCACCATCGACTGGCAGCCGACTGAGCGCAAGGGCCAGCCCGCGCTCGAGGGCATGGTGGTGAGCCGTTTCGGCGCGACCGCTACTCGCGTTCAGCTCCTCGTGGAGGGACTCGACGAGAGCGGGCGCGTCATCAACCAGAGGGTCATCTGGCTCGGCCCCAGCATCGGGCCCTTCGACCGAGTGGAGTTCTGGACCCCGGTCACGAGATCGCCGAAGTATCGCGTGCGCATGTTTGCCTACGACTGGAGAGACAAGGGAGGAGGCGTGTAGCGGGCCGTTGGCTTGACAATCACGCGCGCCCCGTGATTACGTCGGGCCCTCGATGGCGTTCCGGCCCCGACGCCCGGTGAGGGAGGCAATCATGGCTACGGAGACGACTCGGCGGGCGTTCCTGCGCTCGGTGGCAGCGGCGTCGGCGGGCTCACTGGCGGCCGCTCGCTTCGCTCAGGCCGCGGGACCCAGCATCGTCGCCGGCAGCTTCGCGGGCGTGTGGGTCGATGGCCTCAAGGCGGGCGTCATCCCGTGCTACAAGCGCAAGACCGGCGGCGACGTCGAGCTCGTCGTGGGCACGCCGACCGACTTCGTGCAGAAGGTCATGGCCACGCGCGACCGCCCGGCGATCGACGCGATGATCGGCACCGACGCCGACGTCTTCCAGAATGCGCAGCTCGGCATCATCGAAAAACTCCAGCCCGCGAAGGTTCCGAACGCGGCCGGCATCCTGCCCATTTTCCGAGAGCCGTACGAGGGATGGGCCTTCGGATTCGACGGCGGCCGCGACGGCGTCACCTACAACGCCAACAAGGTCAAGAACCCGCCGAAGAGCTGGATCGAGTTCACCGAGCGCGTGGCCAAGGGCGAGTTCGGCCGCGCCGTGCTCTATCCGCACCTGACCGCGACGGACGGGCTCGCCATCACGTGGCTGATCAACCGTGAGCTCGGCGGGAGCCTGAACGATCCGTCGCCCGTCATCAAGCGCCTGCGCGAGATGAAGCCGTACATCACCAAGTTCTGGACGAGCAACGCGGAGCCAGGCACGGCGCTGACCAGCGGCGAGGTCGACATCGCGGCGTGGACCGATGGCCGGACGTTCGGCGTGCAGGCCGCCGGCAACAAGCACATCCAGTTCGCGCTACCGGCGCCCGGAAGTCCCATGCTCACGATCTGCTTCATGAAGGTCAAGAACGGCTCGGACGGCGGCTGGGAGTACCTGAACTGCGCGTCCGACGCCAAGAACCAGGCCCTCTGGAACCAGTTCTTCCCCGGTTATTACATGACCCACCAGAACAACGACTACCCGCCCGCGTCGCGTGAGAAGCAGGACCCCACCTCGCTGGACCGGAGCTTCAAGAACTGGATCCAGGTGCCGTGGAAGGAGCTGTCGCGGCTGCGCCCGCAGTGGATGGAGGCGTGGACCAGGGAGATCGGCGCCTAGCGGGAATGCCGGCGCTCCTGCTGACGCCGCTCCTCGTCTTCCTGCTGACGTTCTTCGTCCTGCCGTTCGGGGTCATGCTCGTCGAGAGCCTGTACCTGTCGCCGCTCCAGAGCCCGGCCGGCTCGGCGATGACCTTCGCGAACTACGCCAAGGCCTTCGGTGACGCCTTCTACCTGCGCGTCCTGCTCCAGACCGTGGCGCTCGGCGTCGCGGTGACAGCCCTGGCGCTCGTGCTCGGCTATCCCGTCGCGTATTTCCTGGCGCGTACCCGCTCGCGCCGGCGCCACGTCCTCCTCTTCCTCGTCATCTCGCCGCTCGTCGTCAGCATCGTCATCCGCTCCTACGGCTGGATGGTGCTCCTGGGGCGCGCAGGAACGGTGAACACGCTGTTGGTGGCGCTCGGCCTGGCCGAGCGGCCGTTGCCGCTGATGTACAACTGGTTCGGCGTCATCGTCGCGCTGACTCACGTGCTGCTGCCGTTCATGATCCTGACGCTGGCCAGCGTGATCGAAGGCATCCCGGAGAGCCTCGAGGACACCGCCGCCGTCCTCGGGGCGGGATGGTGGTCACGCTTTCGCCACGTGATCCTGCCGCTCAGCATGGAGGGCGTGGGCGCGGGCGTCACGCTCGTCTTCATGCTCACCATCGGCAGCTTCGTGTCGATCTTGCTGCTCGGCGGCAGCGACACGCTGGTCCTGCCGCTGCTCATCTACCAGCAGATCAGCCTGCTCAACAACAACTTCGCCGCTGCCCTCGGCATGCTCCTGCTCGTGCTCTCGCTGGCGCTGCTCTACGCCCAGGCCCGCGTGTTCCGCGTGCGCGGCGCCGCGTGACGGGCCGTTGATCCTCCGGCTCTACTGCGCGGCCGTCCTCGCCTTCCTGAGCCTGCCGATCGTCGTCGCCGTCGGTGTCGCGTTCGGGAGCGACAAGATCGCGCGCTTCCCGCCGACCGCGCTGTCGCTCCGCTGGTTCGGCGTCGCGCTGTCCAATCCGACCTTCATCACCGCCCTCGGCAACAGCGTCGTCCTGGCCGCGCTCACCACGCTGCTCACCATCGTCATCGGGTTGCCGGCGGCGATGGCCCTGGTCCGCCATCGACTCCCCGGTCAGCCGGTGCTGGAGACATTCCTGCTCTCGCCGCTCAGCCTGCCGGGCGTCCTGTTCGGTGTCGCGATGCTGTTCTTCCTCGGCGCCTCGGGATTCGGGCTGACGGCGTGGGGCATCCTGGCCGCGCACGTCGTGATCGCCGTACCCTACGTCCTCCGCACGACGCTCGCGGTCTATCGCGGCCTCGATCGCGGCCTCGAGGAGACGGCCGGCGTGCTGGGCGCCACCCCGTGGCAAACCTTCTGGCACGTGACGCTGCCCTTGCTCCGGCCGGGCCTGGTGGCGGGAGGCCTCTTCGCCTTCCTCACCTCGTTCGACAACGTGCCCGTCTCGATCTTCCTCACGACGGCCCGGACGACGACGCTGCCGGTCACCATCATGAGCTACCTCGTGAACCAGGACTTCGATCCGATCGTCGGCGCCATCTCTGCGGTGCAGGTGGCGCTGGTGCTCGGGCTGCTCTTCCTCCTCGATCGCATCTACGGCATCGGTCAGATCACTTCGTTGGCCGGTCAATGAGCACGTCCGCGGGCGGCTCGAAGATGGCTGACGTCGAGCTGCGCGGTATCGCGAAACGGTATGGCGCGGTGCAGGCGGTCGCCGCCCTCGACCTGCGCGTCGAGCCCGGTCAGTTCGTGTCGCTCCTCGGTCCGAGCGGATGTGGCAAGACCACCACGCTCCGGATCATCGCGGGGCTGGTCCGCCCCGACGCCGGGCAGGTGATCATCGGCGGCCGCGTGATGAACGACGTGCCCGTCCATCACCGCGGGCTCGGCCTGGTCGCCCAGAACTACGCGCTCTTTCCCCACATGACCGTGATGGAGAACGTGACGTTCGGCCTGCGCATGCGCCGGGCGGCGCCGGCCGACATCGCGCGGCGCGCCGGCGAGGCGCTCGAGATGGTCCGGCTCACCGGCCTGGGCGACCGCTATCCGCGCCAGCTCTCGGGCGGACAGCAGCAGCGGGTGGCGCTGGCCCGCTGTCTGCTCGTCGAGCCCGCGGTGCTGCTGCTCGACGAGCCGCTCGGCGCGCTCGACAAAAAGCTGCGCGAGGCGATGCAGGTCGAATTGAAGTCGCTCCAGCGCCAGGTTGGCATCACCGCGATCTTCGTGACGCACGATCAGGAGGAGGCGCTCACGCTGTCCGACCGCATCGCGGTGATGCACCAGGGCCGCATCCAGCAGGTCGGAGCGCCCCACGAGATCTACGAGACGCCACGAACGCGCTTCGTCGCCGAGTTCATCGGCGTCTGTAACTTCCTCGAGGGCAAGGTGATCGAGCGGGGGATGGGTGCCGTCACGATCCGGACCGACGGGGGCGCGCTCGTCGCGGTCGGCGCCAGTGGGCAGAACGCGCCGGCCGAGGGAGTGAAGGTGGTGGTGGCGGTGCGTCCTGAGAAGCTCGTGGTGGGAGCGACGGGGATGTCGCGCGGGACGGCGCTGCCGGCGCGAGTGGAAGCCGTCGTCTACGTCGGGACGGCCGTTCACGTCCATCTACGCGCGTCGACGGGGGAGCGGCTGATCGCGTACCGTCAGAACGATTCGGCGGCGCCCGTCGCACTCGCGCCCGGCGCCGAGGTCGTCGTCTCGTGGTCTCCGGAGGCGGCCCGCCTGCTGCCCGAGGGTTCAGCCTAGCTACTTTCCGGTGCAGAAAGGGCCACAGAGATCGGCCAAGGATGCGCGATGAAGTTCCTGGCCAGGATCGCGGTGCTCATTTCCGCGCCCTTTCGCTCCACTGCGTGCACTGCGTCGATCCGCGAGCCGATCCGGTTCATGGTCCGGCCCGGCCGAGCACCAGCAGGTTGTTGGCGATGACCCCGAGCCCCACCCAACGCTGCATCCCGTTCTCGCCGCGGTACCGGCAGCGCCGCAGGCCATGACGGCGCTTGAGCGCGCTGATCCGTCCTTCACTTCCCGTTCGCCAGCGGAGGGCCATGCGGTCACCCCGCGAGCGGGTTTCGCGGGGCTGGCGCGGGAGCACGACGTGCCGGACCCCGCGCTCGCGAGCAGCGCGCTCGTTCGTCGCCGAAGCAAAGCCGCCATCGGCGACGGCGAGCTGCGGGGCGCCGTCAAAGAGCTCGATATGCCGATCCAGGGCGGGTCCCCACAGGGCCTGCTCCGACTGCCGGCGCTCACAGACCGCGTAATCGGTGATGAACTGAGCCTCGGCCTCCTGGATCTTCACCAGCCGCCCGAACTCCGTGGGCTTGGTCAGCTTGCCCTTGCGGATGATGTCAGTGTGCGGCTCGAACAGACTGACGACCTTACCCGGATAGTGCGTGTCGCCGCGGAGCACGCGGGCACGCGTTTGGGCCAGCACATGCCGGACGAGGTCGACCGTCGTGGCCAGGTGGCCGGCGGGGCGCTTACCGCGCGCTCGTGCCACTGCGCTCTCGGCTTGGCGCATCACCGTGCGCGTGATGCGCATGAGTCCCTGGTAGAGGACCTTCATTTTCGCCTGGCTCCGCGCGCGCACTCCCGCGGGCACCCGATGGCCGGCCGAGCGACTGCGCTGGGCGATCTCGAACACCCGGCGCGCCACACTGCGCGTTCGTTCGCGGACCTGCTCGCCGATCCGCCGCAGGCCCCGAGTGAGGACGCGAACACCATCGGCCAGAAGCGTCGCGTCCGTCGGGTAATGGATGTTGGTTTCCACGACGGTGGTATCGACGCGCAGGCGGCGGCCACGGATGACCCGATGCTTGCGCCCCAAGGCGACGAGTCGGGCGAGCACGTCCTTGAGCACGGGTTCGTCCAGAAGACGCGCCAGCCGGATCAGCGTTTTCGCGTCCGGGACGCGTTCGCCGTCGATCCGGCAGAACGCGCGATAAACCAAGCTCCCCCGCACCTCTCGCTCACACTCATCGAAGCTCCAGTCGGAGAGATGCTTGAGGACGAGCATCCGCAGCACGACGGTGGCGGGCGTCCCCAGTCGGCCCCGGCGCCGACTCTGGGGATGACGCCGCGCCAGAGCCTCCGCCACACGATCGACGAGGACATCGTCGTCGAGCAGCGTGTCGATCTGCCGAAGGGTAGAGTCCCAAAGCTTGTCTCCGTCGGGGAGGAGGACTTCGACGAGACTGCGTTGCCGGTACGCTCGCCGCACCATGGTGCCTCCGAGGAGGCTGACCGCGTGAGCCGCATAGCGCGCGCTGCGAATCCGCGCCGCTCCCTCACGATCGCGAATCACCGCACCGATCGTCAAGGAAATTGGCGCATTCGGGCGAGTTCCGACATCACCGCCCCGGATAAACACAGAATCAATCGTCTGTGTTTTGCACCGGAAAGTAACTAAGTGTTAGCTGGTAGGAGGAGGCCCCGCCATCAAGACGAAGCCTCCGTCCCCCGAACGAACGTAGCGTGCGGATTTCCCGCACTACGCTCTACAGGACGGTTGCCGGCACCACGCCGGGCCGCGAGT
>Ga0209470_1000707_pt1 | contig 25985 bp, 21 predicted proteins | sample GraSoiAngelo_125_FD_185882 | JGI IMG/M metagenome (GOLD analysis project Ga0209470, IMG submission 185882) | Grasslands soil microbial communities from the Angelo Coastal Reserve, California, USA - 14_0927_05_40cm (SPAdes) (version 2) | ecosystem: Environmental > Terrestrial > Soil > Grasslands ... | reverse complement strand
ATGACGGCCGCCGGCGCCGCCAGACGAAGCTTCAACAACGGGATCAGGCTCTGGCCGCCGGCCAGCAGCTTCGAGCCCGGGTACTTGCGTAGAAGGCCGGCAGCATCTGAAACCGAACCGGCCCGGTAATAGTCGAATTCGGGTGCGTACATAATTTATCTCCTTCCGGCCTTGGCTTCTTGAATGGCATTAAACGCACGTTCGGGTGTCACCGGCATCCGGATGGTCTGGACGCCGAACGGACTCAATGCATCGATCACCGCATTGTAAACCGCCGCCGTGGAGGCGATCGTACCGGCCTCGCCGATTCCTTTCACGCCGATTGGATGATGCGGCGACGGCGTAACTGTCGACAGCACTTCCATGTCGGGCAGGCGATCCGCCCTTGGAAGGGCATAATCCAGCATCGATCCGGTCAGCAATTGACCGTTTTCATCGTAGTATGCACCCTCCCACAGGGCCTGCCCGATTCCCTGCACGACGCCGCCGTGGACCTGGCCTTCAACGATGACAGGATTAATCTGAGGGCCGCAGTCATCCACGGCCACGTAACGGCGTAGATCGATCTGGCCTGTTTCCGGATCCAATTCCACGACCGCCAAATGGGCGCCGAAGGGATACGTAAAGTTCGGAGGATCGTAGAAGGACGACGCTTCCAAGCCCGCCTCCACTCCAGCCGGCATATTCCACGCGACGTTTGCCATCAGCGCGATGTCCTGGATCGTTTTGGCTTTGTCCGGTGATCCTTTCACGAAAAACTTGCCGTCTTTGTATTCCATATCCTCGACAGCCGCTTCAAGCAGATGCGCAGCGATAACTTTCGCCTTCTCCTTAACCTTGCGTGTGGCCATGACCAGAGCGGCCCCTCCCACCGCCGTCGTCCGGCTGCCGTAGGTGCCCCAGCCCATCGGTGTCGTTTGAGTGTCGCCATGAATGATCTTGACGTCGTTGACATCGACGCCGATTTCATCAGCCACGATCTGAGCGAATGTCGTTTCTTCGCCCTGTCCGTGCGGATTCGCGCCGATAAAGACGTTCACCTTACCGGTCGGATGGAATCGCACGATGGCGCTCTCCCATAAACCGCCCTGAAAACCAACGGCGCCGGCCACCTGGGAAGGACCGAGCCCACAGATTTCGACGTACGTGCTGATGCCGATTCCGAGGTAGCGGCCTTTCTTCCGGTCTTCCGCCTGCTGCCGCCGAAGGTCTTTGTATGCGACATGGTCGACCAGCTTTTGAAGCGCGCCGGCGTAGTTGCCGCTGTCGTAAGAGAGGCCGGTCGCGACGGTGTGCCCGTTTTCGAACTTCGGAATGAAGTTCTTCTTACGGAGATCGACCGGGTCCATTCCGAGTTTGGCAGCTAACATGTCGATCATACGTTCCAAAATGAACGTGGCCTCCGGACGGCCCGCGCCGCGATAGGCTTCGACGGGCGTGCCGTTGGTGTAGATGCCGTAGACGTCTTCCCTGATCGCCGCAATGTCGTATGGGCCCGACAACATCAGTCCGTGCAAGATCGTCGGGATGCCCGGTGCGGCAGTAGAGAGGTACGCGCCCATACCGGAATAGGACGTTGCCTTAATGCCCAGAACCTTGCCATCCTTGGTCGCAGCCAGCTCGACATCCTGAACATGGTCGCGTCCGTGAGTTGTGCCCTGAAAGTTTTCCCTGCGGCTTTCGGTCCACTTTACCGGCCGATTGAGTTTCTTTGCGCAGAAGACGGTGATGAAGTCTGCCGGATACGCTGGAATCTTGCTGCCGAACCCACCTCCAACTTCAGTCGCGATCACACGAAGCTTGTCCTCGGGAACACCCGTCACCACGGAGCAGAGAAACCGTGCAATGTGTGGGTTCTGGGTTGTGTTCCAGAGCGTCAGTTCGCCGGATGCCCCCGACCAGTGGGCCAACGCCGAACGCGGTTCCATCGCATTCGGGATCAGGCGCTGCTGGACGATACGCTCCTTAATAACGACGTCCGCTTTCTGGAAAGCCCCATCGACTTCGCCGCCTGTAACCGTCCAGTGGAACGCCACATTGTTCTCAACATTCGAATGGATCTGCGGTGCTCCAGACTGTTTGGCTTTTTCAGGATCGATGACTGTGGGGAGCGGTTCGTAGTCTACGACAATCAAGTCGAGCGCATCCGTCGCTTGATATGGACTTTCGGCCACGACGGCGGCAACGATGTCGCCAACGTAGCGGACCACATCTTTTGCGATACATGGATACCCCGCGACCTTCAGATTCGAGTTGGGAACCAGCCAGGCGCAGGGCATCGGATTCAATGCGCCTTCAACATCCGTGGCGGTAAACACGGCGACGACACCCGGAGCCGCCTTCGCGCGCGTTGTGTCGATGCGTTTGATTCTAGCGTGTGCATGCGGACTGCGCAGCAGGATCATGTGCACCATATCGGGAAGCGTGTAATCGTCGGTGTACGTCGCCGCCCCCGTAATGAGCCGGGGATCCTCGCGCCGCCGGATTCCGGAGCCAAATACTCGAGTGCTCATCCTTTCCTCCTCATCGCAGCCGCGGCTTCGCGGACCGCACGGATAATGTTTTGATAGCCGGTGCAGCGGCACATGTTGCCCTCCAACCCATGACGGATTTGATTGTCACTGGGTTGCGGGTTGGTCCGGAGCAGTTCATGCGCGGCCAGGATCATGCCGGGCGTGCAATAGCCGCATTGGAGGCCGTGCTTGTTCCAAAACGCCTCCTGCAGTGGATGCAATTGACCGTTGCTGGCCAGGCCTTCGATCGTGGTAATCGACGTTCCATCCGCCTGCACGGCCAAAGCCGTACACGATTTGACTGCAACGCCATCAAGCAGCACCGTACAGGCGCCACACTGGCTCGTGTCGCAACCAATCTTCGTTCCCGTCACACCGCCCAAATCGCGGATCAAATGCACGAGCAACTGCCGCGGCTCGACCTCGCGCCGGTACGGGCGGCCATTTAGCGTTAGGCTGATAGGAAATTTCACTGCGTTGTCTCCCTTCTCGAACAGCCACAGGTTTGCGCCGAGCGGCACAAAGGACTATTGACCTGAGACTGAAATGCTGGCGAGTAACTACTGGAAACCCCGAATTATAAATCCAGCAGGCACTCAAGGTGAAATGAATCGCAATTGCGGAAACATACACCTCCCTCTAGGAGAGGGCGCGAAGCGCGAGCCCGATAGGGCGAAGCCTCAATAAAAGGTGAGGGTCTCAGAATTTGCAAAGACCTGTACCCTCACCCGGCGCGCCAGCCTGTGGCTGTCGCGCCGCCCTCTCCCAGGAGAGAGGGACCGCACTGCAATTCATTCACGCGTTCGATGACCGCCGCTAGCGTTTGGAGTACGGCTAAAATTTCGATGCTGTGTAAGGTGAGCGTGATAGGCTACACGCCATGCTGTATCGGACTGACGTGAGGAGGAACCTCAGTGTCCTCGGTCGCGCTCCTCTGTCACGACGCCGGCTTCTTGTGGGCTCGCTGGCGCTTCCGATGACGCTTTTGGGATGTAGCCGCAGGCGATCGTCTGAGCAACAGGGTGTCGATCTGTTCATTGCATCCGATGGTGACTTCCTTGCATTCCGGCCCGACGAGCTGACCTGTCGCACCGGCGCAGTGGTTCATCTGACGTTCCATCATGCGGGCAAGTTCCTTAGCGCGCGTCATAATTGGGTGCTCGTGTATCCCGATCAGATGGAGGCAGTGGATAAGGATGCGGAGAAGACAGAGGGCGTCATTTCGACGGATGACCCGCGTGTGCTCGCGGTGGTTCCGATGTGCGACAAAGGCGAGACGATGATGACAGAGTTCATCGCGCCCGCGCCCGGCGAGTATCCATTTTTCTGTTCCACTCCCGGCCATGCCGTAGACATGAACGGGATATTGCATGTGACGGAGTAAACGTTCTACAACACAGAGAGGTGTGAACTATGAAAAGTACAAAAAAGATTCTGGCCATTCTCGCATTGATCACATTTGTGCTGGCGCTGGCGGTGCCGATTTTGGCCGCCCAACTGAAATCGCCCGACGAGGTGAAGACGGCACTCAGGCTTCTGGTCCAGGTGTCCAACGACTTCAAGCGGCAAATCACGAACAAGAACTTCGCCCGCGTGCCGCACGAGTACATGGAGTACACGGAAGCCGCCGACGCGTTGCGCACCTCAATCAAAAATGAGCCCGCCGATTTCAAGAACAGGGTCGAGACCAGGCTGAAGACGGCGGTGGCCGCGTACCAGAAGATATCGGATATGAGCTCCAGTGCGACCGATCCCGACAAGCTCATGGCCGAACACGCCAAGGCGGTGACCGCGATGAATGCGGTGTTTGATTTATTCCCGGCCGATTTCAGGCCCGATCCAAACCTGCCGCCTCCAGGCCGCGGTCGTGGGCAAAGAAGCTGATTAAAGAATTCCGCCTGCGCCAACGAGGCGGTGGCGGCGGGGCTTTGCACAAAAAGTAGCGCGTGGTTACTGTAGCGGCGGTCTATGGCCGCGCGATGTCGTTCAAGTTGCTGGACTGCTGGAGGTCATAGACCGCCGCTACAGTCGACGATCCCTCACCCGCCCTGGCACTAAGGTCGCATTGACGGGTCTCCGCCCTTCGTTCTAGGTTGGGCTTGCATGAGAACACACTCCGGCAAGTCCTGCCTCTTCGCCGCGATCTTGATATTTTGCACGGCTTTTCCCGGCGGCCTTTCCGTCGCGCTTTGCGCTCAGGATTCCAACGAAACCGTACACGGCTTTACGGTCGATCAGAGATTTCAGGGTAGCTCCAGTTCATTTGGGCAAATTTTTAAGCTCAACACCAACCTCAGCCATGAGCTCGGCAGGCATGTGGGGATCGATGCCGGAGTTCCTTTCTATTTCGTGAATGATTCGGCATCGGCTACGACTTCCGGTTCAGGTTTTCGGAGCGGAGTCGGCAACGTTTACACCTCGCTGCGCTTGAGTTTCAAAGGCGCGCTGAACTACACATCGACGATCACCGGAACGGCCCCAACCGGCGATAAAGACAAAGGCCTCAGCACCGGTCGAGCGACAGTGGACTGGAATAACTCAGTTCAGAAGGTGATCGCGCACCGGGTCGCGCCATATGCCAATGTCGGAATCGCGAATACCATATCGGACACACCCTTCTTTATACGCCCGTTCAGTTCAACGGGCTTGATTGGACATATCGAGGCGGGATCAACAGTGTCGATATCACGGCTAATTTATGTCGGAGCATCAGGGTACGCTGTGCTGCCCTCCGGAAAGCAGACAATCATCAGCAAGATTGTCGAAATCCACACGGAACCCCAGCCCCCGAGGTCGTCTCCAGGAAACTCGCGCGGCCGCGGTGTTGGCCTCACCAAGCCGCGACCTGACCGCGTGTTTGAAACAACGAGAGAGGTTGTGGGCACGGCCGATCTGGCCAGCGATCACGGTGGCTCGACCTGGATTGGAATCGGGCCTATTCGAGGCATGGATCTCACGGTCGGATACAGCCGCAGCAAGCGTTATGGACTTAACACGGTCTTCTGGGGATTCGGAAAACGGTTTGGCCCTTTGGGCCGGCGGCCTCGATGATGCCCTGGACTTGTCCCATGGATGCGACGAATCGATGGGGTCGAATCTCACAGTCGGCAGCTCGATGAACCCCGTAAGTAAAGTCAAGGAGGATAAGACATCAACATGAAGCGAATCCATTTTTTGCTCGCACTGTCTGCATCATTGCTGATCGCAGGCTATTCGTTCGGACTTCAGGGCCGAGGGCAGGGTAGGACAGGTGCTCCCTCCACTCCTGGAGTTAACGCGAATCCCGGCGGCAATGCCGGCGGTGGAGGTCCGTCAAAAGCGAATCCCGCAGGGAATCCGGGCGGAGGCAATCCCGGCGGAGGTAATCCCGGCGGAGGTAACCCCGGTGGAGGTAATCCCGGTGGAGGCAATCCCGGCGGAGGCAATCCCGGTGGAGGTAACCCCGGTGGAGGTAATCCCGGCCGAGGCAACCCCGGTGGAGGTAATTCCGGCGGAGGCAATTCCGGCGGAGACCATCCCGGTAAAAACAATTCGGGCGGGAACCGGCACGGCAGCAGCAATCCCGGTGGCGGGCATCCTGGTAACAGTAATGCCGGTGACAACCATTCAGCAGGTGGGAATCACCCCGCGAATCCGCGTCATGAAGCAAGCGCGCCCGATTCCCAAGGATTCAAGAACTATGGTCAGTACGTGGCGGCCAAGCATGTATCGGAAAACCTCGGAATTCCTCTGGAAGACCTCCGCTCAAAAATGACTCGTCAGCATCCGGAATCGCTGGGCCAAGCGATTCAAGAACTCAAAGGCCTGCCGCCGGCCGCTGCGAATGCCGAAGCCAAGAAAGCGGAACAGCAGAGTAAAAATGAGGGGAAGAAAAAGTAGTTCGATGTAATTGCTGGTGGGCGGACCAGGATTCTGGCGGCACACACCGGAAACCAAGCAAGCATTCCCCGCCTTACACCAAGGCGGGGAGTGCTTGTTTCCCGGGAGCCTGTGAGGATCTCTCCCGAAAAATCTTTCGCTTCGTCACGTACTTCTTTCAAAGCTCACATGCGCTTGCGTTGATTACAATCTAATTAATGCTGAATGGAGTTTTGATTGTCCTTCTATTTGGTTTCGACCTGATCAAGGCTCCGGCCGCTTTGCCGACCGACAGAGGAGCCGTTGTCGTTTCAGATAAAAGCGGACAACGGCGATGGTCGGCAAACTGGACCATGGAGCCGACTGACCGGCAAGGCAGAAAGGCTGTCCGCTTCACCGAGCGAGGGCAAGGGCATATGGATCCTTTCGCAGGCGAGGTTCGCTGGTCAATGGAATCGACCTGGTCCGCGGAAGACGGCCTTCGGCCTCTGGATAGTGAAAAGATCATCTCTACGCTAGCCGGCGCTCCCCTCGCCACTGAGCGGAAACAGTTCGATTTGAATAAGGGTACGGTCCATTTCGAGCGGCGGTTTCCGGATGGGCGGTTGCGCGAGAAGTCGCTTGAGGTACCAAAAGATACTCTAGCCGTCGAGGGCATCGCCGGAGTTCTTCGGCTTCTTCCATTCGATCGGATCACATCTTTTCCTGTACACCTTCTGAGCAATGAGCCACGCGTGTACAGCATCAGTTTCGAAAATCGAGGGAAAGAACACGTGAGAACTCCCGCGGGTGAGTTCGACTGCTACAAACTCGAAATGGTCCCGCACCTTGGCGTTCTGAATGTCGTCCGCCATTTTTATCCGAAGGCCTTTTTCTGGTTCACTCTTGCGCCACCTTATTTTTGGGTGCGCTACGAAGGTCCCGAAAATGGACCGGGTACGCCTGAGATCGTAATGGAGTTGGATCGTGACTCTCACTGATAAAGCCTTTGATATTCGGTCCAGGACATAGACAGCCGAAGGAGCGTCTCTCAACCGCTGTCGGTGAAGTCTTCCACGCTGTTGCGCTTGGCCGCCGCGGCTTGTGCTACGGATCGAACCGCAACCAGATACGACCGGTTTTTTGAAGTTCGAATTTTCCGGTGGCACCACGTTATGTCTCTTTGCGGCGATTCCTTTGGTTGCCCCGATGATGTCGCGCTGTACGAATGCGAGTCATTTGGCCGCAAGAAGCTTGTCGATAATCGAGCTGAAGGAGGCCAGCGGCTGTGCTCCGACGAGGCGATGGCCGTTGATAAAGAATGTCGGCGTGCCGGTAACACCATAGCTCTTGGCGTCCTGAACGTCTTTGGAAATTTCATCGGCCATCTTGCCGCTCTTGATGCACTCGTCGAGCTTTACCGTGTCGAGACCGCTGATTGTCTTCGCCATCGTGGCGATGGCGGCGAGGCCGATGCCGGTGATCCGCTGGTTCTTAAATATCGCATCGTGCAGAGCCCAATATTTATCCGGTCCTTGCTGAAGTGCGCAGTTGGCCGCCTCGGCGGCTTTTTCTGCATCCGAATGCAACGCGTTTAGTGGAAAGTCGCGATACACGAAGCGGACCTTACCATCGTACTTCTGCATCAGCGGCCGGTAAGTCTTCTCATAAAAGTCCACGCAGAACGGACACTGGAAGTCGCTGAATTCCACAATGGTAACGGGGGCGTTCTTGGGACCAATATAAGGGTTATCGTCCACGCTCACATCAATTCTGCCTTCATTCGGCTGTATCTGCCGTTGCACGCTGGGCACGCTCTGAACCCCGGGCACCCCGCGAGCCAAAGCAAAACCGCGATTGAATGCATAGCTGAAGGTGAAGTAACCGACGCCCAGGCCGATCAGGAAGCCGGTCAAACCAGCTACAGCAACAACGAACCGAGCTCTCTGAATCACAATGACATCCTCATCGTGGGCCGGTTCGGCTCCCGGCGTCATGTCGTTGACTGCAGTCGGTTCACCGCTGTTCGAAATGTTCTCGTCTGCGAATAATTCTGACATAGATCACCAAAGCTTAACCGCCGTGACGGCTTTTTGCGAATGGCCTTAAAGAGCCAGTGAGCCGATCCGCTTTCAGCATGACGCGCATCGCACCGAGCCGTACGGCCCGAACGTGGGCGGGCGAACCGTGGAAATTGCGAGTTAATGATGTGCTGGGAGCCTGTCAATTTCTGCCGGATTTACAAAACCTTGCGTGTCACACCAGCAATGGAAGCAGGATCGGCCGACCACGTTTGGAGTTTGGAAACGGCCCTCCATCAAAACAACAGGCTGCGAATAAAACCACCAGCGCCACGGCGCTAATGCTCTCGCCACAGAGGCGAGGCGCCGTCCGCCGAAGTTCCAATTTCAGCCGGTGCTCTCCGGCTGGGACGTGCGCCTGAATTTCACCGGTGTTTGGTGAAACGTGGATGGGGATTTCGTTTCCATCTACAGTAGAAGTCCATCCCGGAAAGTAAAAAAGATTTGCCTGAAGAACGCTCTCTTGCGAGGAATTTACCGCTGCCGTCCAGGACGTGGGCTTCCGGACCAGCAGGTAGACTTTCGCGTCACCGCTCACAGCGCAGAGTTTCTCATCCTGGTGCGGCGGGCGTATATGAACTGTTCGTGGTTCGTACTCCTCGCGCGTGGTGGCCGAGACGCCGCGCCGGGCAATTTGATCCGGTGCGCTGGCGGCCGCATCCAGCCGGTAGTAGCGTTCGGCTCCAATGTGACCGAGATTCATCGCAATCAACGATCCCATCGCAACCGTCAACCCGTGCCGCGTGTCATGCGATTCCCCAAAGAAGCCACGACCATAGCGACACAAACCGCAACCGGTCCCAGCATCCGCCACGGGAACTCCACGGGCTGGAGTATCGATACTCTCTCCCACAACCACAAAGCCGCCGGCGTCATCAAAAAGCAGTACGCCGCGGCAAGCAGCGTGAAAAGATACACGGGTCCGCGTCTTTCTGATTGCTGTTTTCGCCAGATCGCTACCGCCGCGACGAGCATGAGCACATGCGGCCACCCCAAAGAAAAGGACATGCCATCCCCGTATCCCGGCCAGGAAAGGCCGAAGCCCCACGTCGTCGAAAAAAATTGCTGGACGTATACCATGTGGTTCGAATAGTTCAGATAGCCTTCGATGAACCGATCGATGTGGACGTCTTTCATCTCCATCAGAATCGGAAGCCAGACGAATGCCGACAGCGCCAGACCCAACACCGCCCCGCCAAAAAGCTGCAGCATTAACTTCAAGGACCTGCCAGACCAAGCGTTGTAAAGGATGAAGGCCGACAAAATCGGCGCAAACAGCAACGCGGCTGCATTGTGCGCCAGGAAAACGCAGGCCAACCCGATCGCTCCAAGAAGCAAGAACCTCCGATCCCGGTCACGGGCGAACCGGCCGAAGCCATAGAGCGTCAGGGGATAAAACGGAAAGGCCGCAAACTCAGCCAATGCTTGCCGGACATACAGGTCCACGTGGAAGTACGGCGAATAGATATACGCCGCCGCCGCGAGCCACCCGCCTGCGCGCCCGAAATAAAGTTGGCCGAGCAGACGCATGAATACTGCGGACGCGACGATGATGACCACGCACGCCAGATTGTAGGCAGTGGTTGTTTGACAACCCAACAGGTACCAGATTTCCGCCAGATAGCAGATAAGCGGCGGGTTGAAGAGGAACAAAGGCTGCCCACCGCCATTTCCAAGATCCGGCGCCCAGCGCGGCAGGAGCACGCCGTTGTGGATATTTTCGTGGAACTCTACTAAACGGGGCGCATAAGAAAACGCATCGTGCCCAGAAACCAATCGGCTCGTAAGAAGCGGAATGCATACGGGCAGCGATAACGCGAGCAATCCGAAACCTGCGGGCATCCATGCGAGTCGGCCCCTGTCTAAAGTCTCGCGTATGCTCCGGCCGGCGCGGTTGATTGCAAAGTCGATCCAGTCCAATCCTCCATGGCGTTCAGCAACGGCGGCGCCAAAGACGATCAGTAAGGCCAGGATGATCAACAACGCCTTCAATGGTCCGGGTTGATATTGGAAACGGACCAGGTGACGGCCTGGCCCAAGCGCTACACCCATAAATCCAGGGGTAAGCATTACAGGACTTTGCGGCGAACCGTCGACAATTGCACGCCAAGCTGGGTGATACGTCATTTTGAATAGCAGGTATCCGGATTGCTGCAATTCGGCCGCGACTTCATAGATTTCTCCATCGCGCTTTTCGTCGGATACGAATCCGAGGTCGAAGGCGCCTCCCGCTTCAGGAAGGCTTTGTGTATCCAGGAGTCGCGGCAGGCCAGCGCCGGTCCTGCCGTCGGCGTCCAGCAAAAGATGATTCAGGCGGCTTGGCCAATCGCTTTTCAGCCAGGCTAAGTTGACATCGTAGACATCGTCTGCAAAGACAGAGACTGCGTAAGGCACTCGGACTACATCGAAATAGCCGTTGGCCGGCGCCCCATACAACCGGAAATCGCCGGTGGAAGATCTCTCATGGAGAAAAGGCGGCACCGATTGAGTGCTTGGCGCAACAACCGCGGACACGTTGAACAAACGATAGTGCGCCGGGTTGAGTTCGTCGAACCAAACCATAAGGTCGGATGTTTGCGCCATCGCGTGGTATAGAAACGAAAGAGCGGGAATGTGATGAACGCTCAAGATACCGTGGAACGGGACGCTTCCCACGCGAAACTGATTCCCCCATGTCGCAGCCAGTCCGCTGTACGTCCGCCCCGATCCGGTCTTGAGTGACGACACGGCTGCATCGATATGTTCTTCCTGAGAGCTCAGGGCTGCGAGATTACTCTGGCTCCATTCCGCATTCTTCTGAAGGTAGATCCGGCGTTCCCTGAACACAGGAAACAGAACCGCGACGCCAATGAGAGTCGCCAGGACATACCGGCCTCTGAATCGTTTGTTCACGCACCAGAACCAAACGGAACCAAGTCCGATGCCCATCAAGAAAAAACCGAACGTATGAAGGCCGCCGATGAGCCGATGCAGGTGAACATTTCCAGCGCCCAGCATGGTGAACAGAACGCCCCATGTCGGCCGGCCGCAAAACATCAGGAGCCAAAGAAGGGCACCGAAGAGCGCGAAAGCGTAGGCGGCCGACGGGCTTTCGGCACCCGTACTGGGCTCCAATGCGCCCCGCCGGATTCTTACGACACAGACGACAGCTCCGAGTAATGCCAACAAGGAGAGCACAGGGAGTCTTCCAAAATCGAATAGGTCGCCGCGAACGAGGTTCTCAACGACGTAAAAGAATCCGAAGGAATCCCATTTCCATTGCGGCTCCTACCGGCTGTGATTGATGAGCGGACCGTCCAGGAGCATCGGAATCAATTGAACTGCGGCGACCGCACATGACACGAATCCGGCAATGGCGGTCCGAACAAATCTCTTCGAGGCCGGCAGCGTGTTGGGTATGAAAGCCAGCAAGACCAGCGAGATTGCGCCGATGAAACCATAGATGAAATGCGCGAGAAAGGTGAACGCAAGCAGCACTCCCACGAGTACGGGCCCCCGCAAACCACGCATTGCACGAAATCCGTAGCCGACCGTGACTAGAAGCACGTGCATAGCGAGCGCCTGGGTAAACAGTCCGCTGCCTCGCCACAAATACGCTCCATACTCCAATCCGAAAAGCCCATTGGTTGCGATGAGGGGCGAAACCAGCGCTGATGCGACAGCCACAGGTCGCGGGAGCATCAGGAGGCGCGCCGAGCCATAGACGGTTAGGGGAAGAAGTGCTACGAGCAAATACCGGGCCCAGATGAAGAGGGTCAGTACGGATACTGCCTTGCCCGTCGCCAAGTGCAGAAGGGCTAGGGCAACATAGCTGAGCATCGGGTAAGTTCTCGGCACGGAATAGCCGAGCGTCCATTCGGAAACCCAATAATCCATTGGGTTTTCCCCAGTTTCGATCGCCTGCACCGTGCGGTCGGCCAATGTGTAATGAAACACGGAATCGTTTAATTCGAAACGCCCCCCGGCGAGCTCGTGCCCCAGCGAGTACGCATTGGCCGCCACGATCAAAAGCACGCACAGCTGTGCCCGATGGCACAAAACCCCCAGTGTTTTCATACGCGTAGAGATTTTAGCTTAAGGGCATCCTCGGTTTAGCTTGATCGCACCATGGCAACACGCTAAAAAGGGGTCGGCTCACATCCGTCAAAACGCGACCATGGAGGGTTGCGTAATTCCTCTTCGACGAGCTAAGGAGGCAAGTCCATGATAAGGAATACCAGGAATACGGCGCTAACCAGCTTTTTGTTGCTGGCCAGCCTGACTTTGATTTCACGAGCCGAATTTCCAGCTACTACAGTTTCCGCAGCGCCGGCTGGGGCTCCGCCACCGCAATTGACGATTTCGAAAGTCGTTCCCAACGGCCTGGACACGCTCAATCCGACCCTGGCTATTGAAGGCGCCAATTTCGGTGCCGCCCCAAAGGTCTATATGGGTGTTTCCGGGGGCTCTTGGGTCCAGCTCACTGTACTTTCGGCTTCCCACAATTTCATTAGTGCTCAATTGACCGGTGCAACGTCGTCGCCGGGCACATATATGCTCATGGTTTCACGCGGACCTTCGGCAACCGACGTATTCTCTGTGACGGTCACTCTCGGCGCCGCTGGACCTCAAGGAATTCCGGGACCTTCGGGCCCGGCTGGACCAAGCGGTCCGCAGGGCGCAACGGGGCCAGCCGGCTCCACCGGGCCGCAGGGTGCAACCGGGCCAGCCGGCCCCACCGGTCCGAGCGGACCCACCGGAGCTACAGGTCCGGCGGGCGCGACTGGAGCGACGGGAATTGGGTTAACTGGAGCGACAGGGCCCAGTGGACCCACAGGACCCACAGGACCAATGGGACCCTCGGGACCGCCGGGCGGCCCCACTTATCTCGTCACCGGAATCACGCCCGGCTCACTCTTCAAGTGGTGGACCGGCCCAGGCAGCTTCTTCTCATACTATAGTTCGACCTTCTCCGGCGAAGAACCGGCCCGAGGGGTACCGATGCCAGTGGCCTGTAGCCTGAGTATGATCGCGCTATATGCTGCGACCGAGAAGAATCCCAACAACCTCAACCCCGACACTGTTACGTTGACGATTTACAAGAACAATAGCGCCACCGGCATGACATGTAGCGCCACCGCAACGACTACTCTTCAAAAGGTTGTGAGTAACACCTGCACTCCCAGCCCTGTGTCCTTCAACATAGGAGATACGCTCGGCATGGAGTGGACGCATAGCATGAGCGGAGCGGCCAATTCCTCGCTGATCACGCAATATGGAGCGGGTTTGCGCTGCCAGTAAGAGGATTTCCAAGTCTGTCCGCAAGGACCAGGACGGTGCGTAGTGAACCGGCATCAAGGAGGACTCTGTATGCCTAGTCGTTCATCTACTCACGCAAGACTAACTCTTGTGTGAAATGGGAGATGGAAATTGCAGGAAGCCGACATCCGCCAACTCCTCAAGATTCGCTCCGAGATTGACGAAGAAATTCGTCGTCATAAGACAGAGCGCACCGTCCTTTTCACCGACATCGTCGGCTCGACCAACTATTTCGATCGCTTCGGCGATACAGCGGGACTGTTGTTGGTACAGCGTCACGATGATTTCGTCGCGAGCGCAGTCCGGCAATCCCAGGGAGTCGTCATCAAAACGATCGGCGATTCCGTCATGGCCGAATTCCCGGAGCCGCTGCTCGCCGTTCGTGCAGCTGTCGAAATTCAGCAGCGTGTATCCCGGCACAACCAGAGTCTCCTGGAGAGCGAGCGTCTTCAGGTGCGCGCGGGTATCAACTGCGGCGTCGGTTTCCGCCGAGGGAACGACTTCTTGGGAGACGCCGTCAACGTCGCCGCACGAATCACCAAACGCAGCGGGCCGGCGCAAATCTTGATCTCTCAACCCGTGTACGAAGCCACGGTCGGGACGGATATCTGTTGTAGGCCGGTGGGAAGCGCCAGCTTGGAAGGCAAGGCCGACGCCGGAGAGCTCTATGAAGTGGTTTGGACGGATGCAGAAATCTATGACAGGTTGCGCTCTGACGTCGTGCTAAACACCCCGCTTCGGGCCGCGGATGACAAAAACACCCTCCCCTCTGCGCCCGCGCGCTATGAGATCCTGTCCCGCGTTGGTGTTGGTGGTATGGGCGTTGTTTTCAAAGCGCGAGATCGTGAAACCGGAGAGATCATTGCGCTCAAAGTTCTGAAGCCTGAGATCGCCGATCAACCTTTCCTCATGGAAAATCTTAAGAATGAGCTCCGGCTGGCTCGAAGGATTACGCATAAGAATGTATGCCGGATCTACGATTTCAGCCGCGCCGACGGCTTCGCCTCCATTTCCATGGAATTCGTTCAAGGCGAAAGCCTGCGGAACGTACTGAATCGATTTGGCGCATTCACCACACGTAGAGCCATTAAGCTCGCCGGGCAGATTTGTGAGGGCCTTGGCGAGGCCCACGCCCAGGGCATCGTGCACCGCGATATCAAGCCCGAGAATTTCATGATCGATGAGTCCGGCAACGTGAAGTTGATGGACTTCGGGCTGGCGCATCTGCTCAAGGAAGGCTCCACCGAGACGGTGGGCACACCGTCTTACATGGCGCCCGAACAGGCTCAAGAAGGATTCTACGACCAGCGCGGCGACATCTACGCGTTAGGACTCGTCCTGTTCGAGATGTTCACGGGTTCGGCCGCTTTCGCCGGCGACACGCCAATCGCAGTGGCGCTGAAACAAATCGGAGAGGCTCCCCGCAATCCGCGTGACGTCGAACAAACCGTGCCGGAACACATCGGACGGGCAATCCTCAGATGCCTGGAGAAAGATCCCCAAGAACGCTTCTCATCGATTAAGGAGCTTCAGGCAGCTCTAATCGATGATTCGATAACAACGCAAGAGAACTTTCCGCTAAGGCCGAGATTTTCCATCATCTATTTGGTCGATGTTCTCAAAGCGCTCTATGAAAAGCGGCAGGTGCTCCCGGCGACACTCGGGTTGGTTGTGTTGCCGGCAGTCCTGGTCACAGCAGTGATCACGTATCGCACCACAAAGAACGAACAAGAACCTGCGCCCTTCCGGAACGCCCAATCCATGGACTCCGAGGAGGAGTGGAAGACGCTTCTAAAGAACTACAGGGAAGAAGGACAGCTGAGCCTGGCTGCGCAGGAACGCTCTCCTCAACTGCAGACTCAAACCGTAGCGGTGAACGCATCCCGACCCGCGCCCCTATCGGAAACCGCACCGGCCCCTGCACCCACAGATGCGTCCGCGCCTCCCACGAAGCAGCGTCCAAATTGGACGGCCCTGTTCGACACCGTATCCATACGTGGCGGCGTCTTTATGATGGGAAATGAAGACGGTAAGAAAGACATAAAGCCGCGGCATCGCGTTAGACTCGACGGGTTTCAAATGACCCGGAGCGAAATCACCAACCGGCAGTACATGACATTCCTGGAAGAGACAGGTTATCCGCGCCCCAAGGATCCGGCGTTCGCGAAGAACTATCTGATGGACTATCCCAATCTTCCGGTCGTCAATGTCAGTTATCAGGACGCCTTGGCTTTTTGCAAGTGGGCTAGTGCGAAGTTCGGTATAACGGTGCGGCTTCCCACTGAGGCCGAGTGGGAGTACGCTGCGCTTGGAGGTAAGAAAGACGTGCTGTACCCGTGGGGTTTCGAAAGTCCAAGCTCGCGGGCACGCTACAAGGAAAATGTCTCCAGGCGAGCGCAGACGGTGGAACGGACGGCGTTTCCGCCGAACGGCTTTGGTCTTTACAACATGAGTGGAAACGTGAGCGAATGGGTCTCGGACTTTTATTCGAAAGATTACTACTCCATTTCGCCGGTCCGAAATCCGACAGGACCAGAGCAGGGCACCAGACGGGTCATCCGCGGTGGCAGTTGGGCTGATGACGAAGCACAACTCGCGTGTGCTCGCCGCGCTAGCCGTGCTCCTCAGGAACGCAGCGACCAGCTTGGCTTCCGTATCGTTCTGATGCCTTCGATTCCTCCGGGCCGTCCCTAACTGTCCTAGGCATCATCAAGTTCAAATAACGAGCCTGAAGAAACCCTTGCCGCGCTTCAGATCTTGAATGTAATGTCTCCCCGTGTCCGTCGAAAACAAGGAAGCCATCCTTGGGTCTTCGCGCTTTGGGCGAATCAAGCAGGCGTTCTGGATCGCGATTGCAATTCTTTTCCTTTTGGGACTCTGGGCATTTTGGTGGGAACCATCCAGCCTGACAGTCGTGCATCAAATAATCCCAGTCCGGCCTTGGCATCCGGAGCACGCCGGGCTCAAGGTCGCAGTGATGTCCGATCTTCATGTGGGCTCGCCACACCTGGATCTGGCCAGACTCCAACACGTGGTCGCCGTCACCAACGCAGAGAAGCCGGATTTGATCGTCATCCTCGGCGATGTGGTCATTCGCGGAGTGCTTGGGGGGCGTTTCATAACGCCGGAAGCCATTGGAAACGCGCTTGCCGGATTGCGCGCTCCCCTCGGAATTGTCGCCGTGTTGGGGAACCACGACTGGTGGTTTGATGGACCGCGCGTCCGCCGCGCCCTCGAATCACGCGGCGTGCGAGTGCTGGAAAACGAGAGCGTGCCGATCATGTATCGGGGAAAATCCTTCTGGCTGGCAGGACTCGCGGATCTGTGGACGCGCGGGAACGGCTTGCTGCAAACGATGGCGAAGATCGATGACGCCGGGCCTGTACTTGTGCTCATGCATAACCCCGATCTGTTTCCCGAAATGCCGGAACGAGTCAGCTTGACTCTCGCCGGACACACGCACGGCGGACAAGTGGACCTGCCCATTGCCGGCAGGCTGATCGTGCCGTCCAGCTTCGGTCAACGTTATGCGTACGGTCTGGTGGAGGAGAACGGAAAGAAACTGATCGTTACCGGAGGAATCGGAACGAGTATACTTCCCGTGCGATTCAGAGTCCCACCCGAAGTCGTCATTCTGACTCTGATTCCACAATGACGGTGATGACATCCGACGCGATCCTTAAGAGAGTGCGGGGCATCTGCCTGTCGCTCGACGACACGGCCGAGCGTGTCTCCTGGGGACATCCGACCTTCACCGTTGGGGGACGAACGTTCGCGGTCTTTGAAGAATATAAAGACGAGTGGTGCATGTGTTTTCGAGTGGAAAAGGCTCACCAACCCCTGTTCCTTAAAGACCCACGATTCTTCATCACTCCGTATATCGGCAAGCAAGGCTGGCTTTCACTCCGTGTACATGCATCGCCGCTGACTTGGAAGGAGGTGCGGGAACTCCTCGTTGAAAGCCATCGCCTCGTTGCGTCCGCCAAGACTGCATCAAGCCGACGGCGAGGGTGATAAAAGCCTGCCGTGAAGTCTGCCATTTATCCGAAAGGACGTTGTGTGTGAATACGCTTAGCGTTCTAATTTTGCCTCGACGGCTGCAAGTCTCTCGCGCACGTCTAAAGCGATTTCGAGTTGCCGCTCGAATCCATCAGGCGCTTACTGAACTCGTCCATCCGTTTCTCGAAACCATCGATACGATTATTCAGACGCTTCCTCCAGCGAATCGATGCGGTCGGATAGTCCTTTGATCTCGCCTTTGACACCTTGAATTTCAGGCGCAACTGCGTCCTGAACAATGTGTTTGATGGTTTGGTAAATGTTTAGCCACGCCAAGAACGTCACTCCTATCTTTAGCTGACGCCCCTGGGCCGGGCGGGGTGAAGTCATGTTGAGACCATTGTACTTTACGGCCTCCTCGTGCGGCTGCAAAAACAAAGGCGGTTGGGTACGGATGTGTGTATTAATAATGAAGTGACAGGTTGACGGGATGGGAACCCATGAATAATAAATTCAGTTCAAGAATTACGCAGCCGAAATCACAAGGCGCATCGCAAGCGATGCTGTATGCCACGGGACTTTCCGATGAAGATATGCAGAAGCCGCAAGTGGGCGTCGCGAGCGTCTGGTATGAGGGCAATCCATGCAATATGCATCTGCTGCAGCTTGCAGAAAACGTGAAGGAGGGTGTCCGGGCTGCGGGTTTGGTTGGTTTCCGTTTCAACACTATCGGAGTCAGTGACGGAATCTCGATGGGCACTGACGGAATGAGCTTTTCGCTTCAGTCACGCGACCTGATTGCGGATTCGATCGAAACCGTCATGAACGCTCAATGGTATGACGCCAACATTTCCATCCCCGGATGCGACAAGAATATGCCGGGATGCGTCATGGCCATGGGCCGGGTGAATCGGCCATCTCTCGTAGTCTATGGAGGGACGATTCGTGCCGGTTCGCATGATGGCCAAAAGCTCGACATCATTTCTGCATTTCAAAGTTACGGTGAATATCTGTCCGGAGGCATAGACGAGGAGCGCCGCAGAAATATCGTCCGCCACGCCTGCCCGGGTGCTGGAGCGTGCGGAGGCATGTACACGGCAAACACTATGGCTTCGGCGATCGAAGCGCTCGGCATGTCGTTACCGTACAGTTCTTCCACTCCGGCCGAGGATCCGCTGAAGGCCGACGAATGTGTCCGGGCCGGAACAGCCATCCGCAATCTTCTGGAACGCGACATCAAGCCGCGAAACATCATGACGCGGGAAGCATTTGAAAATGCGATGGTGTTCATTACCGCCGCCGGCGGCTCGACTAACGCGGTGCTTCACCTGATTGCAATGGCCCGCTCCGTGAATGTCAGTCTGACTCCTGATGATTTTCAGCGCGTGAGTGACCGCGTGCCCCTGCTTGCGGATTTCAAGCCCAGCGGCTTTTATGTCATGGAAGATCTGCATCGAGTGGGAGGTGTCCCCGGTGTGATGAAGATGCTTCTCGAAGGAGGCCTCCTCCACGGCGACTGCATAACGGTTACCGGAAAAACAGTCCGTGAAAACCTCAAGGATTTGCCGGGTCTTGCCGCCGGCCAGCAGATCGTGCGGCCGTTGTCGGATCCGATCAAGAGAACCGGACATATTCAAATCTTGAAAGGGAATCTGGCGCCGGAAGGTTCTGTTGCGAAGATCACCGGGAAGGAAGGACTGAGGTTCTCAGGTGCCGCAAAGGTATACGACTCCGAGGAAGACATGCTGCATGCACTCGAGCGGAAGGAAATCCGAAAGGGCGATGTCATCGTCATCCGATACGAGGGCCCGAAAGGCGGCCCAGGAATGCCCGAGATGTTGACACCGACTTCGGCCGTGATGGGCGCGGGACTCGGAAAGGATGTCGCGCTGATTACCGATGGGCGATTTTCCGGCGGCTCACACGGCTTCATCGTCGGTCACATTACGCCCGAAGCACAGGAGGGCGGGCCGATTGCACTGATTCGGACGGGGGACCGTATCACGATCGATGCAGAGAAAAACCTGCTGATGGTGGATCTATCGGAGAAGGAAATAAACGACCGCCGCACCGCGTGGCGAATGCCGCCCTATAAGGCGACACGCGGTACGTTGGCGAAATACATCCGGCTCGTCAAGAACGCGAGCCTGGGTTGTGTGACTGACGAATAGTTGAGAAACGACAATTGAACATTGAACAATGACAAAGATTGTTCAATGTTCAATTGCCAATTGGCAGTTATTTACTTCGAAAGAGGATCCGGTCTCACCTGGAACTTGATAACCTTGCTCGTCGTTCCCTTACCGCCTTCCATGTGGAACGGAGCGCGGGTGGCGAAGGTGGCCCAGATGCCCTTGCCCTTCCAGCCCTTGCTGGTATCGTCGATGCGCCCGTCGAGTCCCTTCCCGTAGTAGCCCATCGGATAAGGAACGCGGAACGTCAGGAATTTACCATCGATTAATGCCAGCAATCCTTCCGACTCGTTGCCGGTCGCTAGCGGAACGTCTTTGCCGAGGCCCAGCATGTCGAATCGGTCGACGAAGTTGTAGTAGGCGGAATCAGCGCTGGCCGAATCTACAGCGTTCTTGTAATTCGGTCCGGGATACGCATAGAAGGTCCAGCCTTCCGGACAATGCTTACCCGTCGCGTTTGGACCATTGAGCGGTGCCTTGCATTTGCGCCGATCGAAGCTGGCGAGTTGGCCGCTCGACAGTGTTGTCCACACTATATCCTTGCTGTCGACATCCATGCCGCGCGGAGCAAACCCGGATCCCGATGCTTTCGTGTCGTGGAATGGCACCTCGTAGTATTCCGCCAGTGCCGTGTTGGTCGGATCGCTTCCCGGAACGAGGCGTACGATGCCGCCGGGCATACCGAGCGTGGATCCCCAAATGGCGCCATCAACCGGACTCGGGCCAACGCCGTAGAACGGAACATTGATCCTCTTATCCTTCGTTGGATCCATTGGTTGATCGACATCTACAAACGCGTCACGCTTACCGTTGCCGTTGGTATCAAGGATGAATGGGGTCCAGCCCTGAGCCTTCTGTTCGTCCTTGGTCTCAAGGTATACCCTGGTGTTGAAGAAACCTTCGACAACGCCGCTGCCCGAGAACCACAGAACATCTTTATCGTCCAGATTCAAATGATGCGTTCCGAAGCACGTGTCGATGGTTGTGACTTGTTTGGTTTTCGGATCGTAGACCTGAATCTGCCGTCCGCTCTGAACGATTGGAAATGCCTTGGCAGACGGATGATTGGACCCTTCGCGGCAGAACGACACTGTCTGATTCTGACGAACCCGCGCGGCAATCCACACGCGTGCCTGTTTATCCATGGAGAAGCTATGGGCATTAGCCTGGCTGGTCCAGATCGCTTCGTCACCCCAATAGGGCGAGGGCTTCATGGGTTGTGTGTCGCCTTCGCTCGGGGTCTTGGGATCGCGAACCCCAAGTTTCACCTGGCCCGCTGAATTCTTGACCGGGTCCACGACAGGGACGTAATCGGCCGCAGCTTCAAGAGCGCCGTAGACCGGCCCATTTGAGTTGACGGTGGGATTCCGCTTGTCGCTTGAGATTTCATCGTGCAGATATACTTTTGGATCCGCCCAATCCCACATCGTAACCACAACGCTGCGCTCTTTGCCCTGCGGGCGCTGCGGTGCGGCGTCAGGCAAGGTGCCATGGGCGATCTTGTCGGTCCAGTCTGCAAACATCTTGAAAGCGCGCGGCCGGCCGACCTGGGTGAATCTCGAGTTCATACCATTACCGGCCTGTCCGGACTGGATTCGCCGTTCCCAAGCCGCAGCCGAATTCGGGAATGTGCCCAGCGCTTCGGGAATTTCGCGCGTCGCTCTGTTGCCCATTTGATGGCAACCGGTGCAGCCATCTGTGCCGACGATGTTGCGAATCCATTCGCCCTGGCTTCGCATGGCTGTAGCAATTCCATTAGCGTTCTCGCCGGTTCCTGGAAACTCGTTAGCTCGCGGCAGTTCCAACAACGCGTACCAATACTGCGCCGGATAATACTGCGCAGCAGCGCCGGGTGCGGGAGCGACCATGGCCGACAGATTCAATTGCTTGCCGGGCGCCGCCTTCACCTTGGGTGAGTCGACGAGACCGTAGCCGCGAACCCAAACATCATAGTTACCTTTGGGAAGATCGGGAATGAGGTACCGCCCGCGGTCATCCGTCACAACGCTCTTGGTGAGCCGCGTGGGCGTATCCCGCGTTTCCGCGATTACCCAAACTCCTGCCTCGGGCCCTCGGGAACTCGTAACGACACCGCCGATATCGTCGGGGTCAATTGCGACCGTAGCCTGAGGCGTGTTTTGACTTTGCACGCCAATCAACGAAAACACAACTGTCGCGACAAATGCGATTGCCACGACTTGAAGATGCACTCTCCGTTTCATTTGAGCCCCCTATGGAGGTTGAATTAGGTTGCGAACAGTAAAGCCTGAACCGGCGAACTTGTCAACTCGGAACGCGACCAGAAAAGCATCGCCACAAAAAGGCTCAAAAGACACAAGAAATCGGGATTGAATGCAAACATTTTTTGCGATTCTTGTGCCTTTTTGTGGCTATCCATTTACCGTGATGCTGCCGCCGTGCTCGAAGCGTCGAAAACGATCTTACCACCAACCATAGTCATAACCGGCTTGATATCTTTGATCTGGTCTGCCGGAACGGTCAGATAATCGCGATCGAGCACGAGCAGGTCGGCCAATTTGCCGGGCTGGATCGAACCGAGATTATTCTCCTGAAAATGAAAATACGCGTTCTTCCGCGTGTGCGCGATCAGAGCGTCCTCGCGGCTGATCGTTTGCCGAAGCACTTTCGTGCCGCCGACCATCTTTCCCGTAACTGCCCAATAGAGTGTTGTGAAAGGCCGGTATTGATTCACGACCGTCGTGTCGGTCCCGAAACCCCACGTGATACCGCTGTCCTGGACGAGCTTCAGAGGAGGCATGTCGTAGGAACGCTCGCCATGGATTTCATTAAAGAGGCCGCCGAGAACCGTGGGACGCGTGTGAACGGCCGCATACATCCCCAATTTCCTCATTCGCTCGATATGCGACGCATTGATTTGGTCCAAATGAATAAGCGTCCACCGCAGATTCCGGACCGGGTAGTCTTTATTGACCTCCTCGATCGTGTTCAGGAATCCCTCGATGCTTGCGGTGAGAGTAGTGTGCACGTGAAGCGGTAAGCGGGCCTTCGCCATTTCCCGAAGAATGCGGCCGAGTTGAACCCAATCCTCGGGTTTCTGATCCGGTTTGACGTCCAGCATGTTGTCGTTCACCGGCTGGTAAACCTGCTCTCCGTAGACCGTAGTGTTGAGATAATCATCGCCCTGGAACAATTTGAATTGCGCGATCTGCGGCAGCACGCGATCCACGGCCTGGGCATTCTGCGCACCGACAGCCTGGATGCAGAAGACGCGCATGGTCAGCCGTCCCTGCCGTTCCCACTCCCGATATTTTTCATATTGCTCGGCGGGGCAGCCGGCGCTGCCCACTGCAGTGAGGCCCGCACGATTCCAGTCCCGGATCATCGCTAAAGAGCTGGATTCGAATTTATCTTTGGGCACGAGAATCTTGGCGGCGACGATACGCGTGCCGTCCTGCTCGACGATGCCGGTTGGCTTTCCGGAGCCATCGCGCGCAATCCACTTGTCGGATATTTTATCGAGCCCAACGGCCTGTATGGCGCGGCTGTTCAAGTAGCTTCGGTAATAAGCCTCCTGCAACACAACGGGATTGTTTGGCGCAATCTCGTCCAATTCATCTTTGGTGAAGGGTCGTTTATCATCGGCGAACTGGTGATGACTCCAGCCGCCCAGTGTGTAAACCCACTGCCCGGAGCTCGAAGTCTTGACCTTAGCCCGCAGCATCTCGACGGCTTGTTTGCGCGATTCGATGCCGTCCAGACGCACTTCTTCCGTCCACGTCTCACCGCCACGCATGAAATGCGTATGATTGTCGATCATGCCCGGAACAACGGCCTTGCCCCCCAGGTCCATCCGCCGGGTACCGGCCCCGGCGAGTTTCGATATGTCCGCATTCGCGCCGACGGCGACGAACCGGTCGCCTTTGACGGCCACGGCTTGTACGATCGTGAATCGCTCATCCACCGTGATGATCTTGCCGTTCGTCAGGATCAAATCGGGCGCTGATTGTTGTGCGCTAATGATGATCGAAGCGCCCGCGATCAGTACCAATACAAGGACAATGTGGTTCCAACGCATATTTCTCATGGATCCTCCTGGCCTGGTTAATCCCGTAGGGGAACACAGTAAAATTTGACACGCCCGGTTTTGGCAACTACGATTCGACAGCGAACAGCCGGAGAATTGCAATAAATTTCATGCCGATCTCGATTCCTCCTTCTTTCATATACGGCACTGCCTGGAAGAAGGACGCGACTGCCTCACTCGTCCGTGGCGCCGTAACCGCGGGTTTCAGGGCAATCGACACGGCGAATCAGCCACGGCACTACAGCGAAGCATTAGTAGGTGAAGCGCTGGCTGCGCTAGCCGGTCAGAGCGTTTCTCGGGATTCGCTCTTTATTCAAACCAAATTCACCCCCCTCGGCGGCCACGATCACCGGATTCCTTACGATCCGCGGGCGTCTCTCACCTCCCAGGTCAGCCAATCGTTTGAGTCTTCGCTGCAGAATTTAAAAACCGATCACGTGGATTCCTATCTTCTCCATGGTCCATATTCGTATCCCGGCCTCGGCCGCGAAGACTGGGAAGTTTGGAGTGCAATTGAAGCAATTCACAACTCCGGCCGCGCCGGAATGGTCGGCGTGAGTAATGTGAATGCGCTTCAAGTTGCGGCCTTACTAGACAGCGCGGAAATCAAACCAATGGTCGTCCAGAACCGCTGTTTTGCCAATCGCGGGTGGGACCGCGACGTTCGAACGATCTGCCGGCAGCATGGAATCATGTATCAGGGGTTCTCATTGTTAACTGCGAATCCCTACGTGCTGCAGCATCCGCGAGTCGTATCTATAGCCAAACGGCTCGGCACCGGTACGCAGCAAGTCATCTTTCGTTTTGCGATTCAGGCGGGCATGGTTCCGCTTACCGGAACGACCAGCCTGGAACATATGAAGCAAGATCTGACAGTTTCAGATATAGAACTAACCGCCGAAGAGGTTAAACTGATCGAGTCCATCGAAGGGTAGACATGAGAGAAGCGACAGCTCACCTCAAAACCGGCGGTATATGGATCGTTTGTCTTGCCGCCGCAATCGCCAGCATCCAAGCGAGTACGCCAAGCCGCGATACGCATGGCGACGGACCACAAGCTGAGTTCCAGATGGCGCGGGTGAAATACAGGACCTTCGGCGGGGGCGGCTCGCATGGTTATTTCCAACCCTGGTGGGCCATCGATTATCCGCTGGCCGAAGAGCATTTCTTTGCTGCGTTACGGCGAACAACCAACATACAAATTGCCGATGAAGAACGGCACTTGGAATTGAGTGACGATCAGATCTTTGAATATCCCTTTTTATTCCTGCAGCAACCCGGGCAGGGCAATTGGCGCCCAACGCCGAACGAAGCCGCTCGCTTGAGAGAATATTGCCTGCGCGGCGGCTTCCTGTTGGTGGATGATCTGCATAGCGAGTGGGCCTGGACTATCTTTGATCGAGCTATCAAACAGGTCTTCCCGGACCGGCCGATCGTTGAAATTCCCGATGACGATCCGCTCATGCACGTATTTTTTGATCTCGACACCAGCATGGGGATCCCCGGCGACCGGCATTTGCGCATGAGTCGCAACGGTGAGATTTTTGCGCGGCTGGAAGGCCCGCCGCATTGGAGGGGAATTTACGACGATCACCGCCACCTGATGGTCGCCGTTAATTTCAATTCAGACATGGGTGATGGCTGGGAGCACGCCGACGACCCGTATTACCCCGTTCCATTCACGGCTCAGGCGTACAAATTCGGAATCAACTACATCATCTACGCGATGAGCCATTGATTGTCCTCTTCGCCATAGCGGCGGTCCATCGAAAACTGTGAACGAATTGTGAGTAATTTGCTTGAAGCTCTCGCGGCCGAATTGGAACGGCCGCGAGAATTGTCGCCTCGAGTCCTCAACTATATCGAAGGAAATTACTCCATTGAGCACGACGCCGTCGGCGCGTTCCTGACTGAAGAGCTGCCGAAGCTCGAAGACTACGAAATTGATCTTATCCTTTCGCCGGTCTTCACTCCGAAGCTGGCGGATCAGGCCGTATTC
>Ga0209470_1000705_pt1 | contig 26032 bp, 19 predicted proteins | sample GraSoiAngelo_125_FD_185882 | JGI IMG/M metagenome (GOLD analysis project Ga0209470, IMG submission 185882) | Grasslands soil microbial communities from the Angelo Coastal Reserve, California, USA - 14_0927_05_40cm (SPAdes) (version 2) | ecosystem: Environmental > Terrestrial > Soil > Grasslands ... | reverse complement strand
GTCGAGCTGGTCGTCGACGTCGTTGTCGTGGTGGAGGTGGTGGACGTCGTGGTCGCCAGCACGGTGGTCGACGTGGTCGAGGTCGACGAGGTGGTGGAGCTGGTTGTCGAGGTCGTTGTGGCGGACGTCGTGGAGGTGACCGACGTCGTGGTCGACGTCGTGGAGGTGGACGTCGTCGGCACGGTGGTCGACGTGGTCGGCACGGTCGAGCTGGTCGTCGAGGTCATCGACGTGCTCGTGGTGGTGGTCGTCCCCGGAGGTGCGAGCTCGACGCGTAGCACGGGAGGCGTCGCACTCTCGCGGGACGAGTACGTCACCTTGTTGCTGCTGTTGGTGGTGATTGCCAGGGCGTACAGGCCGGGGCCCGCCTGGAACGCCGGGGTCACGTCGACCGTGAAGTCGCGGCCGGCCACCACGCTGCCGAACCCGCGCATCGCGCGGGCGAACTCGGGGAGCCAGGGCGAGGTGTCGCGCGTGTCCACCACCACGTCGCCGTTCGTGTCCACGTCGCTCCATTTGAGGCCCGGCCCGAGCGCGCTCGTGGCGTCCAGTCCGGTCCGGTCACCCTCGACCCAGCGCGAATCCGCGACGGGGTAGATGGCTCCGCCGTCGTCCGAGCCGTCGATGCAATGCAGCATCAACGTCGCGCGGGTGACGGGCGCCGGCACCGCCGAGAGGTCGAACTTCAGATAGATCAGGTCGGACAGCGCCGACGCGTCGAGGTGGGCGGCGGCGCCGTGATCCCACGTCGCCTGGGTTCCCGACTCGATGAAGGTGTCGGCCGCGGGGGGAAGGGTGAGGAAGTCCGCCGGGTCGCCGCACCGACAGCTCGACAGGCAGAGCCCCGGGCAGGCGGCGTCATCCGACCCGTCGCACGCCTCGGCCGGCGGATCGACGCGCCCGTCGCCGCACACCGGCGCGCAGGTGCAATCCGCGGCGCACGGGCCGGCGCAGGCCGCGCGGTCCGCCCCGTCGCACTGCTCGCCCGGCTGGTTGACGAGCCCATCCCCGCACCGCGGCGGAAGCGGCACGCCGCCCTTCATGAGCATCACCTCGTCCCCGATCGTCCCGTCCGTGCGGATCATCTGCGCGAGGAGGCTGCCATCGTTCACCGCCAGGCGCGTGAAGTGGTGGACCGATTCCGAGTGAGCCGTGAAGCTGCTCGACCCGACCCGGTACAGTGCCTGCCCGCCCCCGCCGGTCGTGATGTAGGTCGTGCCCTGGCCCGCCGAGACCACCTGGTTGCCGCGCAGGGGCTTCGTGCGCTCGTAGTTGTGCTCGTGCCCCATGAGCACGAGGTCGACGCCGTGCGCGTCGAAGAGCGGCACGAGGTTGGCCCGGATGGTGAGGTTGCTGCCGTGTACCCCTCCACTCGAGTAGATCGTGTGGTGGAAAGCAACGAGCTTCCAGGTGGCGGTGCTGGCCGCGAGATCATGGTCGAGGAAGGTGTACTGCGCGCTGCCGGGTCTCGTGCTGGCGTTGCTGTCGAGCACCACCACGTGCGCGTTCCCGTCGTCGAACGAGTAGTAGTCCTCGCTGCCGGCCGGATTGTTGGCCGGGGTATGGAAGACGTCGCGCCAGGGCGCGCCGCCCGCGGTCTCGACGTCGTGATTCCCGAGGCAGGGCCAGAGCACGAGCCGGCGGATGAGATCCCGGTAGGGCGCGAAGAAGGAGGGGTCGAAGTCCTGTGGCGCGCCGGTGTCGTAGACCATGTCGCCGGTGTGGAGGATGAAGTCGGCCGGCGTCTTGAGCATCGTGTCGCGCACGGCCAGCTGATCCGAGCAGTCGCACCCGGAGTCGCCGATGACCAGGAAGCTGAAGGGCCGGTTCGCGTCGTCGGTCCGGAACACCGCCTCGAGAGCGAGCGGGACGCCGTCGGCAAGGGGCGCGTAGGCATAGGCTGCGCCCGGCGTCAGGCCGTCGACGGCGATGGCGCAGACCGTCCCGGTCCCGCCCGCGCGCACGGTCGGCATCCCGTCGAGCGGGCGTATCGCAAGTGCGCAGGCGGCCGCCGCCTCCGTGTTCCAGACGACCGTGACCGACTGCCGTGTCAGCAGCTGCAGGTAGGGGCCTCGGGTCAGGGTCGCCGCCGTCGCCGTGGAAGGCGCGAGCCGCAAGAGGGCGAGGCCTATCAGACCTGCGGTGGTTTGCTGCGGCGGTCGCAGCGGCGGACTCCTCAGGCATTGCCCGAGCAACAGACATGCCACGTGCTGGACCGTGGCGACTCGATCCACCCCCGCGACACCTTGCGGGATCGGGCAGGATTGCCGTGCTATCCGATCTTTCACATTGACATTGCATTCCGCCCCGACATATCGAAGATCGCTCCACTCATGGCTCGCACGCAGCCCGCCTGGGCCGCCAGCCTGTCTTTCCTCTTTCTGGTCCCGCGTGGGTCGGCGGCGGCCACCGTGGAGATCAATCTCCTCTACGTCCACGGCGTGAAGAGCTGCCAGAACGAGCGGCAGAACGCGCAGAGCTCGTTCACGGACCTCGAGCAGGCGGTGAACGCCGACCTTCCGGGTCGCATCGCGAGCTACCAGGCGGCCCATCCGGGGACCACCGTGGTGACCCACAGCGCCCGCGCGAACCTCTACACGGCGACGCCGTCCGGCCATCACCCCTCGGACTCGCCCGACCCGATCAACATGGACGACTGGGAGGTCGGCGACCCGGGGTGCACCACCTCCCAGCAGGGCGACCCGTGCACCACGGCGTACGAGTGGCGCTACCGCCTCGCCCGCGAGATCAACCGCCTCTACCCGGCCCCCGCGTCGAACATCGTCCTGATCGGCCACAGCAGCGGGGCGCGGGTGGCGTTGGAGGTCGCCGCCAACGCGGGCCCGGGCGGCGTCGGGAGCACGGACTGGGGCGTACAGAATCGCATCGCGGGCGTGGTCACCATCCAGGGCATGGTCGACGCGCTCGGCAGCAGCAAGTACAACGTCGTCGGCTTCACGAGCTTCGAGACCGCCTGCAAGGACGGCGACGCGATCGCCGGCTTCGGCTCCTCCTGCGCGCCGGGCAACGGCTGGTGCGAGTACGCGGGTCGGGTGGATGGGTTCGGGGCCGGCGACTGGGTGGCGAAGAACAAGCGCGCGCTGATGCTGACGTCATGGGCGAGCTGCTCGCCGGCGGCCTGGACGGGATGGAGCGACGGGTCGCTTCCGTATGACGCGCAGGGGAGCCCATGGTCGGTCGGGCTCGACATGACGCCGGCGCCGGGCCAGACCTACCGGCCCTCGCACGGGCAGAAGTACGGCTCCTTCTGCCACAGCGCGATCGACCACTCGAGCGACGCGAACCACGCCGCGGCGCTCGCCGCCGCGAAGACCCGCATCCTCGACTGGCTGTTCACGGCGGCGCCGCGGGTCGCGGCCACCGGGTCCAACTCGACGTCGTCGCCGGTGGCGTACAATCACTTCAGCAGCACCTTCACGATGGGGAGTACCTGTCCCTCGGGAGAGGTGGACGACACCGTCACGCAGGGGACCAAGGGCCCCGGCATCGACGTCGTGGGCGTGTGCAAGCACCCCGGCTTCTTCGACGGCGACGACCATGCGATCGCCCTCGCCGAGTTCACCGTGACCAACGGGACGACGTGCAACGGGACCTACAAGTGGAAGCAGGCGCACGACTCCAACAACAGCCACGACGCCACGTTCTGGTGGAAGACGCGCTCGGAACGCTCGGGCGGCCCCGCCCTCGTCGGAACGCTCACGACCCTTCCGACCACCACCACGACGAGCACGACCACAACGACCACCACCAGCACCACGTCCACGACGACGACCACCACCACGTCCACGACCACGACCGCGCCGCCGACCTCGACCACGACCACCACCACGGCACCCCCGACGACCACCACGCTCCCCCCCACGACCACCACCACCACCACCACCACGACCGAGCCCTCGACCACGACGACCGCGCCGCCGACCACGACCACCGAGCCCCCGACCACCACGACGGAGCCCCCGACCACGACCGTGACCAGCACCACGACGTCGACCACCACCAGCACCACGAGCACGTCGACCTCGACGACCGCGCCCGTCTCGACGACCACGACGACCACGCTCCCGCCGACCACCACGAGCAGCACGATCTCGACGACCACCACCACCATCCCGCCCTGCCCCGACGCGGACGGCGACGGGGTCTGTGACGCGGCCGACAACTGCCCCGCCGACCCGAACCCGGATCAAGCCGACGCGGACGGCGACGGCAGCGGCGACGCGTGCGACCCCTGCACCGGGGGCGCCGCGGTCGCGAAGCCGAAGCTCACGATCGCGGGGCTCTCCACGCCACCGGGCGACGACCGCCTGAAGCTGCGCGGCGAGATGACGCTGCCGTTCCCGTTCTCGCCGGCACTCGACCCGGCGACGAGCGGCGTCCGCATCCTGATCACCGACGCCAGCGCGGCGACGGTCCTCGACGCCGTGATTCCCGGCGGGGCCTACGACTACGCGACGCAGACCGGCTGGAAATCGAACGCCTCCGGTACGCGATGGAGCTACCGGAACGGTCTCGGAGGCATCGGGGGGATCGTCAAGGCGTCGTTCAAGACCAGCTCGACGCCGGGGCTCGTGCAGTTCAACGCCACGGGGCGAAACGGCGGCTATGCGGTGACGCCGGCCGGGGTCCCGGTGCGCGTGACCCTGGCCTTCGATTCCGCCGCGGGCCAGTGCGGCGAGGCCCCGTTCGCCGGCCCGCCGCCGTCGCCGAGCTGCGCCCTCGGCGCCAGCGCGCTCACCTGCAGGTAGGCGTGAACGCCACCGTCGCGCTCACCGGCGCGACCGGCTTTCTCGGCCGCTACATCGTGCGCGCGCTCGCGGCGCGCGGGGCGCGCGTCGTGGGCGTCGTGCGGAACCCGGACAAGGTCCCGGCGCTCGTCGCCGAGGGCGTCGAGCTCAGGCGCGCCGACCTGGCCGAACCGGACCTGCTCGCGCGCGGCTTTGCCGGGGCGGACGCCGTGGTGTCGAACGCCGCCTTGCTGCCCGTCCGCAACTGGCGGCGAGCCGATCACCTGCGGACCAACGTCCGGGGCACCGAGAACCTGCTCGCGGCCGCGGTGGCGGCCGGCGTCCGTCGCATCGTGCACGTCTCATCCGTGTCGGCCTACGCGGGGCGGGCGCCGATTCCGGTGAGCGAGGATCATCCGCTCCTCGGCGAAGACGCCGGCCGGCTCACGCCCGCCTACGGTCTTTCGAAGGCGCTCGCCGAGCGGCGCGCCTGGCAGCTCGCGCGCGAGCATCGCCTCGCGCTCACGACGCTGCGTCCCTGCCTGATCTACGGCGCCTTCGACACCAACTTCATGCCGATCTTCGTCGCCCTGGCGAAGCTGCCGATCGCCGTGATGCCGGCGTGCACCTGGCTGCCGATGGTCTACGCGGGCGACGTCGCGGAGGCGGTGGCGCTGGCGCTCGAGAAGCCGGCGGCGATCGGACGCGCCTACAACGTCGCGGGCGAAGACATGACCGTCTGGCGGTTCTTCCGCGCCTGGCGCGAGGCCGGCGGCCGCTCGGCACGGCTCGCGCTGCCGGTCCCCTTCCCGTATCGACGGGCCTACGACACGACGCGCGTCCGCGCGGAGCTCGGCTGGCGGAGCCGGCCCGTCGACGAGGCGCTGCGCGAGACGCTCGCGCTCGAGCCCCGCCCGTGGCGGCGCTGACGCGGGTCAGCGTGGCTGCGGACCGGCTGCCACGCCACGCAGCTCGGTCGACGAGATGTCGCGGCGGAACCGGGCCTCGGGGATCTGCTCGAAGAGATGGGCGACGGGCCCGGGCACCGCGAGGTCGGCGAGCGTGACGAAGCGGCCGCCCGGGTCGGCCCGCCCGGCGACGAGGAAGCGACCGCCGAGGCGCCCGATCTCGTCGAGTGCGGCCACCATGCTCGCGGCACTGCCGCCGTAGTACCGGGGGTCGAGAATGCGCGCGGCCGTGTCCACGCCGACGACGAAGGCCGCGCCGGGGAGGACGCGGGCCTTCTCGCGAAACGTCGGCGCGCGGGTGAGCTCCACGGTGCCTCGCCAGCTGAACTGCTCGAGCCGGCGCCGGACCTCGACGGCCGCCAGCACGGGCTTGTCCGCGTTCACGACCGACAGCTCGAAGGTCACCCGCGCGGCCAGGATCTCGCTCGCCACGCGGGCCAGCTCGAGGTGCCCTGCGTGGAGGGGGTTGAACGAGCCGGCCAGCACGCCACGGGGGACGGGGGCGTTCGTCGCGAGCTGCCCGTCGGGAAGCATCGTCAGACGCTCGAGGGCGCCGGCGAGCAGCCGGGCGACGAGGTCGTCGGAGGGCACCGAGGAGGCGACGGTGAGCCTGTCGTCGGGTCCGAGGAGGGAATCGACGCCGGGCGTGTCGATGCCGCAGGCCCTCGCCAGCGTGAGAAGCGTCGCGCGCGCCACCAGGTCCTCCTCGGCCGCCCGGTCGCGCGCGCCCCGGTCGAGCACGATCGACACGATGTCGACACGACCGCCGTCGGTCACGGCGATGTGGCAGCGGTGGTCGCCGTGCTTCGGGCGGTCGGTGACCAGGCTCGCGGTGACCCCGACGCCGACGAGCAGGGCGCCCGGGCCTGAACGGCGCGCCCCACGCGCGAGCGCCCGGCGCGCCATGGCGACGGCCGTCGCCGCGCTGCACGCCTGCTCGGGCTCGTGGCCGAGGAAGTCGACGAGGGCGTCCGGGCTGTACGGCACGATGGCCTCGACGAGGGTGCGCGAGCCACCCGGCACGCGGAGCAGCGCCGCGATCGCGCCGCTGCCGCCTCCGGTGATTGCCAGGACCACGCGCCGGCCGGAAGCGTGGACCCGCTCGACGATGGCGTTCAGCGGCTCCATGTCGATCGTCCAGTATAGATCATGCGCCGCGAGTGCCGACGAAGGCATGGAAGCTCTCGCCGGGTATCAGGCTCCTCGCTTCGATCGCCTCGAACCCGGCCTCTCCGAGCTGCCCGATCAGCTCGGCCCGCCGCGGGAGGCGGCCGCAGCCCTCGGTCATCGACGCCCAGAGATCGAGGATGTCGACGCCGACGCCCTTTCCCTGGCAGAGGGTCGTCAGCAGCAGTCGGCCGCCGGGCCCGAGGAAAGCGCGCACGTGACGCAGGACCCTCATCCGGTCCTCGACCGGGAAGTAGTAGATGTTGTTGTGCAGCGTCGCGAGGTCGAAGGCGGCCTCGGCGGCGCGCGCCATGACGTCGCCCGCCTCGATCGCGACGCGCCGCGCGAGGCCCCAGGCGGAGACGTTCTCGGCCGCCAGGGCGGCCACCTCGGGCTGGAGCTCCAGCCCGAGGGCCGTCAGCTCGGGGTTACGCCCTGCGGCGTGGCGGATGTAGACCGCAGACCCGCAGCCGATCTCGAGGAGTCGAACCGGGCCCGCGCGCGGCACGACGTCTTCGATCACCTCGCACACGAACGGCTCGACGAGGCGCGAAGAGCGGGCCACGAGCCGGCCGTCCTGATCCCCGAGCATGAAGCGGCGCCCCGCGCGCAGGCGCGCCGGCGATTCGAGGATCCAGACGCTGTGCAGCCTCGCCGTCTCTTCGACGAGCGCGGCGGCCGCGTCGTGGCGCGGGTCGGCGAGCTTCCTCGCGAGCGCCCCGCGCAGCCCGTAGCCGCTCGGCCCGGCGCGGAGCTCGCCGAGCCCGACGCCGACCCGGAGCCAGGCCTCCAGCCCGTCGCGCATCGAGGGATCGGCGAGGAGCCCGTCGGCGAGGCGATCGAGCGGGACGGGGCCCTTGGCGAGCCGTGCGAAGAGCCCGCTCGACGTGCCGGCGGCGAGGAAGACGAGGCGATGATGGCGTCGCATTGCGCCCGTCGCCGAGAGCAGCAGCCCAAGCTCGCCGCTGCGGAGGAGGGAGAGGACGGTGCGGAGCTTCATCGGGCCCGCGATCCTAGCAGAAGGCCGGCGCCGTGACCGGCCCCGCGCCCTGGCGGCCGACGGCGCAGCAACTCGCCGACGCCCACGGCACGACGGTCCCCGACGTCGTCCGGTCGCGGTTGAAGGTGCTCTTCTGCGGCATCAACCCGGGCCTCTACTCGGGCGCCGTCGGCCATCACTTCGCTCGTCCGGGCAACCGGTTCTGGAAGGCGCTCCACCGCGCGGGCTTCACGCGCCGGCAGCTCTCGCCGTTCGAGGAACGCGAGCTGCTGCGGTCCGGGCTCGGCATCACCAATCTGGTGTCGCGGGCGACGGCGGGAGCGGCCGAGCTGTCGGAGCGAGAGCTCAGGACCGGCGCGCGACGCGTACGGCGCATGGTCCGCCGCTTCCGTCCCGAGGTGGTGGCGTTCCTCGGCGTGGGTGCCTTCCGTGCCGCGTTCGGGCGGCCGCGCGCGACGGTCGGGCCGCAGCCGGAGAAGATCTGCGGCGCCCGGGTCTGGGTCCTCCCGAACCCGAGCGGCCTCAACGCGCACTACCAGCTCCGGGCGCTGGCCGCCGAGTTCGGAAGGCTCAAGCGCGCGGTATTGTCTCGCCGCTGACCGGCGAGGGGATTCTCGTCAAGCGTCCACGGTAGCGATCCCCGTGCGTGCGCAGCAGCGGCGGCCGCCCCTGCCGGAACCCGATCTCCCAGGTGAGGTCGTGGGGCGCGACGCCCGCCACGCGGATGCGGAAGCGGTGAATGCCCCGGCGGCGCGCGTCTGCGATGCGGGATTGCGCGGCCTCACGGCGCAACCAAAGTGGTGCCGGGGCTGACCGAGCGGCTTTTGGGGGCATTTACCCTCGCTAACAAGAGCCTCGGCACCGTCTCGATGGATATTCAGCTTCCACCGACGCGCTTACCGCAGCCCTCGGCCCCAGCGCACCGCCGTTCTGGTGCGACGCTACGGGGCCGCATAGGGCGCGGGAGGGGCAAGACTACCCGCGCCGTCAGGAGTGAGGTAGAGCGTGGGCCGTGATCAGGCTCTACCACGCTCCCGCGACCCGATCGCTGCGCATCCTCTGGCTCCTCGAGGAGCTGGGTGTCCCCTACGAGGTCGCGCCCGTCGATTTCACCCCACCCACGCGGCCCTTCGCGCAGCGGACGCCCGTGGGCAAGGTCCCCGTGCTCGAGGACGGCGAGCTCACGATGTTCGAGTCGGGCGCGATCGTCGAGTACGTCCTCGAGCGCTACGGTCGAGGCCGCCTCGCGCCCCCGCCCGGCACGCTTGATCGGGGCGTGTTCCTTCAGTGGCTCCACTTCGCAGAGGCGACGGTGATGCCGCCCTTCGGCGACCTCGTGCGTCACATGGTCTTCCTGCCCGAGGCGGAGCGCATCTCCGCGATCCTTCCCGATGCGCGCATGCGGGCGGCGGCGGCGCTCGGCGTCGTCGAACGCGCCCTCGGGGGAAAGGACTATCTTTTGGGGGCCGAGTTCTCCGCGGCCGACATCATGATGGCGTACGGGCTCCTCTCGGCGCGGTCGTTCGGTGTGCTGACCGACGAGTACCCGAACCTGAAGCGCTACCTGGCGCGGCTCGAGTCGCGGCCGGCGTTCCAGAGGGCGGCGCAGATCTGAGCTACTGGCCCGCACCCGATGCTCGATCCCAGCCGCGGCGCCGCCAGCGCGTGTCCACCCGCCACAGGCCTTCCCGCTCCGCCACCTGCCGGGCACCGAGGCGCTCGCTCGCGTCCGGACGGCGACAGAGCTCTGGATACTTGTCGCCGTCGACAGCGCCCGCGGGGTGGTACTGGTCCATCACGTCGACGTAGGTGTCGGCCGACACCTCGGTGGCGCGGAAGATCTCCCGGGCGTCGTCGAGCGCACCGGGCATCACGAGGTGCCGCACGAGGAGCCCGCGGACGGCGAGCCCGTCCCGGTCGAACCGGAGCGGGCCCACCTGGCGGTGCATCTCGCGGATCACCCGCCGGGCGACGTCCGGGTAGTCCTCCGCCTTGAGGTAGCGCCTGGCCCGCGCGCCGTCCCAGTACTTGAAGTCGGGCATGTAGACGTCGACGACCCCGTCGAGCAGCTCGAGGCTGCGCAGCGAGTCGTAGGCGCTGGTGTTGTAGACGAGCGGCAGGGTGAGGCCCGCGTCGGCGGCGAGGAGGAGCGCCTCGAGGAGCTGGGGAACGACGTGCTCCGGGGTCACGAAGTTGATGTTGTGGCAGCCCCGTGACTGGAGCTCGAGCATCGACTCCGCCAGCTCCTCGGGACGCATCTCCCGGCCCTTACCCACCTGGCTCAGCTCCCAGTTCTGGCAGAACACGCAGCGCAGGTTGCAGAACCCGCGCCGCCCTCGCTTGCGCCTGGCTCGTGTGGCGCGGGCGCGCCGCGCCGACGTTCGCGCTGGGCGTTCGAGTGGAAATTTCTCCGCCGGTGGGCTACCCGGGGCGATATGCCACCGCCCTTCATCTTCACCATGCGGAACGTGCGCAAGATCACCGCCCAGGGGAAGGAGATCCTGAAGGGCATCTCGCTCGCCTTCTACCGCGGGGCGAAGATCGGCGTGATCGGCCCGAACGGGGCGGGCAAGAGCACGCTGCTGCGCATCATGGCGGGCGCCGAGCACGACTTCGCGGGCGACGCGGCGGCCGCCGAGGGCGCGACCATCGGTTACTTGCCGCAGGAGCCCGTGCTCGATCCGGCGAAGAACGTCCTCCAGCACGTCGAGGAGGCCGTCGGGCCGGCGCGCCATCTGCTCGCGCGCTTCGAGCAGGTGTCGATGCGCCTCGGCGAGGACATGCCGCCGGCGGAGATGGAGAAGCTCCTCGGCGAGCAGGCCCGCATCCAGGACGCCATCGACGCCGCGAACGCCTGGGAGCTCGACCGCACGCTCGAGGTCGCGATGGACGCGCTCCGCCTGCCGCCGGGCGACGCCGACGTGCGCACGCTCTCGGGCGGCGAGCGCCGGCGCGTCGCCCTGTGCCGCGTGCTCCTCCAGCAGCCCGATCTCCTCCTCCTCGACGAGCCCACCAACCATCTCGACGCCGAATCGGTCGCCTGGCTCGAGCGCCACCTCCAGGAGTATCCCGGCACGGTGGTGGCCATCACGCACGATCGCTACTTCCTCGACAACGTCGCCGGCTGGATCCTCGAGCTCGACCGCGGCTCCGGCATCCCGTGGGAGGGCAACTACTCCTCGTGGCTCGAGCAGAAAGAGCGGCGGCTCGCCCAGGAGGAGAAGGAGGCCTCGGCGCGCCGCCGCTCGCTCGCCCGCGAGCTCGAGTGGGTCCGCATGTCGCCGCGTGCGCGGCAGGCGAAGGGCAAGGCGCGGCTCGCGCACTACGAGGAGCTGCTCGCCGAGGACCAGGCGGCCGAAACGCGGGGCGGGCCGGCACGCATGACGATCCCGCCCGGCCCGCGCCTCGGCGACCTCGTGATCGAGGCGCGCGGGCTCCGCAAGGGCTACGGCGACCGGCTGCTGATGGACGGCGTCGACTTCGACCTGCCGCGCGGCGGCATCGTCGGCGTGATCGGCCCGAACGGCGCCGGCAAGACGACGCTCTTCCGCATGATCGTCGGCCAGGAGAAGCCCGACGCCGGCACGCTCCGCCTCGGCGAGACGGTGGTCCTCTCCCACGTCGACCAGAGCCGCGAGACCCTCGACGGCGAGCGCACCGTGTGGGAGGAGCTGTCCGAGGGCGGCCGGCAGACGATCCTGGTCGGCAAACGGGAGATGAACTCGCGCGCCTACGCCGCGCTCTTCAACTTCACGGGCCCGGACCAGCAGAAGAAGGTGAAGGACCTCTCCGGCGGCGAGCGGAACCGCGTGCACCTCGCCAAGCTGCTGCGCAGCGGCGGCAACGTGCTCCTGCTCGACGAGCCGACCAACGACCTCGACGTCGACACGCTGCGCGCCGTGGAGGACGCGCTCGTCGACTTCGGCGGCTGCGCCGTGATCGTCAGCCACGACCGCTGGTTCCTCGACCGCATCGCCACCCACATCCTCGCCTTCGAGGGCGAGAGCCGCGCGGTCTGGTTCGAGGGCAACTACCAGGACTACGAGGCCGACCGGCGCCGGCGGCTCGGCGCGGAGGCCGAGCGCCCGCACCGGATCAAGTACCGGAAGCTCGTGGCCTGAGTCAGCCCTTCCAGAAGAACCCTCGACTCCGACGGTCGCGCCGAAAATCCTCGAGGCGGTCGAAGTCGAGCTCGTGGACCGCGAACGGTGAGGCGCCGAGCGGCCGGAACAGCTCGTCCGGTTCGGTGGTGGTCGGGTCTGCGAAGCCCGCCACACCGGCGGCGGCAAGGGCCGGCAGCTTGGACTCGTGCGCCCAGTCGCTGATGCCGACGTACACGCCGTATTCGTAGGCGCGGGAGACGGCGAGGTGACGCCAGAGCGCGCGGGAGTACGCGGGCGTCGGCTTGCGCGTGACCGACAGCGCCGGGACGAGCAGCAGGTCGGGCAGTGCGCTGGCGCCGAGGATCACGTCGGCGAACCAGAAGTCGGCGCACACGAGCACGAGGATGCGCCGCCCCGCGATCGTGAACTCACCGATCGACCGCCCCGGACGCACGCTCTCGCGTTCGCCGGAATAGGGCCGCACCTTCTCGTAGCGCCCGACGACGCCGCCGTCCGGCGCGCAGGCGACGCCGGCGTTGAACACCCCGTCGGCGCGCGCCTGATGATGCGAGCCGCCGACGACGTGGCAGCCGAGGGCGCGCGCGAGGTCGCCGACCGCGCGCTCGTAGGCCTCGGCGCCGCCGCGGGGCACGACGTGCTCAGGGAGCAGCAGCACGTCGTCCGGCGCCACGACGGTCGTCGAGGAGCCGACCAGGCGGCGGACGGTCTCGAGGTTGTCGGCGTCGGGTGCGGCGCGGAGCCTCGGCTGGACGAGGAGGAGCCTCATGCCCGGATGGCGCTCACGATCGCCGTAGATTACCTTTCCCCGCGCCTCGCGTTCCAGCGCACCCGCGCATGCCCGAGCTTCCCGACGTCGTCCTCTACATCGAGCACCTGACGGCCCGCGTCGTCGGCCAGCCGCTCGAACGGGTCCGGCTCGCCACGCCCTTCCTCGTCCGCTCCGTCGACCCACCGCTCGGCGAGGCCGAGGGCAGGCGCGTCGTCGGGCTCCGCCGGCTCGGCAAGCGGATCGTCTTCGAGCTCGAGGGCGAGCTCTTCCTCGTCTTCCACCTGATGATCGCCGGCCGCTTTCGGTGGCGCCCGCCGGGCGCGCGCGTCCCCGGCAAGGTCGGGCTCGCGGCCTTCGAATTCCCGTCGGGGACGCTGGTGCTGACCGAGGCGAGCTCGAAGAAGCGGGCCTCGCTGCACGTCGTCCGCGGGGCGGCAGCCCTCGCCGCGCACGACGCGGGCGGCCTCGAGGTGCTCGACGCCGACCTCTCCGCCTTCAGCGCCGCGCTCACGCGTGAGAGCCACACCCTCAAGCGCGCGCTCACCGACCCGCGGCTCCTGAGCGGCATCGGCAACGCCTACGCCGACGAGATCCTGCACCGCGCCCGGCTCTCGCCGGTGCGGCTGACGCGGCAGCTCGGCGCGGACGAGGTCGCCCGCCTCCACCGGGCGACGCGGGAGACGCTTCGCGAGTGGACCGACCGGCTGCGCCGCGAGGCCGGGGGGCGCTTTCCCGAGCACGTGACCGCCTTCCGCGACGGCATGGCGGTGCACGGCCGGTACCGGCAACCGTGTCCCGACTGCGGCGCGCCGGTGCAGCGCATCGTCTACGCCGAGAACGAGACCAACTACTGCGCGCGCTGCCAGACGGGCGGCGTGCTGCTCGCCGACCGGTCGCTGTCGCGGCTGCTGAAGAGCGACTGGCCCCGGAGCCTCGACGAGCTGGAAGAGGCTAGTCGCTCATCTATTCCTTCATCTGGTACGCGCCCTTGAGCGCGTACACGTGGTCGTGCCAGACCCGCTCGTAGCGCGCCTGGTCCACGACGGGCTTCCGGATCATCCGCAGGCAATGCTCCATCTGGGCTGCGGTGGTCGCCGGCTTGCCGTAGAGCTCGAGCGCGAAGTGGGAGACGTCGCGCACCAGGCAGTCGAAGATCTGATCCACCAGGCCGTCGTCGACGGCGTAGAGGCGCGCGTTCTCGAGCACGAGCTCCGCGTAGACGATGAGCACGAAGATCTCCCCGAGCGCCATCAGGAAATCGAGATCCCTGCGCTGCGCCTCGTCCGGCGTCGCCGCGGTCATGAGCTCGCGGAACGCGGCGATCTGTTCGACGAAGAGCGCGACGTTCGGCAGATCGTAGCCGGCGAAGACCGGGGCGTAGTCGTGGAAGATCCCCTCCTGCTTGACGAACTCGAGGAAGTCGGCGTACCAGACGCGGGCGTGGTCGTCGGCCTTGAGCCGGCGCTTGCCTTTCCGCTCGAAGAAGTCGATGGTCCGGAGCATCAGCTCCCGCGAGCGTTCGTCGCGATACGCGCGACGGTGCTGCTTGGGGTTGAGGAGCATCATTCGGACGCGGCCCGTGTAACACCGGCCGTGGGGACCGTCCAGAGCGTGCGGGGGGCGCTTTTTCTTGACACCGGAATGAAGCCGCCGCTACAGTCGCCCGACCGATGCGTTTGATGGATGTGACCGTCCCGCGCATAGAGCTCTGCGGCGTCGCCCTCGACGTCGTGACGGATCATCCCGCGCTCGCGCGGTACCTCGAGGGCCACTTCTCGAACCTCCAGCCCGCCGGCGCGGCAGCGGGCGATCCCGACGTCTCGGTCCGCGTCCGCTGGACCGAGGGCCCGCGAGACTCCGTCCGGCCCGAGACGGTCTTCCCCGGCTGGCAGGCCGACACGATGATCCACCGCGACGTGCACGTCGGGCCGAACCGTGTGATGTGGCTGCGGGTGGACGACGTCGCCTCGCTCGCCATCGCGAGCGAGCATGGCGGGCGGACGCGGCGGTTCGAGCTCTGCTTCCACTTCGGCCTCGGCAGCCGGGGCTGGCGCGAACGGCTGAAGCGCGCCGTCTACCGGCGGAAGCTGCCCGCGCTCCGGCGAAGCCGCCTGAGCACCCTCACGTACTACGCCGTCTACTACCCGGTGTGGTGGCAGCTCGAGTCGCGCGGCGCCGGCCACCCGCTGCATGCCGCGGGCGTCGCAATCGGCGGGCGAGCGCTCGTGCTCGCCGGGCTTCCCGGGGCGGGCAAGTCCACCCTCGCCACGTCGCTGCTCGCCGTGCCCGGGGCCGAGCTGCTCGCCGACAACGTCGTCCTGCACGACGGCCGCCAGATCTACGGCTGCTTCGAGCCGCTGCTCCTCGACGAGCAGGCCCGCGCCTGGCTCGGACAGCGGTCGGCGCTGCGCGCCCTCGGCCGGCGGCACGTGTTCGCGCGCGACGCCTACCACGCGCCGCACCGGACCGGTGGCCTCGCGCCCGGGGCGGTCGTCGTGCTCGCACGGGGGCGCGAGACGCGGCTCACTCCCATCGATGCCGAGACGTGCGCGCGCACCCTGCTCGCCATCAACGAGGTCGCGAAGGAGGTCCGCCGCTATCACGTGCTCGCCGCGATCCTCGGCATGGTCGAGCCGGAGGCGCAGGCCCAGGCGCACGAGCGCGCGGCGCGGCTCGAGCGGCTCCTCGCGGGTGTCCCGTGCTACGTGCTCGAGGCCCGAGAAGGGGCACCAGCGGAGGCGGTCGCCCTGCTGCGCGATCTCGTCACCCCCGCGCGGCAGGCGGCGAGGTGAGAGCGGACTAGCGCGGCCCGCTCGCGACGGGCTTCCCCCGGACGAGCGCCTTCGCCAGCAGCTGGTCGAGCGGCATTGCCCGCGCGGCTATCATCGGGAACGTCATGACGGCGGAGAAATCGGTGACCGTGGCCTCGCTTCCCAGGATGAGCGCCATTGTCGGGACGGGGTCCACGGCGGCGAGCCGCGCGACGATCGGACGGACGTCGCGCGACCCGAGCGCCAGATCGATCAGCGCGACGTCGGGCCGCACCATGGCGAGAAGATCGTCGACGTGATGGGCGTCCCACGCCATCGACACGGACAGCCCACGCCGCCCGAGCGCCTCGCGCAAGGCGACGAAGAAATCGACATCGGTGCCGACGATGAGCACCCGGGCGCCACGCCCGGCATGGGCGCCGAGCGCGCGCTGAATGGCTTCGGAGTCGAGCGGACGCCGGATCGCCTCGACAGGGCCGAGAGGCACCGCGTGGGCGGTCGCCGCGAGACATCCCCGGACGGGCGTCGTCCACCCGGCGGCGCGTAGCGCCGCGAGCGCCTCGAGCGCCCCGGGCGCGGCGAGGTTGGCGACGACGCACCCCGGCGCCAGCTCCTCGAGCCGGCGTGCGAGGTCGGCCGGAGAAACGACCGAGACGTCCTCGCCGCCGGGGCCAGCGGAGGGCCAGACTCCTTGGGTATCCACGACGGCCACGACGTGCTCTTGCGGTGGAATGATCGGGACCGGCGTCACTGGTGTGACGTCGGGCTTCGGTGTCTCCGCGACACCGTCGGGCCGTGGCACCTCCTCCGGTGGCGCCGGGGGTGGATCGTACTCGCGCTGCCGGCGGAGGTCGGCGAGCTCGCGCTCGAGGTCGGTGACGCGCCGGCTCGCCTCCCCCTCGCGGGACACTGCCGACTCGAGCCGCTCCGTCAGGTGCGCGAGGTCGGCCGCACGCTCCGCGGCGCGCGCCTCGAGCGCTGCCCGGAGGCGTGCCTCGTCCGCTCGTTCAGCCGCCGCGGCTTCCATGGCGGCGGCCAGCCGCGACCGTTCACGCTCGGTGGCAGCCAGCGACGCGATCAGGAGCTGCACCCGGTCGGCGTCGGCCGCGTCCGGGTCCGCGCGGGGCGGAGGCGGCGTGCTCGCTGGCCAGGACGTCTGTTCAGCCCCGCGACGTCTGGTCGCCTCGATCATCGTGACGAGCACGCCGAGCGGACGTTCGAGGGCGTGGATGTCGCGCTCGGCGAACGACCGCGGGGCAACGGCGACGAGGATCACGCTGGCGAGTGGATTGGGGCCGGCATAGAGCGGGATGCACACGACGGCGCGCATCCCGCCGGGCGCCTCGACCAGCGGCGGCACGTACCGGTTCTGCGCAGCGCTGTCGATCAGGTAGGCACGCCGGTTGAGGAGGCCGTGGAGAGGGATGTCCCATCCGGCCGCGACACCGCGGCGCACGCAGCGGAGCTGTCGGCATCCGTCGTCCGACAGCCCGACCTCGGCGGCGAGCCGCAGGAGCTCCTGGCGGGAGTCGAAGAAGCAGAGAGCGCCTGCCGCGGCGCCGCTCTCCGCGACGATCGCGCGCAGGGCCGGCTCGAGCACGTCCTCCGGCGCCGCATTCGCTGCGATCTCGCCCAGTCGCTGGGCAAGGCGTCCTCCATCGAGCGAGGCGTCGGGTTCCGCAGCCGATGATGCGGCGCCTGCCGTCGCCATCCACCGGTTCGTGCAACGCTCGTGCCCGCCGTGTCCCCGGACGGATGACCGCACCCCGGAGGCGAGGACGGCGAAAAACGAACGCTCGAGGATCTGCGCGTGGCGGCACCTGCGGCACGCCGGGAACACGCGCGCGACGTGCGGGACGCCCACGCGAATGTGCAGCGCCCGAAGCGTATGCGCCCGCGCCAGTCGCGGCTTGCCGTTGCCGCGCGGAGCTGTCATTTTTCCCCGCAGCGATCGGGAGGGGGGAGGACGTGTGAGGCGTCTCGCCGCGGTCGCCGCGACGACGTTCGGGCTCGTCCTGGGCGTGGCGGCCGCTCACGGCCAGAGGTCGGAGCCGGCGCTGGCGGTACGCAACGTCCGCGTCGACCCGATCGGCGGCGGCCGCCGGGTGACGATCACGCTCACTCGCGGACCCGAAGGAGTGCGCGGTTCGCGTCTCGAAAACCCGCTGCGCCTCGAGATCGACGTCGACGGGCCGCAGGCGGAAGCCGGGGGGGAGAAGCGCTTCCCCCTCGCGGACGAGGTCGTGTCCGGCGTTCGGGCGGCGCCCCGTGCCGGTGGGCTGTCGGTGGTCCTCGACCTGAAGCGCGACCCGGGGCCCTCCGACGTGCGCGCCGAGGGCGTGGAGGTGATCGCCGACCTGGGTGAAGCGTATGTGTCCCGGGCCAGTGTCGGGGTCGGCCTCCAGGGGAAGCGGTTGAAGATCACCGGGCGCTGGGTCGAGCAACGTCTCGAAGCGTCGCGCGTGGAGCACAAGCACTCGCGCAAGGATCCGAGGATCGGCCGCGTCGACGGTCCGATCGCGGCCGTCGGTCCCGAGCCCCGGACGTTCCTCGTCGGCCCGCTCGTCGTCGAGTGGACGGCGTCGACGCAGTTCGTCGGCCTCACCCCGGAGGCGCTGGTCCCGGGCGCTCCGGTCGAGGCGGCGGGCCGGCTCAGCGCGCCGGCACACCTGGTCGCCGGCACGATCGAGAAGGCCAAGCCGGGGCGGGGAGAGATCCTGGGCGCGGTGACCGCCGAGGAACGCCGCTCCGACGGCTCGATCGCGCTCACCATCCTCGGCGTGGAAGTGATCGTGCCGGCCGGTGTTCCGACCCGAGGATCGGACCTCGCCAAGCGGCTGGACGAGAAGCGTCCCGACAAGCAGGAGACGCTCTCGATCTTCGGCCGGCCGCTGACCATCGGCGGCGAGCTGCAGGTCCTGACCGAGTACCGGAGGAACTTCGACCTCGACGACGCCACCCGGAAAGACAAGGTCGAGCTGGACGATCACATCGAGCTCGAGGGGCTCTACTTCTTGACGCCCCGCCTGCTGCTCTTCGCGCAGGGGAGGTTCACCTACGCGCCCGCGATCAGGCTCGACACCGGGGCGCGGGACACCCCGGAGGCAAAGGAGGTCGAGCGGCGCGAGCACTGGCTCTTCGCGGGGGACGTCCTGCAGAATGTCCTCGGCCGGGGATACTCCCTCCAGATCGGCCGGCAGAAGTTCCAGGAGGTGCGCGAGTGGTGGTGGGACAGGGACCTGGACGCGCTCCGCGTCTACTACGACCGGCCGGAGATGCACAGCGAGCTGGGCGTCGGCCGGGAGCTGGCGCCCGACTCGACCCTGACCCGGTTCATCACGCCCGACGACGAGAACGTCTTCCGCCTGCTCGGCAACGCCGCGTGGGCCTGGAGCGAGAGACAACGGCTCGATTTATTCTCCCTCTACCACTCCGACCACTCCGGCCAGCGCTCGATCGGCCAGATCCTGCGGCAGGATCGAGAGGACCCGAGCGATGCCCGCCTGCTCTGGCTCGGGGCGCGGGCCTCCGGCGAGCTCGACGGGGGCGCGCTCGGGGATCTGTCCTACGGTCTCGATGGAGCATGGGTGGCTGGCGACGAGACGGTGTTCGGGTTCGACAGCTGTGCGGACTCGGACACCCCCTGTCCCGTGAACAAGCGCGACGAGACGCACGAGCGGCTCTCCTCGCGCCGGCACCATGACGTGGGCGGGTTTGCGATCGACGCCAGGACGACGCTGGAATCTCCGCTCCGATGGCGGCCCGCGTTCACGCTCGGCTACGCCTTCGGGTCGGGCGACTCCAACGCGAGACACGGGGAGGACACGGCCTTTCGCCAGACGGGACTCCACCGCAACAACGACCGCTTCCTCGGCGTCGATCGCTTCCATTACTACGGCGAGCTGGCGCGCCCGGAGCTCTCGAACCTCCACATCGTCACCGCCTCGGTCGGCTGGCGGATCCTCCACTCGAGCTCGCTCGAGCTCCTCTACCATTACTACCAGCAGGCGGTCCCGGCCCCGTTCCTGCGCGACACGAAGCTCAAGGCCGATCCGAACGGCAGGAGCGGCGCGATCGGGCACGAGTGGGACATGGCGCTCGGCCTGGAGGAGTGGGAGCACCTCGAGGTCGAGCTCATCGGTGCGCTGTTCCTTGCGGGGTCGGCCTTCGGACGAACCCGGGACCATCCAGACGACTTCTCGGGCAACCTCGCCCAGGGCGTATTCCTGAAGCTCAAGTGGAACTTCTGAGCTGATCGCCGCTCGATCGCCTCGCGCCGAGCGTGATTGACCAGCGAGGCTCCGGGCGATAGCCGTCATGGCGGCCGCGTCGGTCGGGGCACAACGCACGAGGCCCGCGGAAGCGGCCGCCGTCGGCCGCACCGACGAGGCGATCTCCTGTCATTTCCCGTCGATCCGGCGATACCCGCGCTGAAGGCCTTCGAGGCGCAGGGAGTCGTGAGCGTGCTGGCCGCCGCCGGCGTCTCCGAAGCGTCCGGTGTCGAGCTTCTCCAGCATCATCCGGGGCGACGCTGCGTCTTTGCCGTCTGGGCCAAGGGGCGGCGCGTCGTCGTCAAGGTCTTCTCGGCCTCCGAGGACGCGGGATTGCAGGCGAGGCTGTACGAGCTCCTGGAGGCTCGGGGGCTGGCGAGCGGCCGGCCCCCCACCGTCCCCGCCCCGGCCGGGTACGCGCCCGGGCACCTCCTGATCGCCAACGAGTGGCTTGTCGGACCCTCCGGGTCCGACCTGATCGATGCGGGGCGCGTGAACCTCGCGGCCCACCTCGCGGCGACGTGGCTGCGCGCCAGCGCGGGCATCCGGGCGGACTTCCTGCCGGTGTGCAATCTGGGCCGCCTCCTCACCCGCGCCGAGCGCCACCGCCGCGCCCTGGCCGGCGCAGATGCCGCCCTGGGGGCTGAGGCGCGGCGGTGCCTCGACGCCCTCCGTAGCCGGAGCCCGGGAGGGGGAGCGCCCACCCTCAGGCACGGCAGCTACTATGGCCGCCACGTCCTCGACGTCGGTGGAGGACCGGGTGTGCTCGACTGGGACGAAGCATGCCAGGGTCCCATCGAGCTCGACGCCGGGGACTGGCTGGCCTGGTTGGAACGCCACGCGGGTCGGACGCAGCCACCCGAGCGGGTGAAAGAGGCGGCGGCCATCTTCCGGCAGGGCATCGCAGACCTGGTCGAGGATGAAGCGCTGAGATGGTTTCAGGCCCAGTCACTGCTCAAGCAGGCTGAGTACTTCGTCCGCAAGATGCCGACCGGCTGGCGCGATCGGGCGGCGGCCCTGCTGGCCGGGGCCCAGAACCTCAACGCGCGAACGGCGGGTCGATTGGGCGCGTGAGGCTCGGACGAACGGATCGCGCCGAGCCCCGTTCCTGTGATGCAGGCCAATAGGGATCGTCCAGCTCGCGGATGACCCGATCGACGAAGGCGCGGTCGGCCGGGTCGAGGTAATCCACATAGCCACCGACCTTCCCCTTGCGCACCTTGAAGGATTCCTCATCGTGGGAGTCGCGCGGGCGGAGCTTCTTGCTCTGGAACTCGTAGGAGATGATGAAGACCCTGGCTTCGGGGGCGCCGGATTGGAGGTTCACGGGAGCCCTTCCGCGAGGACGTGCTCACAGGCCCGGAGCATCGCCTCGGCGTGCTCGTACCGGGCGGAGTCCTGGGGATGCCGGAGGCGCTGAAAGGCGTAGAGGAAGCAGCGCATCGCGGCGTAGGTGGGCACGCGCGCCGCCGTCTCGGCGTCGGTCCGGCCGAGATACGCCGCGAGGAATGCCTGTCGGCCGAGGTTCGGAATCGGCGTCCGCGTGCCCGCCTCGAGCGTATGCCACGTGAGCTGCGCCCAGTTCGACCCGACGTCGTCCGCCGGGTCGCCCATTGCACAATCTTCCAGATCCACCAGCCCGAGGCGGGCCCCGTCGATGAGGATGTTGTCACCCTGGAAGTCGCCATGGGTCAGCCGGAGTCGAGACGGCCGCATCGCGCCAAGGCGGGCACGGAGATCCCGGCGGAGCGCCGCGATTCGCTGCCGCTCGCCGGGAAAGAGGATGGCGAACTCCGCGGCGCGGTCGGTCACCTTCGCCACGTTCGCCGCCACCCCCCTTTCCCACCCGAGGGTGACGGGAACGGTGTGAAAATGAAGCAAGCTCGCCGCGGCCCGCTCGCAGAGCCGCGGGAATGCATCGGCCGCGACGAGCGTCGAGAGAGGAACCCCCGGCAGGTGGGAGAAGAACTCCATGCAGAGCTCGGGCAGCGTGCCGAGGGGCTCGGGCAACTCGAAGCCGAGGCCGTCGTCGGCGGCGCGGATGCGGCCGAGGATGTGCCGCGTGCGCTCGAACTTCGCCCGCCGCGCCACCTTCGCGTACACCACGGCCGGCCGGCTGGGCGCCGCCCCGCCCGCCCACGTGAGGTCGTAGCGCAACACACACTTCCGCTCGGGCTTGTAGCGCACGACGTGCACGGCGACATCCGCCACCCGCGCGTGCCCCGTGCGCGCTGCGAGCGCCGCCTCGAGCACCGGCGCCATCGCGCCGCCGTCCACCGCCCGGGCGAGCGCGGCGAGCCGGCGGTCGGCCGGGAAGACCTGGAAGAGGACGTGGAGCTCGGGGGCGTAGATCGCGGGCCGCACGAAGCCCGCGACCGCCGGCGCGCCGGGCCAGAGGTGGTTGAGCTCGGCCTCGAGGCGCCGGCCCTCCCCGGCCTCCATGCGTTGGGCGATCAGGCGCAGCATCTGCCCGCCCGGCCCCGGCCCCTCGTAGAGGGCGCGCCGCGGCCCGTCGGGGCCGACCGACAGGTGGCTCACCTCCAGGCGGTCGAGCGCGACCTCGGCGTCGCACCAGTGGCGCAGGAAGGCGCGCACGCGCGCGAGGTCGGGAATCGCGCCCGTCAAGGGCCCAGCCCTCCGCCAACCCGCTGCTCGTCGGCCGCCGCGCCGAGACGCGTCCCCCCGAGCATCTCGTCCAGGAGGGCGACCGTATGCGGCGCCCCGCCGAGGTCGAGCGCGAGCGGCGACGGCCGAAAGCCGAGCAACGCGCGCACCTCGGCGGCGAGCGTCGGCCCGTCGAGCCGTTCGGGTTCGAGCACGCGCACCGCTCCGAGCCGCTCGAGCCGTCGGGCCCGGACCCACTGCTCGTCCTTGCCCAGCTCGCTGCACGGCACGACCAGCGCGGGTACGCGCGCCCGCACGATGTCGAGCGCCGTGTTGTAGCCGCACTGGCTGACCGACGCCGCGGCGCCGCAGAGCTCCTGACCGAGGTCTGGGACCGACCGCCGCAGCTCGAGCCCCGCCACCTCGCGCGCCGCCCGCCGCAGCGTCCGCCAGTCGGTCTCGGGAAGGAACGGGCCGGCCACCACCGTCGTCCGCAGGCGCTCGCGCCGCCAGAGAAACCCGTAGGCCTCGACGGCGGCGTGGAAGAGCGGCCCGCCGGCCAGCCCGCCTCCCGCCGACACGATCAGGCGGCGCGTCCGGCACGGGCCCACGCGGCGGGCCGTGCCGGGGGGGACCACGAAGCCGGTGTAGAACACCGGAACTCGGAGATCCTGCTCGGGGTGAAAAGAGTCTTCCAGGCGGGCGAAGTGCGGGTCGGCGTGGACCAGGATCGCGTCCAGGTAGCGGTTCGCCAGCGTACAGGCGCGCTCGTCGTGACCCACCTGATCGCGGTGTCCGGTCGTCAGGATGTCGCGCAGGCTCGAGAGGAGGAGAGGGCGGTGCGCCCCGGCGGCGCGCGCCGCGTCGAACAGCGGCAGGAGCTCCGCGGCGAACTGCTTTCGCCCGAAGGGGAAGAGCTCGACGACGACGGCGCGCGGCTGCACGCGGTGAAAGGTACGGAGGATCGTCTCCCGCCGCTCGCGCTGCGCGTCCTCGAGCGGCCGGCGGGAGTCGCGGCTGACGAGCCGTTCCATGGCGTCGAAGCCGAGCGGCGGCAGGTCGACGAACTCGACCCCCGCCGGCCGCGGCAGCCCGCGGGGCACCCGCCCGCCGTTCAGGAAGACGACGCGGAATCGCGCGGCCAGCGCCCGGGCGAGCGCCATCGAGCGCACGAGGTGGCCCATCCCGAGGACGTGCTGGCAGTAGAAGAGGATCGCGTCACGCATCGCTGTGGCCTTCGAGGAAACGCCGGGCCTCGGCGAGCAGCAGGTCGAGCCGTGCGATGGCCTCCGGGTCGAGCCGCCGCAAGGCTTGCATCGCCGGCTCGGTCAGCAGCGCTGCGGCGGCATACCAGCGGAGTGCGTGCGAGCTCGGAAGCGGGCGACGCCCTGCATAGCCCGCGAGCAGGGACGCGACGCGGGCTCGCTCGTCGGCCGCCGTCAGCAGACCGCCCAGGCGCTTGTAGCGCAGCAGGCAGAGCAGCCTACCCAGGTCGATGGCGGCCGGACCGAGGGACACCTTGTCGAGGTCGATGAGCCCGACGCCGCTCCCCGCGAGGATGCCGTTCCCTGTGTGCATGTCCCCGTGCAGGCAGACCGGCCGATCGGGTGGCGGCTCGAAGCGCCGCACGAGCTCGCCGGCCAGCGCCTCGGCCTCCGCTCCCAGGCTCGGACGCGCCCGAGCCAGGACGCTTGCCGCCTCGGTGAGACACGCCGCGTCGCAGCGCGTGAAGCGCGGGGCCTCCACCGGCGGCTCGAGCGAGTGGAAGGTTGCGAGCGAAGCGCCGAGCCGTTCGAGGCCGACCTCCGCCTCCCGCCCCTGCAGCGCACCGATCCTGCGTCCCTCGATCGCCTCGAGCAGGAGCATCTGGCCTCCCGCGACGCACGCGAGCGGGGCGGGAAGCCGCAGGTGAGGATCGTCAGGCCGAAGCTGCCGCGCCAGCGATGCGTGGAGGCGCCCGGCGGTCTCGCCCCTGGCGGGTCTGTAGATCTTCGCGTACGAGAGGCACCGGCCAGAAGGCTCGACCAGCTGGAGGACCAGTGTGGTCTCGGGCTTGTAGCGCACGATGCGGACCTGCGAGCCCGGGCCGCCCATGCGCCGGGCGAGGGCGTGCGCTTCGCGCAGAAGCGCCGTGAGACGCACGAGCCTCGGGTCGTTGGGGAAGGTGCAGAAGACGGCCCCGAGATGCGTACCGCGCACGACGGCGCGGAGCCCGGCACGCCGCGCGGCCGCCTGCGTCGCGCCGCGGAAGCCTTCCTCCGCCCCGCCGTCCGGAAAGGCGGACGCCGAGACCCACCGCCACCGTCTGCCGATCCGTAGCCGGTAGAGGAGCCGCAGGTGTTTGCCGAACCGGTAGTTGGTCTGGACCACCTCGCATCGGGCGACGGGGACCGGCCTGCCCGCCCGCAGCTCGACCGCGAGGAAGCGCCCGACGGCTTCGGCGTCGAGCAGCGCGTCGCGCCCGGGCAGCGCAACGTCGGGTGCGAGTACGGTGTGTGGCAGCGGGCTCCGAGCCTTCCCCCCCGCTCGGTGCAGCGACGATTGGCGCGTTCGGCTGACGCGTCAATCCCAGCGCGCGTTCGCACCTGACACGTCGTGACCGACGCCTCCGCGCGAAGCTCAGGTGGAACTTCTGAGCTGATCCTCGGCGAGCGCGAGGATGTGCTCGAGCTCGGCCTCGAAGCCGGGCGCCAGGTGTCGCCGCTTGTGGAAATAGTATGCGTCGCTCAGCCCCTGAACGGCGGTGTGCCAGCGCAGGCGATCGGCGGGCATGTCCCACTCGGCGTGCGACCGGTAGGCATCGAGAAAGGTGGTCGTCATCGACGTCACCAAGCCTGCCGGGAAGCCCTGGTAGCGCAGGTCGACGATGAAGTTCGCGAGATCCCGGGCGGGGTCGCCGAGCGTGAAGTTGTCGAAGTCGAACACCCCGAGCCGGTCGGCGTGGACCACGAGCTGCTTCAAGAGGAAATCCCCGTGCACCAGCCCGTCACGGCCGGGCGACAGGCTTCGGGCTTCCTGCTCGAGCCGGACGGCCAGGGTCTCGAGCCGTGCTCGCAGGCGGGGGAACGCCTCCGCCAGCTCGGCCGCGGCAGCCAGGACGGGCGCGAGACGATCTTCCAGCGTGGTTCGGGACAATCCTCCGGGGTCGATCCCGTGCAGGCTCGCGAGCCCCCGCGCGGCGCGCTCGATGAAGTCCGCGCACTCGCCGCCCTGGACGACGTCGATCAGCGGGGTGCCCGAGAGGGCCGCCTGCCAGACCGTCCGCACCGCGTCGTCGTGTCCGAGCGGTTGCGGCACGATGAAGCCGTCGGGGTCGTCGGCCGACCGCCTCCAGATGCTCTCGATTCGGCGCGCGATCTCTCGGGCCCGCTCGTGCTTGAACGTCTTGCCGTAGAGCGTGAACGCCTGGCGCTCGGCGCCTGCGAGCCGGTAGCGCGTGATGCACCGCACCTCGGGCTTGTAGCGGACGACCTCCACGTCGACCTCGTGGATGTGCGCGGCCGCATCGAGTCCCGCCGGCAGGCGGTCGTAGGGCAGGTGCCGCTTCACGGCCCGGGGATCGATGACCTCCGGCAGGTGCGGCAGCTTGGGATCGTTTGGAAAGGCCCAG
>Ga0209470_1000700_pt1 | contig 26138 bp, 24 predicted proteins | sample GraSoiAngelo_125_FD_185882 | JGI IMG/M metagenome (GOLD analysis project Ga0209470, IMG submission 185882) | Grasslands soil microbial communities from the Angelo Coastal Reserve, California, USA - 14_0927_05_40cm (SPAdes) (version 2) | ecosystem: Environmental > Terrestrial > Soil > Grasslands ... | reverse complement strand
AGGAGTCCAACAGAACTTCGGAACCAGTTTCCTCGGCACAATGCTCACACCCGAAACCCGGCAAGGCCGGATCACGGGTTGTCCCGCCGGAAAAATCTCATGCTCCAGGGAAGAGGCTATTGTCACTCGAACTCTGCCGGTGAATCCGGACATGGTAGCGATCATGAATCTGTTGCCTTTACCCAACGGCGCGTATCGAAATGCGGGGGTCGCCGACATCAGCGGCGTTCCCCGCTCGCAGGCCGATGAGAATTACGGCATCGTCCGCATGGACCAACAACTGTCGGAAAAGGATAGCGTGTTCGGCCGCTTCACCAAAGACCAGAGCAGCCGTACCGATCAGTACCTTTTATTGACTCCAGAGACGTTTAAGGGTTTCCAAATCGGAGGCTACGTCCTGGCGACGGTTTCGGAAACACATGTTTTTAATCCTTCCATGCTGAATACCTTCCGGGTCGGCTTCAGCCGGCGCAACGATCACCTCTTTTATAACTACACGCAAGGTGGAGATCAGTTCCCGAATGCGCCCGGTCTGGACCCGCGCCTTTCGCCGGCCAGAGGCGTCCCCATGGGACTCTACTCCATCCCGGGCATCAACTTTTACGGTGGCAGCCAGAATGGCACCAGCATCGGTCCCAATCTCAGCGGACCGGCAGTCTTCGTAGACAACACGTTCGACTACGATGACTCGGTAATGATCAACAAAGGAAAACACTCGATCGCGATTGGCGGAAACTTCAAGCGGTATCAGATGAATCACCTCAACGAACCGTGGGTTTATGGTGGAACATTTACGTGGGACACGATCGATAACTTTCTAACTAACAATCCACGCAATACAACCCAGCTTCTCGGTTTTACGACCCCGGGCACGCAGAAAGCGGACGTGTACCGCGGCTGGAGGCAGAGCTATGGCGCCGTATACATCCAGGATGACTTCAAGGCCCGTTCGAATCTGACGCTCAACCTCGGTCTGCGCTGGGAAGGGATTCGGTCGCCAAGGGAAGTGAATGGAAAGTTGGCGGTGTTGAGGAACATCTACCGGGATAAAGACTTCGTCCTCCTGACGAACAAAGATCCATTCTTTGGAATTAGAGATGGCCTTAAAGACTTTTCTCCACGGGTGGGCTTCGCCTGGACTCCGCGTGCTGATCAAAAGACGGTCTTGCGCAGCGGTTTTGGAGTTTTCAAGGAAATGCCACTGGCTTACATCTGGCAATTGGCACTCGAGGCTCCTCCGTATTCGAAGCGATATACGGTGAATCGGCCCCAGTTGAAGTTCCCGTTTGCTTTCGCTGACCCCAACTTGGTCGGCTCTGCAGGAGAACCTTTGATGATGCCGTTAACGGCTAAAATTCCTTACACGCTGCAATGGACGCTGTCGCTGGAAAGGCAGATCGGACAAACCTTGGTGGTCAAAGCGAATTATGTAGGGACTCGAGGCGTCAACTTGTTTGCGATTTACAATCCCAACCAGAGACCAACCGTCATTCGAGACGGCCGTCAGTTCACACCGCCAGATGCGCAGGTACCGAATCCGAACTACACTTCGTATCGCTACGTCGCTCCCATCGCCGATCAGATTTACAACGCGCTCCAATTAGTTGTCGAGAGACGATCACGCGCTGGTCTGGCATTCAATGCCTCTTATACCTGGGCGCGCAACATCGATAACGGAGGAGGTGCCGGGATCAAAGGCGCGGAGCAAGTCCAGGGAGCAGCCAGCTTCGCCGTGTACAACGGATATGATCTCGCATCGGAAAGGGGGCTCTCTTCCCTCCATGTGAAGCACAACTTCATTCTTGGCTACAGCTACGAGTTGCCATTTGGTCCTGGGCGCCATTGGGGGAATGATTCGAGCGGACCGCTCAAGTACATATTCGGCGGTTGGTCGGTCAACGGAACCAACAACGTCCGCACCGGGCTGCCGGTCAATATCCAGATGACTCCGCGCCAATCCGGCTGTGTGGCGCAAAGCTGCAACGAGAGACCGGACCTTCGACCGGGCGGAAACAATAACCCGGTGCTTGCCCACTGGACTCCTGACCGCTATTTTGACCCCTCGAATTTTGCCGTTCAACCTCTCGGTTACTTTGGCACGGTGGGACGAAATACATTGATCCGGCCGGGACAACTGAGTCTGAATCTTTCTTTGATCAAGAACAACCGGGTTGGAGAAGGAAAGAATCTCGAGTTTCGGACAGAGTTTTTCAACTTTCCAAACCATCCGAATTTTGGAGCGCCAAGCAATATGGTGTTTGTGGACGCAACTGGAACCCTGGATCCTAACGTCGGAAGAATTACGACCACGTCCACAAAGATGCGGCAGATTCAGTTCGGGTTGAAGTTGGTTTTCTGATTTTAGGGCTTGGCCGTTCGCACGCTTTCGGGCACCGGTACCACCACATAGAGATTGCCGACATCGGTTTGGGTGATCGTCAGGTCGAGAACGGTCACGCCGTTCCGCTTTTCAACGATGTGGCCGGGGAAGTACCCGGAGACTTTGTCGTCGGGAGGATTGTAGTCGTCGTACTTTTCATAAATGAATTCAGTAACGACGTTGCCAAGCTTGGTTTGAACGTATTCGGCTTGATTCTCCGCGTTCAGAGTTGCTTTCGCGATCGTCCCCGGAACGCCGGGAATCGGGAAGGTGACTACCGGCTTGCCGTCTTCGATCGCGACTTTCGTATTCTCACCGCCGGCCGCAGCAGCCTTCGGTGCGCCTTGTGGACTGCTCCACAAGCGGATCAGCCGTTCGTTGAGGGCAGCGCGGTTAGGTGACGGCGTGCCCCGTCCCGGAACCAGTCCGGCGCCTACGATGTCCTCATCCCATGCGAACGCGCCGCTGACGACCTCAATCGCCCTGCGAGACTGGCCGTTCGGAAGAGCACACGTATACTGAACACGCATACCTGAAACCTGGTAGTTGATGCTCGCCCGGTAGCTCGCGAGCTTGCAAGGCTGCCCCTGTACCTGGATCATGCCCGTGGCCTGGAGTTCGAGCGTTGCGACGGCGTCCACCTCCTGAACGCCGCGGAGCATGCCCGTGTACCACATCCAATTAAATATGACCGATTTGCGATCCCCTGCTGCGGCCGCCTTCGAGGTTGCTGGGGGCGTGGTGCGTTGAGCAAAGACGAACTGAGTGCTCATTAATACGACACAGATCACAAGTGAAATTGCGCAGGGGGGTTGGCGCACTGCGTTTTCGCCGAACTGACCACCCCGGCGCTGCGCGCCACCCCTCCTCTGCGAGGAGGGGAATGCGTTCTGCTCAACCATAATTAATGCCGGATCTTGGAAACCATGTTGTTATAGTCGAGATCCCGGCACGGATCACTCTCGCGAATGAAGGCCTTGGGATTCGTGTTGAGCCTCAGCGTTCTCGGACTCATTACCCAAGGCTGGAGCAGCACATCGGGATCCTCTACCGTGACTTCATAGCGCAGAGTGTTTCCTTCCCTGCTCAATTTCTCGATGATGTGCATGTTGTCGGTATGAAAATATCCGCCTCTATCGAGCCACGTGAGATCGTTGAACCCGACGGAGTCGATGACCAGCGTATTGCCTTCCCAGCGGCCGACGGAATCTCCATAAAAGGTCACGTCCTGAGCTTTCACGGGATCGTGATCGCGCCCATCGGTCGGAATAATTCGAAAGTCATTGGGCTGCGTTCCAGCTCCAGCCGCAGCATAAAGGAAGATCACCTCGTTCCCTGTCTGCACGATCTTCGTCGGAGGACCCATGCGCGGCAAGCCGTAGGGCTGGCATTTGAAGATCGGATCCACGGTGTTGGTGTTTCGATCCAGATCCTGAACCTTATCCCAGAACTCGGGCTTATACAGCGGCCGGTTAGGATTCATTCGTCCTGTGAACTCGCCATCGACGGTTTGGTTTGTTTGATCGCCACACCCTCTCTGGTTGGGCGCACATCTGCGGGAGGCGACATTCGACGTGATATTGCCGGCATCCTCCGATGTGCGGTTGATCCCGACGGCAGCGCCGTTCCACATGCCGCTCAGGTCCGGATGGCCGTCGGGAGCGCGCGGCGTCGAAACCGCAGACGAAGACCCGGATTCGACCACCTGGGCCCACGATGGAAGCGCCAGGCAAAGCGCGATAGCGACAATTGTGCCGAAACCGAAGCGCAAGAATGGATGCGTCATGTTGTCACCTCCTAGTTGCCGTTCGGGTCGCCGAACCACATTGTGATCAGCCGGCCATCCGGCATCTTCAACGTCTTGATGAACCCCTGGGTTTTGCCGTTCTTCGCTGCAAAGCCTGAAATTGTGTAGGTCTCGCCCACGGTCAATCCGCCTTGCGATGCACGCGCCAGACCCTTCTGCCGCAGCGCCCCTGCGCCCGTTGTCTGGAAGATCCAAACCGCCTTGCTGCCATCCTGGTTCGTAACCTCGAGGTGCAGCATGGCGTGAGGATTGATCCATTCCATTTGTTTGAGGGTTCCCGTAAATTCGACGGGTTTGTCGAAGTCATATTCTGCTGCGACCGAGTGATGTGCAATCGCCGGTATCGCGGCCAACAGCAATCCGCAGAAAAGCGTCATTAGAGCCCAATGTTTGCTGCTCACCTCTTACCTCCTGGTGGAATTCGGGGACAGACTCCGAATTCTTGTACTTCAGAATTCGGAGTCTGTCCCCGAATTCCACCTAAGTCAACTGCAAAATCAGCGCGCGATGCTGTCCTGTAAAGGCTGTATGTAGCGGCCCAAAACGATGACAGCAAACCAGAGGACCAACGATGTGCCGGCGATCAACTTCGCGCGAAGCGGAGCATCCTTTCCGGCACCCAAAGTCTCGCAATCGCGGAAAGCGCCGCTGAGGTAAAACACCACCATGGCTGCCGCAGCGAGTAATATGGCGGCGATCTTGAGAACGAAGGCAATGTCGTGAGTGTAAAAGGTCGGCATTCCAATAAATGCCAAAAGGCCGGTTGTTACATTCAGGCCGAAGCCGGCTAGTCCCCAAGGCACGAGCTTGTTCAACGCGGCAATCGGCACCTGCTTGACAAAACCCAGCACACGAAGGTTTAGCATTCCGATGGTGCCAATCAACAGAACCAGGCCGAAAAAATGCATATCCATCATGAATGCCCACCACCATTTATTTATGATCATCAGTCGAGTGAATCTCGCAGGCGATGGTTCGAAATATGCCAGCGCGGCATCCGCAGCTGTGTTTTCCTCCCCGGAGCGGATCTCTGAATGACGGATCTCACCTCCCGTGTTGCCGGTTCTGGCCATGAGCGCTACAGTCAGGAGCGTAAAAACGAGGATGGCTAATGTAATCCACGGAGCCGGTGTTACTCTTCGAACGCATTGCCAAAGCGCAATGACCGCAACCGCTCCGGTGACTTCCATGAACCATATCGCCAGCTCGGCAGCTCCTTCGTGTCTTTGGATGCGATCGTTGGAGATGCTGGTATCGGCCACAATCTTTTCCTGAGCCCCGACGCCCGTTATAAACGCCGGGATCGCCAGCAAGGCCACGACAATCAAAATGATAAGGCTGCTCAGCCTGACATCTTCAGTCCTAACGAACAAGGAGGTCAGGAACAGCCCGGCTCCAACCATCGTGCCGATGATCGGAAAGTGATTCAACAAAAGGTGTAGATGAGGAAAATCCATCCTTAACAGGGAACCCCGTATACAAGATAGCTGCAGGTGTATGCCAACAAGCGGCCGGCTGTAATCACGCCCGCCCAAAGCAGAAGTGACCACACGGCCAGCATCCTGCCTTTGGCCAACATGGCCTCCTCATCCTGAGTTAAGCCGTCGAATACCTGCCGCTTCATCCGCTGCAGATTCCATATCGCAAATCCAATCAGCGTCAGCTTGAGATAAAAATCAGGATTTGTGAAGGCCTTCGAGGGGTACGCCAATACGAGAACTACGCCGGTGACAGCGTTGATCGCCAAACCCAGCCACATCAAGTTGAACCAACTCTTGAGCGGAGGAAGCGGAATTTCCGGCGCCAGGCCTAGAAGACGTAAATCGATGGCCGCGTTCGGACCGACTACCAAAGCCAGTCCGATAGTGTGCAAAACAAGGATGAAGTAAAATCCAAAAACGGACTCCGATTCCCGGAGCCAGGTACTGAACCCGGTCTGCTCGAGCGCATTCAAAAATAGGGGCACAGCCACACGCGCCTCCTCACCCTACAGCGTGGGGAAGGTTATACGCGTGTGCCGGGATTTACAAGACTGGTTTGTGCTGTATCAGTCCGCTATCATCTTTGGAAGTGCTTATCGATGTTGTTGCTGCCGTCATTCGACGAGATGGCAAAATTCTCATCACACAACGGCTCGATGATGTCCATTTGGCGCGGCTATGGGAATTTCCGGGCGGCAAAGTGGAGGCAGGAGAGTCCTTCGAAGTCGCGCTTCAGCGCGAAATCCTCGAAGAACTTGGGGTAGAAATTCGCATCCACGAGGAGTTCTTCACGACCGAGCACGATTACGTCACGAAATCGGTTCGACTCCACTTCTATGTTTGTACCCTCCTGAGAGGTGAACCTGCGCCTCTTGCTGTTGCAGATCTCCGGTGGATTCGGCCGAACGAGTTCTGCAATTTCGAGTTTCCGCCCGCCGATGCGGATCTCATCGCCCGTTTGGCCCGCGACGTGCGCTAACCTCCCGGCAGGACGCCAATTCATGACTGCGAGCGACGAGCCGATCATGCATTCGCACCAATGCAGTTGGTGTTCAAGCATCCTGTATGTGCCGGGACCGATGTTCTCGTGCAAGGCCTGTTCCGGGAATTCAGGTTTGGGACAAAATGCGGCCTGACCGTTGGCGCGTCAAGGTACCGTGACGGTGTCATCTTTGATGCGTTCATCGAGAGCGATCTTTCCATCACGAATGCTGATGATGCGATGGGCATACGCCGCAATTTCGCGTTCGTGTGTCACAAGGATGATCGTATTTCCTTCCGCGTACAGTTTGTCGAACAGTTTCATGATTTCCACGCCCGTTTGGGAATCGAGATTACCAGTTGGCTCGTCGGCAAGAATGATCGATGGGTGATTAACCAGTGCTCGCGCAATGGCCACACGCTGCCGCTGCCCGCCGGAAAGCTCATTCGGCTTATGATGCATGCGATCCGACAGTTCTACCATGGCCAGCGCCAACTTTGCGCGCTCGGAGCGTTCTTTGGAGCCGATACCGCTGTAAATCAACGGCAGCTCAACGTTGTGCAAGGCAGTAGCGCGCGCCAGCAGGTTGAAGGTCTGGAAGACAAATCCAATTTCTTTATTCCGGATACGAGCCAACTCGTCGTCATCCATTTCGCTGACGAGCTTGCCGTTCAACCAGTACCTGCCTTTGGTCGGTGTGTCCAGGCAGCCAATCAGATTCATCAGTGTCGATTTGCCCGATCCCGACGGGCCCATGATGGCGACGTATTCGTTGGACTGAATCGAGAAAGATATACCCTGTAATGCATGCACGTCGGTGCTGCCCATCTCGTAGGTCTTCCAGAGATCTTCGGTTTGGATTAATGCCTGATTGTGTTTCGTCACGGGCCCTTCTGTATCTTCACCCGCGCGTTGTCAGCCAATGTGCGAAGCACCTGATAAGGACCCGTCACGATCTGATCGTTCTCCGTCAAACCTTCGAGAATCTCAATATCCGTGGTTCCGGTGATGCCGGTCTTGACAGGCCGAAAGAAGGCAACACCGTTGTTTATGACGAATACACCTTCTTTCTCGACCTTTTTCTTATTGGCGCGCGCAGCTGGCGCCGTCAATGCAACTGCACCTGAAGGACCTGTGGATTGCGCGATCGGATCCGCAGGGTCGAGTTCTCGAATCGTGAGCGCTTGAATTGGCGCCGTCACGATCTGTTGACGAGTGGCGGTTTCAATAGTCGCGGTACAAGAAAGACCGGGCCGCAACTCGGGTGGGGGATCATCTAACGTGACGACGACTTTGAAATCCTTCGCTTCTTGTCCCGTTCCGCTTGTACCAATCGAGCTCGACATCGTTCGCGCCAGCGCACTGTTTCCAATTTCCGTAACGTGACCCAACAACATTCGATCACCCAGAGCATCCACTTTGATCCGCGCTTCCTGGCCGAGCCTGACGTTTATGATGTCGGTCTCATCGACTTTGACCTCGGCGGTAATGACGGACATATCTGCGATCGTCATCAAGGTGGTCCCCGGCTGATTCTGAATCCCGACAATCGCAATTTCACCTTCGTTAACAGGGAGGTTGGTGATGATTCCATCCAGTGTCGAACGGATCGTCGTTTTTGAAAATTGATCGCGCGCACGGGTAAGCGCAGCGCGTTGCTGCGCGATCCGGAGAGCCGCACTGTTGCGCTGTGTCAGTGCTTGTGCCTCTTGCGCTTCGGCTTGAGCCAGGCGTGCCTTCGCTGCGTTGAGCTGCGCCGAGCTGATGTCAAAGTCGGCCTTGGTCCGATCATACTGTTCTGTGGCGATCAAGCCTTCGCGCGCCATCTGCTCGGCCCTGCTGAAATTTTGATTGGCGCGAGCAAGATCGGCATCGGATCGGGTGATTTCCGCCTTCGCGGATGCGACGGTGGCCTCAGCGGAACGTATGGAGGCAGACATTCCCTCCACCTCTGTCTGCGCGGCATCGAAACTCGCTTCAGCCGATCGGACGTCGGCGTCACTCTGAATCGATTCGAGCTGAACAAGAAGACTGCCCTCGCGCACGCGGTCGCCTTCCTTCACCGGCAGGCGCACAATGCGTCCCATCATGTTCGAGCTGACGTTGACGTACTTCTTCGGCTTGATCTCGCCATTTGCCGAAACCGTCTGAGTCAGATCCTGGCGAATGGCCCGTCCCGTCTGGACTGTGACCACTCCGCGATTGCGCACGAACATGCCGTAGCCCACGGCGGACAAGCCCGCGACAACCATGAGAACAGCCGTCAGGAACTTTTTCTTTGTCGTCATTTCTCGTTATTACGGAGTAGAAGGCGGGTTTGTTTCACAAAAACATCCTGATAGTGTCGATCAAGCGACGAGAAAAAACGAAACGAAATGTGATTTTTGCTTTGAATTTTCACGTGACATGTCTTAAAAATATTTTAAACGAAGACAGCTTACCCGTAAGAAGGTGAGCAATAGTAGTAAAGAGAAGAAGAATCGGAGGTGATTTGATAATGAAAAAGGCTCCAGCAAAGAAGAAGGCGACGAAAAAGAAGAAGTAAGAGCCTACGCCTTGTGTGAAAGCCCCGCGAATCGCGGGGCTTTTTTATTTTAGTGAAAATCAGTGAATCGTCTCGACCTTCTTGCGAAGATAGTCCATCAGAATGTACTGGCCGAGATTGACGGTTGTTGTGAAGTACGCTTTCCCACGACAGATCTCAGTGACCTTCTTTACGAAATCCACCAGATAATAGTCGCTCGCCAGCATGAACGTGTTGATGAGGATACCCGCCTTCCGGCATGTTGCGACTTCCTTGAACGTCTCTTCCAAAATCATCGGATCGAGTCCGAAAGCATTTTTGTAAATGCGTCCATTCGGCAAGGTGATAGCGGAAGGCTTTCCGTCCGTGATCATGACGATTTGACGCATGTCTTTCTTGTCCGCCATCAACAGCCGCCGCGCCAGCCTCAGACCTTCACACGTATTGGTGTGATACGGGCCCACGACCACACGCGCCAATTCTTTCAGCGGAACTTCTTCGGCGGAATCGTGAAATAGGACAAGGCGCAGCGAATCGCCCGGATATTGGGTACGAATCAGATGGGCCAGCGCCAACGCGACACGTTTTGCCGGGGTGAACCGGTCTTCGCCGTAAAGAATCATGCTGTGGCTAGTATCCAGCAGCAATACCGTGGAACATGAGCTTTCATATTCTGCCTGGCGAACCATCAAATCCGGATACTCGAGATTGAGGGGAACACCCAAACCCTCGCGCGCGATGGCATGAAGAAGTGTTGAGCTGATATCCAGATTCAAGGTGTCACCGAACTCGTACTCCTTCGTCGCCTGATAGGCTTCCACACCAGTAGCGAAATGCGCGGTCTCGTGGCGGCCAAAGCTGCTTCGGCCGAGCGAGCCAAGCAGATGCCGCAACAACCGAAATCCCAAGAAGTCGATCGATTTGTCGGTAAGCTCGAATTTCGCGGAGCCGGATTGAACGTCTTCCATACCCTCAGAATTCTCATCGAATGCGGAGGGCGCCTCCTGATCTGTTCGCATCCAACCTTCCTCGATCATCCTTCGAATCAACTGATCGATGAGCTCATCGAGTTCTTTGGCGTCCCCTTCACTTCGGTCCTCGAGCCACTGATCGAGTAAACTCTGTGGAATGCGCCCCAGCTCGACAAGCTTCTCGACGATCGCCTGACGCAAGGCGTCCAGCGTGTGTGGATTGCTTACGTCGCGAAAGCTGTACTGGAAACCACTTTGAAGGAAGAACTCCGATAGTTCGTCCATCAGTTCCTCGAGGCTCAGGCCGTCGAGGGGAGAAGGGACCCGTTTTGTGTATCTGGTGATGGGCATAGTATTAATCAATACTCATCATTCAATTTTCAATTCTCATTTAGAGCCAGCCGGCACAGTTTAGTTCAGGGGTTTCTTGTATCGATTCCTCTCCATGGTGTAGTCGCGATATAGCTCTTGGCTTGCTTTTCGGTCGATAGCTGAGTAGCCGCGTTCCTCGGAGCGGCTGATCTTCTCGATCGAATATAAGCCTTCCAGGATCAGTTCACCCGCGGCCACGCGTATGGCTGGCGGCGTGCTAGGCCCCGCATCGAGGCCATCCAACTTCTCGAGCAAACCCTGGACCTTATCGAGGCGCGCGAGCACCGTAGAAGCGGAATCCACGTCGGAAAACTTCAGATGCCCACCCGTTTCAAACCATTCAACGACAGGTTTGAAATCCGCCGCCGGAAAATACTGGCGAAATACCATCTGCACCGCCTGGCGAATGAGATCACGTGCAATGGAATCGGCGCCCTTCAGCTCCCCTTCATACTCCAATTCGAGTTTTCCAGTGATCGCCGGAAGGGCGGCATAGATATCTGCAACGCGCGGGACGACCACGTCCTCACCCGTGATGAGCGAGCGGCGCTCCGCATTGCTGAGGACGTTTTCCAAACACGAAATCGGAAGTCGCTGGCTGACGCCCGATCGTTTGTCGATCCGCTGGTCGGCTCGTGCCTTGAAAGCAATCGCTTCGACAATCTGTTTAATGAACTGCGGCACGAGAATCTTCCGTTCCGAATTCCGGCGAATCCAGGCTTCCTGTTCGGTGATCGCAACGCCATGCTCGAGCGTCCCGGGATAATGCGTCTTGATTTCCGATCCGATCCGGTCCTTCAAAGGGGTGACGATCTTGCCGCGGGCCGTGTAGTCTTCCGGATTCGCGGAAAATACCAATAGGACGTCGAGCGGAAGCCGCACAGGGTATCCTTTAATCTGAACGTCGCCTTCCTGCATGATATTAAACAAACCCACCTGGATCTTGCCTGCAAGATCCGGCAGTTCGTTAATCGCGAAAATTCCACGATTGGCACGAGGAAGGAGCCCATAGTGCACGCTCAATTCGCTGCCGACGGCATGTCCTCCCTTTGCAGCTTTGATGGGATCGATATCGCCAATGATATCGGCGATGGTGACGTCGGGTGTGGCGAGCTTTTCGACATAGCGGTCCTGCTTCGTCCGGTAATCGACCGGCGTGCTGTCTCCCATTTCTACCATCAGATCCCGGCACCGCCGGCAGATCGGACAGAAAGGATTGTCGTTGATTTCACACCCTTCGATCACCGGTACAACATCGTCGAGGAATTCGATCAATCCGCGAAGAATGCGGCTTTTTGCCTGGCCACGCAGGCCCAGCAGGATCATGTTATGACGCGAGAGGATCGCGTTGACGACTTGAGGAACAACGGTCTCTTCATATCCGACAATGCCGGGAAATATCGAAGCCTTGGCTTCGAGCTTCCGGATAAGATTGATCCGCATCTCATCCTTGATCGTTCTCTTCCGATATGATTCCTGACCGAATGAACTGGACTGCAGTTCACGTAGAGTGCGAGGCAACATGGGCAAAAAAACTCCGTTCCGGGCGCCGGAATTAGAATAAATACGACGCGCTGAAAAAGAAAAAGTTCGCGCAGAAATGCGCGGCAATTGCGCTTTCGATCCCGCTCTGAATGTAGATCAGACCCAAAAGCATTCCTCCAAAGAATGCTGCCGTAAAACCGTAAACATTGTGCACCATGGCGAAGAGTAGTGACGACAGAACAATGGACATGGCCTTCGGCAAAATAGCAACAACTCCCGGCCACAATGGCGCTATTCGCGAATACAAGTGTCTAAAGGAAAAAAGAAAACAGGAGAGTATGAACAGCCGGTATACAATTTCCTCGGCCATTCCGCTGTCGAGCGAAATGATAAACGAATCGTAGATGCTTTTCATGCCACGAATTCGCGCAGCAACCAAAGGACTGTACCGGTATGTGAAAAAGAAAAAATAATTAATGAGACCCAGGACAAACCCCGGAAGCACACCATAATTGACGATATCTCGGACGGTGAGACTCCACTCCTCGACGTTGATGAATAAAGAGCCTTGCAACTGGCTCTCGCGCGCGACCGCCAATCCGAAGCTGCCAAAAACAAGAACCACAATGAAGCGTGATATCATGGTCCACGCCGGAGAGACCATAGAGTTCCGGGCATTCAAGACGGACAGGCCCGCGGTCACAGCGGTCAACACCGCCAAGACCACGGCAACGGCCATGATCTTTTCGAGTCGCATGCTCAATCATCATACACCATGCGTTATTTCATCCTCAGCGACATCCATTCCAATGTAGAAGCTCTTGAAGCCTGTATCCAACGTGCAAAAGAAGCCGGCTACGAGAGAGTGCTCTGTTGCGGAGATCTTGTCGGTTATGGCCCGAATCCGGTCGAAGCGATCGATATTATGCGCACTCTGAATGCTGTCACGATTCGCGGTAATCATGATCGTGTTGCAGCCGGTCTGGACGAAGCCGCGCAATTCAATTCGCACGCGCGGAGGGCCGTCTATTGGACCCGCGCCGTCTTGCCGGAACCTTATCGAGAGTATCTGGGAAGTCTTCCGGTAGGTCCGCTCGACATCGATGAAGACGCGCAACTCGTTCACGGAGCCATTACGGATGAAGACGACTACATTTTCACGGAAGCCGACGCCAACGAGAATCTTCCGCTCGCCAAAAAGCATCTTACCTTTTTCGGCCACAGCCATTTTCCCGTCGTGTTTTCCGCTGATGGTGCGGGCAATTCCATTCTGGCAACAAGCTACGAATTCGACGAGTTCGTCGCAGTGAAATGTGAAAGCGGCAAAAAATTATTCGTGAATCCGGGAAGTGTTGGACAACCGCGTGACGGCGATCCGCGCGCCAGTTTTGCGATTTGGGATCAGGATCGGGCCAGGATCGAGTTCTACCGAGTCGAATACGATGTAACGCGGACTCAACAAAAAATGCGCGAAGCCCAGTTACCCGCTTATCTCATCGAAAGGCTGGCCCACGGCCGGTGAAAAATTCTCTCTTGTAACACGTGCACCACTGCTTGGCGGGGACCTGCTGACCTCGCTTCACCGGCGAAACGAGAACGAGCATTATTTTGACAGCGTGGACGAACCCAATCACGAAGTACTGCGACGGCCGCCCTCGGTCCTGCGTACGTGGCTTGCGTTTCGCCCGATCTACCGCGAAGGGGCCGATGCGGTGCCAACATTGACGCGCACGGATCTGAGCAAACGGGTATGAAAAGGTTTCCTGCCCTCGTTGTGAAGTCTAATCGTCTATTGAACAGGTGTGCATAGCAGATCACTGCCAACCGTTAACGCTCCAGTGTAGGCTGTCTTCACATCGGCGATGGCGGGATCGAGATCGAACTGACCGATATGGCCCAGGATCAACCGCTTCGCGCCAGCATCCTGGCCTAGGCGGCCAACGAGAGCAGGCGAGGCATGTAGCGGGCTCGGCGGAGCGTTGGCGGCTATGGCGAGATGCATAATCAGGGCATTGGCGTTTTTTGCAAAATCCACGAATTTCCTGTCGGTACCATTCTGATCCGAACTGAACACAACCGACATACCCCGCGTCTCGACGCGGTAAGCAAGTGTGGGCAGGTTCGCGTGCGGGATGCGCAATGCCATCACGCTGATTCCGTCGCGATCAAACACTTTCGTTGGCTCGGTCTTGGTCACATCAACGACACGGACATCCAAGCGCGGACGCTCCGTGCCCACTTGCTCGGCGCCAAGCGTTGAGCCAAGCACCTGGTATGCTCCACTCTTGGCATCGAACATCCGGCTGAGGAATGTCCTGAAATCGGGCGCAACATCATTACCGGACGGGCCGACGATGGGCAACGGCTCGACGCGCAAGCGATTGCTTCCCCACATCAGGGCAGCAAGGTCGGAGGTGTGATCGGGATGCAAATGGCTGATGCCGACCATTGCGAGATCAGCAAGTTTCGCCCGAGTCTGACCGAAGCGGATGTAGCTGCCGCCGCCGATGTCGAACAGAAGCCTGGCCTCTGCACCCACCCACAGCAGATAACCTGCCGAGGCGCGCTCTGGGTTGATCGCCGGGCCACCAGAGCCAAGAATCTGCACTGCGACCGGATTACCAACGCAGGTCTGCGCCGATGCGTTCGGTACAATCGAGAAGAAGCCCAGGAGCGAGATGACGGTAGAGCGAAACATGAACGCACTCCTCAGCCGAGATGTCTGCGCAGCGATGATATCGGATTTGAGACGCCCTTGCAAAAGCCCCCGATGTTCCACTAGTTTGAGGACCAATGACTGACGCGATTCGACGCATCTTTGGACTGCTCATCTTTGCGGCCGCTCAACGAACCTTCCGATACTGCAGTACTATACCGGTTCGCGCATTTGTGACGCAAAACGAGCCGTCGGCGTTGGCGGAGAGCTTGATCCAGTGGCTCGTGGCTTCATCCAGGTTTGCTATCCGCTCGTCTGCGAAATTTTCTGAGCCTGCATTTCGCGATCGATGCAGTTGCCATACATCGAAGCCTGTAAGGCGGTGGAGCAGTCTGAACATGTCTGCGGCTCCGCCTTTCGTGCTTCCGTTGTTGAGAACGGCAATTCGAGGTTTAAATGCAGCAAACGTCGCCGGGTCGGCAGCATCGGGACCGCCATGGTGCGCAACGAGGTAAGCATCAACCTCGCCGATGAGATTTATCGGACAGACAAGATCAAATAGTGGCTTGCCGGTAAGATCACCCGCGTCGAGAAATCTAAATTTGCCGAACTGTAGGACGAACCCAGTGGATCGCGGGTTCTCGTAGATCTCTTGTGCTGACATTGGCGAAGGTGCACATACCGCATTCGGCTCTGGCGGCCCGAGTATCGGCTTGTCAATCACCTTTCCCGCAGAACTGACGATCACGGCGTGCATATCCTTCAGCGGAATCCGGTCGCCTGCTTTCACGACAATGTGGCGGCGTGCCTTAGCGCGAGCGGCCGCATAAGCCCGGAAGGCTTCGAGTGTGCCTGGGACGCCCTGCTCCGCTTCGGGAAGAACGTTGTCGTGGTCGATGAATGTATCGATCGGGATCTGCGCCATAACATCGGTTACACCGCCGTCGTGATCGGCATGAAAGTGCGTGGTCAACAAATAGTCGATCCGTTTGAGACCCGCAGCGCGAACCGCCGCAACAATGCGTTGCGCATCGCGGCCTCGATTTGAGGTGTCGTCGAATCCGTTGGCCGCGAAACCCGTGTCTACCAGCAGGGATTCACCCCGCGGAGTAACGATCAGCGTCGACTGCCCTCCTTCAACATCGATGAAATAGATATCGAGGGTTTTCGCTGCCATTGCGGCAACGGCGAATAGAGTTATTCCTGCAGCAGAAATGCAGAGACTCTTCAACACGCGCAGAAGTGTACAGCAATCATTGGATCGCGGAAAAGGTGACCGCATGCTCGACAAGAGAAGCGGCGGGTGAGAGTATCAGCATTTGCCGCAATTTAAACCCTCACCCGACGCGCGTCAGAGTTGCTGCAGGAGTGCAATCGTGGGGGAGGTTCCATCACTTCAACGGACTTTTGGACAAGTGTCCAGTATCCTTCGTCTGCCATGATCTTTCCCTGAATCACCTGGATACTCGCCAGATCCTCGGCTTCGCCGCTCAAGTAGATCGTCCCTGGAGGGCCGAACTGTTGCAGGTGCACCTGGACCTTGACGTCGTGTTTGCTGTTCATGTATTCCGCGAGTCCTTTGCTGGCGGCTATGGCCTCGCGGACCTTGCCCGGCTGCGATTTGCCTACTCCAAGAATTTTGTACATGTCTTTTCTCTTTTCCAATGTTGATACGAAACAGTTGCAAGTCCGGACGGAAATCAAGCCGGCTCGGGCTCCCCTTCGCGACGCCGAACTCTTCCAGGGGAGAGGGACTCAATAGCCGATCTTCGATATTTCTGTGATGGGAACCCGGTAATTCCAGCCGCGCGGCAAATTCTCCTGTCTTATCTCAAAACGAAACTCGGCACCCGGGAGCAATGGCTTTTGATGTCGATCGAGGACCTTTTGGGTGTAATCGAAAATCGATTTGCCGTCGAAATCGGTAAACGCCATTTTCAGTTCCGCCATCCTGACGGGTTTGTCCGAAACATTCTTCAGAGACCCGGAGATGACATAAATCCTCTGGCGCGCAAAGTTCTCGCTTGTCGCAATACTAAGATGCGACAGCTGCAGATAATTTTGAATTGTGGCCGTGTCCGAGATCTCCGTCAGAGGAATGCTGGAAGCATTATTCCGGGCTGAGGGAGCAAGCGCCCACGAGAGAAACATCCCGATAACGACAGCAATAGAAGCACCGATGATAAGGATTGAACGGCGTTCACCCATATCACTTATTCCGTTCCTTAAGGCTGCGCGCATTTATTGAGGTTTCGCGCCGTCGCGCTCAGACTTCCCGCGCGCTTGCGCTTCGCCCCGCTCATGCTCCGCTGATCACCATCTTGCCGATCTTCAACGTTGGCGCAGCGATTGACCCAACGAAGGTCACGTCGTTGCCGACCATCTCAATGTTCCTGAGCATGTCGCGCAGATTTCCGGCGATGGTCACTTCCTGAACGGGATATTTAAATTCCCCGTTCTCGATCCAAATTCCCACAGCGCCACGGGAATAGTCCCCGGTAACCATGTTCACCCCAAAACCGATCAATTCGACCACGTACAATCCCGTCTCTACGGAGCGAATAATTTCGTCGGGTGCATAGGTTCCTGCTTTGAGATGGAAATTCGTTGGACCAATGGTAACAACGCCCGAAGCGGCGCGACTGCCGTTTCCGGTAGGTCTGGCTCCCAATTTTCGCGCCGTGTATGCGCATTGGAGATAATTGCGCAATACACCACGTTCGATGATCGGTGTGGTTTGAGCCGGTATACCTTCATCGTCAAAGGGGCTCGAGCCCAGCCCTCCAGGCATTCGCGCATCATCAACAATGGTAACGTGGGAGGATGCGACCGTCTCGCCGATCTGATCGACTAGAAACGAGCTGCGGCGGTAGATTGCACTTCCGGAAACAGCTTCGAAAACGTGATTGAGCAGAGAACGTGCGCTTAGCGGATCAAAAACAATGGGTACCTGGCAGGTTGGAATTTTGCGCGCACCCAACCGTCGTATTGCCCGACCCGCGGCCTTCTTGCCGATTTCTTCGGGTGCCTCGAGTTGCCAGCGATGTCTTCCGGCCGACATCCAATAATCGCGTTGCATACTGCTGTTGGATTTGGCGATGGGAATGCACACCAAGGCCGCGGTTGTGCCCTCGTACTCGCCGGAGAAACCTGCCGTATTTGCAAGCGCGACACGTGACCGCGCATACTCGAACGAAGCACCCTCGGAATTCGTAATCGTCTTGTCGGTTTCAAAAGCGGCTTTCTCCGTTCGAACGGCTAGACTGATGCGTTCATCGGGCGTGAGGCTTTCCCATGACGGATCCAGCAGATTCAAGTCCGCAAACCGGTTTTGAAAGAAGGCCGGTTCGGGCAGACCGCCACTCTCGTCTTCCGACGTCAGCCGGGCCATTTCGACCGTTTCGTTAACAAGACGCTCAACAACGGGTCCAGAAATATCGGATGTATGAGAGGTCGCAGTACGTTGACCAACGAAAACCCGCAGCATCAGACTGCGTGAGATGGCCTCTTTCAGAGTTTCGATTTCTGCTATCCGAACAGTTACCGAGAAAGTATTGTCCTCGCGGATCATCACATCCGCTGCGGTGGCGCCGCTCTTCTTCGCGCGATCGATAACTTGTTGGGTGATGTCTTCGAGCGAGTGGGTCACTTCGAATTATTTCTCGGTACCGCCGACCGTAATTTCTCGAATCTTGATTGTCGGAAGACCGACGCTGACAGGAATTGTTTGCCCCTCCTTACCGCAAATACCAACTCCCTGATCGAGTTTTAGATCGTTGCCAACGGCTGTGACTTGACGAAGAACCGTTGGGCCATCACCAATCAACGTCGCACCTTTGACGGGTGCCGTAATTTGCCCGTTCTCGATCAGGTAAGCTTCGCTGGCCGTGAACACGAATTTCCCGCTGGTGATGTCGACCTGGCCGCCCCCGAAATGAACGGCATACAAGCCCTTCGTTACAGATTTGATGATATCTTCAGGCGCCGAGTCTCCCGACATCATGAACGTATTGGTCATCCTCGGCAAAGGAATGTGATCGTAACTTTGACGGCGGCCATTTCCCGTAAGCGGCGATTTCATGAGTTTCGAGCTTAGCCGGTCCTGCAGATATCCCTGCAAAACCCCCTTCTCGATGAGCACTGTCTGATGGGTCGGATTTCCCTCGTCATCCATATTGAGAGATCCGCGGCGGAACGGAATGGTTCCGTCGTCAACGACGGTGCAAAGCTCCGATCCCACCTTTTGTCCAACAAGACCGGCAAATGCCGACGTCTTTTTACGATTGAAGTCGGCCTCCAAACCGTGACCGATGGCTTCGTGCAAGAGAATGCCCGGCCATCCAGGGCCGAGTACGACTTCCATCGGACCAGCCGGAGCATCAATCGCACGAAGTTGCAAGATCGCCTGACGCGCACTCTCACGAGCGATGGCGCGAGGATCCAGATCGCCGGTAAAAACATCTAAAGCGCGCCGACCCCCGCCGCCCTGATATCCGGATTGGCGTTGGCCATTTTCTTCCGCAATGCACATCACATTCAGCCGGACAAGAGGTTGAAGATCCCAGGCGGCGCGGCCGTCGGAGGTCGCAATTAAAATGTGTTTCGTCTCATCGACATAGCTTGCTTGAACTTGTTTGATGCGCGGATCATACGCACGCGCAGCCTCGTTGCTCAGCTGCAACAGTCGGATCTTTTCTGCGATTTCGAGTTCAGCGGGAAAGGTGGGAACCGGATACAAATTCCGTTCCTGATTCAGTGGTGTTGGTATTTGAAGACTTCCCCCCACTGCAGAAGAATGTGCAATAAACGCCGCCGTCCGTGCCGCCTTCAAAATATTTTGGCGATTCAGATCATCCGAATACGCATAACCGGTTTTCTCTCCGGAAATGACACGCACGCCGGCTCCAAGACTGACGCCCTTGGTTGCGCTCTTGATGATCTGTTCCTCAAGAACGATGGAATGGTTGATGCGGTATTCAAAATAGAGATCTGCGTAATCGCCGCCCCGGGACAACGCTTCGGATAAGTACGCCTCCAGATCGCGCGTCGTGACGCCGTGTTTCTCGAAGAAGATTGAATTACTGAGCGCCATCGACCGGTCCCACAACAACCAATGTGTAATTTTCGCTATCCAAATACATTCTTGCGACACGCGATATGTCTTCGATCGTTACACTCCGAATATATTCCGGATATTTCACGACGTAATTGAAACCCAGACCGTACACGTCTGCGTGCACGAGAAAACGCGCTATCTGCGGACTGGATTCGAAGGAAAAGACAAAACTACCCGTCAAGTAATCCTTCGCGTCTTGCAATTCTTGTGCTGTTACCGGTTCTTCTCGGATCCGGCGAATTTCGTTCACCAACCCTTCCGTCGCCAGTCTCATATTTTCCGGCGAGGTCCCGATAAACGCGACAAAACGGCCGGGATCCAAGCCTGCGGTCATCGTAATGCTTGCAAAAGTCGTATATGCCAATCCTAACTCATCTCGAAGCCGCTGAGGAATCCGCGCCGTAAAGCCTGCACCCCCACCCAGAATCGTGTCGAGCACTTGAAGCGCGTAGTAATCCGGATTGGTGCGCCGCACTCCGAGATGACCCAAATAGATGTTGAGTTGCTGAGCCGGCATACGGATGAATTTTTTCCGCTTGCCCGATTGGCGAACAGGCTCCGGATAAGTCGGGAAAACAATCGGACGGGCGCGCCAGCTTCCGAATGTGTCCTGGATGTTAGGCAGGAGCTCGGAAACTCGGAAATCGCCCACCACGGCGAGAACTACATTATTCGGAAGGAAATATTTTTCATGAAAATCGAGCAGATCGTTGCGCTCGATCCTCTCGACCGTTTCTGGATATCCGTGCGATGGACGATGTAACGGATGATCCTGGTACACCAGTTCGTTGAATGCCCAGCCTGCCACAACCTGCGGCCGGTCTTGCGCACTCGCAATTTCGGCCAAGGTCCGTTCTTTTTCCTTGTCAACATACTCTTGCGGAAAAATAGGACGCATCAGGAGATCCGCCAGCAGCTCTAATCCGAGAGGAACATCTTTGTTCAAAACACCAGCCGAGACGACGACCCGCTCAAAGGAACCGTCTGCCTCGATAGCGCCCCCGACGGATTCAATTGCGTCTGCGATTTCGAAAGATGTACGGGTCTGAGTCCCTTCGTCGAGCAACCGGCTGGCCATGATTGCAACGCCCGCCTTCGACTCCGGATCGTACCTGGCCCCGGTTAACACGCTTGCATTCAATGAAACCGTCGGTAGCGAAGGATTCTCAACCAAGAGAATCTTCATGCCGTTGTTAAGAACATGGCTGTGAACCTCGAAAGCTCTTCGCACGCCGAGTTCAGCCGGCTTCACTTTCATCGTCCTCGACTGGTTCGGAGCCGTCACTCAGCAAAACAGCTACAGTGCGGCTATCTTCATTCAGATAACGGCTGCAGGCGGCGGCAACATCGGCCGCTGTGACGGCGTTGATACGCGGGAGATACGAATCGATATAATCGAGATCATAGAGCGTTTCGATTTGCCCCAGCAGGATGGCCTGATCCAACGTCCTTTCACGCGAGAGGATGAAGTGAGCTTCCATCTGGTGCTTCGCCCGATCCAACTCATGCTCGTTCAACTGTCCTCCGGCGATCCTCCCCAATTCGTCGTAAATACTTGTCTCGATTTCTTCAATCGAGTGGTCTCCGCGCGCTTCGGCTCGGATATGAAACAGGGTCGGGTCTTTCGATTCGCCGTATTCCGCAGAAACAAACGTCACCGACTGCTCACGTTCCACCAATCGTTGGTAGAAGCGAGAGGCTTTTCCTTCCGAAAGAACGACTCCCAGTACCTGGAGTGCATAGCTATCGACATGCGCGATCTGTGGGGCGTGATAGGCGATTGCTAACCGCGGCACCTTCGAACGCCAGCGAACAATCAGCCGTCTCTCACCGCGTTGGGGCGGCTCCTTCAACAGCATGGGCGGAGGCGGAGCGCCCGCCGGAACCGAACCAAATGCGCGCTCTACTTTGGTCAATACCTCGTCGGTTTCGAAATCGCCGGCAAGCACTAGAATCGCATTGTTTGGATGGTAATAGCGTCGATAGTACGCCTGTTGCTCCTCGACTGTCGCGCGCTCCACATCCTGCAACCATCCCACTATGGGATTCCGATAGGGATGTACCTTGAAAGCGGCGGCTTCCTGTTCCTGCAACAACAGTCCCCAAGGCGAATCCAAACCGGTTTTCAGCTCTTCAATGACAACCTTTTTCTCTGCTTCAAACTCTTCGGGATCAAAGGCGCAGTTGATTATCCGATCGGATTCGATTTCCAACGCGACGTCCCATCGGTCGGCCGCGAAATTGAAATAGTACGCAGTGAAATCATGCGACGTGAACGCATTGTTGCCGCCTCCATTTTTCAGCGTAATCAGGTCAATCTGGCCTTTCTTGAATCGCTCAGTGCCTTTAAACAACATGTGTTCCAGAAAGTGGGACTTTCCGGTCTGGCCCAACTCCTCATTGCGTGATCCCACACGGTACCAGATCATGGCGGTCACGATCGGTGAAGTATGGACTTCTTTCGTCAGCACAACCAGACCGTTGTCGAGCACCGTCCGGCGAACATCTTCCATGGCGAACGTTGAAGGAATTTCGAGAGACGACATTTCTGTTTTCTGATTAAAAGTAAATTAGACTGTTTTTCTAAAGCCAGGGGTGCGCGGCTTCGTGGAGCAGTCGCGGAGGGAACATTCCCACCGAGTGGAAACTATCACAAGGTCGCTGGGCTTGTCACATATGATTTCACTGTCCCCAACGGAAGTCGAGCGGCGCTTTGCTCTTATGGGCATACCGAATCGGTTTACTGAACCGGAAAGAGCAGAATTTGGAACGATACCCATAGTTGACGCGAAGGACGTAGTGATCGCTTTTCCTACTCCACGGGCGTTGTCTGGACTCAACATATTGAATTTAATAAAGATAGTAGGAACCGACCCGCGTAAGCCCCCCTCGTTTTTCGATCACCCTTGGTACCTGGAAGAACCCTTTGCCCAGCAGGATTGCGAACCTGGTTGGCACTTTCTATGTACGAATGTCGTGCCCGATTCGGTATCGCAACCAATCCACTACATCGATAGTCTGCGTGATTCCGGCTTGGAACTACCGTCAGCAGTTGAAGTTGTCCTCATGCTCTTTTTGCATTTTGCAGGAACCGGCGAGCAACTCCTCCAAAGGAAGCATACATGGTGTAGAGACCGGGCCAGTCTAGATCGATTTGTGACGGTGGGAGCCTTCGGTCGAAACGGATTATTCCTGAGCGCTCATCCCGGTATGTATGCCAGCCGCGGGCTTGGAATTTGCGCGAAACTTATGCGCTAGCTGTGTGGTGCGCTTTTCGGGCGACTTGAATTCGGATCAAGGCCCGTTCGAGTGCCACGAGAGCGCGCCCGTAGTCCACGTCCTCGCCGCCACGCGCGATGCGTTCTTCCGCCCTCTGTTTTGCGCGCAGAGCACGATCGAGATCGATGTCGTGTGCGCGTTCCGCTGTCTCCGCCAGGATGCGAACGTGGTTCGGCTGAACTTCAACGAATCCCCAGGCAACGGCGAGGAAAGACCATCGGTCGCCCTTACGATAAGCGACTTCTCCAACCTTCAGTTCGGAAAAGAGCGGTGCGTGCCCCGGTAGCACGCCAAAATAACCCTCCGATCCCGGGATCTGTAGCTCGTCGACGGCTTCATCAACGACAGCGCGTTCGGGAGTGACGATGGTCAGCTCGATCGTCTTATCGGCCATGCTCATTTGACTGCAGCCAGCCGTTGGGCCTGTTCGAGAGCTTCTTCAATAGTACCGACCATATAAAAGGCCTGCTCCGGGATGTCGTCGTGTTTGCCCTCAACGATTTCCTTAAAGCCTTTAATCGTCTCGGCGATCTTGACGTACTTGCCTTCTCGGCCAGTGAATTGTGCCGCAACAAAGAAAGGCTGAGACAGAAAACGTTGGATTTTCCGCGCGCGCGCGACGGTGAGCTTGTCGTCTTCGGACAGTTCGTCGATGCCCAAGATGGCGATGATGTCTTGCAGGTCTTTGTACTTCTGCAATACTGCCTTAACCGACCGCGCCACGTTGTAGTGCTCGGCACCAACGATTCTGGGATCGAGAATACGTGAAGTTGAGGCTAGTGGATCGACTGCGGGATAAATACCAAGTTCCACGATTTGCCGCGAAAGGTTGGTCGTCGCATCCAGATGCGCAAACGTTGTAGCGGGTGCGGGATCGGTATAGTCATCAGCCGGAACGTAGATGGCTTGAACCGAAGTGATCGAACCTTTTGTGGTGGATGTAATTCGTTCCTGAAGCTCGCCCATTTCCGTTGCCAGCGTTGGCTGATACCCCACTGCAGAAGGCATTCGGCCCAACAGAGCAGAGACTTCGGAACCGGCCTGCGTAAATCGAAAGATGTTGTCGATGAAGAGAAGAACGTCCTGTCCCTCATCGTCGCGAAAATATTCGGCAGTGGTGAGAGCGGTAAGGGCAACGCGCAGCCTTGCTCCAGGCGGTTCGGTCATCTGGCCATAAATGAGCGCCGTCTTATTGATGACGGGCACGCCCTCACTCGTCTTCGACTCTTTCATTTCCAGCCAGAGATCGTTCCCCTCGCGGGTGCGCTCGCCGACACCAGCGAATACGGAAATGCCGCCGTGTTTGGTAGCAATATTGTTAATGAGTTCTTGAATGATGACGGTTTTCCCTACTCCCGCACCTCCAAATAGACCAATTTTTCCACCCTTCAAATATGGCTCGATGAGATCGACGACCTTGATCCCGGTCTCGAACATTTCAAGATTTGTATTTTGGTCAACAAGCGCAGGAGCCGGCTTGTGAATGGGATCACGCCGCTTTGCTTCGATCGACCCCAACTTGTCGACGGGTTCTCCAATCACGTTAATGACGCGACCCAAGGTGGATTTGCCGACCGGAATGGATACAGGCCCCCCGGTGTCTTCAGCAGACATACCGCGCACCATCCCTTCCGTGGGCTGTAACGCCACGCATCGCACGCGGCCCTCACCGAGGTGTTGTTGCACTTCGACAATGACATCGATTGGGGCCGGCACGTTGAAACCCCTGCTCGTGATATGCAACGCCTGATAAATTGCCGGCTGCTTGCCTTCCTCGAATTCCACGTCAACAGCCGGACCAATTACCTGTGAAACTTTTCCGATGTTTGCCATTGTTATTACACTCCCGCTCCGCTGACCACTTCGATGATTTCCCGCGTGATCGCTGCCTGGCGAATGCGGTTCATATTGAGCGTCAGCATATCAATCATTTCACCCGCATTTCTTGTAGCCGTATCCATTGACGCCATGCGTGCGCCGTGCTCCGATGCGGCCGACTCCAGCAAAGCTCGATACACCTGTACTTCCACGTAACGCGGAAGCAGCCGATTAAAAATCTCTTGCGGAGGCTGTTCGAAGATGTAGTCAAGACGCGGCTCTGTTTCTTTCAGGTCAGCGCGACTCAGAGGCAATACTTTTTCCTCGACAACTCGTTGTTGGATGACAGATTTGAATTCGTTGTAGACCATGTAGACGGCATCCACTTCGGCGTTCGTATAGGCCTGAATAATCGCCTCGGAAATGTCCTTCGCGTGCCCGTAATCCAGCCGCGAAAAAATATTCACGAACTCCGATCGAATGGGTACCGCACGACGCCTGAAGAAATCGCGGCCTTTTCGGCCGACCATCACCAAATGGGTCGTTCGGGTTTGATGGTCCCGCATGAAGGCCTGCGCCGCACGGATGATGTTTGCATTGAACGCGCCGCACAGACCGCGATCCGCCGTAATGACGACGAAAAGAATCCGTTCTTCAGGCCTAATATCCAGAAGCGGATGCGACACATCTTCCAGCCGTGCCGTGAGGTTGCCCAGAACTCTCTTCAACTGTTCCGCATAAGGCCGCGCGCTAAAAACGCGCTCCTGCGCACGCCGCAGCTTCGCCGCGGAAACGGTTTTCATCGCTTTTGTCAACTGTTGCGTATTTTTGACCGACCGGATGCGACGCCGGATATCCAAGAGACTTGGCATAGCTTATGCCGCGCGGCTCGGCTCGTTCTTGAATCGTTCTTTCGCCTCTTTGATGGCCCTCTGCAGTTCGCCTTTGATCTCGTCGTCGATCGTTTTTCGGTTGCGAATTTTCTCGAGCAGCGCGGGATGGCTGGCATCCAAAAACCGGTAGAGGTATTGTTCAAATGGACCGCAATCCGCGACGTCAAGGTCATCAAGTAAGCCGTTGGTTCCGGCAAAAATAATCGCGATCTGCTTCTCAACGGGAAGCGGCGCGTATTGATCTTGTTTCAATACTTCGGTCAACCGCTGTCCGCGATTCAATTGCGCCAACGTCGCTTTGTCCAGATCCGAACCGAATTGCGCGAAGGCCGCGATGTCGCGGAATTGAGCCATGTCCAGTCGAAGCGAGCCCG
>Ga0209470_1000697_pt1 | contig 26175 bp, 21 predicted proteins | sample GraSoiAngelo_125_FD_185882 | JGI IMG/M metagenome (GOLD analysis project Ga0209470, IMG submission 185882) | Grasslands soil microbial communities from the Angelo Coastal Reserve, California, USA - 14_0927_05_40cm (SPAdes) (version 2) | ecosystem: Environmental > Terrestrial > Soil > Grasslands ... | reverse complement strand
CGAACCGGGTCAAAGTGTAACTGCCACCAACTGGCGGACTCTGAGCACCACTCGAGGAGCACATTCCACTACCGGAACTAGTCACAGTTCCACACTGCCAGGGACCGGAACCGACAAAGATGTGGCTTGCGATAGGGTCGAAAGTGACGGTTGTGTAGGCAGGGTTGACTGTCATTAATGCTTCTGAGAATGGTGAACAGCTGAGAGCACAGTTGACGGTGGAACCCGTGAGTGTGTACTGAGAGCTGGAGCATCCAGTAGACGTGCAGATCGCAACTGCGCTGTCCCAGGAGGAGGCGCCTGCATTAGTCCAGTAGCGCCCGGGAAGTATCGGGAGGTTGGTGAGATTCGGCAATACGAAGGGTCCGAGAGAGTTTACGCCAATGTCAAATTGGCGATTCGAGATGATTGTGATTCCTGTGATAGAAGATGCTCCAGCACCGAGGAATGCGCCTGAGCCGACCAATGAAAGATAGCTGAAGGCCACGTCGTACATGGTGACCTGCCTCCCGTCTTGGAAGAAGATGTCGTTTGGCCATGTGAACCGGTATGTGTTAAGCGTCTGCGGCGGCGCCATGTAACCCAGACCATCGTTGGCGAACTGTTGAATGAGCAGAGGCATCCAACTGAGGAGTTGAGATGGCGCTAGCGGGTTGGGCCGAGACAGAGAATCATAGACATTGTTGACGATGTAAAGATCCGGGGGAGTGCTCGCAATATAGGGGTTCACGCTTATTGGGGTTCGTGAAAGTCCTTGGCGTATCGTGCCCGCGACTGGAGGGCTAGGGTTGTACGTGTTCTGCCAGGTGAAATAGTTCGGAAGACCCACCCCAGCATCATTGATGGCTCGGATCCAGCCGTTGTTCAGATACGCGAACTGAACGGTCTTCTCGAATACCGGTAGAGTAAATGCGTTGGCGCCAAAGTAGGCTTCCGCTTGGAGGCCTAGAGCGACAGCCTGAGAGAGAGACGGTGCATTCTCCATCTGACTACTGAGACTATCATAGTTGGGGCTGCACAAGTACATGTAGTTGTTAGCACCGGAAGTGGGAAGCGCTTGCGTGGAGCAGGGTCCATTGGGTGGTTGGATGCTCGGAAGGCCTGAGACAAAACGGCTGTTGTAGTTGTAGTAGAGGCTGTCATCGAAGAATGGAACATGGCTGTAGGCTGCCGTATACATCCACCAGTTCAGATCGACCGAGGTGGTCGCGGTGGGGAAGCCTGGAAAGGCGGTAATCGGACCTTCAACCGTGTTGAGATATGTGCATGGAGTTGTGTATGCTCCGGTGAATATGTAACACATCTGTGATGCGAGGCTTTCGCCGAGCTGTATGCGAGGAGTGTCGTCGTTTCTGATGAAGAACGTGGGCTTGTTAGTTGCAGCGCTTCCACTAATGCCCGTTAGGATCGAAGTGGCCGGATTGAATCCTGTAGCTAGCCCAGCGTTGACGAAATGTTGAGCAGCAGAGTTGAGGTCTGCACTTCCAGGGGCTTGAAGCCAAGCATAACCGTTGGCTCCAGCTGCAGCTCCTAAATGGTAGGAGGTGCCTCCTGGAGCACCGACAGTACAGTTGGGTCCTAGTTGCGGGAACGAAGCGTCATAGCCGCATGGGTCGGGGGATGGTAGATCACCCGTACTGGTCGTTGGCACTGGGTTGTCGATCGGGGTGCAGGTTCCCGCGACTCCGGAGAAGTTGCAGAACTGGTTCTTGTCAAGCATATGAGCGATGCCTTGTCGGATCTGAATTCCACAGTTGGAATTTCCAAACGCGAACTGGCAGCCCCAGAAGTTGTTGGCCATCATATACTGAATCTCATAGTAGCCAATCTCGCCGACTGGAGCGGTTACCAGAAAGTTAGGCGAAGTATTCACTGAAGCACAAGTGCTAGGCAGACAAGAGCTGTCTGTAAAATCGATGCTGGGAAACGAGGACTGTAGGTTGACATACTCGGCAGTCGAGTCCGTGAAGATGTTCGCTACGAGAGTATTCATGGATGGTCCTGCGGGATACCAGAATTCGGAACAGGCTCCCGAGGAGCCCACGACCTGACAGGGTTGGAGATTCGCATGACCAGTTCGTATCGTGGGAAGCTGAAGGTTGCCAGGTGTGGAACCTGTCAGAATCGCCAGAGAGAAGACAACGGCGAAAGTTACCAATGTTTTGGCTATTCGCATTGTACACAAATCTTCCCAAAAAAATTCACAACAGCCTCAAGGGTTAAAAGGTTATCCGATGGGAAACACGTCTCAAATCCCAAGAATGATTCTGGTTCGGGTCACGTCCAGCGTCCAAGTCCTGAGTGCAAGAAGTGACGAGTCTCCCCGTTTGAAAGCGTAGACGATGTTGATGGTTCTGAGGAGCCCGACTAGGACCAGTAGCAGCCCAAGGGGAGGATAGTACAGGCTTAGCACGACTCCAAATAGCAACAGTCCAATTCCGGTCGCTAAAAAGAACCCTCGCGTAGAGAACATGATCACGAATCTCGTCGACGAGAATTCTATTGTCCACTTCGACTAGCTTCTTGAGGGCATCGATCGTGGAATTGTCTGTTGACAAGACAAATAAGTTCTTGCACGGTGCCGTATTTTTCTCTTGGGCGTGCCCAAAGTTTCTCCCTGGACCGGTGACGGGCCCGTTGTCTGTCTTGCGTATTGGTCGTTGAGGGAAAAAGAGGGGAGGGGAGGTGTTAGTCCGCGCAGGGTATCTCGTATGCGTTTAGGTTGCCGTCGAGGTCGTTGGTTGTGCTGTTGAAGAAGAAGTGCATCGTCCATAGGGCGCAGTCTGGCGCGAAGGTCGAGGGGTCGTATGAGGTCTGTTCGTTCCTCTCGTCTGCGCCTCCGAAGCTGGTGATGACGTTTCCATCCTCATTGGTCTGCACTATGGCCTGGAGCCCCGTTGTCGTGTAGCCGCCTTTGTTCGTGACATAGAAGTTGTCTCCTACCTTGGTCAGTGCTGCCACTGGAATCGAGAATGATATCGTCCTCAACAGATTTCCTGACGTGTCGATGAGATAGGATGTGTTGCGGTTGGTGATACCCGGGCCGACGCACGCGTTTGGGGTCACCCATAACGTGTCCTTCTTGAGGTTGTAGTAGAGTCCGGAGATCGCGGCGCACGACCCGTTGCCTAGGATTATCGAGGTGATGTCCACCTCCTTCACAATCTGCGGATGCGGTCCAACCGATACCAAGTACAACTCCACTTTCTTCGCTGAAGCGTCGAATGGTGCAACCCAGAGGTTAGCGCCGTCCCAGGCTAATGCTCCGGCATAGGCCTGCTTGTTCAATGTGCTGAGGAGTGTGCCGGTTGTTGAGATCTGGAAGATGTCCATCGGCCCCGTGCTCGGGTTTGAGTACCAGAGGTTGGTTCCGTCGAAGGCGACTCCTACAGGAAAGTAGATGGGATGGTTCGCGAAAGCGGGAAGATGCACATTCCGCAATAGTGTTCCTGTCTGGGCGTGGGCTAGTCCGGCCTGGCCGACTGCTAGAACTGTGACGATGAGTCCAGCGAGGATTGCTTTGTAGGGTTTTGAGAGAGAGACCATTTCCTTATTTTCTCTCCAATCGACGCGGAGAACCGGTCTAAGCTAATAAGCCTGCCTCAGACCCTATCTGCTACAGATTGCCAGAGCACACCAGGTATTCCGGAAGGTAAGCGGAGTTCGCTACAAGATAAGGCTGTAAAGAGCTGCGTGTGCCTCGCTAAGAGTCCTTCAATCTGTTTTACCGCGCTAGTTCAGATGCGACAGCTCAGGCTAAGCGATAACTGTGCGCCACCAGAATGGGCGGAATCATCCCTCGAGCGGTCTAGTAGATTCCTTTTGTTATTCCATTAATAACAGGCGTAACCTTGCCAGATTCTACAGCGACTGTAATTGGTAGGTTGCATGATTGAAGGCCGCATGTTGCGTTCGGCGGAATCATATCCGAGAGAATCAAGCCATAGATTCCGAGGAAGACCCCGACCACTATGACGGTGAGAGCCGCTGGAGGAACCAAATCTTCCAAAAAAATCAGACCCAGCTCATAAAAGGTCTCTCCAAGACTCTTGGACAGTCGGGAGTCTGAGAGAGGAAGCCTATTCTGATACTAGGATGATTCTGTACGAGGAAAGCGCAGGCTCCTCGCTCATGAAGCTCTCTCTACAGTCTAAGATCATAATCGCAGAGTCGATCGCAACAACTATCCTAATAGCCGCTTTACTCTCGGATTACGAGAACAACATCTACCTTAGACAATACCTAGCCCAAGCCATGGGCGGATTTCAAGCAAACATCTCTCTTCAATGGATAGCACGGTTCGGAAACATCCTATTGATACCTCTACGGGTACTCACTTTGACTCTGCTCTCCCTCATGACCCTGATCCTTTTGCTCCTACTCTTCTTCATGTTCACCACTTTCGTCCTAAGCATGGTAAGGATCCGAAAGCCGAAACCCAGACGTTCATATCACTCGTGAGCCACCAGCCAACATTTGACCCGAAATAACTGGCTCATCGCCGTCTGCCAAAATGTATATACAGGATCACAACGAACCGAGTCAGCGTTTCTCGAGGACCAGAGCCTTTGCGAATCACCGTCATCGCCGCAGGAGTAGTTGGAAAGGCGACGGGAACCGGACTCGAAAGCAAGGGACACGAAGTAATCTTCTACGATAATGACAAGGCGAGACTCACCCAAATAGCGAGCGAAGGACACAGGACCGCTTCTTCAATCAAGGAAGCTGTGGGACAAAGCGAAGTCTCAATGATCTGCGCTCCAACACCCAACGCAAATGGCACTGTGGACCTAGAGGTACTCCTCTCGATCTGCTCTGAACTGGGAAGCGCCCTCCAACAGAGCGACTCTTACCATCTCATAGTCATCAGGAGCACAGTTCCTCCAGGAACCACCAGAGAAATTGTGGTTCCCCGGATCGAGGCGACTGCGGGTGCTCCGACCGGCTTACGGTTCGGAGTCTGTCATAACCCGGAATTTCTACGAGAGAAGTTCGCCTCCGAAGACTTTCTGCACCCGAGGGCGATAGTTATCGGGGAAATGGACGAGAGGGCGGGCAGTACACTTCAGTCAATTTATTCATCGTTCGGCTCCCCCGTATTCCGTTGCGACCCGGAGACATCCGAGATGACCAAATACGCGTCAAACCTCTTCAACGTCACAAAAATCAGTTTCTTCAACGAGATCGACAAAGTCTGCAAAGCACTTGGCGTAAGGTCGGAAAAAGTAAGCAAGCTCATGCCATTACTCGCCCTCGGTCTCAGAGACGACCTTCAAGAATGGGGAATATACGGCGGCCGAGCTTTCGGAGGCATGTGCCTTCCCAAAGATTTGGATGCATTCATCGCGTTCGCCCAGGACCAGGGAATTCGTGTTCCACTGCTTGAGGCAGTCAGACAGGTCAACCAGACTATGTCTAAAGAAGATCAGAAGATCGAAGTGCTAGTGGCCAGTGGCTGACCTTCTCCCCCTCATACCTCTGGGCATAGTTGGCGTGATCACCTGGAGCCTGTGGGCGATGAGGAGAATGTACGGAAGAGCCTACCGACCGTTTCAAGGCTCTTTCACCACAACAACATCGGTTGTCGTCCCTGTCTACAATGAAGACCCAAAGATTCTCCTCCGAGCCATCACATCCTATCTCGCCAACAAGATTGGAGAAGTAATCTTGGTCGTAGACTATCAGGACAAGTTGAACATAGAAAACATTCAGACGAAATTCCCCTCCTCGTCTCACCCCAATGTTAGACTGATAGTCACCGAGGAACCTGGGAAGCGGCCAGCCCTCGCCCGTGGAATCAGTGAGGCGACAGGGGAGATTGTTGTCCTATCTGACAGTGACACCAAATGGGCAGAGAATCTTCTCGAAGAGATTCTGAAGCCTTTCAGCGACCCCGAAGTAGCGGGTGTCGGGGCGAAGCAAAACGTGGACCACTTCGAGGATTCTCTGGTCTGGAGAATAGAAAACTGGCTCCTAGATCTAAGATACATCGACTTCGTTCCAGGAATGTCGGTGGACGGGGTGGTAAACTGCTTGTCGGGGAGAACGGCCGCGTACAGAAGATCTCTACTGCTCCCCGTTCTTTCGGAGCTAGTCGGCGAGACTTTTCTCGGCAAGAAATGCGTTGGTGGTGATGATGTCCGGCTAACACAACTCATGCTCATACAGGGCTACAAGACAGTCTACCAGAGAACCGCTGAGGCCTACACTGTCTACTCTGGTGGGTTCGGCAGCTTTGTGAGGAGAAAGATAAGATGGAGTAGAAATAGCTACAGGGCGAACCTGCGGGCTCTCTGGCAGGGCTGGGTATGGCGGAAGAGTTGGATCCTCCCAGTCAGTATCTTCCATGCTACCATCACGCCCTATACACTCGCTATCGGCGCCCTCGGGACAGCCTATCTAGCCCTCACCCAGCCGGGTGCAGTAGCTTCAGTGTTCGGGATAGTGCTCAATGTACCCCTAGTCTGGATTGTCTTCACCATCAGTGGCCGCTCCTTCAAAGGCTTGAGTCATCTGAGAAGAGTTCCCTGGGACATCTCGCTGACCCTGGTGATGACTTTCCTGATGATCTTTGTGCTAGTACCGGTCAAGGTCTTCTCCCTCCTCACAATGAATCGGCAGGGATGGGTCGGCACAAGATAGGCATCCTAGGCTCGTCGCGCTAATCCGAGAACTCCGACTCGACTGACGAACAGCTTTGTGGAGCTGGGGTCAGAATGTGATGAAACTGTAATCGACGTTGTAGGGTTTGGGTGAGCTTCCTTGGACCCAGGCGATGGGAACATTGGGCGATTTCATCGTGTTCCCAGGCAGATTGAGAAACCTGTTCGTCGAGGAGCTGCTTAGCTGCCGGGTGGACCAAGAGTTTCCGTCAAACTTCGCTAGCCATATCTGCGAGTTGTCAAACTGGGCTGGGGGATCTCCATTCCAAGAGAAGGGGCCGCCCGTATTCCAGCCGACATAGACATTGCCCTTTTCGTCGACCTGGACCATGGCGTTCAGCTGGTTCTGACTGTCCGAGCGAACCACGATTGGTGCTGACCAGGTTTCACCTGACAGGACAGAGTACAGTGTGTAGTTGTTCTGCGAGCGCGTGTCCCTTTCCTTCCATACAAGGTGAACTCTTCCTTGGGAATCTGCCGCCATACTGGGGTAGCGCTGGTCTGTGCCGTAGGTTTCGGGAATAGGGGCGGTAGAGTTGGACCAGGTGTTTCCCTGGTCCGCCGAGAACGTGTATCGGATCCGGTTGTTTCCTGTGTCTCCAGGGTCTTCTCCGTACCAAGTCACTCGCAATGTACCGGTAGAGTCTTGGACTATTGTGGGCCTAGAGTGTACTTCCCCGTTTGGCGGGGCGAGCTTTGTGTAGTTGGACCAGGTCAGTCCGTTGTCATTTGACACGGTCATCATCGGTGTGTCGCAATTCGATGAGGCACATTTTCCGTTTGCTAGATTTGCTACATCTGTTCCTTCCCAGACCACGTAGATGCGCTGGGTATTTGAGCGGTCAACCAGAATGTCGGGGTGTTCCTGCCAGTGGCTGGCGTCTGGCGCCTGCAGGTATCCATCGATATGGTATGGGATGATCCTTGGTGTTATCCACTGGGAGCCTGTCCACCGCGAGTACCAGATCTGTCGGTCCGCGGGACCTGTGTCGTTTGGCACCTGATACCAGGCAGCATGGATGACATCATCGCTGCTTAGAGCGATGGCGGGAACGCGTTGAGTCTGTCCTCCCGTGTAGATCGGACCACCGCCCAGGTGAGACCAGGTGAGACCGTTATCTTTCGAGAAATCCACATAGGCCCTGGCGAAGCCTCGTCCTTCCGGTTGGGTCCGATAGGCTATGTATGTTGATCCTTTGCTGTCGACGGCCAGCTTTCTAGTTCCGCCCCAGGCTAGCCCTTGCCAGTCGGATGTCGAGGCCACTTTGACGCCGTTAGCAGGAACGATGGGAGCTGGGCTGCTCTGTTTTGGAGCCGTGATCTGTAGTCCTACTATTATGAGTATGAGGATGGTCGCTGTCAGAATAGTCAACGTTATGTCCTTCCGTCTGGACCGTTTTGGCCGCGCCTCGGTGGTCAGAACGGTCCGCCTCCTAACCAGTCTGTTACCTGTTCTTTGTTGAGGTCTGGCTGTAGCATATGGTGTAGGGCGATCCTGCTCCGCTCAGCCAGGCTATCCGGAGAATCCCGTCAGATGAATCTTGTGGCATAACTGGCCATTTGTTGTTCGCTGAGAAGCTTGTCCCGAGCTGTGTTAGAGTTGAGTCCTGGCTCATCTGTACGATGAAGGACTTCGCGCTGTTTGACGAGGCCGCGTCGATCCCCGACCATTCCTGCCAAGCCACAAAGACCATGCCTCTCTCACCCGTTGAGAGAGTTGGATCCGACTGGTTGAGTTGTGATCTAGGGTAAACATTCGTCCAGGTTGTCCAGGTCGCCGCAGTAAGGTTAGGATTCAGAGATGAATATTTTACGAGAGAATTGGGATGCGCATTGTCCGTTCCGTCCCAGATGAGGTGCAGCTGGTTGGACCTATCGATGGTCATGCTCACATGCTTCTGGTTGAAACCTTCAATTCCAGCTACTATCTGGACGGATCCCCAGGCCGCCGTTCCGGCATCCCATCGGGCGTACTTGATGCGGGTTCCGCTCTGCCCCAACACTCCTCCATACCAGGCTGCGTACAAGTTTCCAGAAGTGTCGACTACTCCATCCGGACGGCTCTGCCCGGAAGATTCCAATGGTGAAATGTTCTCCCATCGGGACCAGGTCCTTCCATTGTCCGTCGACATGGAGTGCTTGATCTGTTGTACGCCCCCACTCGAAGAGTCTGATCCCTCCCAGAGAACATGCAGCACATCATTCCTATCGACCGCTATGATGGAGTGTTCCTGCCAGTACAATTGTCCTGAGTAGCCCAGAACCGGAGAAATATTGACCCAATTGGACCATTGGGTGCCGTTCCAACATGCGTATTTTATCTGTCTATCATTCGTCCCACTGTAAGCTTGGTCGCGCCCATACCAGACCACGTGGACCCAGCCCTTCGAGTCAACAGCAACCGCTGGAACTCTCTGGTCAGCGCCGTTCCCCCCTCCCTCAGTACTAGAATTAACCAGCGGTGGAGCGTTAACAATGGCAGCTGGACTTGCACCGAGGTCCGACCAAGTCTTACCATTATCTCTAGAAACGGCCACATAGACCTCGTAGTGATCAAGGCCAGACGGGACCTTTCTGTACGCGACGTAAATATTGCCGAGACTGTCGGCTACCATTTTTCTCTGCCCGCTGTACCCGAGACCCTTAGAGTCACCGGTCTGGCCTACTTGTGAAAGGACGGAAGAGAGGTTTCCCAGGTTCACACCACTCCTGTTAGTCTGTCCCTGCCCCGTGATAGCCGCAGGCAGGGCTACGAAAAACGCGAATCCTCCTGCCACGACCAGGCATATCATTGTTGCAGCTAGAAGCTTTCGATGAATATGCCTCGCATGGTCTTTTCGAGAGAATTGCCTGTTTCCGATCGGAATGTCTTCCGGGGTCGACCCTCGCAGGTGTCTTCGCTTCGCGAACGCTACCAGTACGGCGGTGAAGCCCAGTGCCCACGCTGCCAGGAGCAGCCAAGCGGCAGGAATACTCGAAAGGATGCCGAGCCATCCCTCATGTGCAGTCGTGGCAACCACGGTTCGGTAGGAGCCTGACTCACCATTGGAATGAGTCTCGATGAACGACGAGAGTCGAAGAATTAGAAGTGTACCAAGCGCCATGAGAGATAGGGCTAGCCCTGCCCTCCGCGCGATTGCTAGGCTGTCATTTCCCATCGCAGATACTCCTCAACCTGTCAAAGTTTTGACGCGAAAGTCAATTGCAAGATGGTTCTTTGCTGATCGCATCGTTTGTTTCTACCCTGCCTCGATGACCCTCGCGAGCGATAGATTCGCAGACTCCAGATACAAGGAAGGCGATCGGAGGGTGCGAGTTATGCCTCCGTCTCTAAGACGTGGATAAGGTCTCGGAACCGTATAGGCTGCTCCATACCGATTCGAAGTTCGGAACGTTCATGTGCCGATCGCCCACAGTATTCTGGCGTGGGCGTTTCCTCAGCGTGGTGATGCTCGAAGAGAGAACCCGAATATCAATGCTGTTAGGGACCCGCGTCCAACCGATACTACGCTCAGAGGGACGAATCTCTCTTTTCCGGATTGCGGCGTGACTGCGACCTCGGTCGTGGTGCTTGGAGAAGGAACAATTCCCGTGTCAGAGCGTAATGGTGAAATGTTTGTAATGCTGATGTTTCCCGAGGTCCCCATCTGAGACCACTAGCCTGCCCCCCGTTCGAGGAGTCAGCGATCACGGGTCTGCCTGACGTCGCAAGCAGTCTGTCAGTGACCTGGACAGGTGAGGCCACTTCGTAGGCTGAAATGTAAGGGAGACTGGCGACTAGGGCGGCCAGAGGAGCTGTCTTTATTCTGAAATAACGCGCGTTTAGGTCACGACGATCGTGACTGATAAGCTGGGCGAAATGTTGCTGTATCCCTGGATTATGGTCACGGTGCCCGTATATGTCCCCTTACAATTTGGCGCGGCCACAAGACATTGTGCTGTTACAGTAACACCATCCGGGGCTGGACCGCACGTCGTCTCACCAGATGGACTGACGGTGAGGCTAATCTTGGTCGGGTTGCTGATGGTAGTGTGAAAGACCACATCATCGACCTTCGGCGCACACTTGACCACCTCTCCAACACTACCCGAGCTGCCTGTGCCAGCACTCCCTGAGAACGTGATGGTGACTGGGTTCGCTGACCATAGTGCCTTTGGGGCCGTGAGGCTAGCGAATCCCACCGCCATGTAAGCTCCCACCATGATGAGGCTTATTGTGAGGCCCACCAATAGATGGGGTATATACCGTCTGATAGGCGACAATGGCAAAGCCACGAGAGGCACTTAGCAATTTAAGATTTGCGCGTGAAAGAAGCCAATTTCGACAATTCCGGCTAACCCCGGATATCCCAGTATCCCTTTCTAGCCACGGATGGCTGCCCGCGTCAACCTTAGCCTTTTGAAAGTTGAAGGTCTAGAAGTTGTCGCCTGCTTTGTGACGATGTCTAAAACCAAAACTACTCTGAATGACCAGAAAGACCAGTGCTCCGACATATACTGCGAAACTAATGAGTGGATGTATGAAGGATAGTATGATGGCGGCTAGGTATATCCAGGGTCCTGTTCTCCACCGCGTTCTAATTCTTTGCATGACCCTCTTGTCATGTTCGGGAACGACCAGGAGGTTGTTTCGGGTAGAGTAGGATAGGATGCCCAGCATGCAGAAGCTCGTGGCAATTATGTTAGCTCCGTAAATTATCACGGGCACCTGCACCTCAGGATATCTCCCGATTAGAGCGGTCGAGAATGGGAGAAATCCGATCGTAAGCAGGAAGAGAGTGTTCAGCCAGAGAAGTGGCCGGTCGACCCTCGTAACATAGTGAAACACGCTATGGTGGCTTATCCAGAGAACAGCCAACAGCAAGAAACTGAGAACGTAGCCTAGAATATCGGGCCACAAAGCCAAGATGTCTCCGACAACTTCTGACGACAGTTTGGGGCCTGTCACACCACTCGCAATGACAGGGACGCTGAGGCTGAGAACCAGAACTGTCATCACGGTTGCGAATATGCCGTCTGTGAGGGCCTCCAGTCTTCCCTTGCCGAGCCCCGGAATGCTGGATTGGTCCAAACTCATTTCAGCTACACGAGAATCTTGTCTTCTTCTGGCAACGTTTAAGCCAATATCTTCGAAACATCGTTCTGCTCGAGGAAGAGAATTATGGTGGGCCGGGGGAGATTCGAACTCCCGACCATGCGGCCTCGAAAGGGTTTCCGCGTGTAAGGCGGACGTTCTCTCCGGGGTGTTCCCTAACCGGGCTGAACTACCGGCCCACTGAGAAAGAGTCGTCGAGTGTCTTCAGGTAGATTACGATTTAGGTCGAGATTACCTAGCCTCGCAATATTTGAGAGACTGTCCTTTTATAGAGCGAATCGCTAGTTTTCATTCTGGGCATTTTGTATGGCGGGGAAGGAGCCGCTTGTATACATCGACGGTGAATACTATCCCAAGGGAAGCGCAAAGATCTCAGTCTATGACCACGGACTACTCTACGGCGACGGTGTCTTTGAGGGAATAAGAGCCTACAACGGCATAGTCTTCCACCTACGCGATCACATCGAACGACTATTCGAGGGCCTCAGAGTCACAAGGATCAACGTCTCGCTATCAAAGGAGGAGATGGCGAATGCTGTCGTTGATGCTCTACGGAGGAATAACATGATGGATGCTTACATTCGGCTTATCGTTACCAGGGGACGGGGAAATCTTGGGCTGGACCCTCGGAGCTCTCCGAAATCGTCAACCATCATAATGTGCGAGCCCGTCGCGCCAGCCCACGGCAAGGAGGCCCGGGAGAAGGGAGTGACCGCCATAATCTCCAGCTACAGACGCGACATGGTCGACGGCACGACCCACGAGCTGAAATCCCTCAACTACATCCAGAGCGTCCTCGGAAAATTCCAGGCCATTGACGCTGGCGCAGACGAAGTCGTAATGCTTGACCATAGAGGAATGGTCTCAGAATTTCACGGATCCAACCTATTCCTCGTAAAACATGGAATCCTGAACACCCCAACCTCTGCCGCAGGCATCCTCCACGGCATCACCCGTGCCCGAGTTCTCAAGCTCTCAGAAGAACTAGGCTACGAGGTCCATGAGAGAGACATCACGCCCTATGAACTGCTCAATGCTGACGAAGTGTTCCTGACCGGAACAATGGCAGAGATAGTCCCGGTAGTTCGAATCCAAGGAGTCCCGATCGCTGATGGAAAGCCTGGACCTGTAACGAAAGAGATCATCAGAGCCTTCCAGAGGATAACGCAGGACCCGAAGGAGGGGACTGTGATCCGTGAGGCTGTTGCTGTTCAGGCCCGAGCCAGATCTCACTAAACTAAGCCTGCCTAATGAGTCATCTGGAAGATCGACCTTCTGTCGCAGAAGGGTGTTTTTAGCACTAGGTGCCCAACGGCAACGACTGGCCTCATTTCTTGAGAATGTTGAGATGGAATAGAGTATAGATGACGCAACCTCCAGCAATGTCCATCAGTGTCGCCCCGGCTACCAGCATGATGTCGCTGACCACGCCCGTCTGAAAGTAACCAATCCATTGCTGGACTGAGCTCCAGATCGAACCTACAACCGCGGCTACGCCAATGGCGAGGAGGGGTTTCCGATCAGGACTTGTTCTGACTCGAAGGTTGAGGATCCAAGAAGAGACAGCAAGGGCAAGGGTGAGATGGAGCAGAAGCGTGAAAGGGGTAATGTCAAACTGGGTCAGCTGGCCGAAGAAGAACCCGATTCCCGTCACGACCAAAACGGCTGAGGAACAGCCAAGGGTGAGTCTTAGCCATCGAGGGGTCGTGTCGAGGAGACGCACTGGCATGCCCGCCAGGGCCTAGTCCTCCTTGTTCTTCTCGACCCTCATCTGCGCGGAGTGATGTAGATGGAGCGGAAAACCAATTCTTCCTCCCATCAGGAACGCGTGGATTCTGGGCCAGTGCTGAAGCGAAACTACACCACCGATTATGCCACCGGACAGGGCTAGGACTGCTGAGACTGCGGTGACAATTGCAAACGCGGTCTGAAACGCATACGGTACTAACGCGTTCGGATAGACAATCAGGTTTGTGAGGACCCAGAGAGCCATGCTAGCTAATTCTCCAAGAGTGCCCGCGAGAAAGCCGGCCACTCCTCCTCTGAAAGGTCCTGTCTTCACTATGACTCCTGCGACCAGCCCCGCTATGAACGGTCCCACCTCCGGGATAGCAGCGCCAAGAATGAGGTTGATCAGGAATCCCGCGCCTATCGCCAGAAGAAGATCCGCAGTCTTGTCTTTAGACGAGCTGGGAAACTTGTTGGCCATGGAATCTTTCGGCCCGCAGAAGCAGACACCGTTCGCTGCGATGATATCCTGTGCGTAACTCCAACGCAATCCATACGGTTACTATTTCAGAAGAAAGACAATCTACTAGTAATCAACTTGACATTCAGCCTGACATTCCAGCGTACTCTCAGTTCCACAGATTAGGATAGATAGATAAGCGACTTACAAGATTCCGCCTGACAACAAACAGTTGCCTATGAAGAAGTGTCCGATCTGTGGGACCGTAAGTTCTGAGATGGATGCGGTTTGTGGAGTTTGCGGCACGAACCTTGCCCAAGTACAAGTCAAGTCCGAAACTGCTCCGCCAACGCAGTCCTCAAGAGAGAGGCGATTCTCGCTAGCGAAAACTAAACGTGCTGACCGGCGAACCCAAGGCATCTTGGGATTGCTAGTTGGAATCGTAGTAGTAGCCACAGGCATCCTACTCATTGAACTTATCGCCCTCGTAGGAATTCTCATGCTACTCTTTGGTTTCACAGTCATAGCGACCGACATTAGCTGGATGAGAGGAAACACGTTCTACGACCAAGATGAACCCATACTCCATGGTAGGGCACCGTTACATGGGCGTGCCGTTTTTGGCACCGGCATACGGGAAGAACCCTCTCCCGGTTCCTCCTCGCAACGGAGGGATGAGAAGGAGGAGTAACTAGCCGATTTTCATAAACTAGCTCTGGGACGATCTGCCTCAGCGTAATCCATATGGTAACGCTGGCGTGAACAAGGGCACAGGTAAGGCTCATTGAAAGGGGCTGTCTTCGACTGGGATGGGACACTCGCCAGTATCGACGACCGTGAGTTCTACTGCATCAATCACGCGCTGACAGAAAACGGTTCAACGCCGATCAATAACGAGTTCTACATCAAGAATTACTATCTGCGCGCATACGAGGAGGGCACCGGGCCCCGGATGGTGATGGAGACAGCACTAGCAGGAGAGAGCCGCGCGGCTATCGAAACAGTTTACGAATCCTATAGGAAAATCTTCCAGGCTACAGCGTATAAGGCGACGCTCCAGACCGGGGCTATCGAGATTCTCAAGGCCCTGAAACGTAAGGGATTCAGGATCGGCATCGCCACGATGAGGTATACAAGATGGGTCGTCGAATCTGAACTGAAAAATCTCGCAGTGGCTCCTCAAGTCGACATTCTTTTGACTCGGCAGGACCTCGGCCTCGGAGGAACCCTAGGATCCTTGGAAGAGACGGTCAGTCAACGGGCCAGGCTGGTGACAAAGGCGTTAGGAGAGATGCGCCTTACGCCTAACGATGTGTTTCTAGTCGGCGATTCGTGGTGGGATGTTCGAGCGGGCAAAAGGCTAGGAATCAGAACCGTTCTGGTTAAGACAGGCTTCGCTTCTTACAACGACTTTTCGAAGGAAAATCCAGATCTAACCGTCTCTTCAATGAACGAACTTAGAGAAATCCTGGAGAAGAGTCAATGGACAATCTGACGAGAATTGTCTGATGATAACACGGGCTCTTTGTGTCACAGGAATTTCGACATTATACGATTATTGACGCACGCTCGTTCGCCCAGGCGTGTAGAGGTCTGTTGTGGTGACTGGTTCAATGTCGTTCTTCTCTAATTCTCTGAGCAGCCGGTTGATGCCGAGCCAGTCGCTTGCAATGTGTCCAAGAACGACCAGGTTAGCAAAACCATCTGAGGCCAGCTTTGTCAGATCAGCTTCCGAGATGTGAATGTAGGATAAGGTCCCAACGCCATGCTGGAAGTATGCTTTGGCAACATCATAGCCGCCGTTCGTGTAGCACGCGTGAGAAATTGCAACTTTTCCAGCCTTCCGATTTGGAGAGCCGAGTCGCACTTCGATTCGAGTCTCAGCCCGGCGAAACTCGGGGAACGCGCCGATTCTGGAAACTAGTTGACGGACTGTCGCGTCTTCATCCAGGCCTCTGATGGCCTGGACGATCATTCTTCGACCGATCTCATCGCAGGGACTGTGAATGGTGACAAGCGGAAGACCTAGCTTCTTCGCGGCGTTCGGGACTTGATCGTAATTCTCGGGGTGATGCTGGATGTCGAGGACTCGATATTTGTTCTTCACAGCCTCCTTAGCGGTCTCCGCCGGGACCCCCGCTCTTTTCATCTGTTCGATATGCCGGAGGAAGACCTTGTAGCCTTCAAGCTGGGCTTTTCCTCCAGCTGGATGATGGGCAATTACACCATCACAGTTAAGATTCTGAGCCAGCAAGAGTTCGCTGACTCCCACATCGATAGCAACCAAGACCCTTCGGAGGTTGCGCCCCTTGACGTGAATCTCACTGTCGGCGGGAATACTGTTGAACTGAGCGAGTTTGAGAGCGGTCTTCATTATCTGCTGGGTATCAAGCAAGGCGGGTCCTGCCTACTGGATTGGCTTCTTGAGTATTAGGCGCGTCCGCCCTTTGTCATCTTCTTGAGGTCGAGAATCTCGTCCAGTTTGTCTTTGGGTAGGATTCCCTCTTCCAAGACAACTTCTCGAAGGGACTTGTTCTCGGTCATCGCCTTCTTCGCGATCTTCGCAGCGCTGTCGTAGCCGATCTTTGGAGTGAGCCTAGTCACCATCATGAGAGTCCGCTCTGCATATTCCAAGCAACGCTTCTTGTCCGCGGTGATCCCCGCGACGCATTTCTCGCCGAGGACGCGGGACCCGTTCGCCAATATCTCGATTGACTGAAGCAGATCGTAAGCGATAACCGGCATCATGACGTTCAACTCCAGCTGACCTAACATCCCGCAGACGCCAATCGCTGCATCGTTCCCGTAGACTTGAGCGGCCACTAGATTAATGGCCTCAGGGACCACGGGGTTGACCTTGCCCGGCATTATGCTCGAGCCCGGCTCCATAGCGGGAAGATCGATCTCGCCCAGGGCGGTTCTAGGACCTGAGTTTAGGAGGCGGAGGTCGTTGGATATTTTCATCAGGCTCGTAGCGATAGTCTTCAAACCGCCGCTCGCTTCGACACACGCATCCTTGCTCTGCATCGCCTCAAACGTGTTCTCTGCTTTTCGAAACATCAAGCCGGTTAGACGATTAATTTCCGCGATAGCCAGGTCAGCGTATTTCGCATGTGCGTTGAGACCCGTTCCCACTGCAGTCCCGCCCAACGGCAGTTCCATCAGTATATCCCTAGCCTGTTCTGCCCGCTTGATCCCGTGCCTGATCATACTCGCGTAGCCACTAAACTCTTGACCCAGCGCGATCGGGACTGCGTCCTGAAGGTGGGTCCTACCTGCTTTGATGACATCTTCAAACTCTCTCGTCTTCCTCTCAAGAGCCTCAGCCAGGACACGCAAGCTTGGCAGAAGTTTGCGAATGATCTCTTCCGCCGAAGAAACGTGGATCGCAGATGGGAAGACGTCGTTCGTAGACTGGCACATGTTCACATGATCATTTGGATGAATGATCGACTTGTCCCCTCTCTTGCCCCCTAGAAGCTCGATCGCGCGATTGGCGATGACCTCGTTCATGTTCATATTCGAAGAAGTCCCGCTACCTGTCTGGAAGACGTCAACAACGAACTGGTCGTAAAGAGCTCCCTCCATTACCTCCTTGGCCGCGGAGACGATAGCCTCGCCCTTCTTCGGGTCCAACAGTCCCAGTTGCATGTTGGCCCGCGCAGCGGAGAGCTTGATCAGAGCCAGAGCCCGAATGAATTCCTTAGGAAGGCGCAGACCCGATATTGGAAAGTTCTGAACGGCCCGCTGGGTCTCAGCGCCATAATACGCAGAACTAGGGACTTTGACTTCGCCCATGGAGTCCCTGTCCAACCGATACTCCTCAACCGTAACCATTATCGAGACGCCGAAGAAAGCCCGGAGAACTGGGACTAAAAAACACTCCCTATCAAATCCGAAAATAGCACTATTCATTCTGCCCTCTCAGTTTCGTTCATCTCTACGCTCTAAGAGCCCGGGGGCGAGAAGATTCGATGGACCTTATTTCAACCCGTAAGATGCGACGAAATAGCCAGAGGCTTAGAGACCAGATTCGACAGGTCCTATCAGTCCTCGACGAGGTAGAACAATATCGCATGAAAAACCTCTCGAAAGCTCACGCGTGAGTCTAGAAACCTCTTCTCACCACCCTGCTTTTACCTAGTGAAGGAACAGTTTACATCATCACACATTCGGCTAGCGGCCTCAAGTCTAGGTCGCTAGTCCATGAGACTGCTAAGGTTCCAACAGAAACCCTCCGAGAACCGGATAGGAATCATGGTCGACTCAGCTCGGTTTGCTGAGCTGGGCACCTCAAAGAACTCGGAACCGATACTGGAATTTCTTCAAGACCCAAAGAGAGAGGCCAAAGCAAACCAGACGCTCGAGGCGGCGAAGAAGCAAATTACTGACTCAGGAGAAAAGAATCCGAAGGGAGTCTTCAACCTCGACAAGGTCACAGTCCTCCCTCCTATCTCACGCCCAACAAAGATCATCTGCATGGGCGGGAACTTCTCCGACCATCTCCAAGAAGGATCAACAAGCCTTCCTCCTTTCCCAATATCATTTCTCAAATCACCAACCTCACTAGTCGGGCATAGAGCCCCAGTCTTCTATCCTCGAAGAGTCAAACTCCTGGATTACGAGGTAGAGCTCGCTGCCGTGATTGGGAAGAGATGCAAGGACATATCAAAGAAGAACGCCCTCGACCATGTCGCTGGCTTCTCAGTCTTCAACGACATCAGCGCCCGCGACATTCAGTTCGCGGAGATGAAGAGAGGCTTCTGCAATCTCGGCAAGAACTTCGAATCCTTCGCTCCCATGGGACCCTTCCTCGTTACACCCGACCAAGCAGGGAATCCTGACAATCTCGGAATGGAACTCCGAGTTAACGGGCAGACCAGACAATTCTCCAGCACGAAGAACATGGTCTTCAAGATAACACAGCTCGTCGAGTTCTTCTCATCCATGACCCTAGAACCCGGAGACATAATCACATCAGGCACGCCTTCTGGTGTGGCCATTTACAGGAAACCTGACAAGACACCGTTTCTGCTCCAGCCAGGAGATATGATCGAGTCGAAAATCGAGAACCTGGGAAGATTGCAGAACACTGTCCTCGCAGAGACGAGTCCTGTAAGAACACCTTTCTAGCAGATTAGAAGACCATAGCCTAGCGCTGGAAGGTTTGGTCGTGAATCCTCTTGGGATATGGTGCTACAGTTACCTTCTGAAGACTCTCTTCGCCGTTCTTCTGAGCCTTGTACGAATCCCATCCCAGCTTGACAATATGGCTCAAGACGGCCGAAAAAGTTGGCTTCGGAGGCTCCATCCTATCATACAGCCTCCTCATATCGTCCAATAGCTCCCTGGAAATTCTGACCGAGTACGGAATTGTAACACTCAAGCTACGCATCACACTACACTACACTACGTACATCTCACTACGCCATGGTCGAAGGAAGTTGATTGTGGTGTAACCTCTCCCCTTAAGGTCGAGTAACAAGAATAGAGCGCTCTGAGGTGAATCATGAATGAGAAGTAATCAGCTGAGAAGATTCCTCAACAGTGACGTAGTAGGCCAGTTGAACAATGGACTTTTCTTCGAAGGACATGTCGTAGACGAATCCGGAAGACCATCGGTCTCCGACTGGGACGGTCGAGCGCGCCATCAGATCAGCGCAAGCCGAGTCAAATGGCTCGTGAAGGCAGTACGATACTGCTGACACACCTAAAGCGGAAACTCTGCGAGGTTTCCCGATTTTTTGAAATAGCGTCAGTTTGTGGCGGGCCCGCCGGGAATTGAACCCGGGACAGCCGGGTGTCTCTCGCGAGGTAAAAGCTTCACCAGAGATGCCTCTTCCGGTGCTCTACCTCTTCAGGATCCCGTTTAGGGATCTGGCTGAGCTACGGGCCCGCGGGATGTCCGATTTTGACCTGATCTATATTAGCTGATTTTTCAAAACAAGATCAACGCGTTCAATGAAATGCAAGACCCATGATCCACGAGGCCGTTACTCACGTCTGGCTAACTTGGCTCAACCTGACTGAACCGACGACCTCTAACAGATTTCTTCCTTGCGCAATATTTGTGGGTACTTGCTTCCTTGCAATCAACCCTGCGATAATTAGCTTCTCGATAACCCTAGAAGTTGGTCCAAGCACATCTTGTAAGGCCTTCACGAACTCTCCAACCAATTTCGGAATCTGATCGGGTGAGATGGAATTTCGCCTCTGGAGGAGGAGAAATATTGATTCTTTGACGGTTGGCCCAAGCGCGTCGAGAGCTGCGCTGACAGAGTCTATGAGAGCTCTGTCGAAACTGTTCTTAGCTTCATCGCCCAATTCTGCGGGACCTCACCAACTTCTCTAGCGAAAATTCGAAGAGATAGCAACGGTACACCCGAGATAAGAGATACGTTACCGCCAACAACTCGACGGAGTCATCTCTGAGTTAGCCATCCGTAGGATAGAGTCCATTCTTCTACGTAATGCTTGGATCCGCCCGTTGATACAGTCAATATTAACCATCAAACGCTCTTCGGATAGACTATGGTCGACCTTAGCTTCCTAGTTTCCGACCTTAGTGCGATAAGCTCCCTCGCTGTTATCTTAGGGGCAGTATTCGTTGTTTTCCAGCTCAGGCAAAACGCGAGACTAATCAAGACAGCGAATTTTGAAACCAAAGCTAACATGTCATTTTCAGTTCTGGAAATAATCACTCAGGAATCCTTCGCCCGTCGAAGGAAAAACATGCACGACGCGATTAAGAAATACAGCCAGATCAACTGGGAGGGTTTTGATGATAGTCTAGAAGACTTCGAAGCACGGAACTTCGGCTATATCTACGAGCTGATCGGGGAACTTGTCAGGGAGGGAATCATAGACTTCACGATAGCCATTCACTCTCTACGCTATCTGCTCGTGTTTGACTGGCAGAGATTCGAGCCTCTGGTCAAACATCTCAAGGAACGATACAAGGTCCCGGTGAACCCGTATGAAAACTTCGAATGGCTAGCGCAAGAAACAAGAAAGTACCTGGAGGGCCAAGGAAGGATCGATCCTGGACACCCGGAGATTCCACCTGCCGCCGATATGCACTAGCTTAAACATTAGAGTGGAGCTTTTCCGGGTCAGGTGCTAATCACGATCGTCAAGCATCTCTCTGAGGTATTGCCTGAGAGAGAAGGCGATTTCACACGATGGTATCTCTCGCGAGCCGACCGAGGCCACTCCCTGGCCGTACGATACGTTGAACTCACGGGAATTGTCCCGCCACACACTCATGACGTTGAAGAGACAATCTTCTACATCGAAGGGAAGGGCTTGGCCCGCGTCGGCGAGAAAGAGGTTCGGGTCAAACCTGGAACCATGGTGGTGGTTCCCCCTGGCACCGTTCATAGCTCGATCAGGGAAAGCCTCGAGCCTCTACGCTACTTGGCGATCTTCGTGGGCAACCCAGATCTCTAGCCCTGTTACGAATTAGAATTACGGGAGGAGAAAACCCTGCAAGACATCTCCGATTCGTACAAACTAGAACAGACGAAGATTAAGCTGGGAAGAGGCGGCGAGACCAGCATCGTCTACGGTCTACCCTCCAAGACTATTGACCCATCGACATGCCTCATCATAGCCCATGGTGCCGGTGGACCGATGCACACACCCTTCATACGATACTTCCACACGGAACTGGCAAAGCGAGGCTTCCTAACTGTCAGGTTCAACTTTCCATACATGGAAGCACGTAGGAGAGTGCCGGACAGGAGAGAGATCTTAGAGGAGAGCTACCGCGCGATCGTTGAACAGGCAAAGAACGGCAATCATAAGCAAGATCGAGTGTTCATAGGAGGAAAATCTATGGGAGGCCGAATCGCGTCTCAGATAGCAGCCAATGGTGTAGACGTGAACGGATTATTCTTCCTCGGGTATCCTCTTCATCCGATAGGCAAGACTGACCGGTTGAGGGATGAACACCTCTACAAGATCGAGAAGCCGATGCTTTTCGTCTCAGGGACTAGGGATAGCTTTGCCAGACGGGATCTTCTTGACAAGGTCGTCTCAAAGATAGGCTCAAACGCTCAGATCCATTGGATAGAAAACGGAGACCACAGTTTCAAGACTCCAGATGCGAAAACGGGCAGTATTGACACGTTGCAAGAAGCTCTAGCGTCTCTCATCGATTGGTTCCAAATGATAGCCTAAGAACGCGAAGGTTTCGCCAGAGCCTTCTGTTCAATAGTGTACATTTATTAGAGACAAGACTCGGTCAATGGAGCTTAGAAGAACAATGTGCGACAGTTGCGGCTGTTCTTCAGAGCAGGAAGAGACGACTACTCAACCAGAGGAAGCCTAGCCCTAAACCTGCTGGGGCATTGAACCTTCCCAAAAATCCAACGAGGGAGCAGCTAGGCTCCTTCCATCTTTTCAACCTTACAAAGTACCGAAAATCTTAGAGTCCTGGTATCGTCGGAAGAACGAACAGAGCCCCGAGAGCCAAGGCCCCAAGAATAAAGATTAGCACTATCCCCACAACGACTGCCATAATTGATGTTCCTATCGCGCCTAACCATCCCGTCTTGAAGTAGTGTTTCACAAGCAACAGAAATATTAGCAGTCCGAGCAGGATGCCTATTGTTCCTAGGAACGCGATCGAAGCCCCAACTAGGAATGTTCCGACACTAGCTATTCCCAAAGCCTCACCGAAAGTTACACGGCGTCCAACCACTATTTCTCCCGCTAGCCAGAGCACAACCCCGATGACTAGGAGATAGATGATGAAGAGGATGAGGAAGGTTATGAGAGTGGCGCTGAGACCCCCGATCGATGGCAGTGCCGGTGCCGGGTTCGCCATGAACGTCTTGCCCTGCACATCCCAGATTGAAATATCAAGTTATTCTTGATGAAACCTTTCTCATTCATCCATAGTAAGTTTCAGTTCTCTTCCGGGGAATATTGGGAAGGTTTAAGCTTGCACGCTATCGGGTAGCGTGATTGCCCAGGAAATGAGTATCCGGGCTCGCGCCCCGTCCGTACCCGGACGCGTTAAGGTAGTATAGCCCGGTCCGCGGCATGCGGGAGCCGGCCGAGAGTATGCACGGCTGTCACCCGTGCGACACTCGAGGAGCAGTCGAGCGCACGGCGGGTTCGAATCCCGCCCTGGGCGCCAACTCACTACGTGACATCAGATCTGTGCTCTGACGAGGTTCTCTCGAACGCTCTTTCGTCAAGCCTGACTACTGGGAACCCTGCCGAGAATTATGTCGAACACGGAGAAGATACCAAGCGTTGCCACTGCCCAGAAGATATAATCCCAAAGGATTAGGGCCGGACTAGAAATGACACATTGGTAAACGACCGTATCGAATAGACAGGAGCTTGCTCCGGTTGTGAACGCCATGGGATATCCAAAGAAGGCGCTTATCGTCAAGAGAACAACGCCTGCGAAAAGAGACACGGATAGATGGTGAAGGAAACGGCTACGATAACTGGTTGACCTGGCAGAGTCTCTTTTGAGCTGTTCCATTAATCATTCCTCAGACGGGATAGTTCTCCGAAAAAAATTGGGGAAATTGGGCATGCTCCTCGCGCCTTGGCTATAGTCCAAGGGATATTGCGACAGTTACTGTGGTTGCAGCTGTAGTCGTCAGTCCGTTTGCGTCTACAACAGTTAGGGTGACTGTGTAAGTTCCTGGAAGTAGATACGAGTGGGTTGCGGCGGCTCCTGTGCCGGTTGTTCCGTCACCAAAGTCCCAGCTGTAGTTGTACGGTGCGGTCCCACCGGTCGCGGTCGCAGTGAATTGTATGTTAGTGAGTGGAGCAGGGTTTGATGGCGAGTAGGTGAAACTGGCCGAGAGTGGTAAGGTGACCGTTACTGTATTGGTTGCGCTGACGACGTGGCCTGCGGCATCAGTGACAGTTAGGACCACGGTGTAGACGCCTGCAGTCTGGTAGATGTGGGATGCCGAACTCCCTGATCCGGTTGACGCGTCACCGAAATTCCAAGCGTAGTTGTAGGGAGCAGTTCCACCCGAGGCCGAGCCTGTGAAGGAGACTGTTTGTCCCACCACAGAGTTCGAGAGACTTTCCGTGAAGCTCGCGGTTAGACTTGGTGGTGGAGGCGGACTCGTGACAGTGATGGTTTGCTGGGAAGTAGCCGTCTGCTGGGATGGACTACTGTCCTTGGCTGTCAATAGTACGCTGTACGATCCTGTTGTTGAATAAGTGTGGTAGACCGCGGCGCCTGTTCCAGTCGCTCCGTCGCCGAAAGCCCAGCTGAAACTGTAGGGTCCGGTTCCGCCAGAGGCGGACGCTGTGAAACTAACCTGCTGGCTTACTTGGGGCGATGAGGGGGAATAGGTGAAACTGGTCGAGAGAAGAACTGGGGGCGTGGAACTCTTGAAGAACTCTGTCATCGGCTTGGCGTTGGCATCGTTAGACGTGAGACCGGCTAGGTTCCAGTTTGTTTCAATCGTCTTGGTCCATGAATAGTGGTTGTAGAGGTTGCTGGTCGCGAATCCGGTCTTGGCTAATGGTCCAGCCCATACCGCGTAGACACAGTCCTCTGAGCTTCCATTGAGCGGGCACCAGCCGTTGCCCTCGTCGAAGACGATGAAGAGAGCTGCACGCTGAGTAGTGAAAGTGTTGCTGTTCAAGATGTTCGGTACTAGTCCTTTGAGGTAGTTGTCGCCCATCGGAATCGAGGTTGGGCAGATGCCTGTGAACCCGTGCATGTTGTTGCAGTTGTTGGGCGTTAGCCACATGAAGTTGGGTGCTGATGCTGAATTCAGGTCGTTGACGAGAGAACAGTCTGTCACGGTGCAGCCGGTCGGATTTGCTAAGACTATGTTGGAGCATCGAGTAGGATTGTTCAGAATGTCTGTGAACCCGACGAATGGGTTGTGCTCAAGCGTGTAGGGTTCATGGTAAGTGTTGTCGCAACCGCTCGCAACATTCTGGTTCTCCATGTATCCCTTCCAAGTCAAGCCTTCAGCTTCAAGACGGTCCACGAGATTCGGGTTCGAAACCGGTGGACAGCCGTTGTTGCCACAGCCAAACGTGTCGCCGCCTAACAATGCGAGATAGTTAGCTTGGCTGAAGTGATTGACGCCGAGATATTGTGACCCGATGGCATAATTGTTCGCTAGGCTGGCCATGTAGGGGTCGCCGTTGGACCCTAGGCAAGGGGGCGGGTTCTGAGCGCAGACATCCTGGATTCCGTGGTCCTCCATTATGATGATCACCGTATGGTCGAAGTAGGCGCCAGTCGCCATGCCGGTCTGAGGAGTGGTCGTCGACTGTCCACTTGCTAGCCTCGATAATTGCGAGGCGGTGACGATTCCCATAGCTAACATCGTGACGAAGAGTGTGAGCACTAGGATTCGAGGAGCTGAATGTCGGCGTAGTCTGATCATTGCGTTCTTCGTATGAAGAACCATCAGAGAGATATTTGGGTGCCATGTCTACAATTGCATGAAGGGTGCCCTTTCAGTGCTAACGACACTGGAAGAGCACACAAGGTGTGCCACTAGTGTACAAGTAGCCGAACCCTTCGTCAGGGCTAACACATGTAAACGTGGCAGTAATATTCCCGAAACCGAGAAGAAACATTAGTGTCCAATGACCCAGGAATGGAGCATGCAGGGATTGGCATGTCCCGGCTGCCTAGAGTCTACTGAGGTAATCTGTGGCCATTGTTCACTCTGCCTCCTACGATGCTGTGCTTGCTCGGTGGAGACCGACCCCGCGGACACCATGCCGGGCTAATCAACAGTCGGATCACGCAGACGGTTAAGCCAGGATTCCAGATACTATTCTCACTCTATCTGAGCCGTCTACGAACCAGAGTCGCCCCAAGCGTGAGGGCGACAAACCCGGCCATTCCCACATAGAGAGCTGAACCTAAGGAAGTAGTTGAGGCAGTTGGATTGTTAGTGCCTGAGTGTGAAGGGAGGTTAACTGCGAGAGTAAGGTTGTTATTTGCAAGATCGGTCTCCCCCGGTACGGGACTGGCAACCACGTCGAGCAGATATGTGCCGGGTCGGAGGCCTGTCGTGTCCCAAACGAACGATACGGTGAGGGAATTTCTGACTCCAAGATTCTGCACAACCTGTGATGCTACGCTGGCATTGTCGCAGTAGAATGTAACATTGAAGGTTTCTGATACATCCCCTAGATTCCTGACAGTCACACCCACCGTAGTAGAGCGTCCGGGCGTGACGACGCTATCCGCTAGGGATACGTTCTCAACAGCC
>Ga0209470_1000694_pt1 | contig 26223 bp, 24 predicted proteins | sample GraSoiAngelo_125_FD_185882 | JGI IMG/M metagenome (GOLD analysis project Ga0209470, IMG submission 185882) | Grasslands soil microbial communities from the Angelo Coastal Reserve, California, USA - 14_0927_05_40cm (SPAdes) (version 2) | ecosystem: Environmental > Terrestrial > Soil > Grasslands ... | reverse complement strand
GTGGGCGCCTCGGCTCACGAAAAAATCGCGCAACTCGGGTTTGTAGTACTCGCCGCCGGACGACGGGTTAAGCCCGAAAAAAAGTTTGCCGCCGGGCCTGAGGTGTTGCTGCAAATCGCGCAGAAGAAAATCCCATTCCGCCGGCCCCCAGAGTCGTTGCGTCGCTTGATCGATATTAAAACTAACGGAGAAGGCCGTGATCCAATCGAATTTTTGTTCGAGATGGGGTAGCAGCTCGAAGGCTTTAATCGTCCAAATGACGCGTTGCACTCCGAAAAGATCGAGCAATTCTGGGTAAAGAGGCACCCGGGCGGTGTCCAAGCCCAGCACGGAATGGCCGAGCGTTTTCAGGATAAACAGAAAAAATCCTCCGCCGCAGCCGAGATCGAGCACGTGTTTTGGCCGGGAGCGATGGAGTTTTAAATCTTGGATACGTTCGCGATTCAGGCGCAGCCAGGGGTCGATATTGGCGTACTTGGCGTATCCTGCGGGTGAGCCGGCGTAGCGCTGCTGGATTTCACGCAACTGTCGTTGATCGATATCTGCCCGCAGCGGCCCAAGTGGCAGGCGAAAAATGTAGCGTTGTGCCCTGCGCCATCCCCGCCTGTATGCCACCGGCTGAGTCAGTTTCGACAATTTACCTCGAAGCTTCATTTCAGAACCTGTGCGAGACGCCAGAACGTCCAGCGAGTTAACGCCATTGCTATCCTGGAATTTGTGTCTGCGTGATAACCAATCGCGAAATTCCTCATTCTGAGTTGTCGTCCCGCAACAAGTTTGTCATCCCAAGCGAAGGATCTCTACTCGTTTGAGGAGAATAGTCAGAAATGTCTCGACGGCGCTCGACATGACAAAGCTCGAAATGGCACCGTTTGCCATTTGTGAGCTTACTGAGCCTTGTTGAAATGAAAGAGATTGTAGTGACTGGAGAATGCGGGCCAACTAAGAATGATTTCCGAAACGACGATGAAGAGCACGATTCCTCCAAACACCAGTCCCCGCAGCGGCAATCGACGGATTGGAGAAAGCAGAGCATCGATCGTTTGGGCATAAAACAAAAAAAAGGGAACAGCAGCAGCAGACAGTAATCTTCCAGATGTAAAGTACGGATGTTCCCGGGAAGGATAAACGCATTCTCCGTAGTCGAATGAAATTGATAGAAGGACAGTGGAAACGACCAGAACAGCAAAACTCAACAGGGCCAGCCAAAGATTGCTTCGTTGCCGCAGGTTAATTTGTGTATCGCGTAGAAGAGTGGCCACAGTGAACCCGATTGCAGCAGTCGAAGAGACCCAGTAGAAGACATCGCTCAGGTGCGAGGCCAGGCGGCGACCATGCCAGAGTAGTTCGCCACGCCAAAAGCTCGCCACCAACTCTGGCCAGAACTCTTTCAATCCCCGAAAGCTGAAAATCGGATGCGGCAGCCAACGAGTAATCGGCTTATGCGTCCATCCGAGAAACTCAATCTTTGCGGCTGTAGCAGTTAAATCTCCGAATGTCTGAACGTTCCAAACAAACCAGAGAGCTATCGGCAGCGTGACGGAAAACATCAACAGACTCAGCGAGCCAATGATAGCCGGCAGCCTTCTCGTGCGAGCGAGCTGTCGAACCTTGAAGGTCGCCGCTCCGAGGGCAACAGCCAGCAAAGGCACATTTCCAAATTTCACCAGACAACTAGCTGCGAGCGCCAGCCCCAGCAAAAGCGCGAGGTATAGCGTTGGCTGCTCAGCCTGCAAAAATTTGATCAAGGCGACAAAAGCCACTCCGAAACAGAGCGGGGACAGCACATCGCTTTGTATTGAGTAGAAAGCGGTCTGCGGCCAAACAGCCAGCAATAGCGGAACGCTTAGACGCATGAATTGCCGATCAGGGAAGACCAATTTTGCGGCAACAAAGCCCACCCAGACGAGAGCCGCGGCGACGAACATGTTCAAAAAGCGAACCCAATACAACAACCAGCCGCCCGTAATTCCAGAGACACGGCCAAGATTTAGCCACAAACCTGCGAGAGCGTAATAAAGTGGCGGTTCCCCTGATTCGTGATTTTGATTAGATCGCCACCAATCCGAGTTCCTCTTTACGACGTCGTCGCGCTGCTCAGCGGGCAACATCCAGTTTGGCGGCGGAAAATCCTTCGTCTCGAACTGCTGCGGAGCCATGAAGAACTCCGGCGTACCGTACAAAGAGATGTAATATGCGGATTCGGAAGAATACTGACCCAAATCGCGCGGCACGTGACCCCGCGCGTATTTCATCACCAAATCTACGTGTGCCTGCTCATCGACGTTGTTGAAAAACGGAAACGCGGCCGAAAATATGAAGACGCGGAGTGCGCCTATCGCGCAAAGCAGCAAGATCAACTTTCGCTCATATAGTATTGCAAATCGGAGCGGAGCCTTCATCGAGGTTTCGCCTCGATTACCGCAAGCTTCCCGTATTCGCTGATCAAGGGCGCGGCACCTGTCACTTGCAGAAATCGCTTCTCAAGCGGCTGGCGAAAAGGCGAATCCCTCTCAATTACAATCGCAAAATGCCCCTCAGGGTCCGGTTCCCGCCAGGGAATTGCCTCCGGATAAACCCGATGTTGAAAACCAAAAATCGTGTCGGAGACAGCGAATGCTTCACTGCATTCGAACAGCAACGGATAAACAAAAGAAAGAGTGGTCCACACGCCGGTCACCCGGTCTTGGAGCAGATAATTCCTGACGCCTTCGAGGTCGGCACCGGGAATCCGCGTCATGCAATAGTCCTCTCCCTGATCACAGAGCGTTAACGTTTCGATTTGATTGTGGCGCGCCGTATCGATCGTCAGTGCGCTTCCCGTAATCACGGCAGCGGCGAAGACCCCGGCTCCGCCCACGCGAACCAGCGCTTTGGAACAAGCGAAACAACGCTCCAGCAGCCGGCCAGTGAGCGCTGCAAAAAAGAAACAACCGGCCAGGAAATAGCCGGGGACACGGAAGGGCGCAGTGACGTATGGAACAAAGCACGCCAACGTTAGCAAAAGCAGGAGGAGGTCCCGTTCTTCGTTACTACGTGCGAAACCGCCACGAATCGCCACCAGAATTTTGGATGGCGATCGAATGAACGGCCAGACCGCAACGCCTGACGCGAGCAAGGCGATCGTGTAAAATACAAACCCCAGAGCAGGCTTCTCTGGATAATACCAAAGGACGGTATCGGCTCCAAAGAACTTTGGCATCTCGGTTACGAAAATTTGCGAGAGCTCACCGGAGTGAAAGAAGAGTGCAAGTCGGCCGCCGGCAGTTTTCCCCAGCACGGCGTTCCAGTTGGCAAAATGATGGGTGAGATTGAATGCAATGGCCGGCGCATAGCCGATGATGAAACCAGCAAGAGCGACCAGAGCGTTATTGAACGATACGTTTCTACGCATCAAAAGGAGAACCCATAGCACCACGCTAAACGCGATTCCCAACTCCAAACCCCAGATGCTTAAACCTGAAACAGCGCCGAACAAAAGAAATGGCAACCACCTTCGGTTCGGGGTCGATTGGATCGATAAGAAGAGAATCGTAAGCAGCGGAATGGAAAGGAAATACCAGGAATAACCTCTCGTTTGGAAGTGCCACTTGAGAAGTGATGGAGTGAGGGCAAACACAATCGTGGCTAAAACGGCTGTGCGCTCGTCATAAAGCATCTGGCACATCCGATAAAATAGAAAAAGGCAGAGCAACGACAGCACGACGATGCAACTCTTCAACGCAATGACACCGACTCCGAAGAATGCGAACGCAATCGCGGCCAGATAAGCTTCCCAAGCAGCGCCTGCATTGTAGGGCTGACCGTACATGTAGAAGGGGAAATAGCGCCCTTCCAAAATGTGTTTACCCATCAGGCCGATGATCGCCTCGTCGCTGTGCACATGAGTTTGCGATGCCAACAGAATCGTAAAGCGCGCTGCCGCGATAATAATAAGCAGCCCAATGAACAATGCGTGCCGGCGCATCAGAGATTGGTTCTCACTTCACCGGCGCGATCATGGCACAGGACCAGAAGATCGACAATCGACACGATCCCCGTTTTACCCGCTGAAGCCGCGCGGCTTTCTGCATGGCTGCCGTTCGAGCGGCGACTGCTTCGGTTAATCAGAATGTCTTCGCTTTGCTTCGCGCGTTGAACACGTTTAGCGTCGGCAACTGTACTTTATTATGGCGTGCAGCGCTCGAAAGCCATCGCGCCATCCAATTTTTTTGCCCTCTTCGTAAGTGCGACCATAGTAGGAAATTCCCACTTCGAAGATCCTACACCCGAGCTTTGCGACCTTCGCGACAATTTCAGGCTCAACGCTAAAGCTATCCTCTTCTATCTGAATCGATTTGATAAGAGGAGCTTTGAAGGCTTTGTAGCCGGTCTGCATGTCCGTCAGATTAAGGTTAGTGAACATGTTGGAAAGCAGGGTCAAAAACTTGTTGCCGACCATATGCCAGAAAAAAAGGACGCGATGCGGTCGGCCGCCCATGAACCGTGAGCCGAAAACCACGTCCGCTTTGTCTGACATGAGAGGCTCCAAAAGCGCCGGGTAATCTTCGGGGCTGTATTCAAGGTCCGCGTCCTGCACGAGAATGATTTCACCTGTCGCGGCCGCAAAACCGCTGCGCAAAGCCGCTCCCTTGCCCCGATTGACTTGATGATAAATGATGCGGTCCACCATCTGGGAAACCTTCTCTTCCAGCACAGCCCGCGTCCCGTCTTGCGAGAAATCGTCAACTATAATGATCTCTCTACTGCTGATTGCCGCTGAGCGAACTGCCTCGACAATTTTTTCGATCGTAGGTTTCTCATTATAACAGGGAATAACGATTGAGACTTTCATCTCTTTCAGCGTGAGTTCAGTCCCGCGCCGCGCGATTCTCGCTGAGTTGCAATTTCCGCGCAAGAGCAGCTTTCTTCACTGAATCATCGCGGTGGATGAAATCCGAAGTCGTTCTTCAATTTCCCCCAGAGCCAATCAACAAACCAATCTTTTTGGACGGAGCTTGCTTGCGCAGCCGCAAGCGCCTCCGCTTTTTCGACGCTTCCATTCAAACAGTAGAGGTAGATGAGCAGGAACGTGTCGTTGAGACTAAACACGGCGCGGTCTTTCTCGCTCTCCAGCAGGCGAATTGCTCCCTCGATATCCCGACGCGCCAGCGCTCCCGCAATTAAGTCTGGCATTGTTTCGAGCGGAGGCGTTTGCGACTCCTTCGCCACTCGCTCGGCAATGGCGAGCCGAAATCGATCGCTCCCCAGCACCTCCAACACTGGCATTCGCAAATGGGAGTGGCGCAAGTAAAGATCCAGTTCGGCGAGTTTGTTGCTTCCAATTGTTTCCGAGAAATATCGCGTCTGACGGACAATAAAGAATGATTCCAGCGACTTGTTCAGCGTCTCAGGCCAAATCGCGCTAATTAAGGGAGATCGAAGAAAACGTTGAACCGCTGAGGGCGCCTCGAGGTATATCAAGGCAAAGCGGTGATTCGCTTCGTCATCCCAAGGCTCATCCGTCAGCCGCTTGGGATAGATGTCGGTCAAGGGCGCGACGCCCTGTGTGATCCGATCGATCTCTTCGCCGTCCATTACGAAAAGCGCGCCCAATTGTTGAGGAACCTCAACGCCGATTCCTCTCAAATCTGCGCCAGTATCCGGATTGCTCCATAACTGCCGAAGTTCCTCTTCCTCCACTTTACGCCCCGGACCCTTGATGCCCATCATGATCCATTCTTGATCGCCGCTCGCCCAGAGAGACGCGTTTGCGAATACATTATGAAACGCACGTAGGATTGCTTTCGCTTCTTCGACTTTCAGCTGATTAATCGGCAGCCAAAAGGTGACAATTCCGCCCTGCTTCAAGCGACTGTTCATAAGCGAAAAAAATTCCTCCGTGTAGAGATTGACCGCCCCCGCTACTTTCGGCGGGGGCGGTTCTCCAGAAATGATGTCGTACTGCCGCGGACTTGCTTGAAGGAAGAAGCGGCCATCCTGAATGAAGGTAGTCACCCGAGGATCGCGCAGCGGATTCGAGTAATTGATACCCGAATAGAAATCAGCGAGCTGGAGCACTTCTTTCGAAATTTCCACGACATCCATTCTTTTAACGTGCAACCCGCGGAGAAACGCGTCGGCGGTTACGCCACACCCATAGCAGATCAGGAGCACGTCTTCTGATTCGGGACGAAAAGCCAGCGGGAGATAGGCAAACAATCTCATGTAGCGCTGGCTGCGCGGATTTGTGGCCGACATGGAAAATGCGTTCGTCAAAAGCCGGTAGTAGTACGGTTCGCCAAAAAGATCGCGCCGCAGCAGTTGCAATGTGTCGGAGGCGCCCTCCACCTTTTTCACGACATGTGCGAACAACCGGCCCTGGTCGTCCGTTTCGTAAGGACGGCTCGCATGTGCGAAATGCATCTCAGCGCGATGGTGCGGAAAGATTGCAAAAAAGAGAATCAGGGCTGCACAGAGTCCAGTGGTGACCAAGCCGATTGGTCGGCGAAGCGACCAAGTTGAATGTTCACACACCAGGATGGCGAGCAGAGCGTAGCCCGCAGCACATACTATCAGGCTCCATTGGTAGCCGATACTCGGCAACAACATGAAACTGGCGAGCAGCGGACCAGCAGCCGCGCCGGTCGTATTAAACAACGTGGTAATCCCTGTGCTATTCATACGGTCTTCGACGCTGGCTTGAACACATGCAACGATCGAGGGAAACAAAATCCCCGACAAAAACGCGACTGGGAATATCAAGGCGATGGAGAGGAACCCAATCTGCTGCCAGGAGACGTCGAATACTCCTGCGCGCGTTTGAACCACTTCCCCTGGAAAGAACAAATATGAAGAAAGCGTCGCTATCGCGGCCAGCAGCAACAGGACTGGAAGCAATTGATTCAGTCGCGCCGAGCGGCGGTGAATCGCGCCAGCCACAATGCTGCCGAGCCCGATCCCAGCCAGGACAACCGCGAGCATAACCGCGAAAGCGGTTGAAGACGAAGGAACATACAAGCGCAAAAATCGAAACCAAACCACCTCAAGGCAAAGAACGATGGCGCCCGTCCCGAAGCTCACAAAAAGCAGACGCCAAGGCGGCCGATAGCTGACATCCAAGCGCAGCGGCACTGCTCGCTCCGGAATCAACGCGGCGGTATCGCCATCACGTTTGGATACCAACAATGCGATGGCGGCGGCGATGCAACTTGCCAAACCCGCGGCCAAGCCCGTACCGCGAAGTCCAAACGCCTCAATAAAATAAGCTTCACCAACGACCGCTCCTGCTACCGCGCCTAACGTGTTCGATCCATAAAGAAAACCGATCGCTCGCCCGAAATTTGCGCGCCGCAAAATCGGATCTTCCACCAATACCGGCAGTGTCAGGCCCATCGCCGTTGTCGGTATCAACAGAATAAGGAATGACAGGACAAAACGCAATCCAATGAGCGTCGGCTGATAATTCCACAGCATTTGCCAAACGGGCCGCATCAACTCGCCCAGAAGCGGAAGGCCGAAGACAATTGTGCAACCAAAGAAGGCCACGGCGAGCTCCAGTACAGCGTAAAGATGCAACGGCCGCCACCGCCGAAATCTCGACGATGCTGCGATGGCATTGCCCAACGCCAGACCCGCCATAAAGCTGGAAAGAATCAATGCAGCGGCCCAAACCGAATTTCCAAAGCTTAAACCGCTCAGTCGGAGCCACAACGTCTCGAAAATGAGCGAGCCGATTCCCGACAGAAAGAGAATACCTGCTAAAATCGCAACGCGCACCGTCGCATATAAATGCGGCGGTCGGTGCAGACGACCATCTAACATTTAATCATGAGCACAGTTATTATTGGCTCAGCTAATATATTTGGCGGAAAAAAAAGGAACTTTCCCATCTTGCCAGCTCTGGTCCGCTCCATTGTGCGTGCGACGAAATTCGAGAATATTCCAGTGCGCGCAAATCGCAACGCCGGTCCCAACCTGCCGACTGCCCAGGCACTGACGGCTCGCTTTTTCTTGACCGAAAACAAGCGCGCCGACAAGTAGCCGACACCGATGGCCGCCGCAATCGTGCAACCGCCTCCGGCGCTCCTCGCGCCGTTCGCGATTTTGCTCATCACTATTGCAATTTTTCCGCTCGTCCTGAAGCAGCATTGGGAACGGCATTACCAAAAATTGTGTGCGCTCCTGGCCGCGACCACCTGCGGCTATTACTTCTTCGCCCTCCACGGTGCGGCTCGGGTTCAGCATGCCGCCAGCGAATATGTAAGTTTCATTGTCGTTGTCGGCGCATTCTTTGTCGTGGCCGGGGCCATCCATTTGCACATCCCGCGATCCGCCTCACCGCTGGCAAATGTCACGTTCCTGTTCGGCGGAAGCCTGCTGGCAAATTTTATCGGCACCATTGGCGCATCGATGCTCCTGCTCCGCCCCTTTCTGCACATGAACCGCGGCCGGGGCACGCCCATGCACGTCGCGTTTTTCATCTTCACCGTCGGCAATCTCGGCGGAGCGCTCCTGCCTGTCGGTCCCCCACTTTTTCTCGGTTACATTAAAGGTGTGCCGTTTCTATGGCCGGCACTGCATTGCTGGCCACAATGGCTTACCGCAACCGGGGCGCTGCTCGTCATCTTTTTCATCGCAGACACGGTTGCCTGCTCGACAAAGTCCGTCGCGGAAACGCCCTCCTCTCATTTTCATTGCTACGGAAAATGGAATTTCGGCGCACTGCTCGCGCTCCTGCTCATTCTCGTTTTTGTTCCAAACGGAGTGCGTGAACCGTTGATGGTCATGGTCGCCGCTTTTTCATATTTTCTCACTCCGCAACACGTCTTTGAAGCGAACGAGTTCAGTTGGCGGCCACTCATCGAAGTCGCTTGGATTTTTCTCGGCATCTTTGGCACCATGATTCCAGTGCTCGATTACGTCGAAATCCACGCGCCCGGTTTCCACCTCGCCAGCGACGCCCGTTTTTATTGGGGCACCGGTCTGCTTTCCGGCGTGCTCGATAATGCGCCCACTTATCTTACCTTCCTCACCGCCGCCCTTAGTCTCGATCAGCTCGACATCAATCATCTTCCCGATGTCGCACAATTTGCGGCGGGCCATGGAAGCCGCCTCGCCGCCATTTCGCTCGCAGCCACCTTATTCGGCGGCCTCACCTACATCGGGAACAGTCCGAATTTGCTGATCCGCGCGATTGCGGAATCGCGCCACGTGCCGGCGCCGGGATTTCTCGCCTATTTTATTAAGTACGCCCTCCCCATCCTGATTCCAGTCCTGGCGCTGGTCGGGCTGATTTTCTTCCGTGGCTGATTATTTGCGCGCAGAAGGGTGTCGCCTGACTATGACGCTCCAATGTTTACCGGCCTGATCGAGGAAATTGGAAGCGTGCTCTGGATTCGTGCGACCGATCGCGGAACACAGTTGCAGCTATCAGCTCCGCGCATTTCCGGCACTATCCACACCGGAGATAGCATTTCCGTAAACGGCTGCTGCCTTACCGTGGCATCACATCGACACGAAGAAATCGTGTTCGATCTTCTGGAGGAAACAATGGCGCGCACCAACCTCGGCGCGCTCAAGCGCGACAGCGCCGTTAATCTCGAGCGCGCTCTCGCCGCCAATGCACGCCTGGGAGGACATTTCGTGCAGGGTCACATCGATTGCACTGCCAGCATCATCGCTTTTGCGGAATCGGATTCTCGTCTTGAGATCGCGTTGCCGGAAGATCGCGCGCTCTATGTGGCAGAAAAGGGATCAATCGCAGTCGACGGGATCAGCTTAACCATTGCAGAAGTGAAGCCCACCAGCTTTGTCACTTGGATCATCCCGCATACGCGTCGTTCCACCAACTTGAAAAATGCGCAGTCGGGCAACTTAGTAAATCTCGAGTTCGATATTCTGGCCAAATATGTCGAGCGAATGGTGGCCGCGGCGGCGGGCGGAATGTCACTTCGCACCCAGTCCGCTGAGGACCGCGGGAATGGTGCCCCGTAGAATCTTTAGATCGATCAGGTTGGCGAGGTTGAAGCAGAAGGTGCCGTATAATCCCAGCACAGGCGCATTGCTAGCAAAAGCGCGTCGATCAGCTACTGCAGCTGCGTGTTCAGTTCCTGTTTCCGCGCAAGGATAGGACAATTATAGATTATGAGCGCGCATCACAGGACCAAAATTCCGGATTGCGCTCTGGTCGGCGTGATCGCCTCAATCGATGAATTGCGTCTTGCAACAAGAATGCGCGCACCGCCGGACTTGTTTGAATTGCGGCTCGATCATCTGCCGAACTTGCGCGAATCGCAACTGTTGAAGCTCCGTCGGCCCCTCATCATCACCGCGCGGCACCCGGCCGAAGGGGGCAAGAAATTGCGGACTGGTCGGTGCGATCTACTCCTGAAATTTCTCCTCCAGGCAAAATTCGTCGATATTGAATTGCGTTCATTGCGCGAGTTGCGCGAAGTGTGGGACCAAGCGCGCCGCCTGGGTGTTGGTCGAATTTGTTCCTTTCACGATTTCGAAGGCACGCCTCAACCTGCTGTTCTGCACAAAAAAATGCTCTGCGCCAGCAAAGCGGACGCAGACGTTTTCAAGGTTGTCACCCGAGCTGATACCCTTCGCGATTTGCTTACTTTGTTCGAATTTTTGTGGAGCGAGCTTCCGTCGATGCGCCTGTGTGTAATGGCAATGGGGAAATTCGGGCCAATCTCGCGCCTGTTTTTTCGCGAGGCCGGTTCGTTCTTTATTTACGCTCCGCTTCGCCATCCGCTCCATCACGGGCAACTCACCTTCCGGCAACTCCGCGGCCAACACGATTAAAATCCGGCGGCCGTGCGAATTCGTTACGGAGGCAAATTTGGCGCGGATTTTGCCTCTTTTGATTCGACTGAATGAAAGAGGTGGCAATTCTACCAGAACAGGCGCCGGTGATGCCATTGCCGGGCGCGGTCCTTTTTCCGCACGCACTGCTCCCGCTTTACATCTTCGAGCTGCGCTATCGTGAAATGCTCGCGCACGCCCTCGCGCAGGAGCGAATGTTTTGTGTTGCGCTCCTCCGGCCGGAGAGCGCGCAATGGAAAAGCGAAGACGACTTTTTCGATATCGGAACGATTGGACTAATCCGCGCCTGCGTCGGTCGTGGCGAGGGCACTTCCAATTTGATTTTACAAGGTCTGCAACGCGTGCGCTTCGCCGATTTTGTCCAATTGGATCCATTTCCAATCGCCGAACTCGAAACACTCCGGTCCGATGACGAAACGACAGTCGAAACCGACGCCCTCGGCGCCAAGGTCCTGGAGCTTTACGCTCGCTTTAAGACCCTCGGGCGGCAGTTGCCGACAAAAATCGATCGATACGTCACCGATATGACTGATCTGGCGATGCTGGCCGACCTGATGGCCTCGACTTTCATCGACGATCCGGCGCGCCGTCAGCAAGTCCTTGAAGAGCTGGACTTGAATGCGCGGCTGCGTCTCGTCATTCAATATCTGCGCGACGAAACCGGCAACGCCGCAGCGTAGCGTTGTCATCCGAGCGCCAGTCGAGGGAAGCCGCCACGAAACCTTTAAGGTAACGCCGCGGGATCCCTCGACTGCGCTCGGGATGACGGACGGATCCGCTCGTATTCCTCCATCAAATATCGATCGGTCATGCCGGCGATGTAATCGCACACCGTGCGATGCAACCCTTCGCTCTCGATCCGCCGAGCCGCCGCATCTCCAAGCCGGTTTGGATCGAGCAGGTAACTTTCGAAAACTTTTCGCAACATCTCGCACGCGCGTTTGTTTACCTCCGCCACCCGCGGGTGGTAATAAACATTCTGATACAAAAATTTCCGGAGCGCGCGATTGGCCTCTGCCAGATCGTCACCATATCGAATGAGGACAGACTGATTCCGGACGTCGTCTCGTGATTGAACTTTCACCGATGTGATTTGCTCCGCGCTGGTTACGATCACGTCCCGCACCTGACGATCAATGACGTCGCGAATGATGAGCTTGTGTAGATCCGGTTCGCGCAGGTCGGGATAACGTGCGCGCACGGAATCGGCCGCCACTTTCCAGACATCGACTTCTTCAAGCTGCGCGAAATTAAGAACGTCGAAGTCGATCGCATCATCGAGGTCGTGACTATAATAAGTGATCTCATCGGCCAAATCCGCGATCTGTGCTTCGAGTGAGCTCACTTGCGTTTTGTCCAATCCTTCCCGCACTTCGAGGGTCAGATTCAAGCCGGGAAATTTCGGATACGGGTTCTCGAGCAACTCAACGACGCGCAAACTTTGGCGGTTGTGCTCGAACCCGCCGTGCTCGCGCATACATTCCGCCAGGATTTCTTCGCCGGAATGGCCGAAAGGCGAGTGGCCGAGATCGTGCGCGAGAGCGATGGCCTCAGCCAGATCTTCATTCAAGCGCAGGGCCCGCGCGATCGTGCGACTAATTGAGGCGACCTCGATCGTGTGAGTTAATCGCGTGCGTAAATGATCGCCGGTGCCATTGAGGAAAACCTGGGTTTTGTATTCCAAACGACGAAAGGCCCGTGAATGAATGATGCGGGCGCGATCGCGCTGAAATTCGGTGCGATAAGCGTGACGCGGCTCGGGAAATTGTCGGCCCTGCGATTGGCCTGACTTTTGGGCAAAGGGCGCGAGCAAACGCCCTTCGTCCGCTTCCATTTCCTGGCGCGTTTTGTATTCGTTCAATCGCGATCGAGTTTTTCGCTCAAGATTTTTCGGGCGGCACGGTCTTGCGCCCGCAGCATCAGTAAATCGAAAAGGGCGAGAAGAAGTGCGGTCAAAGTCAACCAGGCACAGGTCACCCAAAAGAGAATGAACCAGCCCGGATGTTCGCGCGCTGAGAGCAATGGTTGAAGAAAAGTGGTGCCGGAAAAGAGCATGAGCATTGCAATCACGAGCGTGATGAACATCACCCACCGTCGCGTCGATTGATCGCGAATCACTCCGCGGGCCGAGTGAATGGCGAAGGAGACGATTCTTAACCGGGCTGGTTCCTCCGCCATCGATTGCATTTTGCCTTTTGCTTCGAAGTGCGCAATCGGTGTTTCAACCTATCGTCGGAAATTTCCTATGGCGAAAATCGAAGAACCCAAGGTCACTCCAGAGCGTTTGATGCAGTTTGGTTTTGCCTACGCCCCGCCGTTGATCATCAGCGCGGCGGTGGCGAACAAGGTTTTCGATACCCTCGCGAGGGGAGCGAAGAACGTTGAAGAAGTGAGCCGGCAAACTGGAGCATCGGTTCGAGGTTTGCGCGCGATCATAAACGCGCTCGTCGGCCTCGAATTGCTCAAGAAAAACGGCGATAAATATGCGCTCACGCCGGAGAGCGAAGCCTTTCTCGTCAGCAACAAACCCGGCACCCTCGCCGGATTTTTCAGCATGAATCGGGTCCGCCTGATGCAGCAGTGGATGAAACTGGATGAAATCGTTCGCACGGGGCGGCCGGCAGAAGCGCGAAATCAGGAGGGTCCCGGCACAGAGTTTTTCAGCGAGCTGGTCGAGAACATCATTCCGATGAGTTACGGCAGCGCGCTGGCGCTGGCCGACCATCTGAAACTCGCCGACGCGACAAACGAAGTGCGCGTTCTCGATCTCGGCTCGGGCTCGGGAATTTGGGGAATTGTCCTGGCGCAAAAATCGCCGCGCGTGCAAGTGACCGCGGTCGATTGGGCCGGCATGATTCCAACAACCAAACGCATCACGCAAAAATTTGGCGTGGGAAACCGTTTCAAATTTATCGAAGGTGACTTGCTGGACGCTGATTTCGGCGAAGGCTACGACGTCGCCACCCTCGGTCACATTCTGCACAGCGAAGGCGAAGACCGTAGTCGTAAGCTGCTGAAGAAAACAGCCAACGCGCTCAAGCCCGGCGGCACCATTGCCATCGGCGAATGGCTGGTCAACGATGAACGGACCGAGCCACTGAATGGTTTGATGTTCGCCGTCAACATGCTGGTCAACACCGAAAGCGGCGACACTTTTTCCTTTAACGAGATCAAGCGCTGGCTGGAAGAAGCGGAATTTAAAAATGCGCGCACGCTCGAAGCACCCGGGCCAGCACCGCTTGTGCTGGCGACGAAATCGTAATCGCCTAGCGATGAATCGCCTTCTCACCGCTACGCCGAGCTGATTTGATAAAACTGGAATGAGAAAGGCTAAGGCAAAAACCAAAGCGCTAAAAAAGAAGTCATTGCCCAAAACAAGACGGAAACTGGAGATCGATTCCACGCTCAAGGCGCGACTCGAAGCGGAGTTTGCGCAGGCAGTCAGAAGCGCGAAGGCGTACGTCGACGATCCGCTACGACTGCGCGGCCTCTTTGAGGATGCAGCCGAGGCGGCGACGTCACTGCCGACGGACTCGTTCGGAGACACCTGGCCATACTTTCAGACGATGCTGCGTTTGATCCGCGCCTACTACCGAGGCGAATATCACGAAGTCACGGAAAGCACACTCGTCATCCTCATCGCGGCCGTCATCTACGTCGTCAGTCCTCTTGACGTGATCCCCGACGCCATCCCCGCAATCGGTTTTCTCGACGACGCCACCGTCGTCGCCCTGGCGGTGCAACGAGCGCGCCAAGATTTGGATGATTTCATGCTTTGGGAAATATCGGCGTCGTAGGATGGCGCTAATTTTCAGTTACCTTCAACGGGGGGCCGGCAAGGAATCGCCACCCTACAATACCGCGCGCGTTTATCTGGGGAGCGCAGGCTGCCAGCCTGTAGTTGCCGGCAGCTTGCCGGCAACCAGTTCGCGTAGCGAATTCCGAAATCAAAAACGTCTCGGCAAGCTGCCGAGACGAACAGGCTGGCAGCCTGTGCTCCCAATCCACAGAATTCGCGGCGAAGCTTTAAACCAATAGCAGCGCTGGATTTTCGAGAAGATGGCGGAGTTCTTTGAGATAGACCGCGCCGAGCGCGCCGTCGATGACGCGATGGTCGCAGCTCATCCAGATCGACATGCGATGACCGACGACGATCTGATCGCAGTTATCGGTGACCGGCATTTTGTTGATTTTTCCGACGGCGAGAATAAAGCCTTGTGGCGGATTAATAATGGCGGAAAAACTGTCGATCCCCATGCCGCCGAGATTCGACACCGTAAAACTTCCGCCCTGAAATTCTTCCGGTTTCATTCGCTTGTTCCGGGCGCGGTTGGCCAGGTCCTTGGCCAGCTCGCTGATTTCCCGCAGCGATTTGTTCTGCGCAGCGCGGATTACCGGCGTCAGCAATCCATCTTCAATCGCGACGGCGAGGCCAAGATCAACGTCCGCATATTGCACGATGGCATCGTTATCGAATGATGCGTTCACCTTTGGAACTTTCACCGCCGCCATCACCGCTCCTTTCAAAACGAAATCGTTCACCGTGATCTTTGATGTGTCCGTGTCTTCGCCGGCTGATTTTAATTCCGCGCGCGCTTCCATGAGTGGGCCGGCATCGATATCGATGTTGAGATAGAAATGCGGGACCGGCGCCTTACTTTGTACAAGACGTTCGGCAATACCTTTGCGCATTCCGGAAAGATTGATTCGCGCACCTTCACCGGTCTTGATTGAAGGCGCGGGTTTCGGTTGTGCTTTGGCGTCACCGCGGTCGGCGACCGCGGCTACAGATTTGGAAGCAGCGCGCACGTCGGTCTCGGTTACCCGGCCTTCCGGGCCGGTTCCTTTCACATTCGCAAGATCGACGCCGAGCTCGGCCGCGATCCGTCGCGCCACGGGCGATGCTTTCACCCGCCCTTCTTCTGCGGTTTTCTCCTCGCGCGCGGCCGCGGGCGAGGGTTTGGGACGCGACGGCGCGCGTCCCTCCATCGGCTCTTGCGGCGGCGTAGTCTCTCTTTCTTTCGCTTTCGCGGGTGCGGGTTTTTCCGTCGCCCGTTTTGGTTCTTCGGATGTCTTCGCTTCTTCTTTTTTCGGTGCTTCCGGTTTTTTCTCAGGCGCCTTTTTCTCTTCTTTTGGCGCGGCTTCACCCTCCTCGCCGATGAAGGCGATCCGTTGGCCGACTTCAACTTTGCCGCCTTCTTCCACGTAAATTTCGGTGAGCGTTCCGTCCTCGGGCGATTCCCATTCCATCGTCGCCTTGTCGGTTTCGATTTCCGCGATAACGTCGCCGGCCGAGATCTTGTCGCCTTTCTTCTTTTTCCACACGACGAGAGTTCCCTCCGTCATCGTGTCACTCAATTTGGGCATCTGGATTTCAGGCATGGTGAAAATCGTTAAAGCGTTAAAGGGTTACAAAGTTAAAATGAAGAAGGCTCTTTCCGTTTTAACATTTTAACTTTGTAACTCTTTTAACCTCTTTCACGCATAACAAACTTTTTTGACCGCGGCGATGAGCTTCTCCGCGTTCGGCAAAACCGCTTTCTCCAGTCGTTCGTTGTAGGGCATGGGCACATCTTCCTGCGAAACACGCCCAATTGGAGCGTCGAGCTCGTCGAAAATATTTTTCTGAATGCGATAACAAACTTCCGCGCCCACGCCACAGAACGGCCGGTCCTGTTCTACAATCACCACCCGATGCGTTTTCGCGACGGAATCGTAAATCGCGCGTTCATCGAGTGGTTTGATTGAACGCAAATCGAGTACTTCCGCGCTGATGTCTTCGTCCTCGAGCTTCTCCGCCACTGCGAGCGCAAGTGCCACCGTTTGCGCGTAACACACAATCGTCACGTCCGAGCCTTCGCGTTTGACCTCCGCTTCGCCCAGCGGAATAAGCAATTCCGTTTCCGCCGGCTCGACCATGCCTTTCGAGCTGTAAAGCAGTTCGGATTCAAGCACCAGTACCGGATTGTTGTCGCGCACTGCGGTTTTCAACAGGCCTTTGGCGTCGCGTGGCGTAGCCGGCGTGCAAACTTTCAGCCCCGGAACGCTGGCATACAAACATTCGGTCGCATGCGAGTGGGTCGCGCCGAGCTGATGGGCCGGACCGTTCGGTCCGCGGAACGTGATGGGGATGTTGAACTGGCCACCGCTCATCGTCAGCATGTTGGGAGCGTTGTTCACCACCTGATCAAACGCGACGAGCGAAAAACTGAAGGTCATGAATTCGATAATCGGACGCAATCCAACCATGGCGGCACCGACACCGAGCCCGGCAAATCCATTTTCGGAAATAGGCGTGTCGATGATTCGCTTGGGGCCGAAGCGTTCTAGCAATCCTTGCGAGACCTTGTAAGCGCCGTTGTATTCCGCCACTTCCTCGCCCATGAGAAAGACATTCGGATCGCGTGCCAATTCTTCCGCCAGCGCTTCATTCAACGCCTGTCGGTAAGTAATCTCGCGCATTTGCATATGCGTTTAGCGGACTCGAACCCCACCGGCCGCACAGGCTGGAAACCTATGCTCAGACGTAGGTGTAATCATAAAGTTTCTCGAGCGGCGGTTCATCACTCTGCTCGGCAAATTTCACCGATTCGAGCGCGATTCGTTTCGCTTCCTTGTCCAGCTCATCGAATTTTTCGTTCGTCAATTTTCCTTCGCGCGTCAGTTGCGCGCGCAAACGCGTAATCGGGTCATCCAGACGATATTTTTCAAGTTGTTCCTTCGTTCGATAACTCGCGGGGTCAGACATGGAGTGGCCGCGATACCGGTACGTGCGCACCTCGACAAACGCCGGATGCTGATCTTTGCGAATTGATTCGACCACTTCGCTCAAAGTGTCGCGGACGTGACGAAAATTCATTCCGTCCACCACGCAACCGGGAATGTCATAACCTTCCGCGCGATCGACGATTTGTTTGAGCGACGTGGAACGCTCGACCGAGGTTCCCATGGCAAAGAGATTGTTTTCACAAATAAAAATCACCGGTAACTTGAAAAGGGCGGCGAGGTTCAACGCTTCGTGAAAGGCGCCCTGATTGATGGCGCCGTCGCCGAAAAAGCAAAGGGTAACGCGGTCTTCATTTCGATATTTGCAGGCGAAAGCGAGACCGCAGGCCAGCGGCACATGCGCACCCACGATGGCGTGTCCACCGTACATGTGATGTTCCTTGTCGAAAAAATGCATCGAACCGCCCAGCCCGCGGGAACAGCCGGTATCTTTGCCGAACAGTTCCGCCATACAGGCATTGGCGCTGGTACCGCGGGCCAGGGCGTGGGCATGATCGCGATAGGCGGTGATGATGTAATCGTCGAATCGGATCGCCGCGATGGCACCCGCTACAACCGCTTCTTGACCAATGTAGAGATGACAAAAACCGCCGATTTTCTGAGCTTGATATTGCTGACTGGCGCGCTCTTCAAAACGCCGGATGAGCAACATCAACCAGAGCATCTCGACTTCGTCGCGCTGCTCCGCTGGCTGCATGGAAATCAGGCAGCGCGAGCGACCGCGACTTTTGCGCTAGCAGGTGCCGATTGAGTGCGCATCAACAGGACGAAGATGGCGGTGAAGGCGAGGTCGCTCAGGAGAGAGTTGCGGAAAAACATCCAGCTGGGGGTGGCGCCATATTGTGGAAGGCCAACGGTCAACGCCTGAATTAATCCCGCAAAATTTTTCACGTAACCGGGATCAGTCAGCCAGGAAAAGGCATTGGTGATTCCATAAAAAATCACTGAGGTGGCGAGAGATGCGGGCAACATCGTTTTCCACGAAGCACGTTTTCGCAGGGCGAAGCCGATGAGGCCGACGATCGCTAGGGCAAAGTAGCGGCAAAGAATTTGCGGATCGAAAAGCGGTGCGTGGTAAGTGGCATTCAGAAGCAAATCAGAGATGAAGAGAGTGAGCAGCGGCAGCGCGAATTTGTAGCGCCGCGGGAGATAGGCGGCGCAACAAAGCGCGATGGCGGCGAGAGGGGCGAAATTCGAGAGCCAGGTCGCGGCGCCGGAATGAATGAGGAGACCCGTCATCGCCCGAAAAGCGACGACACAAATGACGAGAAACAAAGCCGGAATCATCGGACAGCAAGTTTATCTGTCCTGCGCCAGATGCAACGCTAAACGCGCGAGCTCCCTTTACTTGCTGGCGCGAGCGCGAACGCGCGCCAGTCTGGCTTTGCGACGGATGGCGGCGTTGCGATGAATAATTCCGCGCTTGGCCGCCTTATCTATCGCAGAAATGAGTGCGTTGATATCGTTCGCTGGCGCGTCAGCTTTGACCGCGCCCTTACTCAAAGTCCGAATACGACTCAAGACGCGGCGATTGCGAAGAGCTCGGCGCTCAGTCTGGCGCGCACGTTTGGCAGCGGATTTGGTATTGGCCATGCGATCAAAAAATTGCGGGCGGGAGCGTCATGGATGCGCTCCTATTTGTCAACCTGTCAACCGCGCTGCGCGATCAGGCGCGCGCGTTGCGCAACCAGGCGGTCGCGTCCGATTTCTTTGCCGGAGCGACCGATGTCTTCGGCGGCAGCGGCGTAACACTCGCCTTCTCCGCGCCCGGCTTCGACGAATCGACCGTGAAAACGGCGTGTGTCGGAGCGGGTGCAGAAGCTGGCGCAGAAACGAGCGTTCCCTTGGCGGCGCGACTCACCTTCGGCAAATGGTCGGGCGTGATTTGCACAATCGCACCAATGGGCAACTGCTGATAAAGCGCAGAGACGTCGGACGATTTCATTCGAATACAACCGTAGCTGGCCGGCCGCCCGATCGTTTTCTCCTCCGGCGTTCCGTGAATGTAAATGCCCCGGTAATAGGCGTGCGCGTTTGCAGCTTCCAACCCGCGCAGCCAGATGATACGGGTAATGATAGGATCGCGGCCAGGCGTGTTCGGCTGCAAAATTTCGCCGGTGAACCTGCGGTTGTGGAAAACCGCGCCGGTCGGAGCGCGGTCACCGATTTTCTGAGCAACCTGAAGAGTGCCAAGCGGTGTCGCCATCGAGCCCCATCTATCGCCGAGTCCGAATTTGGAAGTAGAGACGGGATAAACTGCGGCATTGCCGCCGTTGTCGAGGAGCATCAATTTTTGATCGCGCACACTAACGATGACGTTTGGCTGGACCAACTGCGCGCGCAATGGCGTAGCCCCCGGCGCAACCATCGCAATTAACAAGAACCAACGAAGGCGAGACATAGATGTCTAGGCGGGGAGTGCGTCAGGCGCCCTGCCGTTGTTCCAATTGAATTTCGGTAGCCATTGTATGACGGAGCAAAATGAGACGTAAAGAAACCCAAATTGAAACATAAGCAAGAATGGGACCGAAAGAAACTGCCGGTGCTCAATCGCGTACCAGACAAAGTAGGTAAAGTAAACGGCAAAAAACATCTCAGCCGCAGGCAATACCGACTTGAGAGGCATATAGCGGCAATTACGCCACGGCTGGGCTTTGCGTTCTATTCCATATTTCGGGGTGCGGGTGAAATCTGATTTATGATTGAATACCGCTTCGAGGACGGCGCGGGCATTATTTAGCGACAAGCCGACCCCAAGGGCGAGCAGGCAGGGCAAAAGCATTATTTCCTTCATCCAAGTTCGCGGATGCAGTTCGCGCTGCGCGCAAATATAAAAGACTGCGACCGAAACGGAAGCGGTGAGAAAGATCGGCACATCAATCAGCAGCGTTCGCACCCAGCCGGACTGCGGTCCGCCAGTCGAGGGGTGGAGCAGGACAACAAGACAAGCGAGAAGCAAATATGCGAAATTGGAAACAAGATGACCGGTCGCCTCCAGCTTGATCGGCATCGGCAGCTTACTCCGCCAAATTTCCGGAAGCAGTTTCTTGCAGGTCTGGATGGAGCCTTTCGTCCAACGATGTTGCTGCGACTTGAAGCCATTCATGTCGACCGGCAGCTCCGCCGGGGTAACAACGTCGGGGAGGAAAATAAATTTCCAGCCGGCTAGTTGCGCTCGATAACTCAGATCGAGATCTTCCGTCAGCGTGTCGTGCTGCCAGCCGCCAGCCTCTTCAATGCACGATTTTCGCCAGAGTCCGGCCGTTCCGTTGAAGTTGAAAAAGCGACCGCTGCGAGAGCGCGCGGTTTGCTCGAGCACGAGATGGCCGTCGAGAAACATCGCCTGCACCCGGGTTAGCAAGGAATAGCCGCGATTCAAATGGCCCCAGCGCGTTTGAATCATCCCCACTTTGGGGTCGGTAAAGAAATCGACTGTCTTGCGCAGCAAATGCGGTGGCGGAACAAAATCGGCATCGAGAATACATACGAATTCTCCGCGCGCGGTAGCCAAACCTCGCTCCAAGGCGCCCGCTTTGAAGCCGGTGCGATCGACTCGATGAATCAGTTCGACATCGAACCCGCGCTCACGTAATTCCGCCGCACAATCCGCCGTAATCTCGCGTGTGTCGTCCGTCGAATCGTCCAGCACCTGGATTTGCAGCCGATCGCGAGGGTAATCCAATTTACTGACCGCGCGCAGCAATCTCTCGACCACATAAACTTCGTTGAAGATGGGCAACTGCACGGTCACGACCGGCAATTTTTCAAATTGGCCCGCCGGCACCGGCGCGCGTTTCCGGTTCTTGAGAAAAAGGTAGATAATAAAATAGCGGTGAACGCCGTAAGCCGAAAGGCCAACGAGCACGCTGAGGTAACAGATTGTCCAGATAAATGAAACCATGCCTCCTTGCGTTAGGAATCCAGACTGCCTTGCCGATTACTCTGCAAGGGCGACATGATGCCGCTTCTGGGGGTGTCGTCAAATCAAAAAAGGCGGGCTCGTTCGCGCCGACCGGCTTGAAGTTAAAAGCACACAACCATTTACCGTGTCGCGAAAGCGAAATGGCTCGTTCCTTTTGCAGGCCGGCGGCATGGGGTTCGCTTCTCGGAGACGGAGCGATTTTGTGTTAAGATAGTCGCCACCGAAGATGGCAAGCGGATCAGCTACGACAAAAAAAAAGGGAAGAAATCTCGAACGCTTCGACATTGTCTTGACGGTGCTGCTCGCCGGATGGGTGCCATCGATTCTGATGTTGCTGGTTTCTTACACCACACTCAAAAAGACCCTGGAATCAAAAATTTTGCGCGACCGCCAGACTTTTGTCCAGCTGGTCGGTCATTTGGTCGATGACGATCTGGCCGGCACCGCCAGCATCGTCTCCTATTATCAAACCCTTCCCGATATGGAGCGTCTTTTTGCCGCGCCTAATTCTCAGGACACGGCCCAGCAATGGATCGCACAGAAGTTTTTCACTTATCCGCGCATTGATGGAATGTTCATCGCGGCGGCTGACGGCAAGCTTCTTGGCACTCTGCCGGCCGCGCCAAATCTACTAGGCCAGCCATTTCATCCCGATATTTGGAAAGACGGCGCCGACGCGCGGACCGACCCCTACGTTTCGCCCGTCCACCAGAGGCCAGTCGACGGCCGGATGGTCACTGATGTTGTGGGTGCAGTGCGAACGCGCGACGGCAAAACCATCGGATATATCGGCGCTTCTATTTTGATCGAACGGATTGGCCGACGTCTCTCCTCGATTTCGTTCACCGACCGCACTGCCTGCCAAATTGTCGATCAGCAAGGCTTCCCGCTTTTTACGGCCGACTTCAAATCGGAGACCAAACCAACATCCTCTGCGCAAGCGAAACTCATCTCCCATATTCAAAAGGAGCAAAACGGTCATCTTACTCGAGACGGCAATATTTACTCGTTCGAGCCGTTGGAGTCGGCGCAATGGCTGGCAATCATTCGCCAACCGGAAGAGATCGCCTACGCGCCGGTGCATGATTTGCTACGTAAAATCACGGTGCCGGCGGGGTGGTTGATTGCCGGCACGCTGGTGGCTGCCATTCTCGCAGGAAGATTTTATCGGCGGCAGGCGGAATCCGCGCGTCGGATCGAGCGCGAAGTAAGTTTCAATCAAAAAATTTTGGCGAACATGCCGATCGGCATCGCGCTAGTTGACCCTGAAACACGCCGTTTCCTGCATGTAAACGACGCCTTTGCGCAAATGGCGTTGCAGATCGGCCAGCTTCCAGCCGGAACCGACATTGGGGATGCGACCTACGACCAGATCAAGATCGTATCGCCAACAATAATTGAGAATGTGCTCGCGACCGGCAGGCCTTATCAGTTGATCGAAGAACCGTTCCGCGATCGCACCGGCGCGACACGATTTTGCAATGTCAACCTTCTGCGCCTGCTCGATTCGCGCCAGCACATTCAGGGCGTGCTCTATTTCGTGGAGGAAAAAACGCGCGATATGACGCTGCGCAACGAGCTGCTCAGTGCCAACGCCGCCAAAGATCAATTTCTCGCGCTCCTCTCCCACGAACTACGCAATCCCCTGTCGCCCGTGATCGCGATGGTTGCGGCATTGGAAACACACCTGGCTGATTCAGCCGAGGTGCGCCAGGCGCTCGACGTCATTCGGCGAAATGTGGAACTGGAAGCGCGCTTGATCGACGACCTGCTCGACATTACCCGCATTGCCAAAGGAAAACTCAAGCTCAGTCTCGAACCGGTTAGCGTGCACAACGTCTTGCAGCGCGCACTGGAAATTTGCCGTGAGGACATTTCACAAAAGGCGCTCGAGATCGAGTTGAATCTAAACGCTCATGACCATTTCGTTCAGGGCGATCCGGCGCGCTTGCAACAGGTTTTTTGGAACCTGATCAAGAACAGCGTCAAGTTTACTGAGGAGGGTGGACGAGTATCCCTTGCCACCTCAAACCCGCAGCCTGGACAAATCGAAATCGCTGTTAGCGATACCGGCATCGGGATTGAGCCGGATAAGGTCTCGAAAATTTTCACCGCCTTTGAGCAGGGCCAAAGCTCCATCACACGGAAATTCGGCGGCTTGGGGCTGGGCCTCGCCATTTCGAAGGCCATGGTCCTGGCTCACGGCGGAATCATTTCTGCCTCCAGTCCTGGCCCGAACCGCGGGGCTACCTTCAGTGTTCGCCTCGGCACAATTGCCGAGCCAGTGGTGCATGATGGCGAGTCGCCCCCAAATGGCGCCGAACCGGTGTCGAGGCCAGTTTCGGCCAACCGCCCGCCGCGCTTGCTCGTGGTGGATGACCATGAGGATACCTGCACTGGTCTGAAAATGATTCTGGAACGGCGCGGTTACGATATCACCATCGCCTACACCGCCGATCAGGCGGCGGAAAAAGCGCGGCAGGAAGATTTCGATCTCTTGATCAGCGACATCGGTTTGCCGGACCGGAGCGGCTACGAATTAATGCAGGAAATGCGTGGCCGGGGCGTGCCTGGCATTGCTCTAAGCGGTTTTGGGATGGAACACGACGTCAACCGCGCCCGTGCCGCCGGATTCTCCGAACACTTAACCAAGCCGATCAACTTCGAACGGCTGGAGGAAGTAATCCAGCAATTGCTCGGCGTCGAAAAACGATAGGCCGATCAAGCAGAAGTAGATGGAGCATCGGTCGCGGCTTTACGCTCCGAAGCGTCCTTTAATTCGCGCGATAACTTCTCCACCCGCTGACGCATGATTTTCCCTGGCTTGAATTTCACCGTTGCCCGCGCCGGAATAACGAAGCTGCTCCCCGGCTCGTTCGGGTTTCGGCCAACGCGCGGTTTGGTCAAGCGTGGTTGAAAGACTCCGAAATTTCGCAACTCCACCGCCACATTATTAGCAAGGCTATCCGTAATGTGATCCAGCGTGCGCTGGACGACATCGAAAACCTGGTGCTGGACCATGCCCGTCTGGTTGCTGATCGCCACCACAATGTCCCTTTTGGTTAACTTCGCCATACGTTAATGTTAATATACCACAAATAAATCGCGCTGGCGCTTGAATTTGCGTGGGCAAAGCCGAAAATTTGCGGCTTTTATTTCCCTCGCCGAGATCGCCGGAAAATTAAGGGGCATATTCGGCCTTGGAAAGGCTATGCCACCAGCGGTCGCCGCGCAGACGACTCATGAAATGGGCGAATGGAGTCGCTTCGGCCAAGGCTTTCCGGCGCGATTTCAGCTGTCCCTGCGCCACACCCAGCTTAGTGAAAACCCCGTTCCATTCCCCTTCTAGGCGGCGGGCCTCGTCATTTGAAAGTTCACGCACGGCACGCAGAGAAGAACCGCGGTTCAATACATTCATCGCCCGGCCTGACAAGTCGCTTAACAAATTCAATTCGCGAAGCACGTGCTCGGTTTCTTGAAGCAAATTCGCTCGTACTTCGGTGAATTGCCGTTCCTGTTCCACCGAAATTATCGGCTTGGCCTTGTCCAGGCCATAGGTGATGAGCTCGTGCAAATTTTTCCAGCTCTCGAGCTGAAGCGAAATCAGACGCAGTTTGCTTTCGGTTTGTTCGTCTTTCATTGCATCGGCGTGACGCTGGCTACCTGGAGGGTTTCATCGAATTTTTGCAGATTATCGAGCAGCAGATGGGCCAATGGTCTGTCGACCGATTGCTCCTGGCTAATGATCCCCTCTTCAAAATAAAAACGGCCCTGCCGCCAGCGGAAAATCTCCGTCAGGGCCCCTTCGCCTTGCAGCGTTCCGTAGGCAGCATGCCTAACCTCCCCTTGGCGGAGGTAGATTTCGCTGTTGCCACGCCCCGACTTAAAGGTAAAGCGTCCGCTGCGTTGCCCCATGCAGGTCATTTGCAGAATTTCGGCCGCCGAAAATTGGTTCAAGTCTCCGATCAAAGAGTGACACGGGTCAATCCCTTCCGCCGATGCGCCCGAATGACTATCGAGACCATTCAGAAAACGCCGCACCTCGCGATGCAACTTTTTGATGGACGTTGCGGCCTTCGTCAGCGGAATCTGCTGTTGTTGAGCAGTGCGGATTGAATCTGCCGACGGGCGCTGCCAGGGCACGCATAGAAGGTTCAATGAAGGAAAATGTTGTCGGGCCACGGCGGCACTCTCGACCGCAGATTCCGGTTCTCCCTCGATGATCAAGCCATCGAAACTCTCTGCGATCAATATTGCGACCGCGTCGGAAACCGTTCGGACAATGCGCGTTTCGCACTCATCGGTCGTGTCAAAAATCGATAGTAACCGGTCTTCGAAGACTGGATCTGGATTCAGAATCAGGACGCGAGTTTCCACAAAAACCAGAGCAAATTGCTCGTTGCAGAGCAGGAATCCTGCCTTTCCAGCGTTGGCCGTGGTGGTTACCGCACCCAGGCCCGCTTCGGCGGCGGCGAAGGAAAAGCGTCCGGCGCTACCTCATGCGCAGTGCGGAAATGAACTTTTCCGATTTGGGAAAGCATTTGTGGCCCATGCTTTTCGACGATCGTGGCCGCGGTGCTTTTGATTTCGCCTGAAACGCCGCGGCCAAGCTTCACCCCCAGCTCCTTTCCCTTTCGCTCCAGCCAATCGATAAATGCTTCACGCGCCAAGATCGATGCTGCCGCCACCGCGACGTCAGATTC
>Ga0209470_1000675_pt1 | contig 26691 bp, 23 predicted proteins | sample GraSoiAngelo_125_FD_185882 | JGI IMG/M metagenome (GOLD analysis project Ga0209470, IMG submission 185882) | Grasslands soil microbial communities from the Angelo Coastal Reserve, California, USA - 14_0927_05_40cm (SPAdes) (version 2) | ecosystem: Environmental > Terrestrial > Soil > Grasslands ... | reverse complement strand
TTCAAAACATCCTTCGAACGATCGACAGCGCCGTCGTCACCGTCGATGCCGAAGGCACTATTACGCTTTTTAATTCCGCCGCGACACAGATGATCGGGCTGGACGGAGCGCAAGCTGCAACCTCGCTCAACGACTTGCCCCAACCGATCGCCCAACTACTCCGAGCGACACTGAAGGATAGCGAACCAAGGGCGCAAGTAGAAACAGCCATTCAGGCGCATTCCGGGGATGTCCTTCCAGTAATCTGCTCTACTTCGCCCCTCCGGGACAACGCCGGCACGGTTCTCGGGGCGGTGGCCGTGTTAAGCGATCTCACTCGCCTGAAAACCCTTGAAGGTGAAAAGCAACAAGCAGAACGCCTTGCATCAATCGGCGCACTAGCGTCCGGCATCGCCCATGAAATCAGCAACCCCTTGGTTGCGATCAAAACGTTTGCCGAGCTCTTACCGGAGCGTTTTTCCGAAGATGACTTCCGCAACGACTTCGCCAGCGTCGTAACGCGGGAGATCGAGCGCATCGACGGCCTTGTGAGTCGTCTCAGGACGTTTGCTCGGCCAGCAACGAAGCCGTTCACCGATCTTGATCTGAGACGTCCGCTCGAAGAAACCCTCGCGCTCCTTCGGGGCCAACTTGAGCGGTCTCAGATCAGCGTCAAGCTCGTCCTTCCTGCACGTCTGCCGTCGGTTCGTGGTGACGCTTCACAACTGGAGCAACTATTTCTCAACGTGATCGTCAATGCACTTGAGGCTATGCCGCCCAGAGGACAGCTCACGGTTCGAGCACGCATTCGCCGCAATGATGGAAGGGAGACCGTGTTAGTTGAAATATCGGACACAGGCTGCGGAATCCCGGATGGCCTGCTCGAAAAGATTTTCGATCCCTTCTTAACGACGAAGCAGCGAGGCTCGGGGATCGGTCTTTCGATCTGTCGAGCCATTGCCGACGCCCACCACGCCGCGATGTCAGCCAACAACAATGCCGATGGTCGAGGCGCAACGATCGCCATAGAATTCCCGGTCCCGGATGAAGTCGTAGCCATCGTCGGTTAATACGTCGACACCTTGCATCAGCGATCGAAAATGTCGTCTATCCATGGCAGACAGTTCTCTCGTTGGAGAGCAAAGATGAGTCACGAACGACCTCTTCCTCGTAATACTTCGTTTGAAGGCAGTGTTAATTCCGCCAGAAATAATACGCGCGGAGATCTCGCGACAGAGGGTCGTCATCCATGACCTCCGCCTTTCTGTCCCTAATCGGTGCTCTCGTCGTCGCTCTAGGTGTCTTCGTGCTCCGAGCGAATCCACTGAGCACTACTCATTTGTATTTTGCGGCATTCACGATGTCACTTTCGATTTGGCTGTTCGGGATAGCTGCTTGGTGCTATGAGACATTCGCCGAACTGGGGCTGCGCGTCGCGTTCGCCGGCGCGAGTTTAATCGCACCGACTTTTCTTGGTTTGACGCGCACCTTTCCGTCACATCTCCACGAAGGAGCGTGGCGGTGGCTTGTGGGTCCTTTGTTCGTAGGTGGCGTGTTCTCCATACTTTCGCTTACGACGCCGCTCGTGGCCTATGACGCTGCGGTTTCGGCATCAGGACTCCATCGACGGGCGGGACCACTCTACCCGGCCTTCGCCGTCTTCTTCATCACGACATTCGCAGCGGCAACAACGATCTTCTTTCAGCGCTGGTGGAATGCCAGAGGCCACGCGCGAGTGCAGCTGCAGTACCTGGGAGTGGCAATTCTCGTACCTGGCGCCGCTGCGATTACAACAAACCTGATCCTGCCGGTGATCACTGGCCGGTCGACCTACAGCTGGCTTGGACCGTTCTTCACAGGTCTTCTCGTCGCACTTGTCGCCCATGCGGTCATCCGTCATCGACTAATGGACCTACGGCTCGTGATTCACAAGAGCTTGACGCTCGTGATCGCCGTAGTGCTCTCGATTTTGCCTGTTGCAGCAATCGTGCTCGTCATGTTCTGGCCTCCTCTCTCCTATCATCTCGACCCTCATGAGCTCATTCCTATGGTCGCCGCTGTCTTCGCAGTCACAATTTTGGTTACGCCTATTCGAAGGGAGGCGGAGCGGTTCCTCGACAAATACCTCTACCGAGCACAGGCTGATTTCAAGAGGACAGTTCGCGAAGCGAGCGAGCTACTGACACGGGTTCTCGATCTCCGGACAGTGGTGCGCTTCGTCAGTGATACGATCGCTCGCTCCACCGAGGCCGAGGGGATTGCAGTTTACTTGATCGGGGATTCGGGCTGGGAAGTTGCTTTGTCGGAAAGGCGGCACGAAGGGGCGAAGTTTCAGGCATTGATGACGGCGCCGCCTTCGATTGTCGATTGGCTAAAGAACAACCGACGTTACCTGATCCAGGATGAGCCAGTTGCGAGGCGAGACTTTAAGGCTGATACAAGTCTTCAGGACGCTCTAAGTAGACTTGATTGGGGTCTTGTTCTCCCTCTTCTGTCTGAGGCGACACTGATCGGATTCATCGCCGTCGGCCCCAAGCGTTCGGGCGACCCGTTCTATCCCCACGATCTGGACTTGCTGATGACGCTGGCCAATCAGGCGGGGATCGCGGTCAAGAACGCGCAGCTCTACACCGAGGTCGTGCTGGCCAACGAGTACGTGGAGAACATCGTGGCCACCATCGAGAGCGGGGTGGTGGCGGTGAACCCGGCGGGGCGCGTCACCATGTTCAATCGGGCGGCGGAGCGCCTCACGGCGCTGCGGGCCGAGGCGATCCGGAGCGAGTCCGTGAGCGGGCTGCCCGAGGTCCTGGGCACGCTGCTGCGCACGACGCTCGAGGACGGGCAGGCGCGGACGGCGCCGGAGATCGCGCTGCACGCCGGGTCGACGACCCGCCCGGTGATCTGCACGACCTCGCCCCTGCGCGATCCCAGGGGCGCCATCCTGGGCGCGGTGGCGGTGTTCAGTGACCTCACGCCGCTCAAGGAGCTGGAGGCCGAGCGCCAGCGAGTGGAGCGACTGGCCTACTTCGAGGTCCTGGCCTCCAGCATCGCCCACGAGATCAAGAACCCGGTCGTGGCCATCAAGACGTTCACCCAGCTCATCCCGCGCCGGCTCCACGACCATGCGTTCCTCGAGAACTTCAGCCGGGTCGTCTCGCGCGAGATCGAGCGCATGGAGCGGCTCGTCGAGCGCTTCCGCCGGCTCTCGCGGCCCGCCAGTCCGACCCAGCACCGCCTCGACGTCCGCCAGCCGCTGAGCGAAGCGGTCGAGTTCCTCAAGCCGGCCTTCGAGGAGAAAGGGCTGACGCTCCGGGTCACGCCCACTCCGGTCGCGTGCTTCGTCCTCGGCGACGAGGGTGAGCTGGAGTCGCTCTTCATCAACCTCCTCATGAACGCCCACGAGGCGACGCCGCGCGGCGGCTCGGTGGAGCTCGAGCTCACCGCGAGCGAGCGCGCGGTCGTCGTGGAGGTCGCGGATTCCGGCCCCGGTATCCCGCCCGAGCGCCTCCGCCAGCTCTTCGATCCATTTTTCACGACGAAGGCGCGCGGTTCGGGCCTCGGACTCACCATCTCCGCGGGCATCGCCGCCAGACATCGTGCTAAGCTGCGAGCGTCGAATCGCCCTGCCGGGGGAGCCTTGTTCACGGTCGAGTTCCCGGCCGCCACCACCGTCGAGGCGACCACGACACGGGTGAATACCGGCGGATGAAAACGGTCCTGGTCGTGACGGCCGACAGCGCGCTTCAGTCGCGGCTGTTGCGAAACTTCGCGAGCGCGTCGGTGTTCGTCGCGGCGACCGATGCCGACGCCCTCAAGACCCTGCGCATCGTCGATGTCGACGTGGTCTTCCGCGATAGCGCCCGGCCCGCCGCCGATCTCCACACCTTCGTCGCCCGCGTGAAAGACGTCCGGCCCTCCGCGCTGGTGGTGGCCATCGCGCCGCCCGACGACGCGACGGACGGCGCCGACATCTCGTTGACCGCGGGTTTCAGCCAGCGCGACCTCGAAGCGGCCGTGCGCCAGGTCGGCGATCGCCGCCGCCTCCTGCACGAGATCGCCACGCTCCGGTCGCAGGCCGCCGGCCCCGCCGTGAGCGAAGCGCCGCCGGCCGAGACCATCCGCGAACCGGCCGCGTTCGCCCGGATCCTCACGGAATTCACCCGGGTCCTGGCCGCCGGCTTCGATCTGCCGCGCACGCTCGAGATGTTCCTCGATGCGATCGGCGAGCTGCTACGCCCCTCGCGCTCAGCCCTGTTACTGCTCGACGAGACGCGCCAGACCTACCGCGTCAGCACCCATCGCGCTCTGGCCCCTCAGATCGTCAGCTCGGTGCGGCTCAACGCGAGCGATGGCCTCCCGCGCTGGCTCGCCTCGCAAGGACGACCGGCGCGGCTCCACGATCTGAGCGATCCCGAGGTCGCGCGCGAGCTCACGCTGCTGGGCGGCGTCGTGGCGGTGCCGCTGTTGACCCACGGCGACCTCGTCGCCATCCTCGTCGTCGGCCACCCGGTGGCCGGTGGCGCCTACGGCCGACCGGAGATGGAGATCCTCTTCGATCTCTCGACCCATCTCGCCACGGCCGTCCGCGACATCACGCTGCACCACCAGCTGCACCACGAGAAGGAATTCAACGAGCGCATCCTCTCCCACATGTCGAGCGGCGTCGTCACCATCGGCCGTGACGAGAAAGTGGGGACGTTCAACCGGCGTGCCGAGGAGATCCTGAATCTGCGGGCGGCCGCCGTGGTCGGCCAGGATCTGCGCATGCTCCCCTCGCCGCTGGGCGACATGCTCTACGAGACGCTCGCCCACGGCCGCGCGCTGCCGAAGTCGGAGATCCAGCTTCCGCTCGGCGGCCTGTGGCTGGAGGTGTCGACCTATCCGATCCGTGGCGACGAGGCGACGCCGCTGGGCGCCGTCCTCGTGCTCGAGGACCGCACGGCCCAGAAAGAGCTGGCCGCGCGCAAGCGCCAGGCCGAGGAATCGCAGCTCCTGGCCCGCGTCATCGCCCGCATCGCCGACGAGATCAAGAATCCGCTGGTGTCCATCAACACGTTCGTCGAGCTCATCGACGAGCGCTACGACGATCCCGACTTTCGCAAGCTGTTCTCGTCGGTTGTGCGGCGCGACGTGCGCCGGCTCGTGCAGGTGTTCGAAAAACTAGCCGGACTGGTGAGCGAGGGTGAGCTAAACTTCTCGACGGTGGACGTCCACGCCGTCATCGACGAGGTGGTCACCGCGGTCGAGCTCTCGGACGAAGGCCTCGGCAAGCGCCTCAACTTCGACGTCACGCGCGACGCCCGGCCCCAGGTGGTCCGGGTCGACGCCGCCCAGCTCCGCAAGTCGCTCTCGTACCTGGTGTGGTATCTCGCCCACAACTCGCCGGGCGAGGACGCGAAGGTCACCTTGTCGGTCGGTCGCCACGCGGGGCCGGACGAGCCCGAGGCCGTACGCATCATCATCGGCTCGCGCACGGCCGCCGTGCCGGCCGACAAGCTCGGACGTCTCTTCGATCCCGTGCAGATGGTGCAGGAGAGCCTGATCGACGTCGGCCCCGCGGTCAGCCAGCGGCTGATCGAGGCCCAGGGCGGCCGGCTCCAGTTCCGCCAGGGCCGTCACGAGCTCGCCTTTCACATCTCGCTGACGCCGGTCGAGTCCTGAGCATCGTCGCGCCGCCCCGGACGCGCCCCCGGATCCTCGTCGTCGACGACGAGATGGGCCCGCGTGAATCGCTGCGCATGATCCTCAAGCCGCACTACGAGATCAAGACGGCCGACAGCGCGCGCGGCGCGCTCGATCAGTTGCCCGAGTTCCGGCCCGACCTGGTCGTCCTCGACATCAAGATGCCGGAGATCGACGGCCTCGAGGTCTTGCGCCGCATCAAGCGGATCGATCCCACCATCGAGGTCGTGATGATCACGGCCTACGCGTCGCTGGAGACGGTCAAGCTGGCCCTCAGCCATGGCGCCTTCGAGTACCTGATCAAGCCGTTCTCGCGGCAGGACCTTGAGCAGGTGGTTCGGCGGGCTGTGGAGCGCCGTCAGGCCGACCAGGGCACCCGCGGGCAGGTGGCGCGCCTGGTCGAGGAGATGCGCTCGCTGTCGGCCAAGACGCGCGAGCTCGAGGAAGCGGCGCGGCGCGAGCCGGCCGAGCAATCGCTGCGCGTCACGCAGCTCTCGATCCTGCGCGAGATGTCGCGCACGATCGTGGGTCAGCTCGATCTGCGCGAGATGACGGCGGCCGTCACCGATCAGCTCCGGCGCGCGCTCGACTACGACGCGGTCAGCATCATCGACGGCCCGCCGGCGCCCGAGGGCCCGGCCGTCGTGGTGTGCGCCATTCGTGACGCGGGCGGCTCGCTCGGCCACCTGGTGGTGGACAATCGCGCCTCGGGCCGGCCGATCGATCGCAGCGAGCGCGAGCTGCTCGAGATGCTGGCCGAGTACCTCGCCGTCGCCATCCGTAACTCGCGGCTCTATACGGAGATCGCCACGACCAAGCGCTCGCTCGAACAGCTCATCGACTCCGCGGGTGACGCGATCATCCCGGTGGACGGTGACGACCGGGTGGAAGGCTGGAATCCCGCGGCCGAGCGTATCTTCGGGTTGAGCGCCGCGGACGCCGTGGGCCGGGCCATCACGACGCTGCTGCCGGTGTCTGACTATGCCGACGCCAAGCGGCGCCTGTCCGGCGGCACCCCGATGCACGCGTTCGAGGTCAGCGTACCGCGCGACAACGGACGGCCCGCGGCGCTGGCCGTCACGCTGTCGGCGCTGGGCGATCCGCAGGGCGCCGTTACCGGCCTGATCGCCATCGTGCGCGACATCACGGTGCAGCGAGAGATCGAGGGCCAGCTCAACCAGGCCGAGAAGCTGACCGCGCTCGGCCAGCTCGCCGGCGGCATCGCCCACGACTTCAACAATCTGCTCCAGGCCATCCTCGGCTACTCCCAGCTCATGAAGCAGAACATCGGCGACGCCGACCTGGTGAGCCGCTCGCTCCAAGTCCTGGAGTCGGTCGCCATGGACGGCTCGGAGACGGTCCGCCGCATCCAGCAGTTCGCGCGCCTGCGTCCCGACGAGGAATTCGTCCCGGTGGACGTCAACAAGATCGTTCACGACGCCGTCGCCATCATCCGCCCCCGCTGGGAAGAGAAGCTCGCTCAGGAAAACCGCCAGCTCGACCTGCGGCTCGACCTCGGCGCCGTGCCCAGCGTCAACGGCCGGCCGGCCGCGCTCACCGAGGTGATGACGAACCTCTTCTTGAATGCCATCGATGCGATGCCCGAGGGCGGCGTGCTCTCGGTGGCCACCCGCCGCGGCACCACCAACGACGCCGTCGTCGTCGTGCGCGACACGGGCGTCGGCATGCCGCCGTCCGTCCGCCGGCGCATCTTCGAGCCGTTCTTCTCCACCAAGGGCGAGGGAGGCTCCGGCCTCGGCCTGGCCATGGCGTACTCGATCGTCAAGCGGCACGGGGGCGAGATCCGGGTGGAGAGCGAGTCGGGCCGGGGCACGACCTTCACGCTGACGTTCCCGGGCGCGGCCCAGATCAGCGAGCCGAGCGAAGCGCCCGACAGCACGGCGCCGCGCCGGATCGCGCGCGTGCTCGTGATCGACGACGATCCCCAGGTGTTGGCCACGCTGTCCGAGCTCCTGCGTAGCCTCGGTCATCGCGTGACGGCGGCACCCAGCGGCCCGGCCGCGCTCGCCGGCTACGCTCGCGACCGCTTCGACGTCGTGTTGACCAACGTCGGAATGGCCGGCATGAACGGCTGGGAGTTCGCCGAGCGCTTGCGGGCCGTGGACCGTCAGGTCGCCCTGCTCTTCATCACCGGCTGGGGCCTGCGCGAGGAGGACAACCCGCGCCTCAGCGCGCTCAAGGTCCAGCGCTGCCTGTTCAAGCCGATTCCGCCTCCCGATCTCGACGCCGCGATCCAGGGCGCGCTTCACTCCGCCTGAGCCCGACGCCAGGAGACGACCATGGTCGTCATCGATGCGCAGATCCACGTCTGGAGTCCCGACGTCTCGACTCGCCCCTGGCTGCCCGGGAGCACTCCGCGCGCTCAGGGCTCCGCCTGCAGCGCTGACCAGGTGCTGCGCGTGATGGACGATGCCGGCGTGGACCGGACGGTGCTGGTGCCTCCCTCATGGATCGGCGACGACAACACGGACGCGCTCGACGCGGCGCGCCGCTGGCCCGATCGCTTCGCCGTGATGGGCCGCTTCGACCCGACCGCGCGGGACGCCGAAGCGCGCTTGCAACGCTGGCGCGAGCAGCCGGGCATGCGGGGCATGCGGTTCACGTTCCACCTGCCGCCGTCGTCGGGCTGGTTGGCCGACGGCTCCCTCGACTGGTTCTGGGCGGCCGCCGAGCGGGTCGAGTTGCCGCTGATGGTCAGCGTGCCGGGGCAGCCTGGGAAGATCGCCGGGATCGCGCAGCGGCATCCGCGGCTGCGATTCATCCTCGATCACATGGCCCGGCCGCGCGGCCTGAAGGACGCTGCCGCCTTCGCCGATCTCGACGATCTGCTCGCGCTCGCCTGCCATTCGAACGTGGCCGTCAAGGTCTCGTCGATCCCGTCCTACTCGACCGAATCCTATCCGTTCCGGGGACTCGACACGTACCTGCAGCGGATCCACGAGGCGTTCGGTGCGCGGCGGATGCTGTGGGGAACCGACTACACGCGGCTGCCGGTGCCGTACCGCGACGCCGTCCGTCACGTCCGCGAGGGGATGAGCTTCCTCAGCGCGGGCGACCGCGAGTGGGTCGCCGGTCGCGCCTGCGCCGAATGGGTGGGCTGGAAGATCTAGCCTGGCCGGGTCACGTCTTCTTCATCGGGCGGCCGCAACAGACTTTCTGAGCCATTGCGACCTTCCCGCACTTCGCGCAGCGGTACCCTGCCATCTCTCGCCTCCTGGAGCTCGATTCAGTGCAGTGCCGTCGGCGTTGTCAGAGCCGCTCGATGATCGTCGCGATGCCCTGGCCGAACCCGATGCACATCGTCTGCAGCCCGTAGCGCTTGCCCGTCCGCTCCAGCTCGTGCAGGAGCGTGGTCATCAGCTTGCCGCCCGAGCACCCGAGCGGATGTCCCAGCGCGATCGCCCCGCCGTTGACGTTGACCTTGTTCATGTCGGGATGGAGCTCGCGCTCCCACGCCAGGACGACCGACGCGAAGGCCTCGTTGATCTCGAAGAGATCGATGTCGTCGAGCCGCAAGCCCGCCTTCTTGAGAGCCCGCTGGGTGGCGGGAATCGGTCCGGTCAGCATGATGGTCGGATCGACGCCGGCGAGCGCCGTGGCCACGACGCGCGCGCGCGGGCGAAGCCCGAGCGCCCTGGCCCGCTCGCCCGACATGAACAGCAGCGCGGCGGCGCCGTCGGAGATCTGCGAGGAGTTGGCCGCCGTGATCACGCCGTCCGGCTTGAACGACGGCTGGAGCGCGGCCATCTTTTCGCGATTCACGGGCACGCGCACGCCCTCGTCGGTGTCGAAGAGGGACCCGTCCGGCAGCGTGACCGGCACGATCTCGCGCTTGAAGCGGCCCTCGGCGATGGCCCGGCCCGCCCACTCGTGACTGCGCGCGGCGAACGCATCGAGCTCTTCGCGCTTGAGGCCCCACTGCTCGGCGATCAGCTCGGCCGAGATTCCTTGCGGCACGATGTTGTACCGCTCGGACAACCGCGGCGAGAGCGGCCCATCACCCGGTCCGCTGGCGTTCGAGCCCATCGGCACCCGGGTCATGTGCTCGACGCCGCCCGCGATGACGACGTCGTACTGGCCGGCCATGACGCCCATGGCCGCGAAGTTGGCGGCCTGCTGGCCCGAGCCGCACATCCGGTCGAGCGTGGTACCGCACACGTCGAGCGGCAATCCGGCGATGAGCGCGGCGTTGCGCGCGATGTTGAAGCCCTGCTCGCCCAGCTGATCGACGCACCCGAGGATGACGTCCTCGACTTCGGCGGGATCGACGCCCACACGCACAATGAGGTCACCGAGGACCTTGGCGGCGAGATCGTCCGGGCGGACGGGCGACAGCTTGCCGTTCTTCCTGCCGACGGCGGTGCGCGCGGCTCCTACGATGACGGCGTCTCTCATCGATGATCTTCCTCCTCGAGTGTACTTCGATTGTACCCGACGGCACGTCACGTGCATAACCGGCTCTCCAGCAATTTGGCTCGGAGCGACGTCGAGGAGGCCGAGATGCAGGACGCTCAGATGTATCTGGAACGACAGCGCGACGACATCGTCGCCCGATTGCGCGACTTTCAGGCCGGCGCACGCGACACGGGCACGGGTCTCGAAGGCGACGACGCCGTCCGCGATCTCGGCGACCACGTGGAGCACCACATCCGGCGCGAAATGGGATTCATGACTCGCCAGCGTCTGCGCGCGCGCCTTCAGCGCGTGCAGGCGGCGCTCGAGCGGATCGCGCGCGGCGTCTACGGCGTGTGCATCGAGTGCGGTGAGCTCATCGCACCGAAGCGGCTGCGCGCGATCCCGGAGGCCGAGACGTGCGTTGCCTGCCAGGAGCGCATGGAGCGGCGGTCACACGCGGCGGCCTGAACGGCGCCGCCGCAGCTACGCCGCCTTGGACGAGCGCTTCGACACCTGCTGCGCGGTGTGGAGCGCGTCGTTCTCGTCGCTGGACCGGAGCGCGAGCGAGCTGAGCGTGACCATCCCGACGATCTGATCCCCGTCGTTGACCACGGGCAGCCGCCCGATCTGACACTCCGCCATGACTTCCATCGCCTCACCCACCGCGGTGTCGGGGCGCGCGCAGATCAAGTCGCGCGTTGCGCAGTCGCCCACCAGCGTGGTGGCTGGATCAGCGCCTTCGGCGATCGCACGGACGATGATGTCGCGATCGGTGATGAGCCCGCGCAGCCGCCCGCCCGACACGACCGGCAGGATTCCGACGTTGGCTTCCTTCATCGTCACGGCCGCGTCCACGAGCGACGCCGAGGCGTCGATGACCACGACATCCCCGACCATCACGTCCCTGACGTGATCGCGGCGGCCGGCCCGCCATCGACGCGCGCGAGCCCCGAGCGTGACGGCACCGGCGGCGATGACACCGACTGCGAACCAGAGCCTGGGTGCTTTCATGGGCCACCCTCCTGTTTCAAGACGACGGGGAAATGCAGCAACGGCGATGCCATCGAATCGCTCTTCGACACTCACCTCGTCGACGCCTGACTCGTCGACATCCCGAGTGTGCGCCACCGACACAGACTGTGCGCCCCCGACGGTCTGTGTTCAACGGTCTCGCACGGCCAGGAGGATTGCCGAGACGACGCAGCCGCCACCGATCATGTGGCTCCAGTGAAACGGCTCGCCGAGGACCACGTACGAGAGGGTCACCGCGCTCACCGGCAGCACACCCGTGAAGACGGCCGCCGTGGTCGCTGCGACTTCGCGAACGCCGCGGGCCCACAGCAGGAAGGCCACCACGGTCACCGCCACGCCGTAGTAGACGAGCGCACACCAGTCGCCGACTCCGAGCTGCGTGAGATCGACCGCCCGGGCGTCGCGCAGCGCCAGCGGCGCGAACATCAGAAACCCCAGCAGCGTGATGCCGGCGGCGACGGTGACGGGGCGGAGCCGCCGGGCCAGCACGCGGCTGCAGACGAGAAAGATCGCCTCGGCCACCACCGCGCCGAACACGAGCGCGTTGCCGAGCGCCGGCTGCGGTCCGCGGGCCGGCGTGGCGGCGCCGAGGGACGTCACGATGAGGATGCCGAGCACGGCCAGTCCGATCGCTGCCGATCGCCGTCCGGTCCAGCGTTCGCCCAGGACCACGGCCGCCAGCGCTGCGGCAACCGCCGGCGTGGTGCTGGTGACGATCCCGCCTTCAGCCGCGCTGGTGAGGGCGAGGCCGGCGAGGAGCAGGGCGTTGAACGCGAACATCCCGCTCGCGGCCTGGAGCGCCATCACACCGAGATCACGAGCGCCGATGGCCGGCACGCCTCGCGCGGCCAACAGCGCAAGCGGCACGAGGATCAGCGAGGCGATCGCGAAACGAATGCCGCTGATCAGGAAGACAGGCAGGTGGGCGACCAGGAGCTTTCCGACGACGACCGAGCTGCCGACGAGCGCCATGGCCACGGCCAGCTCGAGACAGGCGCGAACGCGAGTGGTCAGGCCGTCAGGTGGCGCGCTTGACCTGATCCGCGAGCTTGCAGAACGCGCAGACGGTCCCGGTGGTGACCTGGCCGCAGCGCGTGCATTCCTGGAGCGCCACGGCTTCGACGCGCTCGAAGGCGGCACGCGCCCGATCGAGGAAGCCGAAGAGGAAGTTGTGCTTGGCGCCGGGGGACGCCTCCTCCATCCGGCTCAAGATCTCTTTGTGGGCGATCGACGTGGCGCCCGCCGCGAACGGGCATTCCTCGACGATGTAGTCGATGCGGCGAAGGAACGCATAGGCCGCCGTCTCGCGCTCCGACAGCCGATAGAGCGGCTTCACGCGACGCACCAGCTTGGGATGCGTCGCCGCCAGCGCCGGCGACTGCCGCGGGAGCGCGTCGGTCTGCCAGTGCATGACCGACCCGAACAGCGTCGCCGCTTCGTCGTCGAGATTGTGACCGGTGGCCACCACGGGAAACCCGCGCTCGAGGGCGACGCGATTCATCAGGTAGCGCTTGCTGAGCCCGCATCCCGAACACGGCGGTCGTCGCGTCACTGTCTTGATGATCGGCACGGGCGCGCCGACCTCTTCGGCGACGGCGGTGACGATCAGCGGCACGCCATGGGCGGTCGCGAATTTCTCGCAGCGGGCCTTCGACTCGATGGAATAGTCGAAGATGCCGAGGTCGAGGTAGAGGCCGGTCGTCCGGTAGCCCTCCTCGATCAGCACCTCCCACAGCGCCAGCGAGTCCTTGCCTCCAGACACCGCCACCAGCACGGCCTCCTCGGGCGTGAACATCCGGTGCTTGCGGATCGCCTCGCGGACCTGATTGCGGAAGAACTCGACGAAGTCCGGCTCGCAGAAGGCGGCGTTGTGCCGCCTGAGCTCGATGACCGCCCCACGGCCGCACTTCCGGCATTTCAAGAGGCATCTCCGATCATTTCACCGCTCGCCTCGCCCGCGGCGGGCTGCGGCTGCGCACGACCATCTCATTTCACCGCTCGCCTCGCCCGCGGCGGGCTGCGGCTGCGCACGACCATCTCATTTCACCGCTCGCCTCGCCCGCGGCGGGCTGCGGCTGCGCACGACCATCTCATTTCACCGCTCGCCTCGCCCGCGGCGGGCTGCGGCTGCGCACGACCATCTCATTTCACCGCTCGCCTCGCCCGCGGCGGGCTGCGGCTGCGCACGACCATCTCATTTCACCGCTCGCCTCGCCGCGCGGCGCGTCTCGGCTCGCACTGCCACCACTCATCACCGGGCGCAGCTCGATCGTGTCGTCGTCGGTGACCATCTGGTCGGCGGTGACGAGGGTGTCGCCGCGAATCACCAGCACGGTCTCGGGAATGATCTCGAGCTCGCGCAGGACGTCCTTCACCCTCCGCCCGCCGGCGACCTGAACCTCGCGCTTCGGGTTTCTCAAGATGACTTTCATTGGAGCGAGTGGCGCGCGCTCGGCTCGATTCGTGGGTGGCCTGGCCTAGGTACGCGCGGCTCCATCACGTGGGAATCCCGGATGGCGCTTGATATCACGGAGCTGGCCGAGATGGATGCGATCGTGCTGCGCCTGGAGCAGCCACCACTGGGCGAGGTCGAGATCGCCGAGACGGAAGTGCTTGAAGACCAGCCGCTCGGGGTCGAGGGTCGCCAGCTTCTCCACGGACGACCGGCTGCGCTCACGGGTGGCCTTCATGGTCGTGATCAGCTCACCGATCGGCTTCCCGTGCTCGGGCCAGACCACCGGGGGCGCCTCGCCGGGGCCGGGTGGCCACGGCGGCAATGACCGGATCGCGAAGTCGGGTCGATACGGCGCGAGCCCGCCCGCGGCCTCGCCTTCGCGCGTGAGCTTGGTGGTGAGCTTCCCGGTCGCGATCTCCGCGATCGTGAGGTGATTGATCACCTCGCCGGCGGACCACTCCTTCTCGGCCGGCCTCCAGTCGGTCTGGCGCTGCGAAAGGCCGACCACTTCACGCAAGACCTCGGCGCGAGCCGCTTCGAGGTCCTCCCAGAGGGCCTGGATCGCGCGCGGAAGTGTCATGCTCGCGAGTATACCCCCATGCTAGGGTTCTTCTGTGACCGACCGTCGTGACCTGGCGCGCGCCGCCTGGCGTACGCTGACCACGCGTCCCGTTTACGAGAACCCGTGGATTCGCGTTCGCGAGGACGTCGCTGAGCTTCCCGACGGGCGCACGACCATCTACGGCGTGGTGACGTGCGCCGACGCCGTCGGCGTCCTGCCGATGCTCGATTCCGAGACCGTCATCCTCGTCGGCCAGTACCGCTACGTCGCTCGCGCCTTCATGTGGGAGATCCCGACGGGCGGCGCCAGCAAGGGCGAGAGCCACGAGGCGACGGCCCAGCGCGAGTTGCGCGAGGAAGCCGGCTACGAGGCCGAGCGCCTGACCGAGCTCTGCATCTACGACACGTCCAAGAGCATCATGGACGAGCGGTGCTGGATCTATCTGGGTGAGGGCTTGCGTCCGGTGCCGGCCCGTCCCGACGAGACCGAGTTCTTCGAGATCCGTGCCTTCCCCTTCGTGGAGGTGCTGCGCATGGTCGAGACCAGCGAGATCAAGGACTCGATGACCGTCGTTGCCGTCCTTCACGCCGCGCGGCGCTTCGGACGCTGAGCCGAGCTACTTCGCCGACGCCAGCACGATCGGCCCCGTCGGCGCCGGCACCCCTGATTCCGGCTCGAGCGTGACCGCGAACACGTCCACGGGTCCGGCTCCCGGAGGCACGCGATGGATCGCCTGGCCGGAGGCATCGACCTGGAACACGCCGGCCGCCGTCGGCGTGCCGCCCGCGATCGTCCACATCTCGTAGGCTTTGCCCGCCGGCGCCGGTGGCAACTTGGTGATCAGCACCTGCCCGCCCGCCGTCTCGTGCCACACGACACGGCCCTCGGCGGTCGGGCTCGGGCCGGCGCCCTTGAGAGCGATCACGCGCGTGCTCGGATCACGCAGGAGATCGACGACGGCCTGGTAGGCGGTCACACGCGCCTGGAGCGCCGCCTCCTGACGCGCGAGGTCCTCGCGAAGCCGGCTCGTCTCGCGCGCCACCCGGCCCAGCTCGGCTTCATAGCGCGCGGCCACGAACATGCCCGTGAGGAAACCGCCCACCACCATCGCGGCAGCCGCCACCACCGCCCCGCGCAGCCAGAGCCGGCGTGTGTCGCTGCGACGGCGCGGGGGTGCCGTTTCTTCGGCGAGTCTGCGCATCAGCGCTGCCTTGACGTCGGGCGGCGGTACCGCGGGCGGCCCATCGAGCACCACGGCGGCCAGCGCCTCGCGCGACTCGCGGAGCGTGCGCTCACAGCGCGCGCAACCGGCCAGGTGAGCCTCGAACGCCGCGCGCTCGCTGGTCTCGAGCACATCCAGCGCGTAGGCTGCGACCTGATCGTCGAACGTCTCGTGGCTCATGCCGCTCACCGTTTCATCATCTCCCGGAGCCGTTCCAGCCCCAGCCGCATCCGCGTCTTCACGGTGCCGAGCGGCTGCTTGATCCGCTCCGCGATCTCGGTCTGGGTCAGCCCGCCGTAATAGGCGAGCTCGAGCACCTCGCGCTGAGGCACGGGGAGGCGGCCCAGCGCGCCGGTGACGACCGACCGATCAGAGGCGCGGTCGGCGGCATCGCCGCCGGACTCCGCAGGGGCGGCGGCCATCGCATCGTCCATGGGCGCCACGAACGTCTCACTTCTTCTACGCATGGAACGCACCCGATCGATCGCCCGGGTGCGTGCTCGCGTCACGATCCAGGCTTCGGGCGTGCCCCGGGCGGGATCGTACGTGCCGGCCGCCCGCCAGGTTTCCCAGAAGACGTCCTGCAGGACGTCGGCGGCGTCGCTGCGGTCACGGACGATGCGAAGGATCAGCGGATAGACCATGGGGGCGTAGCGGTCGTAGAACCTGGCGAACGCGTCGCCGTCGCCGGCAGCCATTCGCCGGACGAGGTCCTCCCCCACTGTGGCCATGGCCCCCTTCAGTATCAGACCCTCCGGCGACGGACAAGGTCCACGCCCGTCATTTACTACGAGCCGGCGCCGCCAGTAGGATTGGTGCCTCGTGAGAAACCTGCTGGGTGAGGTCCCCTCGTCCCTGCCCGATGAGCTCGTCGAAGCGCTGCTCGAGAGCGACGCGTTTCGCCTCGAGCGCATCGTGTCCCTGGGGCACGCGACGCCTCCCGGCGAGTGGTACGACCAGGAACGCTCGGAATGGGTGGTGCTGCTGACAGGCGGCGCCGGGCTACGATTCGCCGACCGGGACGGCGTGGTGGAGATGCGCCCGGGTGATCATCTGGTCATTGCCGCCCACCGCCTGCATCGCGTCGAGTGGACGGACGCGTCGCGGCCGACGATCTGGCTCGCGCTCCACTACGACTGATCGCGGCCGCGGAACGCCGGCCACGCGGACGTTCGCTCGCGCTCGGCGCGCCAGCGTTCTCCGAGCGCGCGAGCGAGCCCATCCACGGCGTCGGTGATCGGCGCCAGTGGCCCGCCGACCACGAAGGCCATGAAGCGCTCGACGTGCCAGAGCAAGGCCTGGCGAACGGTGAGCCCGGGCGCCCAGGCGCCATCCTGATCGAGCACCCGAGGCCCGAACCACTGCAGCATGTTCACGGTCCGCCAGGCCACCGCCACGCCCCGCGCGGCTGCGTAAGGGGAATCACCTCGCGCCGCCGGACAGGCCGTCGCGAGCGCCGACCGATGGGCGGCGTCGGCGCGCTCGATGACGGTGGGTGGAAACGGGCAGAAGAGGTTCCACAGCAGCGTGTCGTAGAGCGCCGAGCGCACACCGCCGTACTCGAAATCGAGGAGGCGGACACCAGTCGCTGAAAAATGGTTGTTGCTGGGCGCCATGTCGCCATGGGTGAACGTGGTGAAAGGCCCGGGATGCGCGACCGCATCGGCCAGCGCAGCCAGGCTTTCGGCGAGGCCGCGAGGAACACGGGTACCGACGGCCGTGAGCCAGCCCGTGACGTCCGGCTCAGCGGCGCTCAAGCCTGCAGCCGCCCGGGAGATCGGCGTGAGCTCGCGTGGCGCCAGCGCATCCCTCAGCCCATCGAACTCGGCATGACCGTCGAGTGTCGCGGCGTGGAGGCGGCCGGCGGCATCGGCCAGAGCGACGACCGCCTCGCTGGCCGCTTTTTCGTCGCTCGCGACGAGCGCCTCATCCAGCGTCCGCCCCTCGCGCAGGTCCTCGATGACGAACACTTGTGCCCTCGCATCGCCGGCGAGGAATTGCGGACAGAGCGCTGGCGCGGTGCCGGCGCGGGTCAGAAACTCCAGGCTGGCCCAGTCGTCGAAGCCACGATCGGGCTCGGACTTGAAGTGCTTGACGATGACCGAGGTCGGCAGGCCGGACGGCCCTCCGGCGACGCGGCAGCGCCAGACGTCATTGCGAGCCCACGACTTCAGCACCTCGGGCTCGACCAGGCGAGCGCCACCGAGCGCGCGCCCGGCGGCCGCCAGAACCTCCTCGCTCAGGGGCGGCGCACCACGCGCTTGGCCTTCAGCTCGTGGCGGGGCAACGAGCGCCGCGGCACTGCGCGGACGTCTAGACGGAGACCGAGATCGGCGCTGAAGCTCCGGCGCAGAGCCTCGGGAACGCTCGCGTCCTCCACCTCGACCAGCACGCGCACTTCATCCAGCTCGCCGTCGCGGAAGACCTCGACCTGGAACTCCTCGATGGCGTGGAAGCGCCGCACGATGCCCTCGATGGCCGACGGGAACACGTTCACCCCGCGCACGATCAGCATGTCGTCGAGCCGGCCGAGGATCCCGCCCTCGAGGCGCATGAAGGTGCGCCCGCACGGGCACGGCGCGTTCGCGACGCGGACGCGATCTCCGGTGCGATAGCGGATCGCCGGCGAGCCGGCGCGCCCGAGATTGGTCAGCACGAGCTCACCCTCTGACGCCGCGACGCCACTCACGGGATCGATCACCTCGGCGATGAACTCCGACTCGTAGACGTGCAAACCGGCCTGTTCGGCGCACTCGTAGCCATACGCTCCCATCTCGGTCATACCGGCATGGTCGTACGCGCGAGCGCCCCAGCCGTCCTCGATACGCGCCCGCACGGCCGGGATGCCGGCCCCCGGCTCGCCCGCGTGGACAGTGACCCGGACGGGGAGCTTGGCCGGATCGACGCCGTGCTCGCGGGCGACTTCGAGCAGATGCAGCGCGTACGACGGCGTGCAGACGAGCGCGGTGGCGCCGAGCTTCTCCATCCAGGCGAGCCGGGTTGGAGAATCCTGCCCGCCGCCGGGCAGCACCATCGCGCCGAGGGCGCGCGCGCCGTCGAAGCCTGCCCAGAATCCGATGAAGAGGCCGAACGAGAACGGGAAGAAGACCCGATCGGCCGGCGTGATGCCGGCCCCAGAGAGCACGAATCCCCAGCACCGTGCCCACCACTCCCACGATGCCTGCGTGTCGAGCCAGCGGAGCGGCTGACCGCTCGAGCCCGACGTCTGGTGGACCCGGACGTAGCGCTCGAGCGGATACGTGAGATTGGTGCCGAAGGGTGGACACTCGGCCTGATCGGTGACGAATTCCTGCTTGAGCGTGAAAGGCAGCTGGTGAACGTCGTCCCACGTCACGAGGTCTCCGGCTGATTGCACACCCGCCGCGGCCCACTTCCGCCTGATGAACGCGTTGCCGCGAGGCGCCAGCACCTCACCGGCCAAGGCCTGCAGCTTCCGGAGTTGCAGGTCGCGCAGGCGCTCCGTGGGCAGCGTCTCGAGGGCCGGATCGAACATCAACCGGCGCGGAGCTTGAAGCGCTGGATCTTGCCGGTGGCCGTCTTGGGCAGATCGCTCACGAATTCGATCCAGCGTGGGTACTTGTAGGGCGCGATCTTGTCTCTCACGAAGCCCTTGAGCTCGTCGGCCAGCGCCGCCGTGGCGCCGGCCGGCTCTTTGAGTACGACGAACGCATGCGGCTTGACCAGCCGATCGCTGTCTTCCTTGCCGACGACGGCGACTTCCAGCACGGCCGGGTGCTTGATCAGCGTAGCCTCGACCTCGACCGGCGAGACCCAGATACCGCCGACCTTCAGCATGTCATCGGCGCGGCCGGCGTACCAGAAGTAACCGTCCTCGTCCTGGAAATACTTGTCGCCGGTCTGGATCCACGCACCGAAGAGCGTCTCCTTGGTCTTCTCGTGCTTGTTCCAGTAGAAGGCCATCGTGGAATCGCCCTTCACGCGCAGATTGCCGATCTCGCCCCGAGGCACCGGCCGGCCGTCGTCGTCCACGATCGCCGCCTCATAGCCAGGCACGGGCAACCCCGAGGAGCCAGGCCGAACCTGATTCGGACGGTTCGAGAGAAAGATGTGAAGGATCTCCGTGGTCCCGATCCCGTCGATGATCTCGACGCCGAACCGCTCGCGCCAGCGCGTGTAGATCTCATCGGGCAGCGCCTCGCCTGCCGACACGCAGACACGCAGCGAGGAGAGATCGAAGCGCTTCTCCGCCTCCTTGACGGCGAGCATGCCGGCGTAGAGCGTCGGCACGCCGAAGAAGATCGTCGGACGGTGGCGGGTGAGCACCTCGAACACGCTCTCGGGCGTGGGCCGATGCGGGTAGAGCACGGCCTGCGCACCCACCGCCATCGGGAAATACCCGGCGTTGCCGAGGCCATAGGCGAAGAAGAGCTTGGCGGCGGAGAAGACCGTGTCGCTCGCCGTGATGCCGAGCACCTGTCGCGCATACGTCTCGGCGCACACCCACATGTCGTGATGGAGATGGACGGCGCCCTTGGGAAATCCCGTCGAGCCCGACGAGTAGAGCCAGAACGCGGGGTCGTCTCGCGACGTCGGGGCCGCGTCCAGGGCTGCCCCCGCCTTGCTCACCTGCTCCTCGAACGAGAGGTGACCGCCGGCCGCGCCGCCGGCGACCAGGACGTGGCGGAGAAGAGGCGCCTGGCCGAGGATCGGCCCGGCCTCGGCCAGCAACGGCGCGGACACGACCGCGACCTTCGCCCGGCTGTCGTTCAGAAAGTACAGGTAGTCGGACGCCCGCATCAGCGTGTTGACCGGGATCGGAACCGCGCCGATCTTGATGGCGCCCCAGAACGTGGCGAGGAATTCCGGCGCGTCCAGGCACAGCATCAGGACGCGATCCTCCAGGCCGACGCCCAGGGCGCGGAGCGCATTGCCCGTGCGGTTGGCGAGCTCGAAGACGTCACCGTACGTCAGCACACGATTCTCGTAGTGGAACGCCGGTGCTCCGCCGCGGCCTTCGGTCACGTGACGATCGACGAACCACGTGGCGACGTTGAATTGCGCGGGCAGGTGTTCCGACGCTTGCATCGTGGCTCCTCTTGTAACCGTTACGCGAACCTCATGGCATTGCCGTTGCTTCGTCCCAACCGAGGGAGGGTTTCGACATGAGAGCTTTCGCGATCAGCACGCTCACGTTCGTCCTCGCGCTCGGCATCGCCGCCGGCGCGCTGGCTCAGACCACGACCACGCCACCGCCGGCCGGCGCTCCCTCGGTGCAGCCGCCGGCGAGCAGCGCCCCGCAGGTGACCACGCCAGGCACGTCGTCCTCGGACTCGTCCAGGAACGACAGCGTCACGACTCGCACCGAGCGCCGCGACGGGGTCGCCGCATCGCCCCGTACCACCACCGAGTCGACGCGGATCTTCGGGCTCAATCCGACGGCGGCCGCCCTCATCGCCGCTGCGCTCCTCGTCGTCGTCATCCTCGCAATCGTGTCGATGTCACGGGGCGCATCCCGGACCGATACGCACGTCGATCTGAATCGGAGGCCCTGAGTGGCTCCGATCCCAACGCCTCCCCGGCCCGACCCGGAGCACCCGGGCGGGCCGCGGGATCCGTTCACACCCGATCAGCCCGCGAGTCCTCCGAATCGACCGAGCCCCGGCGGCGATCCCGGAACGCCGTCGCCTGGTGACCCGACTCCACGGCCGTAACGACCCGGCCTGTGAACGCGGTCAGCGGCGGCGGCGGGGCGCCGGCTTCCGCGTCGCGCGCCGAGCGCCGGCGCGGCGGGGGCGGATCGCCATCGCTTCGATCTCGACCAGCAGGTCAGGCCGCACGAGCCGGCTGATGATCAGCAGCGTGTTGGGCGGATACACCCGGTCGGGAAAATACTGCGGGAACACCTCGCTCCGCGCCTTCATGAACCCGGCGACGTCGTCGGCACGCGTGAGGAACGTCTGGAGCCGGACGACGTCGCGCATGGTGCATCCGCCTGCCTCGACGACGGCTCGCACGTTCTCGAGCGCCTGCTTCGTCTGCGCGATGACGTCGTCGGCCGCGACCTGGCCGTCGGCCGCCATCCCGACCTGGCCGGCCACCACGACCAGCTCACCACCCGGCGCAATCATGCCGTGGGAGTACATTCCGAGCGGCGCGCCGAAGCCCTTCGGTGTGATCGCCTTGGCCATGCTCAGCCCTCCTTGCGCGTGAGCCGCACGTACTCGTGGTCGAGCGGTAAGCCGTTGATACCCCGGGCCGGCGGCGCGATCCAGCCGGCAAAGCGGCCAGGCTCCACGGCCGGCCGCATCAACGTCGCCACGAACTGTGCGTCTTCCGGCGTCGGTAGCCACTCGCGACGCCGCGCGTCCCATTCTGCCTCGGTGATCACGCGGCCGTCGGGGGAGATCCTGGCTTCGCCGAACGAGCCAATGGCGCGATGGAACCCCCGATGGGGCAGGCGCAGCTCGACGTCGATCCCGTGCTCCTTGATGGTGCGATTCCAGCGGTCGATCCCGCGCTGGCAATCCGCGATGTAATCGTCGCGGAGCCGCTCGTTGAGCGCGGTCAGCGCCGGCACGTCGCGGGTGGCGATACGATCGCCCTCGAGGCACGTCACCGGATAGGTCGCGTCGACCAACCGATGGTCGTCGTCCTTCTTGGTCTCCTCGAACCGGCCCTTGAGGCCCATCGTGAATGCATTGGCGGCGTTGGTGGAGACCTCTGAACCGAAGAGATCGAGCGAGACCGAGTAATGGAAGTTGATGTACCTCTGCATCGTCGGCAGGTCGATGCCGCCGTGGCGACGTACGTCGTCGCTGCGGTGCTGCCGCGTCAGCTCGCAGCTCTTCTGCACGATACGGCCGACGCCCATCTCGCCCACGAACATGTGGTGGGCTTCCTCGGTCAGCATGAACCGGCACGTCCTCGACAACGGGTCGAGGCCGGACTCCTGCAAGCTGGCGAGCTGGTACTTGCCGTCGCGGTCGGTGAAGAAGCAGAACATGAAGAACGACAGCCAGTCGGACGTGCGCTCGTTGAAGGCGCCGAGGATGCGGGGCTTGTCGTGGTCGCCCGAGCGCCGCTGTAGCAAGGCTTCCGCTTCCTCCCGGCCGTCGCGCCCGAAGTAGGCGTGCAGGAGGTAGACCATGGCCCACAGGTGGCGGCCCTCCTCCACGTTGACCTGAAAGAGGTTACGCAGGTCGTAGAGCGACGGGCACGTCCGCCCGAGGTGGCGCTGCTGCTCGACCGAGGCCGGCTCGGTGTCTCCTTGCGTGACGATGAGCCGACGAAGGACGCCGCGATATTCGCCGGGCACCTCCGGCCACGCCGGTTTGCCGAGGTGATCGCCGAAGGCGATGCGGCGGTCGGCCTCGGGCTCGGCCAGGAAGATTCCCCAGCGATAGTCGGGCATCTTCACGTAGCCGAATTGCGCCCAGCCGTCCCGGTCGACGCTGATGGCGGTGCGCAGGTAGACCTCGTTGGCCTGGAATCCTTCCGGCCCCATCTCCTTCCACCAGTCGAGGAACCGCGGCTGCCACTCCTCGAGCGCGCGCAGCAGGCGCCGGTCGTCGCGCAGGTTGACGTTGTTGGGGATGCGCTCCAGGTAATCGACGCCGGCCATCACACTCTCCTTCGATCGAACTCGCTGCGCTGACCGGTTCCATACACGTGCAGCGCGCCCTTGCTCCCGACGGCGTTCGGCCGCTGGAAGATCCAGTTCTGCCAGGCCGACAAGCGGCCGAAGATCTTCGTCTCGAGCGTCTCCGGGCCCGCGAACCGCAGTGACGCCTCCATACCGGTCAGCGCATCGGGCGAGAAGGCCGCGCGCTCCTCGAGGGCCAGGCGAACCTCGTCGGCCCAGTCGATGTCGTCGGGTGTGAAGGTGACGAGGCCCGCATCGCCGGCGGCCTCGGCCTCCATGTCGTGCCCGATCCTTCCCTTCAGATCGTCCACGCGTCCCGGGTCGCCCAGGAATCGGGTGGCGAGCCGTGTGAGCCCGTTGCTCATCGGGTACGCGCCGAAGTTCATCGGCGTGAGCTTCACGGTGGCGACGTGGCCGGCGTCGCCCTCGCGCGTCCCGGCGAGCATGTACGAGCGGTCGGCGGCCAGAGCCAGCTCGAGCAGCGTGCCCGCGAAGCACGAGCCCGGCTCGACGAGGGCGAAGATGGACCGCGACGACACATCGAGACGCTTGAGCGTGCGCCTGAGATAGAGGCGGATCTCGCGGACCAGCCAGTGGCCGGCGTGGTCGACCAGCATGCGATCGTGCGCCTCGACGCGCTCGGCGTCACCGGCGGTACGGAGGACCCAGAGTCCGATCGATGCTTCATTCGCCCGGAGGTGGAGGATCAGGTCGTCGAGCTCGCGCGCGACGGCCAGCGGCCAGAAGCCGACCCCGACGGCGTGGATGCCGGCGACATCGCCCGGAGGCGCGGTGTCCGGCCCGTGCACGGTGATCTCGGCACGGCCACGGGCGCGATCGATCGCGCACGTCACGAACCGGTAGCCGATGCGATCGCCCTCGATCGTCCGCTCGAGCGGCGTGAGCACGATGCCACGGGCGTCCTTCGGGCGATCCGTCCGGGCCGCCAGCTCCAGCGCGCGACGCCGGGCCGTCTCGGAGAGCTTCGACCGCGGGGCGACCTCGTCCACGAATCCCCAGTCGACCGCGCGCTGTCCCTTGATGCCTTCCTCGAGCGTGCAGAAGACGTCGGCGCGGTCGCGGCGCACCCGGCGCTTGTCCACCAGCCGCGTAAGGCCGCCGGTGCCCGGCAGGACCGCGAGCAGCGGCACCTCGGGAAGGGCGACCGACGTATTGCCGTCGTCGGCCATCAGGATGTGCTGGCAGGCCATGGCCAGCTCGTACCCGCCGCCGGCGCACGGCCCGTTCACGACGCAGAGCCACGCCTGCTTCGACTCGCCGGACGCTTCCTCGATGGCGTTACGGGTCTCGTTCGTGAACTTGCAGAAGTTCACCTTGAAGCCGTGCGAGGACTGTCCGAGCATCCGGATGTTGGCGCCCGCGCAGAAGACGCGCTCCTTGCCCGACGTCAGCACGACCGCGCCGATCTCGGGATGCTCGAAGCGCAAGCGCTGGACGGCGTCGTAGAGCTCGATGTCCACGCCGAGGTCGTACGAGTTGAGCTTCAGCTCGTAGCCGGGCGCGAGCCCGCCGTCCTCCCGGACGTCCATGGTCAGCGTGGCGATCGGTCCGTCGAAAGCGAGCCGCCAGTGCTTGTACCGGGTCGGCTCCGTTCGGAACTCGACTGGTGACGTGTCCATGCTCTCCGTCCTTACCCGAGTATCACCCACAGGGCCCTGGCCTTGCCGGTGCCCAGGTTTTCCCAGCCGTGCGGCGAGCTGCCGTCGAGCAACGCCGAGTCGCCCGCGTCCAGGACGTGGCGCTCGCCGTTGTAGAGCAACGCGACGCGGCCTTTGAGCACGTAGAACAGCTTCATCTGTCCCGGTTTGATGACGACCTTGTCGGTGGCGACACCGCGCGATTTGCCGTCGAGCGTGGAGACCACAGCGCGGATCTTGCCCTGGAACAGGCCGGCGCCGAGCACGGCCCACCGCTCGCTGCTGCCGTCGAAGGACACCACCGGATAGTCCTTGCTCCTCGAGACGAGCACGCTGCCCGATGGCTGGCCGTCGAAGAGCGCGGCGATGGTGACGCCGAGCGCGTCGGCGAGCTTGCGCAGCGTGTTGAGCGAGGGCGTGAGCCGGCCCGATTCGATCTGCGACACCATGCTCGGCGTCAGCTCCGCCTTCTCGGCGAGGTGGCGTTGCTGGAGCTCGCGCTCGTTGCGGAGGGCTCGGATGCGATCGCCGAGCGCGGTCACGCGGACTCCGTCGAATCGCCGCCGTCGTCGAGCCCGGCCAGCGAGCGCAGCGCGCGGGCCACGAACACCCGCGTCATCTTCTTGCGATAGAAGTGCGCGTAATCGGTGTTGTCGAGCGGCTTCGCCGGCCCCGCTGCGAGGTCGGCCGCGCGCGCGATGATCTCCTCGGTGAGGCGCTGGCCGCGCAGCGATTCGGCGGCCGGCCTGGCCTCCCGCGGCAGCGAGGCCACCGCGCCCAGGACGATGCGGGCATCGCTCACGACGCCCGCGTCGATACGCACGTTCACGGCGACGCCGAGCACCGGGAAGTCGAACGCGCCGCGCCGGCGCAGCTTGAGGTAGCGGGAACGCCATCCGTCGGCGGGCGGCAGCACGATGTCGGCCAGGATCTCGTCACCGCGCTTGGCGAGGTACTCGATCCCGTCGTCGCGGTAGAGCGCGGCGATCGGCACGGTCCGTTCGCCGGCGGCGCTCGTCAGCCGGACGTGGGCGCCCAGGCTCCACAGGACCGGCGCGGTATCCGACGATGACACGGCCCAGCAGCGCGGACTGCCCGGCGCTACCAGACAGATGTCGCCGTCCTTCTTCATGCAAAAGCCGATGGCCTTTCGCCACTCGTAGGACTGGTTGTAGTAGTTGCAGCGCGTGTCCACGCACACATTGCCGCCGATCGTCCCCATGTTGCGAAGCTGCGGTGACGACACGAGGCCGGCGGCCGTCGCCAGCGCCGGATAGTGGCTCACGATCTCCGCGTGCTGGGAGAGGGCAGAGAGCGTGGTCATCGGACCCACGCTGAGCCCGCGGCTGGCGGAGCCATGAACCCCACGCAGCTCGCCGATCCCGCCGAGGCCGACGAGGACTTTCGGCTCGAACTGACGACGCTTCATGTTCGGATAGAGGTCGGTCCCGCCCGCGACGATCATGGCGTCGGCACCGTGCTCGCCCAGCAGGCGTGCGGCGTCGGCGACGGTCTTCGGCGCGAGATAGGTGAACGGCGGCAGCCGCATCATGGGAGCGGGTGGCTCCGGGCGGGCTCGAGACGTGGGTGGCCTGGTCTGGGTGCGAGCCGGCTGCGTTCGTTTTCTGGATTGATCAACTCGGAGCCGCGACGGCATCGGTCTCTCATCGGCTCGTGTCCTGGTCGGCGAAGGGGCGGACGGCGATGGCGTCGGCAGGCTGGCCGAACGCCGACTCCACCACCAGCGGCTCCTTGAACTTGAAGAGAGGAATGCGCTCGGGGCCGACGCGCGGCGTCTTACCCTGGCGCTTCAACTCCAGGCCCTTGAGGATTTTCTCGGGGACGATCGGCACCTCGTCGACGCGGACGCCGACGGCGTTGTAGACGGCGTTGGCGATGGCCGGCAGCACCGGCAAGAGCGGCCCCTGCCCAGCCTCCTTGGCCCCGAACGGGCCTTCGGGATCGTCGGTCTCGATCAGGATCGTGTGGATCTCGGGCGTCTCGAGCGTCGTCGGGCTCTTGTACTCGAGGAGCGACGGATGCTTGTGGAGGCCTTTGCGG
>Ga0209470_1000668_pt1 | contig 26796 bp, 15 predicted proteins | sample GraSoiAngelo_125_FD_185882 | JGI IMG/M metagenome (GOLD analysis project Ga0209470, IMG submission 185882) | Grasslands soil microbial communities from the Angelo Coastal Reserve, California, USA - 14_0927_05_40cm (SPAdes) (version 2) | ecosystem: Environmental > Terrestrial > Soil > Grasslands ... | reverse complement strand
AGGCTCCCGATGAAAGCTAAACTTTTTTACGCGGCGGCCGCAGTGACAACCTACGCATTGTTACTGTCTGCTCCTCTGGCAGCGCAGTGGGTCAATTTCAAGACCCCAGGTATTCCGCGGACTCCGGACGGCAAGCCGGATCTGTCGGCGCCCCTGCCTCGGACCGCAGATGGCAAACCCGACCTGTCGGGCATCTGGCGCGCGCCGGGGGGCAGTCCGTATCTGCGGAACATCGCTGTGGACCTCAAGCCCGGCGAGGTTCTGCCATCGGCGCAGGCTCTATACGAGCAACACGTCCTGGATCTGGGAGCGGACAGTCCGCGGGCGCACTGCCTGCCCGACCCTCCGCCGTACTACCATCTTGCGGGCATGTCTCGAATCGTGCAGACGCCGGCAGTGACGGTGATTATCAATGAGGGTATTTCCAACAGCGATGTCCATCGCACCATCTTCACCGATGGCCGCGAGCTCCCCGACCCCGAAGAGATGAATCCCGCCTGGTTGGGTCATTCGGTTGGGCACTGGGAGGGTGATACGCTGGTGGTTACGACCGCTGGATTCAATGACAGAAGCTGGCTGGATTTTGTCGGTCACCCTCACTCGGAATCCCTTCGCACAACCGAACGTTTCCACCGCCGCGACTTCGGACACATGGACTTCGAAATGACCCTCGAAGATCCGAAGACGTTTACAAGGCCGATTACCTTTAAGGCGGACAAGACGCTGGTGGCGGACACCGAGCTTCTCGAAACGATCTGTGAGTATGAACAGCATGCCACGCACCTGGTTGGCGGGAACCGATTCCGGCTCACTCCAGAGAAGCTCGCCAAGTATGCGGGGACTTACGAGTTCGCACCGGGACGCGAAGCCGTTGTCACCGTCGACGGCGAATTGCTGGTCCTGCGTCTTAGCGCAACGGGTGATGTAGAGCCTCTCGCCGCACAGTCGGAAACGAGCTTTATCGCGGCATTGTTTGGAGATCAGGTCGAGTTCGTGAAGGACTCCAGCGGCTCCATCACCGGCTTTACTCTGCGCACCGGAACGGGTACGGGCCTCGGCAACCGTCCACTCAGCGAGCAGAAGGCGGTCCGCAAACGGGGCGCGCCGGAGGCGGGTATCAAATGACCCCAGTTTTTCACCAACTCAGCTTCAAACCCATTTGAATTTGCCGCGAATAAGTTGCGGTATTGCTTATGAGCCCGGCGGAATTGGCCGGGTCGGCCGTCGTGGTGGCGGCGCCGGGAGCTCCCACAGCAGTCAGCATAGCGAGTCCGGGAATACCAAAGTTGGCCCGGTTCAGTACGTTGAACGCCTCCGCCCGAAACTGCAACGTCACTTGCTCCGTGACCTTGGTGGTTTTGAACACCGAAAGATCGACAGTCTTCAGCGACGGACCGGTCAGGACGTTGCGGCCGACGCTGCCATAGGTTCCCGCCAGCGGAAGAGCGAAGGCCTTGGCATCCACCCAATGTTCCGGCGTCCGCAGATAGACGTCCTTCAAGGTTCTACCCAGAGCCATGTTGGGGCGATCCGGCATTCCTGTATCTCCATCGCGGGACTGATTAAACCCAAGCAGGGGCGTGAAGGGAAAGCCGCTCTGCAAGTTGACAATCGTGTTGAGTTGCCAGCCGCTCACCAGCTTGTCTGCGAGACCTGTGACGCCGCCTAAGAATGACTTCCCCTTCCCAAGCGGCAATTCGTACATGCCGTTCAAGCTGAACCGATGCCGGACGTCAAAAGCGGACAGGCCGTAATCTCGCTTCCGGTCATCGGTGTCCATCACCACTCCGTTCTGGCCGCCGGCTTGACTTCCGGTAATCGCGGAGGAGTTATCCAGGCTGCGTCCGAAAGTGTAGTTGGTCCGCAAACCCAAACCCGTCCGAAAGCGGCGATTCACGTCCACAAACCCGCCGTTGAAATTATTGATGCCGGAAGAAAAGAAAATTCCGGCGCTGCCCAGTTGGGGATTACGACGAACCGCGGGAAAATTCGGGAAGTACTTTGTCCCGGCAGCAAGACCCGGCGGGCATGACGATGCCGGGCAAATCACAGGAAACGCCTTGTTGGCGTCGCCGCGCAGAATCTCGTGGTAGCCGTGCGATCCGATGTAGCCCAAGCGAAGGCTGATGTTGCTGGGCAGGCCTTGCTCAATTTCAAAATGATAATTGAGTACGGTCGGGGTAAATGGATCGGGCTGGATTCCCAGACGGCCGCCTCCCGGCGTGGCGCTCGCCAGCTGTGTAACTCCGGGCACGATCTGCAAAGGAAAGGGGACATTCAAACCGCTAATCTGCGAAGCTCCCGCAATGGGAGGAACATTGATGCAGCACCAACCGATGTTGTCCAGGATGTTGTAAGCCATGCCAAAGCCGCCCCGGACACTCGTCTGCCCTTTCCCAAACGGATCCCAGGCCAGCGCGGCGCGGGGCCCAAGAAGCCACTTGGCACGGTTCTTTGTGAACAACGAATCGCCAATCCTCGGCTGTGTGAGCAGCACGCCATCCGGTCCCTGCGTGTAGCTGGCGGCCATGTTGTTATTGGCATGGTAACCGTTGGACAGTTCGTGACGCAGCCCCAGGCTCACGGTCAGATTGGACCGGAGTTTCACCGCGTCTTGTACAAACCAGGCCCCCATCCAAACCCGGAAAGGTATCGCCGGGGCCGGCTGGGTCACCTGGAACAGCGTCGGTCTGCCCTGCAGGAAGGTGGTCAGCGAGGTGAAGTTCACCTGCCCATACGTTCCGCTCAGGTCGGTACTCTGGAGCCGTTCCAACCAGCCTCCCAAGGCAATCGAGTGGATTCCCTTACTAATGCGGAGAGTGTCCTGATATGTGAATATGTTGTCTATGTTGAGCTGGTCGTGTCCTGTGTTTGGTCCGGAACCAGCAGGAGTAATGGTCGTACTGCCCTGGGCGCCGCCGATATTGATTTGCCCTACCGGTTTTCCGACAACGAACGGTTGTACTCCTGGAGGCGTCGAGATGGATACCGAATAAAAGTAGCGAAACCACACACGCGAAAATCCGGCCGTGAAGTTATTCACCATGGTGGGAGAAAAGATATGCGTATCCGATAGGCTAAGGATCTGGGCTCGTTCCGAATTATTAACCAGGCTAAACGGATTTTGTCCTGTCCCTACATTGTCTCCGTAGTCGATGGTATAGGCGCCGCTAACGGTATCTTTATCCGAGAAGATGCGATCGACTTTTACGATTCCGAAGTCTTCGTTTACCGGATTCGGAGTCGCGTGATAGGAATAGGCTGCACCCCCTCCAATATTCGGTCCGTTGGGTTCCGGCCACAACGCGAAGTACGGCAGAACCGCTGGGTTAAGGTTCGGGACCGGCTGATAGATCCCGCTTGCGTTCGGCAGCAAGCCCTTTCGCGCCTGCTCGTCCGGCACAATGGCGACTTTGGGCAGGTTCCACATCTGACGGAACCCCTCGTAGTTTCCGAAAATGAACATCTTGTCCTTTTGTATGGGTCCGCCCGCGGAACCACCGAACTGATTTCGTCTGAATGGAGGGATGCGCGGGTCATCCGGCCGGGCCTTGCGGTCAAAGAAGTTCCGCGCATCCAGGGCGCTGTTGCGCAGAAATTCGTATGCAGAGCCGTGGAAGTTATTGGTACCCGATTGCGTCACGATGGTGACGTTTCCACCGGCCCGGTGGCCGAACTCAGCGGCGTCCATGTTGGGCACGATATTGAATTCACGCACTGCCTCGATACCCAGCAACTGTCCGCTCACGCCCCCTGGAGTCGAACTGATGGCGTTGGTTCCGCCGGGATATTCCACTCCATTCCACAAGAAGATGTTTTCGCCGGGACGACGGCCGGCAACCGAGAAGTAGTTGCCCGGTCCGGTGCTGCTGGAGGTGTTTTGCTTGATCGCGCTGGAATTTACCATCACCGGATTGAGGGAAATCAGATTATCGAAGCTGCGGCCGTTAAGCGGAAGGTCCTTAACCTCGCGCTCGGCAACCAGCCCCGACACTTGCGCCGTCGAAGTATCCACCAGCGGTATTTCGCTCGCGACCGTCACCTGCTCCGCGAGCCCGCCGACCTCGAGTGTGGTATTCAGGACGAATTCCTGCCCCACCACCAGCTCGATATTCTCCACGACCCTGGTCTGAAAACCCGAGAGGGAAACCTGGACCCGGTATTTGCCGGGAGGCAAGTTCGGAATGGAAAATAATCCGGACTCATTGCTTGTGCCTGTGCGCCGGAGGTTTGTCTCCGTGTTGATCGCTGTAATCATTGCTCCGGGGATGATCGCGCCCGAGGTGTCGCGCACGGTTCCCTGAATCGCCGCGCCTACGCCCTGCGCGTGAAGAGCCGGAATGAAAGAACACACGGCGAGTAACGCTGGAAACACGTAAATCAGGAATCGCCGGATTATCTGCTCATCGCAAGAGAAGGACTTCGCCACCATTGTCGACCTCCAGCCGAAAGTTATTCATTTCAACTTTTCTTTGCGCAGAACCATACGCCAGCGGACCTGTGGTGTCAACACGCGGTCACTGTAGCGGCGGTCTATCGAAGGTGTGAACGAATTGGCTAGAAGTTCAGTTCGGGTATTCCCCTCCTCGCAGAGGAGGGGTGGACGCGCCATCAATAAAAGTCGCAGCCTTCCCCTCCTCTGCGAGGAGGGGAATATTCTGGCGAACGTCATTGAACTTCATCAGGCCGGTAGCTGCACGTGCAACAAAGGCGCTCTCGATGGCACGTAATCGACGCCAGATCACGCCTGATACATCGTTGAGCCGCCGACCACGGTGCGCACGATCCGGATGTCCTTGATTTTCGATGGATCGACTGTGTGCGGATCGTCGGCAAGGATGACGAAGTCGGCAAGCTTGCCTGCGCTAATCGAACCTTTGATGGCTTCCTCGCGTGACGCATACGCGCCATTAAGCGTGTTGATGCGGATCGCCTCGTCCACGCTGACGCGTTGATTGGCGCCCCACGTCTCGCCGTTCCAGCCGGTGCGTGTCACCATACCCTGAATCCCCATCAGCGGCGCAAAGGGACCGGGACTGAAATCCGAGCCTGCGCATGCCGGCACGCCGGCGTCGAGGAAGCTGCGGAACGGCATCGCACGCTTCATCAACTCTTCGCCGTAGAAGCGGAACTTGTCGGTGTTGTAGTACGCATAGGACGTGAAGCAGGCCGGAATTGTTCCCGTCGCCTTGATGCGCCGCAGCAGATCGTCATTGATCAGAGTACAGTGAGTGATCTTCGGGCGCGCGTCTGGCCGCGGGAACAGTTTCTGCGCGCGCTCGAAGGCAGTCAGCACCATGTCGATAGCGACGTCGCCGTTCGCATGGCAGTTGATCTGAATACCGGCGCGATGCCCGCGCTCGACCCACGCGTTCAACTCGTCCTGGGTCTCGGTTATGTTGCCTTTATACGGGGGCGTCACGCCGGGATAGGGAATGCTGAGCGCCATAGTGCGCTCGGAAAACGAGCCATCGACAGTGTGCTCCGAGGTTGCGCCCAGCCGGATCCACTCGTCGCCGAATCCCGTCGCGATGCCGCTTGTGATCATCGCTTCGAGAACGCGGCCGTTCACCTCGTAGCTGACCCGGTGCAGCAAATCGCCGCGCGCACGCACCTGCTGCAGCGCAAACAAGTCGCCGCCCTGGTGGTGGACGCTCGTCAGGCCGTAGCGGACGAACTGTTTCGAGATGTGCGCGAGCCCGTCGCGACTACGTTGGGCGGTCTCGTCGGCCGTAAGGGTCTGACGGCTGCCGGTATTGGCGAACACACTCCGCGCGCGGTCCGTCACCCGACCGTTCAGGTCGCCGTGCTCATCCCGGTCGAACGTACCGCCGGCGGGATCTTTCGCGTTCTTCGTCACGCCTGCGAGCTCGAGCGCTTTGCTGTTATAAAACGACGTGTGACCGCCCCGGTGGTGCACCGCGACCGGATGTTCCTTCGAGACTTCATCCAGATCGTGCAGGTTCAGCATCCGCTGGTCTTTCACCTTCGTATCGTCAAAGAAGTAGCCCTCGACCCATCTCCCTGCCGGGGTCTCCTGCGCTCTCGCGCGGAGCTTGTCCACGATGCTGCGGATTGTCACGAACTCCACCTCGAATGGATTACCGACCAGCACTTCGTAGAGCAACGTGGTACCGGGCGCGTGGTTGTGACAGTCGGTGAAGCCAGGCACGATTGTCATCTGCCTGGCGTCGATCGTCTGGGTTTCTTTCGCGATGAGGCCCTTGATGTCGGTCGTCCTGCCAACGGCAACGAAGCGCCCTGCTTTCACCGCAAAGGCTTCCGCTCGCAGCGCGCGGTTATCCATGGTGTAGACCTTCGCGTTGAAGACGACGAGATCGGCGGCGTGTGTGTCGATGGTCTGCGCGACGGCCTGCGGCGCGTTGAGCCACGGCGCGGCAACGGCACCGGCGATATAGGCTCCAGTCAAACCCAAGAATTCTCTACGGCTGTTTTTGGTGTTTTTCATAAGTACGGCTAAGTTTACGACAACTGCCGTTCGCGGTAGGATACTGATCACGGCACAACGTTTGACCCGCTCAAATTAGGAGGAGTCGATGAAACGACTAATTATCTTGGTTGCGTTGCTGGCTGCGGGCGCTCTTTCGATCGTAGCGGCCGGATATCAACAGCCATCGCAGGGGCTGCCGGCGGCGGCGCTGGCCGCGACACAGATCGAAAAGGTTAAAGATAATCTGTACATGATCACCGGTGCGGATCCGACGGATCGCAATTCATTCAGCGGCGGTAACACCGGTGTGTTCATCACAGACAACGGCGTCGTGGTTGTCGACACCAAGCTGGCCGGATGGGGCCAGGTCATCCTCGACAAGATCAAGACCGTCACCAATAAGCCGGTAACTACCATCATCAATACTCACACGCACGGCGACCACACGGGCAGTAACGAAGCGTTCGGGGGCACCGTCGAGTTTGTGGCCCAAGAGAACACCAAGGCCAACATGGAAAAGATGGACGCCTTTAAGGGCGACAAGGCGAGATTCCTGCCAAAGAAGACTTTCAAGGACAAGATGTCGATCGGCAGCGGCAAAAATCGCATCGATTTATACTACTTCGGCCGTGGCCATACGAACGGCGATGCCTGGATCGTTTACACCGCGCTGCGAGTGATGCAAACCGGCGACATGTTCGCGTGGAAGGATGCTCCAGTCATCGATCGAAACAATGGTGGCAGCGGCCTTGAATATGCACAGACCGTCGGCAAGGTATTGGCCACGGTGAAGGATGTCGACACATTGATCGTCGGTCATAGCCCGTTGAGGAAACCCTCAGAGCTCCAGGAATACCAACGGTTCATGACCGATTTCGTCGCTGCCGTGCGCGTTGCCAATAAAGCGGGCAAAAGCGTCGACGACGCGACCGCCTCGATTAACCTGAATGCGAAATACCCGGGTTACAAGAACGACCGGTACAAGGCCGCGGTCCAGGCGATCTACGACGAACTGAAAGTGGCGTCCCCGAACTAAGTCTGGTGATTCCCCTCCTCGCAGAGGAGGGGAATGCGCTGCACCCATACGTCACCGTAAGTACGAAAAGCAATTAAGATACATAGTACTAAGATACATATATGTTCACCGTTGGTCTGATTCGCCAGACGGCCGCAGCAGCGATTGCTGCGGTTCCGATTTTCATGTTCGCGCAATCGGCTTCAGACGTTCCGGTGGCCGCGCGGGCGAAACGGCTCCATGACCGCGCGATTGTCGTCGATACGCACGATGACACGCCGCAGCGCCTGCTGTTTGACAAGACGTTTGACATTGGGACGCGGAACAAGGACGGTCACGTCGACATTCCCAGAATGCGAGAGGGCGGGCTGGACGCGCTGTTCTTTTCCATCTGGGTGCCGAGCCAGGTAACGGGACCGCCGGCAGTGAAGCGCGCACTGGATCTCATCGATAGCGTGCGCCAAGCTGTCCGGACACACCCCAACGATCTGATGCTTGCCAACACCGCCGCGGACGTCCGCCGCGCGGCGGCAGAGCACAAAATTGCAGCGCTGATGGGGATGGAGGGCGGCCACATCATCGACGACGACCTGGCTGTGCTGCGCGTCTATGCCGCGCTCGGCGTACGCTACCTGACGCTCACGCACTTCCTGAACAACAATTGGGCGGATTCATCCACGGACAAACCGGCTCACAACGGACTGACGGCTTTTGGCAAGGATGTCGTGCGCGAACTGAATCGCCTCGGAATGATCGTCGATATTTCGCACGTTTCGGACAAAACGTTTTACGACGCTCTGGAAGTTACAAAAGCGCCGGTAATGGCTTCCCATTCCTCGTCCAGAGCTATCTCAAATCATCCGCGCAATATGACCGACGACATGATGCGCGCGCTTGCGAAGAACGGCGGCGTGATGATGATCAACTACGCAGCAGCCTTTCTGAGCGAGGAGTTCCGAGTGGCGAGCGAAAAGAAAAGCGGCAATATCGTCGCGGCGATGGCGGCGATGTCGAAGAAGTGCGGTGGCAATGAAGCCTGTACGATTATGGAGAACGAACGCATCGAGCATGAAGCGATGTTAAAGGGCGAACTGCCGAAAGTGATGTGGGACAAAATTGTCGAGCATGTCGATCACGCCGTGAAAGTCGCCGGCGTCGATCATGTCGGCCTCGGCTCGGATTTCGACGGGGCAACCATGCCGTTAGGTATGGAAGACGTCTCAAAACTGCCTGAAATCACCGACGCATTACTGAAGAAAGGTTACTCGGAACCCGATATCGAGAAGATCCTCGGGGGCAACATCCTCCGAGTCATGGAACAGGTAGAGAACCTCAAAAGCGCTCGCTGATCAATTGCGGGCGGCGCTCCTGGTGGCGTTTTCAGTTTTGCCGCCTTCTCTCCGGACCATCTGTGTCACGCTACCTTGGGCATTCTTGACGAATTCAACAGACGCCATGCTCACGCTCGACAGGAAGATCGTCTCGGAACGAGCCACGAACAGACGGTCCGCCGGATGGGCGCTGTCCTGTATGATCAATTGATCGGCGGAGACCGTGACCACGGCCTGCCGCCCCGGCCCGAACTCGTACGTTCCCGCATACTTCGCGAGGACTTCTGGAGCAACCTTCACACCGCTGACCAGATGTACGCCCGAGCGTTCGTTATCGCAGATGTCTTCCAGGATCACCATATCCGGAACCAGCGTCTTATCCGCCCGCAAAGTAACAGGCTTCGTAAAGACCTTGGGGTCATCGAGCGTCATTTCATATTCCATGTGTCCGAAATCACGCCGCCGGAAGCGTTCGGTGATTCGCAGGGATTCTGTTTGAGGATGCCCTCCCACGTCGAGCCACCCGAGATCGTTGAAGCCTGCGGAATTGACGACGAGGGTGTCGCCTTCCCAACGCCCAACGGAATAACCCAGCCAGGTGGGATTGAGGTCGCCGATGTCCTTTGGAAGCTCGCGCCCGTCGGTGTAGATCGTTCGATGGGGACTGTTCGGAGACTCGTGAAGTGCCACGATCAGCCCAGGAGTCTGGACGATTTGCGACAAACCTCGAAAATTGAGGAACGGAACGCTCACCGGCAGGCAGCGCGCGAGCGGGCTGTCCTTCCTGAAATCCTGGACCCGCTGCTGGCGCAGGGTCTCGGCCCAAGGCTGAATGTCCTCGAACTTCAGGTTGACCGCAATGTTGAAGTCGTATCCGTAATCGCCGGTACGCCCGGCCCGCCAAACGCCGGATAAGTCCGGTTTGCCGTCCGCGGTCCGTGGAGCGGGCGCTGACAGGTTCGCTTTGCCGTCCGGCAGTCGAGGGACTCCTGGTGTCCGATAATTGACCCACTGTGCAGCGGCCGGCGCGGATAAAGCACACACGAGTGCTGCCGCAGCAATAGGCATCATAATGCGCGCGTTCATTTTGGCCTCCCTATCGACGAATATAGATGTTTTTATACATGGGGAATGATGCCAAGGATAGGAAAAACGGAAGGGGCGGGAGCCTTGCATCGAGGCAGGGCGGAGCGTGTTGAAGGAAGGGATCGTCGTCGGAGACCAGCCTCTGGAGCCGCTCTCCCTGATTGTCGAACGCGCGCTGCCGTAGAAAGCTCCTGTAGATGCACGGGTCTTTCAGAAACAAAGACGCTTTTCTTGCTTCAATGACGGCTCGGAAGGCATAACTGATACCGGATAGCCTTACAAGGGAGCGCCGATGAATTAATGCTGGCGCTGGAGTCCAAGACGAGACCGATGGTAGCTGGGCTGTCTTCTGCTACGAACAAGCTGATATTCTGGGCCTTCCCATCTTCTTTAATTCGGAACGCCTCTTGCGGCAGGCCTGACACCGATCGCCCGTCTCTGTCGAGGACTCGTACGTTGAGAACAACCAGATCCACATTGACGGATAACGAATACGACTGCCGCCGTCCCCGTGCCGCTCTTCGACTCGCATATGGCCGCAGGAGTCACAACTGGTCAGGACGTGTTTCAGTACCGCTAGATCGGCACGTCAACAAATTCCGGTTTCCGGCTACTGAATGGAATTGGCGAGTTCTATTACCTGGGCTTCAGTCAATCCGCCTGTAAGGAAATAAATATGATCGGCCGTGCTCCACACCAGTGCCAAATCCCCGATCTTGCTGCCGTTCTGCAGAAGCAATCCGGAACCGGAATTCAGACGCACCTCGTGAATGTCCATTTCATAGCGGATGGGGATCGGAAAAAGCACCGCCGGATTGGCCGCGAACTTCTGGCGCAGCGTCCGGGCATCGGGTGCGTCGATCCCCACGACGCGGAACAGAACCTCGACGAACTGGTCTAACGGAAAACCAGAAGGTGAGTTGAGCGTAAGCGGCGGCGCCTGGACGATAACGAAGTCGCCATAGTCGGCGAGAACGCCTGGCCCCCGTTCGATGGCAATCGTGACAGCTTCCCAGTCTTGCGGCACGGTCACATTTGTCACCGTCCCATCACGCAAAGCCTGCTTAAGAACCTCAAGCTCGAGTCTGGCGTCGGCGCGAACGGGATCAGTCACAGCGAGTTGAATCGGTGTGGCCGACTTGGGAAGCCGCGGAGTGAATCCCACCCGCGTTGCGGCTTCGTTCAGGCTCGCGACGGGTTCGGCATCCGGAACCGGGTCTGCAAAGATGGCGCGCAATGATGGCGGCAGCCTGTTCATTCCCGCGGGATCCACCCGCACAATTTCAAAGCGCTTCAGCTTAATCGCCTGCTGTGATTGCACCGCAAGGAGAAGACCAAGGAGAAGAAACATGTAACGAGTATAGAGCAATTATTGACGAACAATTGAGCGGCTACGGAGGGCGCCAACCCCGCTCATCGGAGGCAGGCTAACAAATCGCTGTTGAAAAGCCCGTCTTACTTTCTCGATTTGTCAGTTCTTGGATTTACCCGACTTTGACGGAACCCTGCCACTCCCCGACCAGCTGACCATAGTGTTCGGCTAAAATTTCATCAGAACAATGAACATCCAGTCCGCCTGACCTGACACAGTCCGCCGCTACCTTGTGTCGAGTACTTGCATCGTCCAGCTGGACCGAAATCAGAACCCTTCCTCGTTTGACTTCTTCTTCGTAGTGGTGGGTCAGATTTGGCGGTAATGCCCTGCAAAAACCCCCACTCGCGCCGGCGACTGCTCCGAGGACGATGCCGACTAGAGCTGTACTTAGTGGAATCAAAAGCGCCTCTACGGTCCAAGGTGGAACTTCCGAAGGGTCGAGGACGATCATAGCCGTGCCGACAAACCAGCCTATAACCGCCCCGAGGCCGAGGCCGATCCACGCATGACGCCGAAGTTCTCGGTTCGGCAAGACGATCTGATCCATTTCTGAAAGTCCGGCGGCGACGGAAATGTTCTCACGGGTAATGCCAGTCTGAAGGACTCTGGAAACCAAGCCTTCTGCTTCGGCTTCTGTTGTGGCGATGCAAAACACTTGCAACATATCAACTCCTTACCGAGCGCGGGTCTATATCGTCGCTGAACTGCCCTGCCGGGTTTGCCGGCGCCGACGCGCCGGTATCGTCGCAAAACTGATTTAGCGTTTAGCCGAATAACATCGCAAAAAAAATTTGCGATCTTTGTCACTTTGTCAAAAAGCTAGCCGCTGATCGCTAGCTGACGGCTGACCGTGCTTTTTCGCAGACTGCGCGTGGATCAAAGCTGCCCGAAGAACCACTCTTTCGCAGTCTGCGGAAAAGCCTATTTATTAATTCACTTTTTCCAGCTCTGTCTATTCCGTAAAATCACTACTTCCAACGAATTAGTCGCACGGATTAATACATTCGGTCAGTGGAGATCGGACGGTACGATCGACGCAGACAGGCATGAGTAAGACTCGCCCCCAATCGTCATCGCCGTCTCGTTCGGTTCTGTAAGATCAGCAAAAAGTCAGATCGGCGCCACAGAAGCGCCGGCCGGATTTGACGGTTTGACGAACGGGTTTGTTTCACCGTCACAGTTCAAGCATGATCGCGACGTGTTCGAAGAGCGCGAAACCATCGATGAGGGACTTGGGCCGGTCTATAACGCACAATCCTGCGTGGAGTGTCATCAGAGCGCCGTCACCGGTGGTTTGAGCCAGATCACCGAACTGCGGGCGGGACATTACGATGGCGTGAACTTTGTCGATGCTCCTGGCGGCTCGCTCATTAACGATCGGGCGATCGATGCTTCCATTCAGGAACACGTCTCTTACGGGCATGAAGTTCAGACGTTCCGGACCTCCCTGAACACACTTGGAGACGGTTTCGTGGAATGCATCGACGATGCGACGCTCCACTCCATTGCCGCTGCGCAAATCCCTCTGCTCGGCGGAACAATCGCCGATAAGCTCATCATGGTGCCGGTGCTCGAAGCCCCAACTCCCACATTAACTCGATCCATTCCTGCGCAAAGACAGGCCCGGCCGTCAACAGGCTTAACATTGCCGCGATGAGTGCAATCCGGCGCATATTTAATCCTCCCCAATTTTCATATTGAGATGGCGCCCATACTATACCGGCGTGCCCCAGCACGCCGAGTCTTTTTTCAGGCAGCGCGTTAGTTTGAAGTTCCGGCTGTAGCGGCGCTCCGCGGAGCGCAAGCGCGATAAAAAGATTGCCCAATCGATCGATATCAGAAGCACCTTATTGCGGATATCGTTCCGACCACCGGACGAGGGCCTCGTCGGTCGGACACCGCTTCCTCACGAGGGCGCAACCAATGCTATACGAAGTGGCGAATGCAGATGGCGAATGGCGAATTTCCTGCATTCTCTAACCCTTTCAAGGTAGTCCCTCCGTGTGAGTCCTTCCTTCCTAGTCCCACCGCGTAGTGAATCCTGGGTATGGACGACAACGAAGAAGACCGATAAACCTTGGATCAGTCATCCGAAGGAAGCGGAACACCGCATTCTCAGTATGAGAATTCGCGAACGGTCGCACGCCCGTGTGGGTCCACGAATCATTTCGCGAAACCAGAAGGATCGATGAGGAGGACTAGATGGAGTTTATTGTTAGACCAGTTCGATCAAGGAAAGCTGCAGGAATCCTGCTGGCAGTGATGGTATGTGTGATATTGACCGGAGGGTGGGCATATGCCCAGCAGGCTGCGGGCCTGAGCGCGGTCGGGGGGGTCGATCCGGCCAATGGCTACCCCAAGTGGTATATCGATGGGAACGGCCTCCAACTCGCACCGTGCCTCGACACGACGGTTGCTGACCCGTGCGGGCTGTTGGCAGGGGCCGCCATTCCGAATCCTGCGGCGCCGATTTCGTTTCCGACCAACTTTCCCGACGAAGTCTTCTATTTGCGTCTGACCGCCAAGATCACCGGAATTGGCGGCGGCTCAGGAGTGGCAACTCTGGGGAATGCGCTCGAGGGCGCCTTCGGCGGGCCAACGGGCACCGCGGCGGACGGCGCCGGCGCGCAGATCGTGTTCGCCCGCTTCCGGTTCCGAGTCACCGGAGGCCTTGTGTCGGGCGCCACTTACACGATGACTGGTCCGCTCGGCACTCAGTCGTTCGTCGCGGCCGCGGCGGGGACGATCAATTTCACCGACGACCGGGGATGTGGGGCCCTGCCGCCCGCTTGCGACTTTTCCCTTTCGCTTCTTCAACCCAACGTCGGGCCGTTCGTGAGGTGGGACGCCGCGGCGCCCGCCCCGCCGGCGGGTTTCATCGGCGATCCCGCGATCGATCACACCGTCACCGGCAGCCCCTTCGGCAACAATTTCTTCCGCATCACGGGCCCCAATGTCGGCGGTCCGGGCGTCAACATCGTCCAGACCAACGTGTTCTTGAATATCGGGAAGATATTCGTCCGGCCGGCGACGACCACAACACTGACCTCGTCACTCAATCCCTCGATCGCCGGGCAGGCGGTGACGCTGACGGCGACGGTGGCGCCTGTGGCGCCGGCGACAGGAGTCCCGGCTGGCGACGTCACGTTCAGGGACGGCGCGACCACGATCGGAACGGCGACACTGGATGCCACCGGCCACGCGTCGATCGTCGTCTCGACGCTCGCAACCGGCAATCATTCCCTCACCGCCGCATACGGCGGCAGTCTCGATTTCCTGGCCAGCACCTCCGCCGCGGTGACGCAGGTCGTGAATGCTGAGACCACGACCACCCTCACCACGACGCCCAACCCCTCGACTGCCGGGCAGGCGGTGACGCTGACGGCCACAGTGGCCCCGGTGGCGCCGGCCACTGGAGTGCCGACCGGCGCCGTCACGTTCATGGACGGCACAACCGCGATCGGAACGGCGACGTTGAACGCCACAGGGGGCGCGTCAATCGCCGTCTCCACGCTCGCAAATGGCAATCATTCCCTCACCGCCGTCTACGGCGGCGCTGGGAATTTCCTGGCCAGCACCTCCGCCGCGGTGACGCAGGTCGTGAACGCCCAGACCACAACCACCCTGACCACGACGCCCAATCCCTCGACAGTCGGGCAGGCGGTGACGCTGACGGCCACAGTGGCCCCGGTGGCGCCGGCCACTGGAGTGCCGACGGGCGCCGTCACGTTCATGGACGGTGCAACCGCGATCGGAACGGCGACATTGGGCGCCACAGGGAGCGCGTCAATCGCCGTCTCCACGCTCGCAAATGGCAATCATTCCCTCACCGCCGTCTACGGCGGCGCTGGGAATTTCCTGGCCAGCACCTCCGCCGCGGTGACGCAGGTCGTGAACGGGGCGACCACGACCACGCTGACCACGACGCCCAACCCCTCGACGGTCGGTCAGGCGGTGACGCTGACGGCGAGGGTGGTCCCGGTGGCGCCGGCCACTGGAGTGCCGACCGGCGTCGTCACGTTCCGCGACGGCGCGACCACGATCGGAACGGCGACGCTGGGCGCCACCGGCAGCGCATCGATCATTGTCTCCACGCTCGCTCTCGGCAATCATTCCCTCACCGCTGTCTACGGCGGCAGCGCGAATTTCCAGACGAGCACCTCCGCCGTGGTGACGCAGGTCGTGAACGCCGTGAACGCCGCAACAACCACCACGCTGACCGCGACGCCCAACCCTTCAAGGTTCGGGCAGGGCGTGACGCTGACGGCGACGGTGGTCCCGGTCGCTCCGGCAACAGGAGTTCCGGCGGGCGTCGTCACGTTCAGGGATGGCCTTGCCACGATCGGAACGGCCACGCTGGGCGTGACCGGGAGCGCGTCGATCGTGGTTTCGACGCTGGCGGCCGGCAGTCACTCCCTCACCGCCGTCTACGGCGGCGGCGGGAATTTCCTGGCAAGCACTTCCGCCGCGGTGACACAGGTCGTGAACGCTGGGGTCACCACCACCACGCTGACCACGACGCCCAACCCGTCGACTGCCGGGCAGGCGGTGACGCTGACGGCGACGGTGGTCACGGTAGCGCCGGCCACTGGAGTTCCAACGGGCACGGTCACGTTCCGGGACGGTCTTACCACGATCGGAACGGCGACGCTGGGCGCGAACGGCAGCGCGTCAATCGTGGTTTCAACGCTGGCGGCCGGCAGTCATTCCCTCACTGCGGCCTACGGCGGGAGCGCGAATTTCCTGGCCAGCACCTCCGCCGCGGTAACACAGGTAGTCAACGGCGCAGTCAACGTCACGGATACGGTGAGCGTCAACCGCGCCGAGCAGGTCCTGGCCACAGGTGAGCTGCGCGTGAATGGCGGCAACACACGGATCACAGGCGGCGGTTTTGCCGCGAGCGTCTCGATCTTCAATGGCGGCGCGGTCGGCGCCACCTGCCCGGGAACGCTGATCGCGACAACCGCTGTCAGTGCTGGCAACGGGGGTTGGGCGTTCCGCGGCATCACCGCGCAGCGGCCCACCACGGTCTGTGTGAAGTCCGCGGGCGGCGGCGTAGGCACTAGGGCTGTGACGCCGAAGTAGGGGACACCTTCGGATGAAAACTGAGAACTGATTATTGACTGATGATTAATATCCTTGGAAAATCTCAAATTTTCCAGACTCATTAATCGTCAATCAATAATCAGTTCTCTCAATTTTCATCCGAAATGAAGCGTTAATCCTTGCGCGGTTTCCGTTTTGGACTTAGGCCGATGTCACCGGCGTTTATCCAATTCCCGTTCACACCAACGTTGGAATCGGCTTCCGAAGGTTGATCGGCTGATTTCCCACGCGTGCTTGAAAGTTGGAGAACTCCACCATAGAAGAAAAATGTTCTTCCAGCCTTCGTTATCCGGGTGAGAGGCATTTTCTTCCAGGTTCAAATCGATATAGACGTTTTCCATCAGCTGAATGATGGAGTTGCAGTAGAGGAATTTGGCCTGGCTGTCTCCGGACTGGATGGCGGCATAGAATTCCTTCGCCAGATCTGAAAGATTGTCGCTATTGCCTAAACGCTCGAGCAACCGGTCGAATGCTTCTCCGTGTTTCGCGAACATTTTGCCGACCGCCGGGCTTGGCGGGTACCAGATGTCGTACAAGTCATGGAAGAAGACTTCCATTGTGCACTTTTTTTTGTCCGGCAGCGTTTGCGGGTCATTTACCGTAAGGATTCGGATGGAGCGCTCGAAGACCTTGTGTCCGATATGGTATCCCAGCCGGCGGTAACTCTCAAATTGCGACTCGTTGAACCATTGATCTGCAGTGCTCTGATGTGGAAACTCGGCGTGCAGTTTTGCGTACTCGAGGGCGTCTGATGGTTCATCGCCCGTTAAAGACGTCTTGAGGTAGACGAGATAGCCACTGGACTCAGGTTCTGTTTGCGTTTGCGGATACGTAATCTTTCCCACCGCGCAATGGGCGCGGCTTTGGCGAGTACTTGCATCGGGTCGGATCTGGCTTAAGTCGATTTCGATTTCCGCACCGAAATCCGCGTCGCATTTGCGTATGGCATTGCCCAGATCTTCAAAGGCGAATTCGCTATCCTGGGAGCCATCGCAGGCGATGATGTACTTGCAGCGTCGGCGAACCAGTTCGTAGATTCCCAGGTTTTCGAAATGGCCGCCATCGGACAGATTCACAAATCCCCGCTCATCGTTAGTGCTGCCGGTTAATTCAGCAAGAAGATAGAAAATTCCAGTCTTTGGCGAGCTCTGATTCCATCTTCCATTGTGGCGTGGGTTTCCGATCCACCAGCCGAGGCGCACATTGAATGCGGTCAGCAGGAAAGCCGCCGCGGACGTACTAAAAGAACCCATATTGGGATTGACGGCGGCTCCGGAAATGGCCATTGCGGTACCCAGTTGCAAACCTCCGCCGTAGGCGCGAGTTGGGCGATAAGCGAAACTCGCGAGCCGACCATCGGGGAAAACGGGCGCCAGGGCGTCATCGCTTCGATAAAACCCGCAGTACTCGGGTGTGAAGACAAATGAGGTCGCCTTCCGTTCTTGCCACGCGAGCGTTTTTCCATGAACCAGATTCAGCGTCGCATTGAGAATTGCATACGGCCGACGCGGCAGGTCATGCAGAGGAATATCGTCTTTGGGGTCAAAGCCGGTAAAAGCGTCTCGCGTCTTCATGCGGTCGTTACGCGCGGCACCGAGGTAACAGCGAATCAATCGATTTTTATAGAGATGGTGCATTGAGAACTCGTTCAAATCGAACCGGCGAGACAAAAGAAACGCGGTGACGCCCAAACCGACAGATGCGGCCAGGAACGGCAGCGCTTGACAAGCGCCGTACGTCAGCACGTCGCTATAGTACCGTTGCATCGCCTTGAAACCGTCGCTACTCAGGATTCCCCACCAGGATTGGAAGGATTGTTCCGTAGCCGGATACTGGAAGATGCCGACGATGACGATGTGTATCAGAAACGAAAGCGCAAACAGAAGGCCGGCAACAAAGATATACGGGGCGTAGGTCGCTATGAGTGTCAGCCATGCACTCTGTTTTCCCGTGGTGCCATGGCCGGTCTTCGCACTCCAGGCGGACGCCAGCCCCGCGATCGTCGAGACAACCCACCCGATCGTCAGGGTCGGGAGCACAAGCAGGAACCGCTGGTGAAGCCACAGCACGACGAATGGGGCATATATCGCTGTAAAAAACAACGCAATCCAGCACAGTCCATAGATGTTCAGCCAGGCGCCTACCCGGCTCACCCATTCGCGCTGACCATCCGGCAAGGCCCGCCCGAGTACTCCAATATGGGCGGTAATGACGAAAGAAAGAGCGGCAATAACAACGATGGGTCCGAACGTTATCACCCTCCACAGATCACTCAAAACATCGGACAAATTCGTGAGAGCGTAGGCGAGAATCGCAGCGACGGCGCTGGAAAACAGAGTGAAGAAGAGGAGTTCCCATGCAGACAGAACAGCACGCGGTTGCTTACCGACATTTCCGCTGCCCTGCACGATCAACAGCGCGGCCATCACACTAATCCCGACGCCAACTGCGAAGGACGTGGGAGTCCAGGGTTGACTTCCACTCCAGATGACGGCAGCGGAGTACCAGGACAGCAGGAACAGCGGCATAACGACGCTTTTGAGAACGTCGTACTGGGTCATCGTGTTGCTGGTTCCGAAATTCCTGAGACCCATAGCCGAAGCTGTGACTGCCACTGCCAAAAGGGCGAAAGCGGGCACTCTTACCCACACTGCGGGTAAGTTAGACAGGATTAAAGGGGACCATCTGGGGACCAATAATAACGCGCCGAGCGCGAGCATGAGGACAGACTGGATCAGGATGGTATTACGTAGCCAGATTGCAGCGATAGACCAGGTATCGGCGCTCAGGAATCCCAGTTTCGGAGTTAAATAGTTGCTGTAAGCTCTCAGAAACTGGATTGGGGCCCAGGCTCGAGAGTTGGGGTCCGGACACTGCTCAGGGGACAGCTCCTTCTCTACATCTCTGATGTTCTGCTCGTTTCGTTTCATCCGGGCGAGTAGCCAGGCCCCGATATAGCCGCCGCCTGAAACGGTCGACAGATAATCCACGCGATGAAGAAGATTGAAATCGGCCAGAGCCTGCAAAATGCCGAGATTGAACGTCGCGCTCCGGATACCACCTCCGGAAAATGCAAGCCCCACGAATTCGCCGGCGCCGAATTCCCTGGAGTCTTCGGCACTGCGCGTTTTCAAAATCGCTTCGCGCTCCTTTTCAAATACTTTCAAGAACTCAACGGCCTGGGTTCGTGCAGTCGGCCTCCTTCGAAACATCCTGGCGATCGTTACGCCAACCGAGAAGACCACAGCAATACCCGCAATCGTGAAATCCCAGATCGTGCAGAGCCCACCCAATATCAACAGGCCGCGACTCGAACCAGAGGACAGGTAGTGCAGAACGGAAAAATTGTCGAACACGTCTGAGGGAATCGCCGAGAGCACGGCGATAGACAGCAGGCGGCCGATCCGGCACAGACTACTGGATCTGGGCGACGACCGCACAGCGAACCTGCAGGCCAGCGAGAGCGTGCACGGATAAAGCACCAGGAATAGAAAGTCGAGTTTCAAGCCAAACTCGAGGTTCGTTCGATCTGAGGGAGATAACTTAACTGTCTCGAGCCGATCTGAAAAAGCTGCAAGCTGAAGCGCGTGGTAGCCGCCCTCCGGTTTGTAGCGCGTGAGGGCGGCCATCGTCACGACAGTTGTTACGATCAAGCCCGCCAGTAAAGACTTCATGGCACGCCGCGTCAACTGAGACCCAGGAATTTGCATGCTTCACCACCTTAATCAGAAGCCGCTTTATTCCCTGACGGATTCATCAGGTGTCGGAGATCGAAATTGAAGCCGTAATAAGTACGGGCACTGTCGGCACCAGAACTGCAACGGCTAAACACATAATTATTAGGGCTTTCGTTTGCCCTAACCAGTTTTTCATTCTGATCTCTCCACTATGTGAAATGGCAAGGCTCTCGCCGGGCTTCAAGATTCTTCGCCTCCGTTGTTTGGGCAAGGAATGACCGTCTCATAATAAGAAGACGTAATTTATCCTTCGAAACATTCAAAAAAGAATCTGAAATATCATGAGAAAATACGCAACCAAGAAGGAAAATGCCCACACCGTCAACACCACTTGTTCCGATCACTGTTGCCTCAATCTATAACAAAGCAGCTCTTCCTTCGAGGATGGCGAAATGCACTCCCGACACGGCCACAGCCATTCTGAACCTGGTCGATGATCTCCGTTCCCTGGGTCACGATTTGCGATTGAGCGATCTTTTTCGTAGTTACGACATGCAACGGCAGGCAAATCTGGACTTCGTAGAAGGGAGAAAAAAGGCTTACAGCCCTCCGCCAGGCGGCAGCATGCACGAAGCGGGTAGAGCTATGGATATAGATCTCGCATCGATTGGAGTCTCGCTCAGTCAATTTTGGGAAATCGCAAAAGCTCGGGGCTTCTCTCCGATAATCGATGCTCCGATCCCCAGTCGAAGTGAATCCTGGCATTTCGACTGTCGCGGCAGCCACGGCGCAGTTTATCGATATGTGCAGGAAGGGAAAGCGGGCAGCAGTATCCCGCCATACACACAGATGGCGCACAGCGCGATTCTTGCCATTGGAGTTCAGGTTGACGCCTTGCCTGATCAGAGCGTGGGATACCTGCAATCAGTCTTAATCCGCCTTGGTTTCGATCCGGGACGCATCGACGGAGTAATGGGAGAACGAACTTTGGGTGCAATGAGAGAGGCGGGCGTCGATCCAGACAATCCAGCGGAATCGCTTGTCCTGAGGTTGAAAGAAAAATTCCCTCTCGAATTCTAAGGTTCCTTCTCTCCTCGCCGCCCCAACATGTGAGCAGATTGCGGTTTATGATCTGACAAAACTCCCGGCGCGTTTGGATCGGGCTAGCGTCGCTAGCGCCCTCGGCTGATCGACACGCTGAGATCGCCATTGCAGCGCCGCAATTACCAATTGTCACGCTTACAATTCGGATTGCAAGCCTGCCATTGCCAATTGTGTCCCTGCAATCAGGACTGCAAAATGCCGGCCGGGCAAAATCCCCCTCCGGCGTGAGCCTTCCTGCCTTCGTCTACACGCGTCTCACTGGCGGAGAGGCAGCGCTTCCGGCAATACCGAAATGGCCGCCAAAACAGCTCTAGGTAACTACAATCCGAACACGATGACGACCGGATTGCCCTTGGCTTCGAGGATGTTGTCTTCAAGGCCTGCGGCGACGCCGATGCGCTGCGTGCCGCCGGCCTGATATGTGACAACGCCGCCGCCCGCGGGGTGCTTCAGTGGTATGCGATGGAGGATCTTACCGGTCGCGGCGTCGAGTGCCAGAAAATCGCCGGCGAGTCCTGCGGTGAACACCAATCCGGCAGCTGTGACGGCGATCCCGGCGACTATCGGCTGGGACGTTTCACGGCGCCACCGGACAACGCCGGTGTCCGCATCGACGGCGGTGATCCAGCCTCTCTTACGCTCATCTTTGTCGCCGAAAGCATTTGCTGAACCGAGAAAGGGCTTGCCGGCTTCGAAGACCGGAGCTTTCGTGTCGAGCTTTACGGTGCTGCACCAATCGATGCTATTGACGAAGACGAGGTTCGCTTCGGGTGAAAAAGCCGGACCCGTTCCACAGCACTCCTCCCGCTGTTCCCGGACAGAAATAAGTGCCGTCGGGCGATAGGGGAACATCGGCGTTGACGATGCTGGTCACGGGAGTTTTCCAGGCGATCGCCTTGGTATCGGTGTCGATGGCATGCAGGTAGCCGTCTTTGCCGGCGGCCATGGCCCGATGGCGGCCGCTTCTGGTATTCACTAATGTCGGTGTAGCCGCCTGATCCCAGTCGTGAATATCGTGAGGCACCAGTTGATACCACGTGCGAAGAGCGCCGGATCCGGCGTCCAGCACCACAACCGAACCCGTAAACAAATTGGCGCCGGGCCGGTAATCACCGAAGAAGTCGGGACCTGGATTCCCCGCTGAAACGTATAGTGATCCGGAATTGGTATCGATCGAAAGCGAAGTCCAGACTGAACCTCCGCCGATCCTTACTCCTTTCGGCCAAGTATCTGCTCCCGGAGCGTTGCCGGTGGGAGCCAACGCAAACGTCCACATCACCCGCCCGCTAGCAGCATCCAATCCCGCCACTATGCAGCCGCACGCACGCTCCGCCCCGGATGTTCCGATGAACACCATCCCATTCCAGGCGACCGGTGAAGCGGCAATGGTGGCCGGCCTTCCATCCGTTTCCGCAAGTCGTGTCACAATCCACGCCTCGATATTGGTCCTTCGAACGCCGATCGACGGCATGAACTCGTGTTCAGCGGTGGAAGTCAACTGCCCGGCCGCGTCATCGTTGGCGCGATCTGGAATATCCGCTCGTCATATCCCTTCAGCGCCAAGGCGGGTGTCGATCTCAATGGGGCCGGCGCCAACACCGACTACGTGCCCGGAACAACAAAGAACATGGGCAATCGGAAAACCGCCGAGATGATGGCCGCGGTCAACGCCTATCGCGCGACGCTTCGCCTGGCACCGATCCCGGAAAGCCAGATCGACTCCGTTTCGGTTATTATGACGAACGTGTGGAGGAAAACAGTATGTCGAAAACTTCTCGATTGGATTCAGGGATGCGAATGACGTGGCGCAGGTCCCTCATATGCCTCGCAATATTCATAATGTCGGGGGTGACCGCAATTGGCCAGCTCACAACCGGCACGATTACCGGAACTGTCACAGATCAAAGCGGCGCGGCAGTCCCGGGCACAACAGTAACGCTGAAAAACAAGGACACCGGGATCTCACGAACGGCACAAACGGCCGAAAACGGCAAATATGAAGCATCGAGCCTGCAGGCCGGGAGCTATGAAATCAGCGCGGCACTTACCGGCTTCCGAACAGTCGTGCATACTGGGATCAGCTTGACGGTTGGCCAGAATGCTGTGGTCGATTTGGCGCTTCAGGTCGGCGAGGTCAGCCAGTCGGTCACAGTAACAGGAGAGATCACTCAGATCGAAACCACGACTGCAACCGTTGCAAACGTCGTCGATGAAAAGAGGGTCACTGACCTTCCCCTCAACGGTCGCGACCTGACTCAGCTTTCATTTCTTCAGCCCGGCGTCATCAAAAGCCCCGCCGGCGCTGGGGCGTTTTCTGGACTAGGAGACAAGCTCTCGGTAGCCGGTTCGCGCGGAAACCAGAACATCTATCTGCTCGACGGCGTCAGTAACTCAGATCTCTCGGGCAATGCCCAGTCCGCATCCGGACAACTGGCGGGAGCGGAAACGATCAAGGAATTTCAGATCATCACGAACAACTACTCCGCGGAGTACCGCAGCCAGGCTGGGGCAATCGTGAGCGCTGTCACAAAATCGGGAACGAATAACTTGCACGGTTCGCTGTATGAATTCCTCCGCAACGATGCACTGGACGCTGCGAAGTGGGAGGAGAACAAAGGTGGCGGCAAGTCTGAGTTCAAACGCAACCAGTTCGGTGGATCACTCGGCGGTCCAATCATTAAGGATAGAACTTTCTTTTTTGCCAGCTACGAGGGGTTGCGACAGTCGCAGGGCGTCAACACTCAGGCCCGCGTTCCGGATATGGCGGCGCGGAGTGGAATTCTTCCTGGCCTCGCTCCGATCACCGTAAGCTCTGCCGTTCGGCCGTATCTGGACTTGTATCCTGTACCCGGCGTCGGAAACCGCATCGTTTCAGAGGCCAGCCGCAGAGCCGACGGCACCGTGTTGTTGGCGGCAATCGCGAAGGTACCGACCCATGACGATTTCGGATTAGGCCGGCTCGATCATAATTTCTCCAATGGAAAATTGGGGACAATCTCCGGCACGTACAACTATGACAATGGCGAGAGCAGCTCGGAAACGCCTCCAGGCGTCCTGGGCGATTTGTTGGCGCAGGGCTTCAGCAGCCGCAAGCACGTCATCTCGGTTAACCAGACCAGCATTTTTTCTCCGACTCTTCTGAACGAGATCAAAGTCGGTTACAGCTTCACCAACCCCGTGCAAGACATCCCGCTGACCAGGAGAGATTTCGGCAGTCTTGCATTTCGTCCTGGGCGTACTCTGCTCGGTCAAATCCAGGTTAGCCCGCTCGACGACATCGGTTATCGCACGTCGGACTATCAGCAGTAGCTTTGGAGCTTTATGGATGGTCTTTCCGTCACGCGGGGCGCGCATTCATTCCGGATGGGCGGAAACTTCGAGCGTTACTGGTACCAGCAGATCAGTTGCAGTCGCGGTTGCAACGGCAGATATCAATTCAGCAATCTTGCGCAATTCCTACAGGCGCAGCCGCAACTGTTCGAGGTGCAACTGCCCGGAGCAGAGAACCCCGACCGGCATATGGCGCAGATGATGTTCGGTTCGTATTTTCAGGACAACTGGAGTGTTCGTCCATCCTTGACTCTCAATCTGGGAATTCGCCACGAGTTCGTGACGGTCCCAACAGAGGAAAATGGGCTGATTGCGGCGATGAAGAGCCCGCTTGACGGCGGCATGTACCTGTCGAAGCAAGCGCAGAAGCTCTATCCGACTTTCCCGACATTGGGCACGGTGGACCAGTTCTACACGAACGCGACGCTCAAGAGCTTCAGCCCGCGTTTCGGATTCGCTTTTGCGCCAGGAGATAAAAAGACATCGGTCAGGGGTGGCTTCGGCATTTTTTACGAGCATCCCATGCTCTACAACCTGAGGACGAATATTCAGGAGATGCCGCCGTTCGCGCAGATCGGCTCGATTCTTGCCGCTGACGCAGCCGCTGCTCGGATCCAGCTTACATTTCCTCGCGCCATCGAGAATCCGGCACTTGCAAATCTCCTTACGGGTGGAGGCTTGACGGCGCGGGTTGTCGAATACCGGCAAAAGCCGGCATACATCTATCGCTGGAGCCTGACACTCCAGCGCGAAGTGGCCCCGGGCTGGGCTATGATCGCGGGCTATACCGGTTCACGAGCGCTCCATCTCTGGCAGCAATCAGAGCCAAACGTAAATCGCTGGGTGGGGTGGCCTAACAGTGTCCCGACCGAGCAAAAGGTATTTCCATCGCGCACAAGCCCGCAGTTTGTCGGGCGCATTAATCCTGTCTTTTCGGAAATTCGCTACCAGGCTCCTAACGCAAACAGTTATCACAACGATCTCGCGCTGGGCTTCCAGAGACGTTTGAGCCAGGGTTTCTTCATGCAGGTTGCCTACACGCTGTCCAAGACTGTGGACGACGGCTCCGGCGTGACGAGCACGGGGGACAACTTCGTCCAGGGCCAGCGCGGCGACTATACATGGGACATGAAGCTCAAGCGAGGTCTGGCTTCCTTCGACATTCGACATTCATTCACAACGAACTTTGGATATGAGCTTCCTGTTTTCAAAACCGTGAACGGTTGGAAGGGCAATATTGCAAAGGGCTGGCAGTTAAATGGAATCCTGACCACATCTTCCGGTTATCCGTTCTCTATCCAAGAAAACCGGACTGCGCAGGTGAATGCGCTCGGCAATCGGGACAATCTTCGTCCTAGCCTGATTCCGGGTGGTAACAGAAATCCGATCCGCAAAGGCGATCCGGACGCCTATGTCGATGCAACCCAGTTTGTGCTGGCGCCCGTCGGCATGTTCGGCAATCTTGGTCGGAACACCTTGATCTCGCCGGGTCTGTTCACTTTTGACGGGTCGTTGTTCAAGAACTTCCCACTAGCGGAGAATCACAAGCTTCAATTCCGCGCGGAATTTTTCAACCTGTTCAACCGTCCGAACTTCGGCGCACCGGTGGGCCCCAACGTCCCGGACAATACGCTGTTAGTAAATTCGGACGGATCGGCGAATGCGAACTTCGGACAGATCTCATATACGCGCACTTCCGCGCGGCAGATTCAGCTTGCTCTGCGGTACACCTTCTGACGGCGGTTACAACAACTGTAGCGGCGTCTATATGAAGATGTGAATGAATTGGAATCGCGCGTATTCCCCTACTTGCATCACCGCAAGGAGGGGTGGCCGAGCGATCAACAAAATGCCGCGAAGCCTCCGCTGAACGCGAGGCCGGGGTGGTTTTCCGATTGAGAACAAAAGGAAAACCACCCCGGCTGCATCAGCTTTGGTGGCTTCGCAACATTTTTTGGACGACGCAGCCACCCCTCCTTGCGGTGGTGCAAGGAGGGGAATAACGCACCAGCGTAATTCGTTCACATCTTCTATGACCGCCGACAGTCCAACAATTTGCGATATCGCCGGCGGTCATAGACCGCCGCTACAGTGCCCAAACGCTAGTTTCTGGCAAAGCCGTAGAATTTTCCTCAGCACTCAGCGCTCTCTTGGAATCAGACGAAATGAAGTCGATAACATTTCGGGAACTGTGTGCCTTTTTGTGGCTGGTCCCTTCCTGCTCCCGATTGGACTCCCAATTCTGTACACTCACCCTACACCGTTCTAATATGTATTACCCCTAGGAGGTCTCAAATGCGTTGCAGCTACATTCGACTGGT
>Ga0209470_1000666_pt1 | contig 26832 bp, 27 predicted proteins | sample GraSoiAngelo_125_FD_185882 | JGI IMG/M metagenome (GOLD analysis project Ga0209470, IMG submission 185882) | Grasslands soil microbial communities from the Angelo Coastal Reserve, California, USA - 14_0927_05_40cm (SPAdes) (version 2) | ecosystem: Environmental > Terrestrial > Soil > Grasslands ... | reverse complement strand
CACCGCGTCCGCCGCAGACGTCGGCGGCCTCCTTCAAGTCGCGTTATCGAAAATCCGCGGCGATATGCATTCGGTTTTTCACTCCGACAGGGGTCCGCCGCGGATTTCCGATCAACGCTAACGACTTCTCGGGAGGTGGCACTTCTACGGTAAACCGACTTACCAACCACTGAGACGCAGTTCCCGAGTTGAGCGGCGAACTGGCACGGAACTGCGGCTGCACGTACGGGCTCCATCGAGCATTTGTTTCATGAATCCTGCTTATTCACTATCAAAACGCACACTTACACTTCCCCCATCTTCGATTGCCACCTCGGCCTGAAAAAACGTAAACTCCGCCCATGCGAAAATACTGGATTTGCGCAGTTCTCTTGGCCTTTGTTTTCGGCATTGCCATCGATAGAGTTGTCCAGAGGCGCGAACCCTCGCCAACCTTATCGCTCGACCGGGACTCTGCTTTGGCGGGGATTGAAAAACTGCACCAGCTCGATGAGCGCGTCACGGTCCTGAACGATCCGAAAGCTCTTCAGGAGCTGTGGACGAACGATGCCGTGCGGCTCGCGCCCGGCGCCCCCGTGGACGTCGGGAAACACGCCATCTATGCCACGGATGTGCGCACTTGGGCCGACGGACCTGGATTCACCGTCACCAGTTACAAGCCCGACATTCGGGACGTGCGTGTGGTCGACGACTGGGCCTTCGAGTGGGGACTCTTCGATGCGGGTCTTCGCCCATCCGCCGATAAGCCGGTCGTCCCGATTCATGGAAAGTCGTTGCGCATTCTGCATCGCGAAAGCAACGGGGATTGGAAGTTTTCGCGTGTCATGGTCGTCCTCAACAGGGACCAACCCGCCCCTGCACCACCCAAGAAGTGAGCCCGAAAGATCGCCTCATGAGCGCTCGGTGTACGTAATACCGGCATCTCGGAAACTCGCGGATTGCTGAGACGCTGACGAATTCAGTTTCCGATTTACGACTACTCGTCCTTATGGCGCAAGTTCCTGTGTTAACGAGGTAAAATACAGCGATGCTTCGATTCATTGCGACGTTCTTCTTGGTCCACCTGTTCATGGGGACAGGCCTTGCGCAAACTATCCAGGGCACGGTCACCGATTCGACGGGGGCAGCAATCCCAGACGCGAGTATCACCGCGAGAAGTATTGCAGGTGGGCTGCCGCGGCCGGTCGTTACAGAAGAAACGGGCAAGTACCAAGTGCCGTCGCTACAGCCTGGCACCTACATTCTAATTGCGGAGCTGTCGGGATTTGAGGTTGAACGTCGAGAAGTGGTGCTCACATCTGACGTTCCGGCAAGTGTCGATTTCCATCTGAAAGTGCGCCAGATTGGTGAATGCCCAGGAGTCCATTGCGGGATCACCACGGAAGCACGCACGCAGCAGTCTCCATCGTCAGCTATTTCAAAGACCGATGTCGCCGAACGTATCGTCGGCAGCGTCTGGAATTTCTCGATGCGCAGTTCTGGGATTGCACCGGGAGACGGACGATTGTCGACTGACGAGCTACGGAGAAGGGAGATCATGAAAGAGCTTCATGATCTCGGCCGAGATGCGTTGCCCGCATTGGTTCTCGGTCTGCAGGATCGTGTTGTCCAGCTGAGACAGAACGCCGCTCTTATTCTCTTAAATTTGGGCGGTGGCTTCTCTGCAGTGAACCAGTCCAAAATAGACATTCAAGAAACTCTTCCGGCTCTGATTGCTGCGCTGGACGATTCCGACGGACTGGTTCGAGCTTGGTCCGCTCAAGCGATTGGCCAGATCGGTCCTGATGCGGTCGCCGCCCTTCCAGCTCTGATTGCACTACTGTCGAATGCCGACGAAGGCTCACGCAACAGCAGTTGCATAGCGCTCCGTCAAATCGGACCTGCCGCCTTTCCTGCGCTGTCGGCGCTTCAACGAGCATTGAATGATTCCAGTCCGGATGTGCGCCGATTTGCGGCCCTGGCGATCGAAGTAATCCAGAAGAAGAGATGACTCGCCATAAGTAGCCCAGCGTTTACGTATCGCGTGAATCTTGCCCTCAGTTGTCGTATAACCGCGATCTCGGAAAATTGAAATTGTCTTTTTTACCTTGACTGTTGGCGTCGACGGTCGGACACTTTGCGAACTCGCATGCATATTTCGAAGGAGGAAACCCCATGAAGTCTTTCGCGTTCGCGACAGTGTTCATAGTAGCCGTATTGACGGCCGCAGCTCTTTTTTCAGCGGGTGTCCCGACGGCCGTTCACTACATCAGCCACGACAAGGTCTCAGCCACAATGGCCAAGGGCGGAGCAATCATCGAGGATCCCGGTCTGAGGATCCTGGCGAATCGCCGGGAAGCAGGTGAAGCGGAGCTTCACCTGAAGACTAATCACCTGTTCATCATCGTCGAGGGGGAGGCAACGTTCGTGACTGGCGGCACCATGGTTGGCGCCAAGCAAACCGCCCCCGACGAGCGGCGAGCCGCGAAAATTGAAGGCGGGCAGACCCATCACCTGACCAAGGGCGACGTGATTACCATTCCGGCAAACACGCCGCATTGGTGGAAGGAAGTTCCGACGAAGACGGTTGCGTACTATGCGGTGAATATCCAGAACTAGCCGGCTTGAGGTTTGGAGATCGGTGGATCGCGGGTTCTCATGGACCTCTTGTGCAGGTACTGCTGAGGCGGCGCATGCTGCATTCGGCTTTCGCGAGTCGAGTATCGGTTTTTCAAGAGGTATGAATTTTTTAGCCGATGGCAAAGATGCCTACCAGTACGAATTAAGCACGCTATTTATCTCTTCCATGCATAACAAACCACGACGAGGCAGAAGCCCTCTCTCGTAAGCGGGTCGTTGACGACCCGCTTACGCCTATCGGGCTGAGATCGTCGAGGTCCCAGAAAAAACCGAAGAAAACTCTGCAAATTTGCTGGGGTGTGTCCCGTGGTCCCCATAGTGCCAGCAGTCTATTGCCGCCAATTTGGAAAACAAGCAAGACTGAGTAAGCGCCGGAGAGCGGATTCGATCCCAAACCTCCGGCATGTTGCTCGAATTGGCCCTCTGCTCAATTTCTGCTCATCAGAGAAAGGACCGAAACCATGAACACACAGGATATCGAGCCGTCAAAGACTGAACTGGTTGTCATCAAGGGCTTCGAGGGCGAGCATATCGAGGTTAGCGTTGAGCAACTCGAAATGAGAATCATGCCCGAAAGCACTGCGGGGTTCCTGGATTGATCCGGAAGGGCCGCCGACGGGGGTTCTCGGCGGCCCCTGTTGATCCTTTCAAGACCACCTGATGGCACAAAAATATCATTAGTAATCGTGCTTGATGGGTTCGTTAGCTTATAGACATCAGGCCGTGCAACTAACTTCGCTCGATTGCGTCAGGGGCATTGTCGCTATTACGGTGGTTCCCTGCCCTGGACTGGAGACGATGCTGAAACCGCCACCCGACCTGCGCATGCGTTCGGACATTCCAGACAGGCCCAGTCCTGGCTTCGAATTGGATCCGACGACGAAGCCACATCCATTGTCCCTCACCGAAAGTCGAACCATTGTTACTGATGCGCTGAGCTCAACATGGATGTAAGCCGCCCCGCTGTGAGTCAGGGCGTTTCGTAAGGACTCCTGAGCGATGCGATAAAGAGAGACGGATACATCCTCGGGAAGAGGAGGTAGGTTTTCCTTCTGCACAAAGAGGACAGCCCGCTTGTTGTCTGTTGAATGATCGCACAGGTCGCGGAGAGCGGCCGACAATACCAGCCCTCCCACAGCCGCTGGTCGCAGCTGATGCGAAAGGCGTGCGACATCCCAGGAAACACCCTTCAGCTCTTTCTGCAATTCGTTGAAGTCGGCTGTGAGGTTGCCGTTTCCATCGCACTGACGGGAAAAACGACCCAAACCGATCGAGAGGGCACAAAGCCTCTGTGCCAGGTCATTGTCAAGTTCATGTCCAATGCGATAACGTTCGATTTCCTGCGCGTTAATTAGTTGCGCACTCGTCTCCCGCAAATTTTCTTCCGCCTCTCTCAAATCTGTGAAGTCGACCCGGCTACCGATATAACCGAGAAAAGCGCCGTCAGCAGCGTATCGAGGTACGCCGTTATGAAGCACCCATCGATAAGCGCCGTCGTTACGCAACAGCCGGTATTCCAAGCTGAAGTTCTCTCGCGATTTGAACGCGGAAAGATACTTATTCACGCAACGTTCTCGATCTTCGGGGTGGACGCGCACAACCCAATCTTGTTCCGTCTGTTCTTTCGCAGACAGCCCAGTAAAATCCAGCCAGGGTTTGTTGAAGAACGTGCAACGCGCGTCAGTGCCCGACATCCACAGCATGACGGGGGCGGCATCTACCAGCGATCGAAAGCGTTCCTCACTTTCTCTTAACGTCCTGTTTTGCTGATCTATGGTCACGGACAGGAACATGAATGGAACGGAGGTAAAGAAGAGAAAAAGTTGCATGGAAAGCAGACTGTCTTCGTGAGATTGCAAGTGGAAAGGACCTCGTCCGAGCCGGGTTCCCAAAATCGACAGCATACTCACCAATAGTAAGGAACCGGAGGCGCCCATAGGGCCGAAGTCCATCGCGGCCCAAAGCAAAAATGGAGCAGAAAAATATAGTAGAAATGGAGGAAAACCCTCGCCGGCCAGTCGGCCGCGAAATGCGATGTACGTTGTCAAAACTAGTCCTGTAGATACCAAGAACGCTTCAACATAACGCGGGTTTTCAAGAACAAGCCGTTTGTACTTCAGTACAAGCAAAATGAATGGAGCAAGCACGAGACAGGCGAGTGCGCCGCCAAAGAACCCCATCTTGAAGCTCGTCCAAAAACTATGCCCAAGAACGCTGCTTGATGCAGCGCTTGCGAAGGCGGAAAGACCAGGCCCGAGAACAACGGCTACCAGGAAATACCTGCCGAACTCGTGAAGGTTGTCGAACCAGGCCCGATCTTGTGAAGAACGCCGCAACAGCCAAGCCGATAACAGCCCTTTCAGGGAATCACTCACGAAACCTGCAAACAGAAACCACAACGGTGTGGCTGGAGGAACACACAGAAGGAATCGGATCGGAGCCGTGGCCAGGATGTAGAGCCACCACACATTTGGACGGCTTAAGAGCAGACCACACAGGAGCGCCGCGTCGGGAAACCAGAACGGAGCAGCCAAGTTCTGAGTAGACGCCCTACCAAAGCAGTACGCAACCAGAAACGCAAGATCGAACAGAAGAAGGCTGATTACGGACGGCCGGGCGATTCGCCTTCCCTCTCTTAGTCTCATCTGTGCTTACTTACGCCTGTTCACCGATGGTTATTCCCCCGACAACCGTCAGGTGCGGCAAGTCAAGTCGAAGATGGAACACACCTTGTGGAACTTCGTCGAATTGAAACTGGCCAAAGTTATCGCTCCACGTCGTTTCGAAAAGCTTTCCGTTCAGCAGTAGGTGCAAACGGACCCTGCTTAGAAACTGAGTTTCGTCTCGGGCAAAGACTTGGCCAACGATCTGCCGCTGAGACGGATTCGTGGAAATCTTTAAATGAATATCGAGTTCCTCGGCGCGCAGCACAACCTGACGCCCAGCTTTGGCGCCACGGGCGCCCGCGAATGGTTGCGTAAGACTATCAAAAACCGTCGCCGCGACAATCGTTCGAAGCGCGGACCGCTTCACCTCTAGTTGTGTGTCAAAATGCATGAGTCATCTCCTTTTTGCTCAAGTTTTCCCAACCAGTACGAAGGGGGCCCAATAGAATGGACTCGGATACGTAAGACGAACAGTTCGCATTGCCTTCTGAAGGGCTCTCGCTTTGGTGGCGCCTGCTTGCCACTCTTTGTAGAACTCGTTCATGAGAGTCACAGTTGATTCGTCGCTGACGGTCCACAGACTCATCAAAAGCGACCGAGCCCCTGCGTAAAGAAAACCACGCGTGAGCCCAAGAAGATCATCACTTTCAGCCACCTGGCCCAGACCGGACTGGCACCCGCTTAGGGCGACCAGGTTTGTCTGGCAATTCATCGAGAACAGATCCAAAGCCGTGACGTAGCCATCTGCAAGCTTGAAGTTCGAGAACATCGGATTGTCTTGACGGAAGGTCGCGTGAGTCGCGACGTGAACAAATGAGGCGTGTTGCGCCTCTTGAGAGAAGGCTTCTCGGTTGGCCCGTTCTCCGGCAAGGATGGTGGCTTTAGGGAAAATGTTTCGCAGTACGGAGACCTCATCGTCCACCATCGGCGTATGGATGTCAGCCACCCCGACGATCAGGGGCCGTACATCTCCAACGTCGGGTTTCTCCATGCAGTAGCGTAGGACGGAAGCGCTGGGCGCATAGGTAATCTCGAATCGGTCGATGAGGTAGCGCGAACCGTCATAAAAGGCATGAAAAGGAACGTGATGCAGAGATCCGTGGGGCACGATGACAATATGCGGTGTCAAAATCTCCGCTAATAGCGGTTCGACCAGCATTTTGTGTAATGCGTGGAGGTAATACGTCGTAACCTCCAGGATTTGTCGGGAATGCGCGCTTATGAATTCCCGTCCAAGTAGAAACTTCTCGAGCTGAAACGACAGCTTTTCGTGAAGCGCCCGCACATGTCCACCGGACGCCAGCCGCCGGACGGCTCTGGCAGTGCGACGGGAAATGACAAAAGCAATCACTTCCTGCTGTGTGATGAAGTACTCGATCAAAGTTGTGCGGTCGGGAATGAACTGCTGGACCTCTTCGAGCCCTGTGACATTAACCTGCTGCAGCGACACATACTCGGAATCTTTGATACCGACTTCGCGCAGAGCACGGGCGATTTCATGCTCCTTTGTCACAATCGCTTCGAAATCTGGCACAACCTGGCTGGACTGAGTTTCCGGTTTCGCCCGCATGTAGTAAACGTTCAACTCTTCGCGCAGCCGATCGATCCGTCGAACGAGAGAGTTCTCGGCATGCGCCTGTACAGAGGGCAGATGCTGCGCGAGAAGTTCGACCATACCACGGGATTTCGCACGCTCGCACCAAGAAAAAGCAGCGCTTACCGACTCATCTTCTGTTTCCAGCTTCAAACGAACGAGCGCTTCATAGACCTGATTGCGGCCCTCTAGAAACGTGACCTTGAGATCGTCATGCTGTAGCCGGGCCAGGTGCTGCTCTAAATCCTCTGCCGCAAGGCGATAGGCCCGTTCGGCCTGCTTCCAAAACTTCTTGATCTCTGCAAGCTGCCCGCAAAGCACGTGATAGGGAAAAAGCAACAGCGGCACGCGAGTGTGATCGATGAGGGAAGAGATTTGCGCGAGATGTTCTTCTGCAGTGGTCACTTCGTCCAGGGCGATCGATATTCTGGCCAGCAGGACGAGGCTGAGCATGCGGCGGGACGGAATCTCGAGAGTTTCAAAACGCTGTTTCGCTTTCGCTGCCAGCGATTGTGCCTCGCGGTAGCGTTGGAGAGCCAAATGGACATCCGCTCGGTGAATGTCAAGCAGAGCAACCCAGTAGTCGTTGCCTTCGACTTCGAATCCCTTTTGAGCCGCCCGAAAGATGTCCAGCGCTTCACCGAAGCGGCGCATTTGCATGAGCGCAACACCATAAAACGTTCGGGCCTTCGCTTCTTCATAGCGCATTCCGATTTGGTTGAATTGTTCGATTGCCCGGTTCGCAAGGGTTGCAGCCTCTTTAGACAGGTTGACCTGAAGGTAAATCTCCGCTTCGTCGAGGTCGCACAACGCGATGTGGCGGGAGCTGCTGGTGAGTTGCTTCCGGATACGAGAAAAACCTTGCAGCGCCTCGCTATAGAGGCCCCGCAGATAGTAAAGATATGCCCGATTGTATTTGGATTGTCCCTCGAGCGCGTCCAGTTGCATTTCGCGGCTGACTTGCTCAGCGAGTTCGTACATCACGTCGGACTGTTCGTATTGATCGAGCCGATACAGCACATAGCCGAGATCGAGATACACCTTGGCCAATGCGGCACGATCACCGGTTTCTTCAAACACGTGCGCGGCGATGGCGTAATACTCGCTGGAACGCTGGTGTTGCCCCAGTCGGGAATAAGCGTTCGCGACGCCAGTGCAGAGGCGCGCATATCCTTCGTTATCGCCATTTTCCTTTAGCCATTGCTCGGCAATTCGCGCGACCCTGAACGCATCGTCATAACGGCCTGAGCGTAGGAGCGCCTCCACATAACCGATTCGAACACGGGAAGCCCATGCGAGGTTCCCACGCGCCTCATAACCTGCAATCACAAGCTCGTAGTAGGGAAGGGCCTCGAGAGACTGTTCGTTTGCTGTCAAGCCGTAGCGTAGCATATCGTGGGCTTGCAGCAGCAGATCGGCGTTTGCTGCTTCTGTTGCTAGGCGTACCGCATCACGCGCTATAGATACGGCCAATTCAGATTGCCAGTTGCTGGGTTGCCCTGCGTACAGGTTGAAGGCACGGATGTCGTACCAAAACTTCTCGAAGGTTTGGTGTAGCTCTTCGCTATTCATCGACCTAAGAGTCTTCTTTAACTTCTCAAGACAACGGGCTCGAATCCGGACCGACGCTCGCGAAAGACATTCCAGGGCAGCATCGGTTTCAGCATACCTCGGCTCTTTCGGGTCGAAATAGAGAAAACGAACTGAATTTTGACGCACGCCCCTACAGGAAAAAGCGCGCGCCAGTGATTAAGGACCGTGCTTGCCGAATAAGTTTGCGGTCCAGTTGCATCGTACACCCCACGTAGTTGAGGATTATACTCCCGCACGGTTTTACGCCTCACCGGGAAAAGCAACTGCTTGCAATATCGGTGCGACCTGAGATCTGACGAAGTTTAGGATTCGCATTCGTCAGGTTACATCCGGTAAATTCCCTATTTTCTCTGGCAAATGTTCCCGGGTCCTGTGGGAATCGGCACGATGGCCGCGCACGGTTAGCGGATATGTGTGCCGGATTACTCCGCTGAGAGGCAGGCCGGCAAAAGCTTCTCGAGGAGGAGACTTCAATGGATATCAATGCCGGCAAGGCAAACTCAGAAAAGCCCACGCACAGCGAAAGCGATCTCAAGCGGCCAAACTGGCTCGTGAAAGTCGTTCGGAGATTGATTCCTCCGGGACCAGGATCCAGGTTGCCCGGAATGGTGGCCTTCATGATGGGGATCCGGCCAGCGTTGGAAAACCGCGTTCAAAACTCCTATGATTGCATCGGGAGGTAGGGCTAATGAACTCCATGGTTGATTCATTGTTTGACCAGTATGACCGCGGTCGGATGACGCGTCGGCATCTTGTCCAAGCGTTGGCGGCACTTGTATTGCCGACGCCTACCCTGGCGCAGGACGGCGCCCGGACTTCCGGTCCAATCGTTCGCGGCTTGTCCGTCAACCACGTAGCGCTCACGGTCAGCGATGTTCCACGTTCCTTCGCGTTTTATGAACGACTTTTCGGGGTCACAAAAGGCTGGCCGGCCACGGACGCCGGTACGGGTATCCATATGGACTTGCCTGACGGGTACATCAGCATCGATTCAGTGGCCGGACAGAAGGGCGTGATCACACATTTCGCAGTGGCAGTCGACCATATGGATCGGGTCGCTGCCAAACGCCTCGCTGACAAAATCAACAGCGAGTTGCCGGACGCCAAAGCGAGAGATGCGTATCAGGCCAATACAGGCGGCTCGACGGTCAATCTCAGGGATCCCGACGGCTTCTTCGTGCAAATCTCGTCGAAGGACGGGCGCTAATCGACGATCCGGAGATTGGTCGGGGGCAACGGCAGTGTGTCGCCCAGCGGCGGCGCGAATGGTGTACTAGAAGTGCGTGACTACTGGAATCGCTGGATCGCAATCCCATTCTCCGGATGGCCAGGATCGCCGAGGATACGACGAATTGTCCGGAACTGCGGGGCCGGATGTACTCCGAGCTCGCGCAGTATCTATTCCCGAAACGGCGAGCGACGGAATTACCGGCCGACGAGAACTCCGGAGAAATCATCGTCAGGTGGCAAGCCTCGGATGTGACAGCCAAAGTTTCGCTCTGCAGCAATCTTGTTTACTGGAGCAAAACAGGTAAGCCGAGTCACTGAATCCGACGCGCTAACACGTGTTCCGGCTGGATAAACACTTGGTCTGGACGCTTGCTCCGCGTGAAGACGCCGGACGAGAGCGACTGTCTTTTGGTCCGGCGACAATGCGAACGGCGACTCTTGACCGATCATTCCCTCATCTCTGATTCGCTTTCCGGAACGGTCGAACCAGCTGAGTCTGCTGTCCGTCCGCCGATAGCTTCCTCCCAAATAGGTCAAAACACCTGTGTCGGAAACTGAGACAGCAGCGGAATCCTTATTCGCGTGCACGCTTTTTCTTGCACCCGAGCATCCCTGGCAGAATAATGCTGAGGTTTTTCAATGGAGGCGCAATGCGAATATTTCACGCTCTTGGAATAGCCGTCTGTCTGATCGCGATGAACGTTCCAGCCAGTGCGCAATGGGTAAACTATCCCGATCCGCGTACTCCGCGAACGGCTGACGGAAAGCCGAACCTCACGGCTCCCGCGCCGAGGCTGGCCGATGGGACGCCGGATTTGTCGGGGATATGGAGACGGCCTGACACGAAATATCTCGTTAATCTCGGTGCTGACGGCATTGAAATCCCGATGCAGCCGTGGGCCGAAAAGCTTTACAAGGAACGCCAGGCCAACGACAGCAAAGATTGGCCGAATGGGCGTTGTCTCCCGAACAGCGTGACGGATGGAGATGGTCACCCCACGCCTCGGAAGATCATTCAACAACCGGGCCTGATCGTCCTGATCTTTGAGACTTACCACTACTACCGGCAAATTTTCACGGATGGGCGGTCGTTGCCCGAAGAGCGCGAACCGGCGTGGTTCGGATATTCGGTCGGCCAATGGGATGGTGACAGCTTGGTCGTTGATACTGTTGGCCTCAAAGAAGAAACGTGGCTCGATTTCGCGGGCCATCCTCATAGTGATGCTCTACACATCATCGAGCGGTTCCGCCGCATGGATTTCGGGCACATGGAAGTGCAGGTCACAGTCGATGATCCGAAAGCCTACATGAAACCCTGGACGGCTCGAATCGAATGGGAGTTGCTGCCCGATACGGACCTGCTCGATTGGGTCTGCGAAAACGAAAGGGATTTTCTGCGGTTGTCAGGGAAGTGATAGGAACTACGCCAAGCGGATTGCGGAAGCGATGGACTACGCGCAGTAGCGCGGAATGATTTATCGCGACCTGAAACGCGACTTCGTCTCAGATAATCTACGGCCTTTCGTTTGGCGCTCTCAAAGGCCGCGACACGGCGTTCGCTAAAGTGCGCGCTGCCGAGCGAGCAGAACGATTGACTGAGACAAGGTAAGCCGAAGTAGTCGCAATGAGGGCAGGTATCGCAATGACCCAGAAAACGCGGCCGGTTGGATAGCCCAGCGTTAAGAGAGCGCCTCCTAGGACAGGCCCGGCAATCGAACCGATCCTGCCGAGTCCAAGGCACCAACCCAGACCGGTGCTTCTGATGGCTGTGGGATAGAATCCGGCGACGAGTGCATGGGAGCTGGTCTGTCCTCCGACGACGCAAAATCCGGCGGCCGTGACAGTGACGGTCAATAGTGCGATGGACGCTCCCGATTGGCCGATCAGGATCACGCTGATCGCCGCTCCGAAATAAGCGAGCGCTAGCGTTCCGAATGAAAATCCACGATCAAAGATCCAACCCAGGAACACCGCTCCGATTGTTCCTGCGATCTGGAATAACGTGGTGATCATGATTGCTGTCTCCACTTTGATGCCGGCATCGTTCATCAGTGTGGGCAGCCAGTTCGTGAGGAAGAAAAGAACGAGCAGGTTCATGAAAAAGCAAATCCATAACAATGGCGTCACTAAGGCCCGGCCTTCTTTAAAGAGCTGCTTTACCGTGAAGCCGTGGGAGGCATGCTCATCGGCACCAGCCACGAGTTCGGCATAGCGCGTACTATCGCGTGAAATTCTCGCCAGATAAGCGGCAACCCGGTTTTCCTGACCGCCTTTCAAGAGCAGGAACCGGATGGACTCCGGCAGCAATGCCGCTGCCAGTACGGCGATCGCCATGGGCACAGCTCCACCCACAAAAAACACGGACTGCCAACCATAGCGAGCGATCAGGCTGGCCGCAACGAAGCCGCCAACAGCAGCGCCTATCGAGAAACCGCAAAACATCAAGGTGACGGCGGTCGACCGGTATTTCTTCGGCGTAAATTCCGCGGTGAGAGCAATGGCATTGGGCATGGCGCCACCCAACCCGAAACCGGTCATCAGACGATAGATCGCGAAAGTCCGGAGCGAATCGGCAGTTGCGGTCATCAGCGACATGACGCCGAAAATCAGAGTACACGCCAGCAGGATGGGTTTGCGGCCGAAGCGATCGGCGAGAGTGCCGAATAGTAGAGCACCGAACATCATGCCGACCAGGCCGCTCGAGAAAAGCGGACCCATCGCCGCACGTGCGATGCGCAGATTTGCAGAGACGGCGGGTGCGACGAAGCCCATCGATTGAACATCGTATCCATCCATGAAGGCGATGGTGCCGCAGACGACGGCGACGAGGACCTGAAATCTACTGAGAGCGTGTTCATCCAGAAACTGCCGGACATCAAGGACAGCGGTCTGTCTCACAATGACGGCAGTTTATGGTTTCGGAAAACGGAGGGTCAAGTAGTTTGACCCTCTCCCTCTGGAGGCTGTCTCAAACGACCTCGGGTCTTGCTCGAAATGACAATTGAACATTGAACAGTGAACAATGAACATTTCCTCAAAAATTGCCATTGTTCAGTGTTCAATGTTCAATTGTCATTTCGGTACCGCGCCCTCTCCCAGAGGGAGAGGGAAGTTTCCTGTTGCCCTGTCCTCCCACGTGCACTAGTCTCTGGAGCCTTATGAACGAAGGGGAGATGTCGGTCCCCGCGATGGGCGCGGAAACCGTCCTAACCAGTATCGACACAGAACAATTCCAGGGAATCGGTCCGTCGGACCTGCGCGAATTCCTTGATCGCATAGAACGCGCCGGGGAACTCAAGAGAATTACTGCAGAGGTCGATCCCATCGAAGAGATGTCCGCCATCGTTTACCTGGCGGCTCGTGAAAATGGCGCGCCCGCATTTCTCTTCGAACGGGTCAAGGGATACGACATTCCGGTGCTGTGGAACATGTGGGGCTCGAGCGTCAACCGGCTTGCCGCCGCGATGGGCGTCCCGATGGGTTTGACTCACAGGGAACTTGTTCTTGCGGTTCGAAACCGGCTCGGAAGAAAAATCGCACCGGTACTATCGGATTCAAAGAACCCGCCGGTATTCGCCAACACTCTCACCGGCGATGGTATTGATGTCTTCCGCTTTCCGGCGCCCAAACATTGGCCTCTCGACGGGGGCCGATACATTGGAACGTGCGATGCCGTCATCACGCGTGATCCCGAGCGCGGGCACCTGAACATCGGAACCTATCGCATGATGATTCACGATCGCAATCATGTCGCTCTCTACATGTCTCCGGGTAAGGACGCGCGGCTTCACATGGAGCGCTGGTGGGCTCAAGGACAACCATGTGAGGTGATTGCAATATGGGGCGTGGACCCGGCGACGTTCCTTCTTTCCGGAATTGCGCTCCCCAAGACGGAATCCGAACTGGATTACATCGGCGGCGTCAAAGGCAAGGCTGTTGAATTACTGAACGGGAAATTCACGAGCCTGCAGTTTCCTGCGGGCTCCGAAATTGTGATGGAAGGTATTGCCTATCCGAACGACGTTCGAAAAGAGGGACCCTTCGGAGAATTCACCGGATATTACGCGAGACCCACCGATCCGTCGCCGCAAATCGAGATCAAGGCCATTCACCATAGAAATAATCCTATTCTTACGGCTGCGCTGATGTCCGATTACTGGCCCTCGAACGACAGCGCTCTTCAGTTTGCCGTAATTCGTGCGGCGAGAGTGTGGAACGATCTGGACCGGCTTGGTATTCCCGGTATCAAAGGAGTCTATGCGCATCCTGCGGCCGCAGGAGGATTCGGGATGATGATCGTCTCACTCGAGCAACGTTATCCGGGGCACGCACAGCAGGTTCTCGCGATCGCCGCACAATGTCCGGGCGGCGCGTACTTTACAAAATGGATTATCGCCGTTGATGAGGACATCGACCCGACGGACATCAACGAAGTCCTTTGGGCCATGGCCACGCGTTCGAATCCGGCTGACAGCATCGAAATATTGAAGAACACCTGGTCCACCGGCCTGGATCCCGCTCAAAACCCTCCTGAAAAGAGGCCCTATAGCTCGAAGGCCCTCATCAATGCCTGCATGGATCACCGGCATCTGAAGGTCTTTTCGAAGCGCGCAAAATTACGCAAGGAAACCTACGACCGCGTTCTCCGCCGCTGGAGAGAACTGGGATTTGCCGGCGAAGCGCCGAAGATCCTCACCTTCGAAGAGGACGTTTGATCACGCGCTAGCCAATTCGAGTTCGGGGGGACGTATCAGTGGAGCGCATTCCCCTCTTCTGCGAGGAGGGGAATATGTGGCTCAGCGTACCAATGTCAGCCACGCCCAACCGAAGAGCAAAGTTGACAGACTGACTGGAAAGCCGGTGCGGAAGTATTCGCGGAAGCTGATCGTCACATCGGGCCGTGCGCGTTCGACCACGATGATATTGGCAACAGAGCCGGTAATTGTGAGATTGCCGGACAACGTACTCGCCATCGCCAATATCAACCATGCGGTATGCGGGTCAGCAAATCCGGGAATGAGAGATTTCAAAAGCATGACGGCAGGAACGTTGCTTAGAACGTTGGACAAGCCGGCTGTGATGACGGTGAAGCTTGTTGTGTGTTGAAGGTTCCAGTGGCGTGCGAATTCGATCAGACGATCGGTGATGCCGGCTTTCTCCGCGCCCCCGACAATGAGAAACAGGCCGATGAAAAAGACCAGCAGGCCCCAGTCCACTTCGTCGTAAAGCTCCCGCGGTTCCAGCGTGCGCCCGATCAACAACATAGCCGCGCCAACTGCGGAACTCAACGCCGGCGGTACGCCGGCGAAAAATGCGCCGACTACCACCGCCATAACAAATGCGGTTTTCCGCATTTGGGGCCTCTCTACGGGTGCGGGGATCGCTTCATCGACGAGAGTGTCCGCTGAGGTTTCGCGCAGATATAGCCAGTGGAGCACCGCCCAGTCCAGGCCCAGACCAACGGCGGCGACCGGGCCCAAATGAAATAGAAAATCTCGATAACCGATGCCGGAAAAGGATCCGATGAGCATGTTCTGCGGATTCCCAGTGATCGTCGCCACGCTCCCGATATTCGAGGCCGTGGCCGTTGCCAGCAGGAACGGCAGCGGCGGAACGCGCATGCGGCGCGTAATGCTAAGCACCAACGGCACCATGACGAGACAAATGATGTCGTTCACAAAAAACGCCGACAGCACTCCGCTGGCGATGATCACGGTTGGCAGCAGGTGGCGCGGATGAAGCCGCCGGATCGCAACTTCGGCAATCCATTCGAAGAAACCAACCAGGTGGAGATTGCCGACAATCAACATCATCGAGAAAAGCAGGACAATCGTACTGAAATCGATAAAGAGGAACGCATCCGCAGGATTCACCACCCGGAACGCAAACATCAAAACCGCGCCGATAATGGCTGCGCCCGGCCGGTCGATCTTCATGCCGGGAAAATTACCGATCGCAAAAACCACGTAGCTGCCTAAAAAGATGGCAATTGAGGCAAGCATCTGACCTTCGGACAGCAAAGTGGACGGGATGTGGGTCTGAGCTGCCAACATTGTCGCGTTCACCGTAGTGGCGGCCTATCAGCAGTGAATGAATTGATGCAGCACTATAGGCGCGGTCTATGACCGCGCGTATTTCGTTGAATCACAAAAGGACGCGCGGTCATAGACCGCGCCTACAGTCTATCTCTAAATTGCTGCACTGTCGGCGCTCATAGAGGGAGCAGTTGTAGAGCAGGGCGCCAGCGCCGAACCAGCGTGTTAAGATAACATGATCTTCATGAGCGGAAATTCGGGCAAGTCTACCACTTTAGTCCTGATTCTGCTGGGTCTTGGCGTGCTGGTCTTCCTGCTCGCGGCGCGCGAAGGACGGGATAGACCCATATCGGTCGCTACAATGCACGCGGTGCGCCAGAATCTGATCTCCTGGATTACTACCAACGGGAAGGTCGAGCCGGTTGAACCGCGTATCATCCAGGCCCAACTCACGACCTTTATTGAAGCCGTTGCCGTGAAGGAAGGTCAACGAGTGGACCGCGGCCGGCTGTTGATGACCTTGGATGCCAAAGATCTGAAAACGGAATTGGCGCACGTGCGAGAGCAGCTTGTGGCTGCCGAGAACGAACGCAAAGTTGCGGTAACCGGGGGTTCTCCGGAGGAAATTGCGCAGCTCGACAGCGACCTGGTCAAAACGAATGCTGAAATTGATCGTCTACGGAGCGAGCGCGATTCCCTGGAGCGGCTCTACCCGCGGGCTGCCACGCGCCAGGAGATCGAACAGACGAAAACCGCGCTGGCGAAGGCAGAGGCCGACAAGCGGCTGATCGAGGAGAAGAGAAGGGCCATACTCGAGCGGTCGAAACCGCAGGCAGAACGTGCCACGCTCCGGATTGAGGAAGCGCGGAATTCCATTCAATCGCTTGAAGATAAATTGAAGTCCGCCAGGGTGACGGCTCCTGCGGGAGGAACCGTGTACTCGCTGCCCGCCCGCGCCGGCACCTACGTGCATACGGGAGATCTACTGGCGGAATTGGCGGACTTGACGCGCATCCGGATCCGTGTTTTTGTCGATGAACCGGAACTTGGCTCACTGAAACAGGCTCAAGCCGTCGAAATTACGTGGGAGGCTTTGCCGGACCGGACCTGGAACGGTCTGGTCGACCAGCTTCCAAAAACGATTGTGGCGCGCGGCACACGAAACGTCGGCGAGGTGCTCTGTTCTGTGGACAACAAAACGGGAGAATTGCTGCCGAATACAAACGTGAATGTACGAATCCGGACGGCCCAGCGTGAAAATACGCTTACGTTATCGCGGGCGGCCGTCCGGGGCGACGGCAACGCGCGGTATGTGTTCGTCGTCGAGCAGGACCGGCTTCGAAAGCGGGATGTGAAAGTGGGGATCCCCAATGCCACGGATTACGAAATCTTGAGTGGAATTACAGAAAACGATGTCGTCGCTTTGCCCGGCGCCTCTGAATTTCAGGAGGGTATGGCCGTCACGGTTGCTCAAGAAAAATGACTTTTCGGTTTTTGTTCGTCTTAATGTTGCTGAAAACCTTGTCCGGTCTAGCCGCGACGGGATCGGCGGATACCGCCCGCACGGAGTTTGAAACAGGAAATTATTCCGCCGCCGTCAAAACCGCCACAGCCGCTCTTTCCCAGACGCCGGAGGACGCTTCTCTGCATTTTTGGGCGCTGCGTTCCTATTACGAGCTCCAGGACTACGGTAGTGCCGTTACGCACGGCGAAAGGGCAGTCAAACTCGAACCGCACAATGCCGAGTACCATCGGTGGCTTGGCCGCGCATATGGCGCTAAAGCCGAAGAGAGCCGTAGTTTCTCTATCGCCAGGAAAGTGAAGCAGGCATTTGAGGCCGCCGTTCATCTGGCGCCGATGAGCATCGCTGCACGCCGCGACTTGATGCAATTCCTGGCGGAAGCTCCCTGGATTGTCGGCGGAGACAAGACCAGGGCCAAAGAGCAAGTCGAAGCGATCTCAAAAATCGATGCGGCCGAAGGCCATCTGGCGCGAGGCGCTTATCTTGCGGCAGAGAAGAAATGGCAGGAAGCGGAGCAGGAATACAGTGCGGCTCTGGATGCGCGCCCAAACCAAATCGAAAGCTACATGGAAGTGGCGGGATTTTTTGAGGATCGCAAAAATGCGCACGAGATCGAACGAGCCGTCGATGCCGCCAGGCACATTGATCCCAGAGACCCTCGGCTGAATTATTACACCGCCGTCGGTTTGATCTTGCGGCGCAACGAACTCCCAACAGCAGAAAAACTTCTGCGATCCTATGTCGCCAATGTCCCGCTGAGGAGCGACTATCCTTCTCACACAGCCGCCGAGCAGTGGTTGAGCCGTATCGGCCGGTAGGGTGGGCGCGGAGAAGAGTAAACTATATTGATGACGGGCGCCACGCCTCCTAAGTACCGTGGTTCGTAATTACCGTAACGTATTCCCCTCCTCGCAGAGGAGGGGTGGCTGCGCCAATAAGAAAATATCGCGAAGCCACCGAAGCGGCGCAGACGGGGTGGCGCGAAGCGCGAGCCCGTTAGGGCGAAGCCTCAATAAAAGACCGGCAGCTTTGATTTTGCCGAACTGACGATTAATTGAGGCTTCGCCCTTCTCTTGAGGCTGCGCGCTATCGCGCTTGCGCTTCGCGCGGGCCCGCGCTTCGCGCCCGGCGCGCCAGCTTCTATTAAGCTGTCGCGCCACCCCTCCTCTGCGAGGAGGGGAATACGCGTCAACTCAGCATTCGTCACTATAATTGCGAACAGCAGTACTGAGGAGGGCAGTTTTTTACACTCCGATCCACTAATCCCATGATTCAAGGTGAGGTCTGGAAAATCGCAATCGACGCGTTGCGAGCCAACAAAGTGAAGGCACTGCTCACGATGCTGGGCGTTGTGATCGGTAGCGCCTGCATCGTGCTCGTCGTCACGATTTCGCTCATCGGAAAGAGCTACATTATTGGGCAGATTGAAGGCGTCGGTGCCAATATCGTTTATGGCGAACTCCGGCGCGCTGGTCTTCAGAACACGACAATCAGCGATGAAATCACGTTAGCGGACCTCGAAGCCGTCCATGACACAGTTCCCGCTGTGGTGCGCGTCGCGGGTACACACGACGTGCAAATGAGCGTTGTCGCCGGAGGTGTGGAACGGCCGGTAACGCTGGTCGCGGTCACACAAGATTTCCAGGCGATCCGGAACCTCCTCGTCACTCAAGGGCGCTATTTCGATGACGACGACATGAAGTCGCGAAGCAAAGTGTGTCTCGTGACAGAGGATCTGGCGCGTGTAGTTTTTCCCGGAGTCAATCCCGTTGGGATGGAGATTCGAGTGGGAGAGCTTCGATTTACGATTATCGGCGTATTCAAGGAACGCATAGCGACTTTTGGGCAATCGGAAATTGCGCGTGAGTCGGTCATTGTTCCGTTCGGATTGCTGAAGAGTTACGCTGGAACGGATTCCGTCAAAGTGATCTACGCGCAGGCCGCCACTCCGGAGGCAGTCCCTTCGGTGACGAAAGACGTGGAGGAACTGCTTCGATCTCGACACAGGACGAGCGCTCTATACAACGTTCAAAATCTCACCGCTATCCTGGACGCGGCCCGCAACATTTCACTGGCAGTCGGTGCGGTTCTGCTCGCGGTGGGATCCGTGACTCTAATCATCAGCGGAGTCGGAATCATGAATATCATGCTTGTGACGGTAACCGAACGCACTCGCGAAATCGGCATGCGCAAAGCGATCGGCGCGCCCAGCCGGGAGATCTTGTATCAGTTCTTGATTGAAGCTCTAATCATCAGCAGCCTTGGCGCAACGGCAGGCATTGCCATCGCCCTCGCGATTCCGGCACTGGCGCGGCCTTTCCTGCCTGAGCGCGTGACCATTCCCATTTCAGGACTCTCCATCGTTGTCGCCTTTCTCGTTTCGTGTTCCACCGGGATGATTTTTGGATATCTTCCGGCGAGCCGGGCGGCCAAACTGCAACCAACCGAAGCACTACGATATGAATAAAACTAACATTTTAGCGTCGGGCCCACCGGCCAGCCGTAGTTGGTACACCGGCTTCGCCGGCCTCCTTGAATGGCAATGGCCGGTCCCCCCACGCCGAATTTGGTGCGCGTTATTATGCGCGGCGTTGTTTAGTGTGCCGGAGGTTCCGGCTCAGGATGCCGTTTCGATCAACCTCAAGCAGGCCGTGGAGATGGCATTGCGAAGTAGCCGTGAGGTCGGCCTCGCGCAGGCTCGATACAACGTTGCGCAGAACACCGTAAACGTGAACCGCTCCGCGTTTCGTCCGAATCTTTTCACGGGTTCGGGCGCGGCTTACACGCACGGATTTCCGCAGACGCCGAGTGGAGCAGCTCCTTCGATCGTCAATGCGTCGTATCTTCAAACGGTTTTCAATCCCCTGCTGGCGTCGCAGGTGCGCTCAGCCGATGAACGCCGGGAGGCGCAGCGGCTCGAACTGGAGAAGACACGGAACTCGGTTATGCTTCAGACGAGTTCCTCGTATCTCGAGCTAGCAAAGGTGCGGCACTCACTGGACCTGATGCGGGCGCACCGGCAAAGCAACGCCAGGATTCTGGAATTTACGCGTCAACGTTCGAGCGAAGGTCTGGAATTGTCCATTGAGGTGACTCGCGCCGAGCTCAACGAGGCACGCTCGGAGCAACGCATTGTCCAGCTTGAAAGCCGCCAGCGGGTGCTCGAGCGCCAGCTCGGGGCCTTGATCGGCATTCCCGGAGACCGGCGCATCGAGATCGAATCGGAAATCGTTCCTCTCAACGAGCAGCAGCGGGAACAGGAATTGGTCGATCGCGCGTTATCGAGCAGTCTCGATTTGCAGCAGGCGGAATTCGAGAGACGAGCGCGCGCGCATCGGCTGGCAGGTGAAATCGCTACGAAATGGCCGACCGCCGATCTTTTCGCCGAGTATGGCCTATTTGCCAAATTCAACAACTTTCAGGATTTCTTTCAGCGGTTCCAAAGAAACAATTTCAATATAGGCCTTCAGATTCGGATCCCTCTGGTGAACTCGCAGCGCTCGGCCAACGTCGCTCTGGCGAGAAGTGAGCTGACGACCGCCGAAATGGATCTGAAAGCGAAGCGCCAAAACGTCGAACTCGACGTCGAACGCCAATATCAGCATCTTCGCGAGCTCGATGCAGCGCGTGAGGTTGCGCGCCTCGAATTGAAGCTGGCTCAGGAGAGTCTTCAAATTGTTCAAGCCAATTTTGGTGAGGGCCGTTCCAATCTTCGCGATGTGGAAAAAGCGCGGCTCGAAGAAAATGACAAGTGGCTGGCGTTTCTCGACAGCGACTTCGAGCATCAGAAGGCCCAGCTCGATTTGTTGAATACTACTGGCGATCTTGGCCGGTTATTCCGGTAGCTGTCTCCCTCTCCTTTGGGAATGACAATTGACCATTGAACAGTGAACAATGAACGTTTCCCTCCAAATTGCCATTGTTCACTGTTCAATGGTCAATTGTCATTCCACAGGGAAAGGGTGTTCTCTAAACTCAATTCCAGTACAATAAAACGTTTCTTGTGGTACCAATTTCAGGTGGAGGATGTTCCTGTGGCTTCTGTGATGAAAACGCTCCTGGTGAATCCGCCCAGCTTCAAGAACTTCGACGGCGGCGCCAGTTCTCGATGGCCCGCTACCCGAGAGATTGCTTCCTACTGGTATCCCGTCTGGCTAAGCTATCCCGCCGGCATGCTGCCGGGAAGCCGGCTGCTGGACGCGCCTCCGCACGGGATCACTCCCGAGCAAACGGTGGATATTGCCCGTGGCTACGACTTTGTTGTGCTGTTCACTTCGACCGTGGGTTTCTCAAATGACGTCGCGCTGGCTCGAATGATGAAGCAAGCCAGAGCCGATCTGAAAATCGCATTCGTCGGCCCGCATGTTCAGATCAAACCGGATTGTCTCGTGAACAATCCGGAGATCGACTTTATTGTTACCGGCGAATTCGATCATGCCGTTGTTGAATTTGCGGAAGGCAAACCGCTCGATAAGATTGCAGGTGCAGGCTATCGCCACAATGGCGGTATTCATTTGAATTCGCCCCGGCCGAGCATGCAGACGGAGGATCTCGACCGCCTGCCATTCGCGACCGAAGTCTTTAAGCGCGATCTCGTGATCGAGAACTACAACGTTCCGTTCCTGCTGCATCCTTACGTTGCGTTCTACACATCACGCGGGTGCCCGGCGCTCTGCACGTTTTGTCTATGGCCTCAAACCCTGTCGGGCCACCCCTGGCGCGTCCGCTCCAGCGAGAACGTCGCTCGCGAGGTGAAACAGGCGCTGCAGTTATTTCCTCAAGCGAAAGAATTTTTCTTCGACGACGATACGTTCAATTACCGCAAGGACCGTGTTCTCGAGATTTGCTCAAAGTTCAAGCCTCTCGGCTTTCGCTGGTCGTGTACGGCGCGCGTGACCAGCGACTACGAAACGTTGAAGGCAATGGCCGATGCCGGCGCGCGGCTCTTCATTGTCGGATATGAGTCGGGCGATCCACAGATTTTGAAGAACATCAAGAAAGGAGCGACTGTCGAACACGCCCGTCAGTTCACGAAGAATTGCAAGAAGGTCGGGATCAAGATCCACGGTGATTTCATCATCGGCCTGCCTGGAGAAACAAAAGAGACAATCCAGCGGACGCTGGACTTTGCAAAGGAACTGGATGTGGAGACCATCCAGGTTTCTATCGCGCACGCCTATCCGGGGACCGAACTTTACCAACAACTCGCGACTGCAAACTCGATGGCTACCGAAGCTTTGGCCGACAGCGGCGGGCATCAACTGCCGCACATCGAATATCCGGGCCTGCCGCGCGAAGAGATGATGGCGGCTGTGAACCGGTTTTATGATGCCTATTATTTCCGGCCGCGCGTCGTGTGGCGCATCGTCCGTGACGCCCTGTGGGACTCGCACGAGCGGCGGCGCTTGTATACCGAGGCCGTCGAATATCTTCGCGTTCGCTCGGAGCGCTGGAAATATGCGCGCAAACGCCTGCCGAGCGCATGAGTCTCAAACGGCTTCGTATCTTAAGGCTTCGCCCTGACGGGCTCGCGCTTCGCGCGAAAACTTACCTGCTGTTGGCATTGATGGTGCTCTTCGGTTCCTTGGGAAATGTCCTGCTCAGCCGGGGTATGAAAGAGACCGGAGAGATCCTGGACTTTTCTCCGCGTGCATTGGAAGATGCGTTCGTCAAAGTGTTCATGAATGGATCCATCTGGTTCGGAATATCGAGCCTGCTGATTTTCTTTGTTTCGTATTTGTTGCTGCTTTCGTGGGCGGATTACAGCTACGTACAGCCTGCTTCCGCTATTGGATATGCGTTCGTCGCCGTGCTCGGCTATTTCATGCTCGGTGAATTCATATCTCTGACGCGATGGACCGGCGTAGCGCTCATCTGTGCAGGCGTGGCACTGGTCGGCAGGACCGATCCCTCTCCCTCTGGGAGGGGGTAACTATGCGACTCGTTCTATTTATCTCGATTGTTATATTAACCGGCACCGCAGGTGACCTCGCGGTGAGCCATGCGATGAAGCAAATTGGTCACGTTTCTCCGATCACACCTTCGGCAATTTTCAGATTCCTGGCGCAGGCGTTCCAGATGGTCTGGCTATGGATTGGCATCGCTTTGATGGCCACAGGTTTTTTCTCATTGCTGGCCTTGCTTTCATGGGCCGACGTCAGTTTCGTCGTTCCGGCAACAGCACTGAGCTACGTATCCGGCGCGTTGGGGGCGAAGTTTCTTCTGAACGAACATGTGGCGCCCGCGCGCTGGGCGGGTGTGCTGTTGGTTTGCCTCGGTGTAGCTCTAATCTCGATGAGCTGATCCCATGTGGATGTTCTTGCATGCGCTCCTCTTCATTGCGGCATGGCTCGGAATCGCCTATTGCTTCCTGGCGTTTTGGACGACCGTTAAATTTCACTTTCGCAACCGCAAAAGGCCTGCCGGCGATTTTACGCCGCCGGTTTCCATTCTGAAGCCGTTGTGCGGCTTGGATCCTCATGGTTATGAGACTCTGCGGAGTCATTGCATTCAGGATTACCCGGACTACGAAATCATCTTTGGAGTAGCTGCGCCGGACGATCCTGCAGTGGCGGCAGTCGAACGGTTGATTACGGAATTTCCCGAGCTTTCGATGCGGCTGGTTGTCTGCAGCAATGTCTTCGGAATGAATTTCAAGATCAGCAATCTCTTGCAAATGCTGCCGGAGGCCCGGCATCCGTATCTCGTCATCAACGACAGCGATATCGGTGTGCCGCGCGATTACTTGCGAAAAGTGGTTGGACCTCTCCAGGACCGAGGGGTCGGCACTGTGACATGCCTTTATCGAGGCGTTGCGAGCGGGAATATTGGATCGCGGCTGGAGTTGATGGCAATCGAAGGCGACTTCATCCCGGGTGTCTTATTGGCCGGACAAATAGAAAAGGGAATCCATTTCGCGATGGGTTCCACTATAGCGCTTCATCGAGATGTTTTAGAACGTATTGGCGGCCTGGCGAGCGTCGCCGATTACCTCGCCGACGATTATGAACTTGGACACCGGGTTTCAGAGGCAGGCATGGAAATCGTACTGGCAGACTGCGTTGTCGACCATTACCTTCCTCGATATTTGTGGGCAGATTTCTTCCAGCACCAACTCCGATGGGCGCGCACGGTACGAAGTTGCCGTCCCGAAGGATATGCGGGATTGATTCTGACCTTCGCATTCCCGTGGAGCGTTTTGTCATTCGCGACAGCGCCTTCGATTCTGGGGCTGAGCGTTGTGGTCATTTCTATCGTCTTGCGATCGATGATGACCGTCGCTTCAGGATATTTGGTATTACGTGATCTCCGGGTATTCGGGAATCTATGGCTCATCCCGGTTCGAGATTTCGTATCTCTCGCGATCTGGATCTGGTCATACGCGGGAAGCCACATTGTTTGGCGCGGAAATAAATTTGAGCTTGCAAATGGGAAACTCCGCCCGGCCTAAAAAAAGGCAACTGATTGTCACGGCGGACGATTTTGGGCTTGCGCGTGGGATCAATGAGGCCGTCGAGAAAGCGCATCGAGACGGAGTTGTGACGGCAGCAAGCCTGATCGTCAACGGTGGAGCCTTTGAATCGGCCGTCGATGTTTTGAAGCGGAATCCGCGGCTCGATGCCGGCCTTCACCTGAATTTGACAGAGGGATGCCCTGTGACTCCACTCGATGGAATTCCAAGCCTCGCCAACTCGAGCGGCTTCCTGTACCATCATCCATTTGAATTGTTGAAAGCGCTGATTCGGCGGCGAGTCCGGCTGATCGATCTGGAAACCGAAATTGGCGGACAGCTTCAGAAGGTATCGGCGTCTGGTGTCCGGGTGACGCACCTCGACGGGCATAAGCACGTGCATGTGGTGCCGCAAGTCTTTGATCTCGTCTGCCGCATGGCCCCGGTTTATGGAATCCAGGCGGTACGCTCGACGGTTGAACGAGCGCCGAAGCTGTGTTCGTTGATCGTAAGGAACCCCGGAGCAGCCGGGCAAGTCTTGAAGCAATACGTTTTTGGCAAGACGTTATCCGCGACATTTGTTATGGCCAGGTCGAGAAATGGGCACCGGGTGCTGAATACACCAGACCGGTTCTACGGAATTACTCAGACCGGCTTTCTGGACATGCCGACATTTGCCGACATGATCAGCAGTCTCCCAAGCGGCGTCAGCGAGCTCATGTGCCACCCGGGCTATGTTGACGAAGAACTGATGCGCGCCCCGACCCGCCTTCACCTTCAGCGTGAGCGCGAGTTGGAATTGTTAACAGGGTGTGAAGCCCGCGACCTGCTAAAACAGGCGGGCGTGGAACTGATTAGCTACAGAGATCTGGGAACTTGGAAGGAATAATGGAAACGACGAACTACTCCATCGTGGTGCCACTGTACAACGAACAGGATAACGTGCTGCCTTTGTACTCGCGCATTCTGGAAGCCATGACCATGGTAAGCGGGACTTATGAAATCGTCTTCGTCGATGATGGCAGCCGCGATAACACGTTCAAAGTTCTTTCGGAAATATCGGCCATCGACTCCCGTATAACCGTTGTCCGGCTGCGCAGGAATTTCGGACAGACTGCGGGCCTGAAAGCCGGCTTCGATTTTGCGCGGGGCGACGTCATTATTTCGATGGATGGAGATCTTCAACACGATCCGATCGAAATCCCGGCGTTCATTGCCAAGATTAGCGAGGGATACGACATTGTCAGCGGCTGGCGGCTTCAACGGCACGATGCCTGGTTGACGCGGCAGCTTCCGAGCCGCGCCGCGAACTGGCTCATGGCGCGCCTTTGCGGCCTCGACCTTCATGATTTCGGGACGACGTTCAAAGCTTACCGGCGCGAAACCATCAAGAATCTCCATCTCTACGGCGAACTGCATCGCTTTATTCCTGCATTGGCAAGCTGGTCCGGTGCAAGCATTGCAGAGATTCCGATCAAGAACCTGGCGCGGCAGAGCGGCAAATCGAACTATGGCCTTTCGCGAACTATCACAGTTGTGCTGGATCTGATCTGCATCAAATTCCTGCTGGATTATTCGACGAAACCGTTGCAGCTTTTCGGCAGTTGGGGATTGCTGAGCACGGCGGCGGGCGCCCTCGCGGCTGTATTTCTGTTGTTGCGAAAATTCGTTTCCGGCGTCGACGTGATGACGGAGCACGGCCCTTTGTTGGTTGCCGCCGTCCTTCTGATCGTCTGCGGGATTCAGCTGATATCCCTGGGTCTCGTGGGCGAAGTGCTCGCACGCACGTACTACGAAAGCCAGCGCAAACCCATCTACTCGGTGCGCGAGGTGAAGCGGTCCCACACGTGATCATCTCAAATCCGAAATTTCGAAATTCAGATTGGACTTTTCATCTGATCGTCCAATTTAAGATCTCGGATTTCGGATTTGGGGATTTACTGTTCGTCGAATTGCGGTAATGACTCAGTTTGAAATTCGGAAGTTTTGGTTTGGGAGAATATTCCCCTCCTCGCAGAGGAGGGGTGGCTGCGCGGTCAATCAAGAAGCCGCGAAGCGACCTTTTTCCGCGCAGACGGGCGCGAAGCGCGAGCGCGATAGCGCGAAGCCGTAATAGTGGTCAG